>CEUN01045199.1_pt1 | contig 169569 bp, 140 predicted proteins | sample 361501 | NCBI WGS metagenome assembly CEUN01 (sample SAMEA2622801, study PRJEB7988) | marine metagenome | biome: marine biome (ENVO:00000447); feature: marine epipelagic mixed layer (ENVO:xxxxxxxxx); material: "saline water (ENVO:00002010), including plankton (ENVO:xxxxxxxx)" | depth 120 m | reverse complement strand
AAAAGCACCCCCTAAAGGATTCGAACCTCTGTTTCCGATCGGAGAGATCGGCGTCCTGGGCCACTAGACGAAGGGGGCAAGTCATCACATACCCGAGGATTGCTGAGATTGCGACAAACGCAGCTTACAGAATTAGAAATCCTGAAAAATCAACGTGTCTCTGTACTAATACAGACATCTACGGGCGAGTTATTTCTATACTTATATTGATAGTGGAACCTGTCAAGGTAGTCGGACGCTCACCGCTACTGACCGCCACCGTTCATGGATGAATTACCAATGCCTGCCTCGCACCTGTTTGACCTACTTTTCAACCCGGAACAAGTCCCGTCCAGTGGTCTTTTTATACTCATTGGTACGGACTACTTCCTGCAACAGCAGGCTATCGATACCATTCTCGCAAAAGCCTCCCCTGAAGGCTCGGATAACGTTCGCTGGTTCAGTGACTCGGCCGAATGGGCTGAAGTGATTGACGAAGTCAGTACGGCCTCGCTGTTTGGAGGTGATGGCATGCAGGTTGCCGTAGTACCAGCGGTAAACAAGCGAGTAAATAATAAGGAGTCTTTTCTTTCGGCAAATAAGGAACGCCTCGAAAGATACGCTGCAGCGGAATATCACCCAGGAGTGATGGTTTTGATTTCGGAGTCCGCTTTGGGCAACTTAGGTCTGGCCAAAACGCTCAATAAAGAAAACCGTGTTTTCGACTGTCGAATCCCGAATGCATCTTCCTGGAAGAAGGAAGACAAAGCCATTCGAGAGAAGGCTGTAAAGTGGGTCGCCGTGTGGGCTCAAAAAGCCCACAACCTAAAGCTCAATAAAGAAGCTTCCATTCGACTGATGGAATTGTCTCACGACAACGCTGGCATCGTTGAAATGAACCTGTTGAAACTGGAACTCCTCGTCGATCAAGGAGCGACTGTTTCTCCCGAACAAATTACGGAGTTTGTAGGCGGTTGGGAGCAAAAGAATACTTTTGAAGTGGTCGACGATGCATTAGGTGGTAGTTCGAGTAAAGCCCTGCAGCGATTAGATAATCTGTTGCGAGATGGCGACGCGCCTCAACAGATCTTTGGCGGTATGTCGTATGCCTATCGACGGTTTGTGCGGATGACTCGGAACATGCAAAAGTATCGTCGGCAGGGAGTCGGTGGTAGGCAAGCTGCTGAACAGTGTATCCTCGACGAATTCGGCGAACGGGCTGGGCACTTCAAGAAGAAAGAGATTCTGCCCCAGCTTAAACAACTCACCAGCGAGCGTATTAATTTTTTTATGCAGTGGCTACTTGAGGCGGACCTGGATCTTAAAAATCGATTTTCCAAATCGACCATCCCGATGGAAAAGCTACTGATATATCTAGACCGAGGATTTAAACCAGAAAATTCATCTGGTGGTCGTTAACGGGAACTGAATAATGGCAGTTCAACACTTCGATTTTTTGGTCCTTGGGCTAGGCGGCGTTGGTAGCGCCACGCTTTATCATCTGGCTAGTCGTGGATATCAGGTTGCAGGGATCGATCGATTTCCGATCGCTCACGATCGCGGTAGTTCTCATGGTCACACTCGGCTTATTCGCCAATCCTACTTTGAACATCCAGCTTACGTTCCTCTGGTTCAGCGAGCGTTTGAATTATGGGAGCAACTGGGAGTCGAACACGGTCGTGATGTGTATTACGAAACCGGTATCATTGAATGCGGTCCGAAAGATGGTGAGCTCGTGTCAGGTGTGCTGGCCAGTGCCGCTCAACATAATCTCGATGTCGAATACCTCTCAGTCTCGCAAGCACGGGATCGCTGGCCTCAGTTTGGATTCTCTGAACACGACTCCATTGTCTACGAACAGCGTGCCGGATTTCTCTTAGTCGAACAGTGTGTGTCCGCTCACGTTGAACTCGCTCAGTGGGCAGGTGCAGAGACGTTTTGTGACCAGACCATTCTGGAGGTGAAATCAGAATCAAACGTTGTTCGCGTGAAGACCAACAAGGCAGAATTTACTGCCGATAAGGTCGTTCTGGGAGTTGGGGCCTGGGCACGAGATCTCATTCCTGAGCTGGCTGATTTAATCACGGTGCTCAGGAAGCCGCTGCACTGGTTTCAGGCGGACGATGCCTTGTATTCTCGAAAGAGTGGGTGTCCAAGTTTTTTGTTTGAAACAGAAGCGGGGCATTACTATGGATTTCCCTCCAGCGACTGTCGTGGACTGAAAGTGGCCAGACACTCAGGTGGAGAATTCGTATCCGATCCTTTACAGGTTGATCGGACTCTGGACGAGACAGAACGGGAAGATGTACGAAAGTTTCTCTCCGTTCACCTGCCCGGCGTATCTAATCAGCCAACCGATCACACTGTTTGTATGTATTCCATGACGCCGGATAGCCATTTTGTTATTGATCGAAGCCAGGTGGACGGTCGCATCGTCTACGCGGCGGGCTTGTCCGGACACGGGTTTAAGTTCACAGCTGCTTTGGGAGAAGTACTGGCAGACATGGCTTCTGAAGAGTCGCCAGCTTTCGATCTTTCGCTGTTCCAACGATCTCGCTTCGATTAGTTGGGTAGAGAGACAATCGTCTTAGCCACATTGCCTGCCTGATCGATTGCTTCGATTTTTACCTTCCAATCGACGGAACTATTGGGTGCGAGATTCCAACGGTAGATGCCAGTATTTGGAACGGCGAGTGAGATCTCGTGCCACGTTGAATCCTTTGCTGTCTGGTAGTGAAGCCTGATGGGGCGTTGACCGAAATTATCATCCGTGGCAGTCCAGCGAATCAGGACTTCAGGAATTCCAGCCTCAATGGAATGAGAAGCGATGCGAGGTTGCAGAATGGGCATCGTGGTATCTAACTTAATCCAGATATCGGCGGCGGAATTCGGTAAAGGAGGCGTATTAGACGAAGGATCCGTTGATGTGACGATAGTCTTAAAACCGTAGGTCCCTTCCCGTTCAATTCCGACTTCAAATGGACTTTGCTTATCAAAGTCCACTCCCCACTGTTCCCATGTTTTGCCGCCGTCCGCTGTGGCCCAGAGTTGAACTTCTGAAATCGTTGCGCCGAAGTCGTCGAGATTGTACTCTAAGTTGAATTGAGATTGGTTAAGCTGATGAACTTTGACATTGGCCGGCAAACGAGGGATGCTCACATTAGCGTCCGTCTCAGTCGCGGTCGATTCTGCCGGAGTTGCCACGGAATGGATGTCTTCAGATGTTTGGAGATCTGGACCTGTGTCCGCTGGCCAGCGAATAGCACCTTCGTGAGGCACCGGGCCGGTGTAAGGGTTCTGAATCGGTTTATAGTTTTCAGTTCGGCGTAAGTTGAGCGGCGGCAGGAAGACCTGTTGTTGCTCGGTGTGTTGATTTTTTGCCGCATCTTCTGCCTGAACTCGGATTTGTACCACGCGGGTATCTATGATGGGTAACCAACGCCCCTGCAATTGCAGAATACCTGGCCTCACGAAAGCGGGCTTTTCTTCTAAAGGAAAGGTCTCCCAATCCGACTGCGGCGACGCTTTCAATTGAACCTGAACGTTGTTGGCCGAAATGGTCGGATCAGCGATTTGACAGTTCAGTAGGACTTCAGAATTAGCCCCGCGTTCAGTGCGGAGCTGAATTTGAGGTGGTTTGGTATCGATGTAAATACGTAGTTCAGATTTTAGGTCTAACGGGACGACATGCTTTTGAAGGTTAGTGCGAGTGCAAAACCAAAATTCGCCATCCCGATGAGCTTTGAAACGAAAAGCTTTTTCATCAGCTCCTTGTTGGGCATGTTGCTTCCAGGTCTTCCCTCGATTCATGGATACCAATAGAGTCACATTGGAAGTGCTGCCCTTGTTGTCAACGGAGTATGGAAGGGTGATGTGGCGACTGGCGGTTGTGTATAGTCTCGGCATTTGCGCAAAACCGTTTCGTGTCGTGAGTAATATCACAAACAGACCGAAGATCAGACGCTGAAAATTCCCGCTCACTGTTTCAGAATTCCGACAGATTGTTCCTTGGGTTTTGAGGATGGTATTGCTTGCACAATATCCCATTATCTTTATCGGTATTTGTATGGTTGAGACTGCAAATAATTGTGTTGCAGGCTATTTGTAAGGAAACAGAGACTGATATATTAGAGGTTTGGGTATGGAATTCTGTCTCATGCCCGTTTTAGATAGAAATTCATCTCCAGTCTTCCTACCCTCAGAGAATAGAAATAAACCAAATGAGTGCACACGAAAACGTATCAAGAATGATGGAAAGCGGCATTGTGGCTGTGATTCGCGCTGACTCTGGAGAGTTATTAGCAGACGTGGCCGAAGCGTTAGTCGCCGGTGGCGTGGATGTAATGGAAGTGACGTTTACCGTCCCGAATGCCGTGCAGGTGATTCAGGAAGTGAACCGTCGAATCGGTGACAAGATCCTTCTGGGGGCGGGAACCGTATTGGATACAGAAACGGCTCGAGCAGCGATTCTGGCAGGTGCCGAATTTATTGTGTCTCCGTCAACTGATGTGGAAGTCATTAAGCTATGTCGACGTTATGACAAGGTCGTGACTCCGGGGATCTTTACTCCCACCGAAGCGGTGACTGCCTGGGAAGCAGGGGCGGACATCCTCAAGGTCTTTCCTGCTGATATCGGAGGTCCCGCTCATATCAAAGGTCTACGAGGACCTTTGCCTCAATGCCGATTTATGCCCACCGGGGGTGTTAATCTGGACACGGCTGCTGCTTTCATCCAAGCGGGTTCAGTCGCGTTGGGAGTAGGAGGCTCATTGGTTGAAAAGAGTGCGGTAGAAGCAGGCGATTTCGCTCGGATCGAAGAACTCGCACGACAATTCAAACAAGTCGTGGCCGAAGCCAGAGGTTAAGTGAAACAAGGAGCGTTACGTGTCGGAATTACTAGCAACTCCAGCAACGCGAATTGTACTGAGTGTAGCGATTCTAATAATCTTGATACTCCTTTCGTGGTACGGTTTGACAAACTTTCGGGGTCGCATCGACGAAGACATCCCCCAGGCCAATGATCACCTCGACAATTTCCGAGAAATTCGCAGCAAAGGTGACATTTCGGATGTCGAATTCCGAAATATTAAGACTGTGCTAGGTGAACAACTGCATCAGGAATCACCGGATCTGGATGATTCCAAGGAAGATGCTGATTCGGTCAATTAGGCCGGTTGTAACAACTACAGCGTATTCACTTGGCGCACTTATCGAATGCCTGATCTGGGAGATTAGGGATGCAACAAGGAAAAAGACGCACTAGTTGATCGCACGGATGTCGCCAACTAATTGTTTTTAGCCCCAAGCATTGCCTGTGAGATTCTTAATTTTGAATCAACTACATTGGCGGCTTATGGCCAAATGCGAGCGAACCCCAGGGAATACCCCCTCTAACCGCAGCCGTTAAAAAACTTGAAAGGGTTCAGTGAACCCAATAAAGAGCTAGCGGTTTTGGAGTCCCAAAGGAGAAGCCATGCCAATCGGAAAAGACGACGGAAACAAAAAGGGCGGAAGCCAATCTAAGAAGAACGCATTTTGTTCCTTCTGCCGCAAGAGCTATCGAGATGTAGGTCCCTTGGTCGAAGGGCCAGGCGATGTCTACATCTGTGGCGAATGTATTGAACTTTGCTCAACCATAATTGATACAGAGCAACGTCGCAAAGATGGCGATAGTAATCTCTTCCAGGATATCCCAACGCCACGTGATATCGTGGCACGTATGGATGAATACGTGATCGGGCAGGGCAATGCTAAGAAGGTATTGGCTGTCGCTGTACACAACCATTACAAACGCCTGAATCATCGTTGGGCCGACAGTGATGTCGAAATCGAGAAGTCGAACATCCTGATGGTTGGTCCAACCGGCTCAGGAAAAACTCTGCTGGCAAGAACACTCGCTCGTGTTCTAAACGTGCCTTTTGCGATTGGCGATGCCACAACGTTAACCGAATCGGGTTACGTGGGCGAAGATGTTGAAAACCTTCTTCTTAAACTTCTGCACTCGGCAGATTTTGATGTGGAAGCCGCACAACGCGGAATTGTCTATATCGACGAACTCGATAAAATCGGCAAGACCTCGCAAAACGTTTCGATCACTCGTGATGTGTCTGGCGAAGGTGTTCAGCAGGCTCTGCTGAAAATGCTGGAAGGAACCGTTTGCAATGTTCCACCTCAAGGTGGACGTAAGCACCCCGAGCAACAGTATATCCAAATCGATACGTCCAATATTCTCTTTATCTGTGGTGGAACATTTGTTGGTGTTGATGACATCGTCCGCAAGCGGCTCGGAAATCAAACCATGGGGTTTGGTCAGCAGGTCGGCTACAAAGAAGAAGCAGATATGGCTGAATTGATGACTCAGGTCACATCTGATGATGTATTGGAATTTGGCTTGATCCCTGAACTGATCGGTCGTCTGCCAGTAGTGACCTCGTTGACTCCGCTAGATGAAGCTGGTCTGGTTCGTGTTCTCACTGAACCTAAAAATGCTTTACTTCGACAGTATGAAAGTCTGTTCGAAATGGAAGATTGTCAGCTGAAGTTCTCAGACGATGCCGCTCAGGCGATTGCTCAGCGAGCTATCGACAAAGGTACGGGAGCTCGAGGCCTACGATCCATTACCGAAGAAGTCATGCTGGATATCATGTTTGAATTGCCGGATCGAGCTGGTTCAGGTAGCTATACGCTGGACCTCGAGGTCATGCAAGGCAAGAAAGACTTGTTCGGAGAAGAGCAGTCGACCAAGAAGAGCGCATAATTCTATTATTTATTCCTTCGAAGCCCGTCAGATTCAATTGAACTGGCGGGCTTTTTTCATGTCTCGATCAGTCTACCTCGATCAGTCTACCTAGTCTCTTGTTAGGACTTGCTAGCTTTGGCGAACCGACTAAGCAAGTTGCAGAAGGATCTCAATCCCCCGTTCAATGATATCGTCGCTGGCAGCATAGGAGATGCGAAAATGAGTGTCCGATTCGCTGAAGATATTCCCCGGAATAATGAGTAGGTTATTCTCAATCGCCTTGGCGACGAATTCACTCCCCGTGCCCCAGGGAGCTTTTGGGAAGACGTAAAATGCTCCGCCTGGTTTGACGATTTCGTATTTGCCACTGAGTGCATCCACGATGCGATCCCGTTTGGTTCGATATGTGTCCACATAGGGCGCTATATCCACATCCATTGCTTCCATGCCAGCCCACTGAGCTGGTTGAGGTGCACAGACAAAGCTGTACTGCTGGACCTTGAGCATAGTGGAAATAATTTCTGCCGGGCCGTGTACCATTCCCAGCCTCCAGCCGGTCATTGCGTGGCTCTTGGAAAAACCATCAATGACGATTGTGTTTGGATTGACGTGTGCCGGACTGTGGAAATCTCCGTCGTAATCAAAGTGGCGATAAATTTCGTCAGAAATCAGGACAATGCCTTTCTCGAGACACAGCTTCCCTAAGGCATCGACCTCTTCCTGAGAAGGAACGTAACCTGTTGGATTAGACGGGCTATTGAGGATGATCAGCTTCGTCTTATCAGTGATGGCTGCTTCCACCTTCCCGATGTCAATTTTGAAATTAGGGTAGGTATCAATGAGGACGGGTACGCCGTCGACTAACTGAATCAACGGCTCGTACATCACAAAAAATGGATCAAAGAGAATGACCTCATCGCCAGGGTCTACCAATGCCTGCATTGCCAGCACGAGTCCTCCACTGGTGCCGCTGCTAACAAATACTTGACGGTCGTCGTGACCATATTCGGCATCGACGGCCGCTTGCATCTTTTCTCGCAACACAGGCAGCCCCTGAGTGGGAGTATAGCCGTTATAGCCATCCTGAATTGCTTGAATGCCAGCTTGCTTTACGGCGTCCGGAACATCGAAGTCAGGTTGGCCGATCGAAAGGTTGACGGGATCTTTGAGTGATCGGGCTAAGTCAAATACTTTGCGGATACCGCTACTGTCGATACGCTTGCTTCGTTGGGAAATAGGGCTCATGGTTGCCTTATCGTTGGAGGAGATGGTCTACATTCGCTTTTATTCTAATCCGAGCGAGACGCTTTCGGAACGGAGGCGGATGATGATTCATGAGCACTCAGATTATGAAACGGTATAATGAACCTGCGATCGAACTGGTATTCCTTTTCAAGAAAGATTGATACGTGTTATTCAGATTACTGTGCCTATTGTTACTTCTTCCCGTCTCACTGCAGGGACAAGGGCCGGACGAAATTGACACCACTCGTGGCGATCAAATGCTTGCCAATTACTTTCAGTTGCGGACTGCCGCTTTGGAAGATCGATTTCTGGAAGGCATAAACTCCAAGGAGGATTGGCTAGCGAAGCGACCGCAATACGTGAAGCAATTGCACGAGATGCTGGGACTCGATCCGATGCCAACTCGTACTCCCCTTAATGCAACCGTCACCGGTACAACAGACCATGAAGAGTTCACCGTCGAGAACGTTCACTTTCAGTCTCGTCCCGGACTCTACGTGACAGGTAACCTTTATGTTCCCAAGCAGCGTGACGAAAAGTTACCGGCAATTTTGTATGTCTGTGGGCATGGACGAGTCAAGCAAGACGGTGTTTCCTATGGCAATAAAGTTCATTATCACCATCATGGCAGTTGGTTCGCCAGGAATGGCTATGTGTGTCTTACGATCGACACACTGCAGTTAGGCGAGATCGAGGGAATACATCACGGTACTTATTCACATGGTTACTTTTGGTGGCTCAACCGTGGTTACACGCCGGCAGGTGTTGAGGCATGGAATTGTATTCGGGCGTTGGATTACCTGCAGAGTCGTGAGGAAGTAGACGGCGAGCGACTTGGAGTAACCGGGCGTAGCGGAGGCGGTGCTTACAGTTGGTGGATTGCGGCGTTAGACGAGCGGATTAAAGTTGCTGTTCCAGTGGCAGGGATAACCGATCTGCGGAACCATATCGTCGATGGGACGGTCGAAGGTCATTGTGACTGCATGTTTATGGTGAACACCTACCAGTGGGACTACCCAATGGTGGCAGCACTGATGGCCCCGCGACCGCTGTTGATTAGCAATACAGATAACGACAGGATCTTCCCGCTTGATGGTGTCTATCGGACATTTGTAAAGACGCGAGAGGTATACCGATTACTAGATGCAGAGGATGACGTATCCCTGCATATTACGTCTGGTCCTCATAAAGACACTCAGGAATTACGTGTGCATGCGTTTCGTTGGTTCAATCACTATCTCAAGGGTGACGATGACTTGATTTACAAACCAGCAGAGAAGTTCTTCAAACCTCAGGATCTACAAGTCTTCAATGCTGGGTTGCCTGAAGACGAGGTGAATACTCAGATAAGCCATTCTTTTGTGCCGACAGCATCGAAACACGAAGTGCCCGCAAATGCTGAAGCGATGGAGGCTTATGCCGCTGAGGTGACTCAGGCTCTCCGCGAGAAAGCTTTTCGAGCGTGGCCGAACCAACCGGTTGATCTTAATGTTCGTAAGGTGGCAGATGCATATGCTGAAGACCTTGTTATGTCTTCTTATGACTTTACAAGTCAGGAGGGGATTGACTTAAGAATGTATCTCGTGCATAGAAAGGATTTGGAAAAGGCAAATCATGCAGTTGTACAGGTGCATGGGCAGAAAGGCTGGATAGAGTTTCTGGCTTTCTATCAGGATGCCTTTGGAGATCGAGACGTCCTGAAAGGAGAAGTATTCCCAAGTCATGCACCGGACGGATTGCCTGATTTTGAGGCGTTCCGGCAAAACGTTCGTAAGTCCAATGGCATCACAGTGATCGTCACGCCGCGTGGAGTGGGCCGGACGTTATGGGATCAATCAGAACGTAAGCAGGTTCAGAATCAAAGAAGGTTTTATCTATTGGGGGAATCACTCGGTGGCATGCAGGTCTGGGATGTACGGCGAGCGTTACAAGCTCTTCGAACTTTGGCCATTGCTAAGGATGCAAAAGTGATGTTAGGAGGAGCTGGACAACAGGCGGCTCTGGTTTTGTACACCAGCCTATACGAAGATGTGACGACTATCGGGATAAGTGAGTTAGCTGAATCGGATGTCGATTCTCTACCGATATTGAATGTGAGTCGATTCTATACGGTAGATCAAATGCTTGCTGCTGCGTCGAGTCGCCAGCGGGCAATTGTAAATCGGATTCCAGCCGAGGCTTTTCCGTTTACAAGGACCGCAGCAGAATTCCTAGGTTGGGAAAAACCTAGATTTTACTTCCTGCCTGGAGAACCTGAAGAGTCTAATCCCTAGGCGATCTTTAGCGTACGCGACACTTAAAGGTGATCGCAGCAGAATCTCCGACTTCCAGAGGTTTAGCGACCTCCCAGCGAAGAATCGCACTGTCTTTGCCTGTAGGATTGACGAAGAATTCGGTATCTACCGTACAGCTTTGACTATCGTCCAGATAGGCAAGGCGTCGACTCAGATGGTCAACAATCGTAACATTGCCGATCGCCTTATCACCCGTATTTTTAAAGGTGATGGTGAATTCGAGTAGTTCTCCGGGCAAGGCATCCTGCTTGGAAGCAACCTTTCTAATATCCAGTCGGTTGTTGCCTTCGGCGATCTCATAGTGATAGTTGGTTTGAATCTTATTATTGCCCAGCATCTTGTAAGGCAATAAGTCATATGCGACCTCTTTGACGGTTTCTTCGTCCGTTTGTGCCAATGCCGTTTGCTTTTGGATGCTCAATTTAGCTTCCTGAGAATTCTGAATGTTGACCTTCGTGTTTAGCAGGTCACCCACCTGCGGCTTAACCATCTGGCTCCCTTCACTGGATGCCAGTTGATGGGCCATATCCCGGACTTTTTGGTTTTCCTGATAAGCGGCACTCGCCCGAGTACCAATATTACGCTGTGTGGAAACCTGCTGTTTTACCTGTTCCTGTCCGACACTCTTGACCGTTCTATCCAAAGCTAGTGGGCTGTCTACTGCATAGGCGTGGTCTTGATGACGATATTGCGAGAGTCCATCGACACGACGTACGGATGCAAACCGAGGTGCGTAAATCGGGATTCGATTGGTTCGTTCGATTTGAATGTCGCCGTCTAACGTATGGTAATGAGCAATGGTGTCTTCTTCATCCAGATTGTCGATGCTGAAGTCCTGAGCGACATTGGTGAGTTGATAAGCATCGCCTCCCTGATAGACGTACTCATCTTCCGGGTAAGGCTGTTGAATCCCCGGAGGAGTCCATGGGGCAGGGTAAGGCAGTCCCGCGTTGGGGCCGGTGTAAGCTTGAGGCGGTATGGCTGCTGGGCCGGTGTTTTGAGCGAGTGCAATATTCGCAGGTTGCGTGGTGTGGCTTGCTAATTGAACGGCTTGTTGGACTGCATGTGTATCGGGGGCGGGACCGTCACCGACGCTAACAAGGGCCGGATGGCCAGCAGCTTTGCCATTAGCAATGTACTGTGAATTGATACGCTGTTCTCTGGGAGTCGTGCAGGCGGTCATCACGCAGAGGATCAGAAACCAGGCAGGCAGATAATAGCGATTTGTAGGGATGGTAGAGCTCGACATCGACCTTATCTCAATCGTCCTATAGAGGGAGTACTGATAATGGCTCGTTCCAACCGTTCATGTGGAACCTGCGTCTGTGGTTTGGGAGTAATCGCTCGCGCCGGAGGCGACGAAAACATAAATCGACCGGTTTGTCGGTCCATGCGAGGTTGTTTCGAACCGAGTCTTAAGATCGCCATGGGACGTCCAAGCTGGTCCGCAACTCGTAATGGGTCTTCATTAAATCGGACGTCGAAAAAACGCTGGCGATTAGCCTGGTCCTGAATGACGACGGGATTCGTTGGGTCTTCCAGATATATGACTCTGGTAACAAACAGTCCCTCAGCCGCCATTTCCAATTCTTGTTGTGTTAAGTGAATCGGTATAGGGAATCGTGTCGCCAGGCCGGCTGGTGGATTAAGGCGATCCAGAAGTTCGATGGTTGGATAGAGTTCGACGCCCGGCAGGCCTGGGATTTCCGTCACTTTGAATCGATACACACTGCCGATAAGAAGCCCCACATCTAAAATTGAAGGAGTTCCTGCAGCAAATTGACCCTGAGAAGCGATCGCAATCTTTCCGCCCTGAGGACAACGCACCTGAGTAGGTTGGAAATACCCAGGGATGGGGCCACCTCGCAACAGCATTTGAGAACCCACCTGCCCAGGTGGCATCATGGCATGATTGCGATAATGAGCATTGGGTGCAGGCTGAAATTGTTGAGCCAACAGTGAATTACCACTGACGGTTACCGAGCATACAGCCAATACAATAATGAGCTTGTTCAGAGGGGAGATCATCGCTCGAGACTTTTTCAAATACGGTTCCTGAGGTTGTTATGCAGGCAACGCCCGCCGATGAAGCAGACCTCATCAGCGGGCATTCCCAGAATGTAACGTAGCCTTGGAAGGCAAGTTTCTATTGCTGAGGTACGACCTGATTGCGAACTCGTGCAGGCTGACGATTAATCACAGCCGGAGTGTAATTGTGTTCGCGAATCCGAACGGTGTCGACAGGTTTCGGATAGCTATATCCTGGTGTCTGACGCATGTGCACATTGAAGTGCTGTACCGGTTCCGGTATATCGACCTTTGTATGATTGTGCATGGTGTAGGACTGCATGCCCGCTGGTCCGCCAAATGGTAGATGAGGTGGGCCAGGGACACCAACGTTCGTAGCTGTCATTGGAGTGCCCCATGCAGGTGCGGTTATGCCAGAGACATAGTTTGGAGCCATCGTCATCGGTAGGCCTGGGGCAGCTGCCTGTCCACCTTGCATGAACGCGGCCGGTGCTGCGGCCGGAGCATTGGCGGGATTCACAGCTTTGACCTTATTACCCATACGCAGGATGGCCATGATACTTCCACGACGATCGGCTTCTACGATTGGATCGTCACCTGGATCAAGTCGTGTACTCACGAGCGTTTCGACATTGGCAAGTGCCAGATCCTGAAATTCCGGATCGGGAAGGTAAATGACTTTGGTCACGTAATTACCAGTGGCTACTTGGTCAAAGTCTTCGTTGGTAAACTGTACAGGAATTGCATTGTGGTCCAGGTAAGCCGCAGTACGTGGATTCACAGGAGCAATTTCAATCGTGGGGAACAACTCAATAGCTTCGTGCCCTTCGATGTTACTCAATTTCATGCGGACCAGGTCACCATTGACTCCGACGTTAAAGTCGTGGCGAGCCGGAGTGATCAGAACCTGTCCTTCATAGCTCCCATTGCGTGTCGAGTCGATCCCGATTTGCATTCCCGTTGGACGATTGAATACAACTTGAATCGAAAGACCGGCCGACGGTGGAGCCTGCATCGCAGCAGGATTCATCATGGGCGCTTGCGGCATGAGTACACCAGGACCGGGGCCATCGACTCCGGGGCCAGGATGCATTAGTTGATCAGCCGGCGGCAAGTTATGTTGCTCAAAGGTCTGGCAACCTGTCGTCAAAAGAGCTGCGATTGCGACTACAGCCCACATTCTTGAAAAAGTCTTCATTTTTTCCCCCATGGCAGTTTGAAGTGCACAACGGTTACTGGAATTTGCTATTGAGTTTTGACTTGTATATTTACAGCTCGTCCGGAGCTGAAAAAGTTTCATTTGGTCAAAGCTCAATTCATTCGATTGAGCTTTACCCTTGAGGGTGGAAGCATCTAAAATGCTTCCAGTTCAAGGAAGGCACCGATACCGGCGCAAGGAAACAATAATCCCATGTGGGCAGTAATCGGCACGTTACAGCACGAATCTTTGATAAAATCGGCATAACCAGACTATGAAGTACAAATTACCTATAGTGACATGCCTGATTTCGGCCTGTTTTGGTGTGATTTGGCTTCTTTTTGGCTACCAAAGCGGGTCTATCTTCCCCATTTTGAATGCTCAGCCTCCCGCTGTCGCGTCGAATATTTCTAGCAGTAATACAGGAATTCCTGTCGATGAAGCTGGGAATCCAATGGACTTGGGATCAGATCAGGAGCCTCAGGGCGATGCTGAAGGCAATGAATTCCTTTCTGACCCAGAAGTGATACTGAAGCGAGCGATCGCTCAGATGCACTCGGAGACTCGGTTTCAGGCCGCCGTTCGCCACAGAATTGACATGTTTGACCAGAATTTAGTCGGGGCAGGGCACTATCGCCAATTTGGTAACGGATCGATTAAACGCTTGCGATTCGAGTTAAAAACTCAGGTAGGTGAGAATACGGCGAGCGTGGTGCAGGTTTGCGACGGTAGGCACTTGTGGACAAGAGAAAATCTGGCTGATAGTACCAGCTTAAGCAGAATTGATGTTCGTTATATCAGCGACGCTTTGCAAAAGCAGGAGCAAAAGGATGCTCAGCACAGCACCGGCGTGTTGGCAGCCAACTGGGGAGCTAATATCGCCATGGGAGGGATTCCTCGTCTACTGGCCTCGCTTCAGTCCAGTTTTCATTTCACTTCTACATCGGAAGCTACTTATGAAGATGTTCCTGTGTGGGTCCTGGTAGGGAAGTGGAAGCCTGAAGTTCGCGAGCAAATAGCGGCGAAATTTGGATCTGCCAAAAAATTTCCAACTCACTTGCCTGATGCCGTCCGGATCGTCCTGGGACGCGACGTTGAATTCAAATTCATTCCACGAGAGATTCAATATTTGAAAGTAGCATCGGATAAAACCGTAACTCCGATGGTGTCGTTGCAGTTGTATGACATTACCAGATTGGTTGATATGAATGCCTCGCAGTTTGAGTATCAGCGAGGCGAGCAGGTGATTGTCGACCGCACGCAGGCATTTTTAGATAAGTATATTCCAACGCCGTAATGACCGTAGCATGTCGGCGAACTCTCTCTGATGTGACGATTCAGTCAGCCTCTTATCAATTTAATGCCTTGCGTCTAAACTAAGGGTATCCAAGGCATCTTCCTCTGAAACCATATTCCAAGGCTCACCGCCGTGGCTCGTATCTTTTTTGTACTCGCTTGTTTTGCTACCGTGCTTCTACTCACCAATTTAGGAGTGGGTTTATGGGTCGGTGATCTTAATGGTGACGCTGCCGCCGTCAAGCAGGCAAGTGAAGCCTTTGCCAAGGCTAAAGCTACTCAGGACCAGCAGGCTGTCGAAGAGGCTGAATCGAATTTGATGCAAGCGGCGAAAGCCCATGAACCCACCAAGAAACGCCATAGTGTTCATTTCCTATTGGGAGTATTTACAGCAGTCGTTTGTGTTTTAGTGAATGCGATTAGCGTGACGTACTTTATTGGGACAGCGAAGTGGTGTAACGAAGTCGTCGATGCTTACAGCCTCGCACCTGAATACGCTCAGCGAAGCACTCGATTAAAGAAGAGTTCATTCCCTTGGTCGGTGGCAGGTGTGCTCACGATCATCCTGATTGTCGCATTTGGTGGTGCATCTGACCCCGCAACAGAAATTCAATCGAGTGCGGATTGGGTCAGCATCCACTTCATGCTTTCAATTCTGGGATCGATGTTTCTCGTCTTTTCCTTCTTGCAGCAGGTCGGAAAAATTGGGGCTCATTATGAAGTCATCCAAGACATCGTCGCCGCGACAGAAAAACGCAAAGCCGAGCTGGGCAGTTAAGCATTTGGCCGGTTAGACTGTTAGACAATTGGCAGGCCATAGTTTGAGAGTAATTGAGCTTGTCCATTCCACCTTCGCCCTGCGAGCTTCGGTGGATAAACTCTGTCTGAAAAATGAAATCGGAACAAGGCCCAACGGCCGAAGCTAAGACAGCAGTTTGTTATTTTAATGGATTTTGAACCCAATTGGCTCATGGTCTAATCTTCTTCTGCCGTTGGCTCCGGTTGCTCAGCTGTGTTCTCGATAATCGAGTGCAGAGTCTCAAAGTGTTTATTTACAGGCTCGGCAATGTCTTCCGGCAGGACACCGCGAATCGCATGAACCATCTTGTTTACATAGACGCCGGTTTTTGATTGAGCGATATTGGCGTGAGTTTCTTCGCCCGTAAAAGCGATCATGGTAACGGTGAGAGCCGAGCAGAGTAGGGCACCGTTGACGATCCCTAAGAGCCCTCCGGTTTGATGATCGAATGTCTTCATGTCATGCTTTTCCAACTTCTTCTGCGTGAAGCCGTGCAGGAACCAAATGCCCATGGAGGTCAGAATGTAGATCGCTCCCATGGCCAGATAGGTATTCCAGGGTTCACCAATATCCTGAATCGCATCAGCCAGCTCTGGATGGAACGTTCGCGCAGCAAAGAAACTGACCAAAATCGAACTAACCATGCTGATTTGCCATACCATCCCTTTCCAGGCTCCGATCAAAATCGAGCCTCCGAGGACAACGGCCATGACGATATCAAAAGACTGCATTTGTCGAATAACCTCTACCAAGACTCCAGTAGCATGGTGACCGGGCCCTCATTGACGATCGTAACTTGCATATCTGCTCCGAACGCCCCAGTGGCCACTCGTACTCCACGCACGGCCATTTCTGTTACAAATTGTTCATACAATGGTTCTGCGATTTCAGGGCTGGCGGCATCCGTAAAACTTGGCCGTCGTCCCTTTCGGCAGTCTCCCCAAAGCGTAAATTGACTGACGATTAAGATTTCGCCTTGTACGTCCAGAAGGCTCAGATTCATTTTTCGCTGATCATCTTCGAAGATTCGTAAACCGGCGATTTTGTCGCACATTTGGACGACTTCTTTTTCAGTGTCATTCGGGCCGATGCCGACAAAAGCGAGTAATCCCAGATCGATTTGGCCAACGACTTCGCGCGCAACTGCGACGCTTGCATGGCTCACTCGCTGCAATACAACTCGCATGAATCCTCTTTCAGTATATTCCAAGCATTAGAATCAAAACTAACTTGGGGCAGGGTACCAAAAACGAGCGTGGTCGAGCAATGAACATTTTCCCATTTAAACATTTAGACAGCTTAACTGTCCCAACAACGAATGCCCAATGTCACTTGGTTAATTGTATGAGCCGTTCTCTTGCCGTTTTGTTCTCTGGATTGATCCCCAGAGCGCCGCTGTACCAACTGATGGCGGCTTCGAGGTCGCCGAGTTTCTCCGCAATCTGAGCGATTTGTACGCGGATACCATCATCATCCGTTTGTTGGGCAGCTCGGACATTTAATTCAATGTACTCGAGTTTGAGCGTCTTAATTTCTTCATGCCTAGCCAGTGCCTGTTCTGCTAGTGCGGTTTCTCCTAGTTGGCGTAGGACGTTAGAGAGTTGAAAGAAAACACGGTCATTACTAGGGTCAAGTTCAGCAGCTCTTTCGAGGGCGTTGCGTGCCTCCTCGGGCTTACCTGTTTGCATCGAAAGGATTCCAAGAACGGTATGACCATTGGGTAAAGTGGCATCCTGCTGAATCGCTAATTGGATTCGACTCTCCGCTTCACCGAAGTCCCCTAATGCCATCGCACATTCCGCCAGATAAGCATTCGCCATCGCATTTAACCGTAGCGGAGTGTCCTCAGAGAGTTCCTGGAGTTGTTGTTTCGCATCCTGATACTTTCGCATACGAATATAGACTTCTGCCAGTTCGACTCGAATTTCATTCTGTTGATCAAATTCGGGGTCATTCGGAGCTCGCCGAAGCGATTCTAAATAGTGAGTGATGGCCAGTTCATGCTTTTCGAAATCTTTACTGATGAGTCCCATCAAGCGATCGGGACGAGGGTCTTTTGGTGCGAGTTCGGAGACCCGTTCGCAGTGCTGCATGGCCCGTTGTAACGCTCCGAAATCGTAATAGTGCGCGATCAACAGGCGATGGGCATCCACATTATCAGGGAACTCCATCACCAATTCCTCGAGTGTCCGCATTGCCGATGGCATGTCCTGAACCGCTGTGAAGCAATGGACAGCCAGAAGCATACAGTCTTCACGAATACGTTTGTCTCCGGCGATTGTGCCGACTCGTTCCATCACTTTCTGATGGTTCAAAACATTCATGTAGAGATTAGCTTCGAGGAATTGAGTTTCCACGTCAGCATTTTCTCGGTCGGCGAGCACATTCTTGAGGCGTCTTACTTCGGTCCAGTCTTCAGCCTTAATTGCTGCTCGTCCTTGTTCAAGTAAGTCATCGATCGATGGTTCGGACGAACAGCCGGATAGTAGCAGCGTGCCTGCTAGTAAGAAAACGAGACCGACTTGCAGAGGATTCAAGTGACTTGCCTTTAAGATGCGGATTTGGGTTGGATGATGGTGACTGCGGAATTGGGTTGAGCGGACTCGATCGTTTGCTGATCGCCATTAGGCCAGTGAATCAAGACTTGTTCGAGTGTCTGACCGGCTGGAATCCCGAAGTAAGTCCGGGCATCATGGCTTGAAGCATAACTTCCGCCCCCTTTGATTTGTCGAACCTGCTGGCCTTCATTGGTGATCAGGGTGATTCTCGCTCCTACCGCAGCTCGATTGCTGGCCTGCCCGATGAGCTTGATCGAGAACCATTGATTGTCGTTTTCTGTTTCGTTGATTAGTACGGAGCATCGCTGATTGATATGCGAGTAAATAAGATCCAGATCACCATCGTTGTCCAAGTCACCACTGGCCATACCACGGCCTTTATGAGCGGAAGTGAAATACTCTCCGACACTTTTGTTTACTTTGGCAAATCGCCCCTCGATGTTCTCAAGTGCAATGGGCCACTGAGCAATCGTCGAATCATTGGGGTATAGTTTGACGTGTCCGTTGGCAATAAATAGATCTTCGTCACCGTCTCGGTCCGCATCGATAAAGGTGGTACCCCACCCGACGTACACACTTTGGAAACTGAGCAGTCCACTAGCGCTACTTACATGTTGGAAAAGAGAGTTGCCGATGTTTTTATAGAGGGCAAATTGTTCGTTTTGAAAATTGGTAACAAACAGATCCGGCAATCCATCCATGTTGAAGTCGCCGAGATCGATTCCCATACTGCCATCGGCATTACCTGTGTTATCGAATCCAACTCCACACAGAGTAGCTGTTTCTTCAAACGTACCATCCCCTTGATTAGTCCAAAGGAAGTTAGAGACGGTATCATTGGTTACATAAATGTCCAGATCGCCATCCAGATCCATATCTGCCATCAGAACGCCAAGCCCTTTACCTGCTTGGGTGATCCCTGCTTTGGTTGAGATATCCTCGAGCATTCCTTCTTCGTTGAATTTGAAAAGATGATCGGGCAGGGGGGCAAAGTCGCGAGGTGAACAAATGTCACGTCGCTGATCGACGGTTTTTTGTGAGAGGAAGTTTTGAGCTTGGCCAGTGCATAGCGGATGATTGGCAAAAGTCCAGTCGATGTACTGTGCCACATACAATTCCAGAGTCCCGTCGTTGTCGATATCTCCCCATGCAGCTCCGACGCTCCAAAGGTCAGTTGGAAGTTGAAGTTGTTCGGCTGTTTCTGAAAAAGTTCCATCACCGTTGTTATGGAAAACGAGCAACCCACCATAACCGGTAATGACTACGTCACACAGTCCGTCGTTGTCGTAGTCCTGAGCTAACGCACCGTGGCTATAAAAGTCGTCGCGGGCAATGCCGGCCTGTTCGGTTACATCGGTAAATGTGAGGTCACCGTTGTTACGATAGAGAGCAGGGGGGTAGCCGTAGATTTTGGTGGCTTCTTTTTCGTCGGCTCCGAAACCCCCTCCTCCGGTACAAAGCAGATCCATCCAGCCGTCAGCATCGTAATCAAAGATTGCGATGCCGCCTCCGAGAGTTTCAAGCATGGTCACATGACCAGCTTCTTCTCCATTTCGGTAGGAAAAATCTGGTCCGGATTCAAGCAAGCGAAATCGGAGATTACTGTTGGGCTCTGGTAGATTGTCAGCGGCCGAGATTTCCGGAGCTGGTTGTTCGTTCGGAGACTCGTCGCGATTATCCGGTTGCTGTTGGGTTAGATCTGAGTTGGATTGTAGGTTGGAGTTTTGGTCAGTCGGTTTGGAAGGCTTGGTTTGCGAGTCACAGCCGGGGCTTATGAGCAAAGTATTCGAAACCATCAAGGCAATCCAGAGTTTGGTCAGGATCGAGTTCGGCAGTGGGGATTGCTTGCGGCGTTGACTGGCTGAAAATCGGGGGACCATCAGGAGACTGTTTGGTTAGAGTCGGCTTAGAAATCTGGGGTCAATGTTTGGTCTGTTTATTCTACACGGGGAGTGTTTAAACGCGAGGATTGGAAAGCGGGGGAGCAAAAAGGCTTTATATCGCAAACCGAACATAATAAACATTATCGGACGTTGCAAATAGGGTCAAATCCACCTTTTATCAGGGGTTTTGGCCAATCGAGCCCCACTTGGGTGTTAAATCAAGTGCTTTCCAAAGGTCGGGATGCTTTACCCGTTCTGCTCGCTCTCGTCCAGAAATTTACCCATGACGCGGAACTTGTTGTAACGCTTGGCAAGTAAGTTCTCCACGGACTCCTGCTTCAGGCCTTTTAGATGTTGCAGCAGGTATTGCTTGATCTGAATTGCCATTTGCTGATGGTCGCGATGAGCACCTCCAAGTGGTTCCTGAATAATGTCATCCACAACTCCCAGTCCCGGCAGATGTTTAGAAGTGAACTTTAGAGCATCAGCTGCTTTGGGGGCGTGTTCATGGCTTTTCCAGAGAATCCCAGCACATCCCTCAGGACTGATGACACTGTAGTAACTGTGTTCTAGCATTGCGATACGGTCGCCAACGCCAATTCCTAATGCGCCTCCGGAACCACCTTCGCCAATTACAATACAAATAATCGGAGTTTCCAGCCGAGACATCTCGTACATATTTTCGGCGATGACCCATGCCTGGCCGCGTTCTTCAGCTCCGATTCCCGGATAGGCACCTGGTGTGTCAATGAAACAAATGACAGGAAGGTTGAATTTTGCTGCCAATTGCATCTTCTGCATGGCCTTGCGGTAGCCTTCGGGATGAGCACATCCAAAATAGCATTCCGTTCGTTCTTTGACCGTTCGTCCCTTTTGGTGTCCAACGACCATAACTTTTTGATCATCGAGTTTTGCAAATCCGGTCAAGATAGCCCGGTCATCTCCAAATTTCCGGTCGCCATGTAGCTCCACGAATTCGTCAAATACGAGATTTAAATAATCTCGTGTATAGGGGCGGTTTTGGTGTCGAGCGACCTGTACCGTTTCCCAGGGAGAAAGATTGGCGTAGACGTCGCGTGTGATATCCGCGATCCGGTTCTTCAGGTCACGAACTTTTGCAGATTGACCATTGCCAGATTCTTCACTCTCAAGCGTCTCTAATTCCTGCTCAAGCTCAAAAATCGGTTGTTCAAATGCCAGGCCAGGTCCCGCGCTACTCATCAATAATCCTCTAGACTTACTCTACTAACTCAACTTGGTCTTCTTTGTGTGGTCGGTACTCGCAACGTTTCCTTCAATAGGTAATTGTGCTGAGCACTGCATTACGCTGGGGTGTTACAAAGTACCGACCTGTGATTCCATCATAGTAAACACTAATGAAAGATCTTGAAACTCCTAATTGGCGACTCTCGTACGCCGCCTCGCTTATGCCTCGTCTTCCTCTGGTGTGATTTCGGATGGGTGCAAAGGTTTTGACCGAAAAACTCGCATAGTGGACAAATGTCGCAGAACCGTTTTGAGGTTATTGGGACGTTGCTCTTTCTTCTTTCTCATCATATCTTCGATGAGATCACTGAATTCCTGAGTGACGTTTTTATTGAGAGTATTGGCTGGAGGAGCTTTCGCTTTCAAATGCTTCGTCAGTAATTGTTCGGGAGAATTACCAGTAAACGGTAGCTTGCCGGTGACAATTTCAAAATACATGCAGCCGAGGCTGTAAATGTCGGAACGGATATCTAGAGGGCGTCGTCGGATTTGTTCCGGTGCCATGTAGCTGCGTGTCCCTGCGATTTCCTTCGGTTTTCCAACCCCCAGCTTCGCCAAAAAGCCAGTTCGAGAAGGTTGGCATAAGGCAAAGTCAATGAGCTTAGTTCGCCCCTCATCATCCACCAGGTAATTATCAGGTTTAATATCGCAATGGACCCACTGTTGTTCGTGCAGATGGTCGAGTCCCATCGCGGATTGCTCGATAATCACATCTGCGCGATGTTGCATCAATTCACGGTCAATTCTCAATCGCTGCTTCAGATTGAGCTGCTCTCCAAACTCAAGAGACAGGTAAGGATCGTTGCCGGTCGTCCTCACGCCGAAAACCTCAATCACATTGTCGTGATCGAGTTTACTAGCGACATTGTATTCATGCTGCAGATACCTACGTTCCACTTTGCTTTGACGAGCTTGAGCAGTAAGTACCTTGAGTGCTACTTTCTGTCTGGTATTTCCATCCACCGATTCGAAGATCTGACAGGTTGCCCCAGAACGAATCAAGCGTACGATTCGATATTGATCAATAAAGTCTCTTCCGTGTCCCACAATTGTCTCGATTAACTAATTGAGATATGGATAGTCAACGATTTCACCGGCTTTTACTTAAAAGCACATGGCCTAATCAGCTGTTGCAATGATTGTTTGAAGTGTACAAAAAAACAAACTGTCTGGGAACGACTATTTATGGCCGAACCTGCCCTGCTTCAAGCACTTCACTGTAGATTTCCCGGATGCGTTCGGTCATTCGTTGATGGGAATACATCTCTCGACACTTGGCTCTTCCGGTGGCTCCAAGTTGTTCTCGTTTTTCAGGAGAGCTTGCCAGCTCCAAGATTCCAGCTGATAAGGCATTGATATCTTTAGCGTCGGTAAGGATTCCGGTTTCGCCTGTTATACAGACTTCTCGCGCACCATCGATGTCAAAGCTGAGAACCGGTTTTCCGGCTAGCAGAGCCTGAGGTAGGGCCCGAGCCAGTCCTTCTCTCAAACTGGTATGTGCCAACAGATCCATGGCTCCGATATAACGTGGCACGTCAGTGGGGGGCACGAGTCCAGTGAAATGGAAATGTTCGGTTACCCCCCCGGCCTCGATTTGCGTCACAATCGATTCCCGTAACGTTCCATCACCTACGAGCAGGAAATGGACATTTGGGTTTTCTGCAACGATCGATTTAGCCGCCTCCACCAAGTATTTATGCCCTTTTAAGTTGAACAGTCTGGCGATTTTTCCGACGACAATCTGGTCTTCAGTAAATCCGAACTCTTTACGAACGACATCGCGATGGTCATTCGCTTGTAAGTAATCATCGATGGCCATCCCGCTGTAGACTGTTGTGAATCGCTCTCTGCTAGCCACCCCGCCCTCCACCATGAGGTCCGTCATGGCATCGGCCACGCAAAGCAGCCGATGGCACCGTTTGGCAGCAATCCGTTCGCAGAAAGCGAACAGCCGGCGAGCCAGGCCTGATTGATAGGGATGGAATGGAGCACCGTGGACAGTATGGATGATGGCTGGTACTTTTAGCTTCCAGGCGGCCAGCCTGCCAAGCATTCCAGCTTTTGCGCTATGAGTGTGGACCACATCCGGTTGGATTGTTTTGAGCAGCGTCTTAATTTGGCGATACGCTTTCCAATCCTGCCAAGGGTGGATGTTTCTGGTTAATGCAGAGGCTTCCACAATCTTGAGTTGTGGGTGATTAAAGCGTTCGAGCAATTGGCCTTCCCGCCCTTCGGACGGTCCAGTGATCAATGTGACGTCATCACTAAAGTGCTCGATTAAATCGATACAGTTCAGCAGTGTGTTTTCCTGAGCACCACCAACGATCATGCGGGTAATAATATGAACGACTTTCATAGCAGGCGTTTTAACCTACCTGACCAGCTTTGTACATATTAAGTCTCGCCGTAATCGACATTCATCAGATAAAGGCCTTCCGGCGGAGCGGTCTGCCCTGCTCTCTTTCGGTCACAGGCTTTCATGACGTCTACGATCCAGTCAGGCTGTTCAATGCCTTTTCCCACGCGGCTCAAGGACCCCACGATATTACGCACCATGTTATAGAGGAAACCATCGGCTCGGATGTCCATCGTAATAAACCGAGCGTCGTGACTGTAATGCTCGTTCAATTCAAGTGACATGACATGCCGAATACTCGTTTTGCGATCGCTCTTTGAAGCTTCGAAACTGGCAAAGTCATGTTCGCCGATGAAATGCTGAGCCGCGGTTTGCATGGCCGGAAGATCTAAGGCCTTCGGATGTGACCAACAATACTTAAGAGAAAGTGGGTCCATAATCGGACCGGGTTGGATGATGTAGCGGTAATGTTTGCTGACAGCATCCCGTATCGGGTGAAAGTCATCTCGCGTGATTTGCAGGTGCCTTAAGTAAATATCGAATGGCGTATGTGCATTGATCGCGCGACACAACACATCTTCAGGAAGTTCTGTGGCGACTTTGAAAGAGATCACTTGACCATGGGCATGAACACCAGAGTCGGTACGTCCGCTGGAAAGTACGCGTTTCGACTGCCCCGTTACTTTGAGCAACGCGGTTTCCATTAGCCCTTGAATCGTCCGTTGATTAGGCTGCACTTGCCAGCCGGCATACTTGGTTCCATCGTAAGCGAGTGTGCCTCGATAAGTATGCATAGGTTTGGAAGTCCGATCTGTGATTAGCCGGCTGATTGTTGAATCAAAAGTTCAGCGATTTGCACAGCATTGGTGGCAGCACCTTTGCGAAGATTATCACTCACGCACCAAAACGTAATGCCATTCGGTGAGGAAATGTCTTCCCGAATTCGCCCAATATAAACTTCGTCCGAGCCGGTACTATTATTAGGCATGGGATAAATACCATTGTCCAAATCGTCCACAACGGTGATGCCGTCCTGCGCCTCAAACAATGCTCGCGCCTGCTCCACAGTCAGTTTCTCTTCGGTTTCGACCAGGATGCTCTCACTGTGGCAGTTGGCAACCGGCACTCGAATCGCAGTCGGACAAACTTGAATCGATTCGTCACCGAAGATCTTCTGAGTTTCCCAAACCATCTTCATTTCTTCAGAGGTATATCCTTCGTGCTTCCGTGAGCCGATTTGTGGAATCAGGTTGAAGGCAATGGGGTGTGAGAATGCTTTGTATTCATAGTCTTCTCCCTGAACAGTTGCTTTGGTGCCTTCCAGAAGATCGACATTTCCTGCAAGCCCTGCTCCGCTGGTGGCTTGGTATGTGCTGACCACGACTCGTTTAATCCGAGCGGCATCGTGCAGCGGTTTCATCGCTACGACCATCTGTGTCGTTGAGCAGTTTGGGCTGGCAATGACGCCATCGTGATCTTTGGCAGCTTCAGGATTAACTTCAGGGACGACTAACGGAACGTTAGGAAGCATGCGATGGAAACCGCTTTCATCGACAACGACTGCTCCGGCTGCTTTGGCCCACGGTACCAACTCCGCTGCCACTTCGTCTGGTGTACTGGCAATAATCAGATCCATTCCGTCAAAGGCATCTGGCCCCAATTCCACTACCGTGTATTCTTCACCTTTGAAGGTCAGTTTCGTGCCTGCCGAGCGTTTGGAAGCAATGAATCTTATCGACTTAAAGGGGACATCCCGCTCTTCAAGAAGCTGACGAACAATGGTTCCGACTGCACCGGTCGCACCGACCAAGGCAATGTTTTCGTACACGATAGGATTCCTTTATGGAGATGGAGAATGGAAATGATCGACTTAGGAGTCTCGCAATTCAGTTGAGTTTTCATGAAAAAAGTTCCTTAGTCGCGTCGATGCGTCAAAGGAACTTTTAAGTATGGTTTCACTATGCGAAATCGGCAACGGCTAAACCATTGCTATTTTTTGACGACTCTCGGTATGTGAGGAGTAGAGAATACGCGAGCGACCGGATGGCCTGGTTGCAGGTCGATGTTCTCCGAAACACGGTATTCCTTGGAGCCGTTAATCCAGCTAATTTCCACACGGTATCGATACCGTGCATTGGGCTCTACCTGTCGTGAAATGTAAGTTCGGGTCGTACCCTGAGATGTAGTGGGCTTGCCGTTGATGGTCACGGTGGCGTTTTCAGGTACGGTCAGAATGAGTGTGGTTGAGGTAGGGTCTTCCACCTGAAATGCATCATCATCGTCTGCTGGAGCAGCTTCAGGGGCCGAAGTCGGAGCGTCGGCAGGTGCTGGCTGCTCGGGTTCAGCAGGCTCAGCCGGCACTAGAGGCTGAGCCGGTTGGACTGGCTGAAGCACAGAGTCGCTAGGTGTTTCAGATGCTTCGTGATATGGCTTTTCGGTTGAATGAGATTCCGCAGGAGTTGGAATCGCGTGATGATCTTGTGTGACGACAGGACCTCCATAAACTACGCCACGGTAATACCTGTAGTTAAGGTGGTAATGTGCAGCCATTCTCAATTCAGCAGCGGCATTGCGAATAATGGGGCGGCGAACCACGAGAGGGCCACAGCATACTGGAACAGGTTGACAGCACGGATTTAAGAGTTGAGCCTCAGCCTGCTGCAAATTAAAGCAGCTGAGGATGATTGCTGTTAACAGCATGAGTTTGTTTACATGTCGCATGAGAAGTCCTCGTTGGTGTTCTCGTGACGCAGGCTGTGTTCAGTCAGAAGCAACGTCCACGTTTTCAATGTGATGAATTGTTATGGCAGGAGCCGAACTCCTGTTTTACCCATCTTAACATTGGCGCCACGTTAATGCGAGCGTTGTTGGGGTGATGATTACCGTTTGGTAAACCGCAATTGAAGATCATCGATGGAGAAATCCCCTACCCCGCCGAAAAGCCCGACACGTAGAATTGCTTCCCGTGCCTGGATGGGAACGCGAACGATCTTTTGCACAGGGCTCCAGTTGTGTGTCCCGATAAATGGGCCTAACGATACGACACCGACTTCTCGACGACTCTCGTCGTAAAATGAGATGGCAAATAGCGGAATTTCGTCACGAGTGCGGCCCTGACGAACATCTTGTAGCTTTATCTGAGCCTGGATACCGAGTGAATTAATGGCTCGGCCATCAATCGCAAATCCCTGAAGCATATGAGAGGATAATCCGGGAGTTTCATTTGAGAATTGAGCGAAGTGATCACCTTGTGCAGCCTCATTATCGGAAACTAATTTGACCTGCCGCTGATAGTACCAGCCGATGAGGAAATCATAATCCTCTTTTACCAATTCAAAGTCACCATTGAACAGCATCGGATTGAGAGGATCTGGTTTAACCTGCCGGTTATCTTCTGCATTGCCTGTCATGGGGACGAACAAGGTTGGGCGTAACGCCTCTGATTTCAGCTTGCCGTTGGTTTTACGCATGATGTACATCGTTTGTTGATATCGTTGACCAACCGGTATCACCATCGTTCCCCCTTCTCGAAGCTGTTGCACAAGTGGTATGGGAACTCGCTCCGGCGAGCAGGTGACGATAATCTTGTCAAACGGTGCATATTCCGGCCAGCCTTTGAATCCATCGCCCACTTTGGTTTTCACGTTATCGTATTTGAGTTTGTTTAGGGTCGCTTTAGCTTTGTAGCCCAGTTCTTCCACAATCTCAATGGAATAAACAGACCGGACCAATGGAGAGAGGACTGCTGCTTGATAGCCACTGCCCGTTCCGATTTCTAAGACCTTATCGGTGGCTTTGGGGTCGAGTGCCTCGGTCATGTAAGCCACGATAAATGGAGCCGAGATCGTCTGCTGACCTCCGATCGGTAAGGCCATGTCGAAATAAGCCTGATTTCGAATGTTGGTGGGAACAAATTCATGCCTTGGTGTTTTCAACATCGATTGAATCACACGCTCATGCTTTACTCCGCTTCCGATAACCGCTGTGTTTACCATCTGTTTACGCGCGGTTTCGTAGCGATCTGCAACCTGCGCGTCCGCTTGCTGTACCAACCAAAACGTAAAGATAGAAATTACCGTCAACGCGGATTTAAATCTGAGGCGGTTACTCAGTGAATTACATATTCGATTCGACATACTTTGGAGCTTCTTATCCTTGTGATTCGAGCTAGTTTAAGTATCGGTCTGATACCGGCTGTAGATTTAACAAGTCAGTACTTTTCGAATTCTTGCGGAGGGGACTTGAGAGTGATTCTTCAGTCTGAAAGACTAGTATTATTAAATTCAACTGTCTTCCCACCGTAAAGGTATTCTACGAATGAGAAAGAATCCAGTTAAAGAAAAATTACGAAATGGTGAACCAACGTTTGGGACCTGGCTTTCGCTGGGTAACTTTCTAGGGACTCGAATCCTCTCACGTATGGGTTGGGATTGGCTGACTCTGGATATTGAACATGGTGCCTTTGACTGGAGTCAGGCTGAGCAGGTGTTTGCTGCGGTGGCAGATGCTGGTTGTGTGCCTTTGGCGCGTGTGCCTGAAGGAAGCCATCACTACATCAAACGTGTTTTAGATGCGGGTGCCTGGGGCATCGTGGTGCCCATGGTTGATACCGTGGAACAGGCTAAGGCAGCCATTGCAGCAGCGAAATTCCCGCCAGAAGGTACTCGGAGCGTCGGTGGTGGAAGTCACAATCTGAATTTTGGTGCGACGGCAGGTGATTATCGAGCTCAGGCCAATGATGAGATCTTGGTCGTCTTGCAAACAGAGAGCCCGGAGGGGGTCGCCAATGCCGAGGCCATTTATAGTCTGCCAGGCTGCGATGCTATTTTCATTGGCCCGAATGACCTGCGATTTCAGATGCGGGCTGAGGACGGCACTTTTCCTTCTGCGGAAGAGCATGAAGCTGCAATTCAGGAAGTCATCCGGGCTGGTAAAGCGGTAGGGACTCCGACGGGCATCCATGAAATGGACCCTGAAGGAGCTCTTAGTCGAGCAGAACAAGGAATGCAGTTCATCGCCGTGGCAAGTGACTTGAAGTTCATGGTGGAACGGGCGACCGAAGCTGTGGAAGCCGTATTCCCTGAACGTACCGTAGGCGACGTGGCTAGGTACTAAGACTGAGTATCTACCGTCGAGTTTTTACCATCTAGCTCTTACGGTTGCCTTGAAAAGTCAAAGCGGACCCAGAATGGGCGTTGCCGATCTCCTCGGGAACGCACGTCCTCCAACATGACTTCGACACTTGGTTCAATAGGAACGACTCGTTCCCGTCCAATGACGGTGAGTGAGACATTTTTTTCAAAGTCGACCAGATCCGGGTTTAAGAAGATCGAGATGTTGGCTGCTGCACTTTTCACGCGAATGCGATTGTTGGGGCCGATACTGGCTTCGATCTCCATGGCGCGGGCGGAGCTAGGCGGCCATTCCAGTGGAAGCGTAATCGCCTCGGTCGGGAATTTGGAAAATTCTGTCCACCAAAAGTAATTATCCCAAGGCCGCATGGAAGTCACTTGGAACTCGGAGACTTCAAAGTCCCGCCGATGGAATCGCATCCAGTCAAACATGTGATGGATGTCGTCCTGGAAGTGGTCATGGCCTCGGCCTTTGTATTCAACAATCATGGTGTCAAATCCAGACCGGTTTAAGTAGCGGTTGAAATCACGCTCGTTCTGCGCAATTCGATTCCCATCCATCTCTCCGGATACAAAATAGAAGGAAACGTGCTTTGCGTTTTCCCAATACCGCGTGACATATTTGCCAGCAGTGGCACAGATCGGTATTACGCCCGCCCATAGGTCCGGATGCGCCAGTCCGATATCCCAGGCCGCATCTCCTCCGACGCTATGTCCAGTCAAAAACACCCGGTCCGTATCGATTGCAAACCGGTGTAGGCTTTCCTGTAACGCGTAAAGTACTCGGGAATGCTCTTGAGCTGAATACTCATAAGAACTTTGGTACTGATCGTCCGTCCATTCCGGAGCAATGACGATGTATCCGTGACGAGAAGCCTGTCCAAGCCTGAGGTCCATTTGTTTGTTGTAGCCCCCTGCCCACCAGTCAATTTGCTGTTCCGGCGAGTTTCCTGCTCCATGTAATGTCAGGATGGTTGGATACTTGCGGTAGGCATCATAGTCTGGTGGGAGTTGCACAAGGTAGCGAAACGTCTTGCCGTCGGCACCGGTCGACTCAAAGACAAAGTGCAATGGATCTTCGTGAGCTTGTTGAACTAACGGAGGAGTCGGTTTCATGGCATTGAGTAATCGAGCGATATTGGCTGGCGTTCCACCTTCGAGTCCCGCAATGTCATTAAGAAGAGCACTACGTTGCTCATCATTATTACTGTTCAGATAATCACGTACCTTGTTACGTACTTCAAACAACGAAGTCGCGACAGCCAAGTTTTGTGTGACTTCACCCTGCCCCATCAACCAACCACTAATGGCCATGGCAAGCTTTTGGTCAAACCCAATATCTGGATCTTCACTAAGACGGACGAAATCTGCAAATCTGGGGAGCGTATTGATATTTAGTTCACTAAAAATCTCGTCGCGAATACGAGCAACAGCATCTTTGGTTTCCTGCTCCTGAATTTGAGATGCGTACTTGTCAAATAAAGCGAAGACGATGTCACGCTGCTTGGACTGGTCGTCGTAGTCTTTCATAAGGTCACGGGCGCGGAGTAACGTTTCGACTGCTACACCGTCACTGGGGAAACTCTTCAGCCAGTTGTAGACTCGCGAATGTTGCCCGGCTCGTTGGCGACTTTCGATTTCCTCAATGAGCCGATCTGCCAGAGCCTGCCGGAGTTGAGAAATCTGTTCCTTTAAATTGGCCAACTCCGGAAACTGCTCGATGGCCGACTGCAATTCAAACATGGCCTCTCGGTAGCGTTCGCATTGCATATAGAGACGCACGATCTTGAGCCGGTCATCCGGATTCTTCATATCCAAATGCGTCTTGAGAATCTTGCCGAGGATGGGGGTTGGCATACTACTGGTAGCAAGACGAGTTTCCCAAATGATAGGCGTCTTGGTAAGCAATGATTCAAGTTTGATGTATTTAGAGTTCACTTCGGTGACGCCCTGGATGATATGCAATGGGCCTCGTGTGTCCCTCATCGTCACCGTCCTGCGACCGAAATCGTCGAACGAAGTGATACTTAAGATTGGGCCTACAGCGACCAGACGTTTACCTACGGTAGCAACCCGTTGCTTGAGTATGATTCGCTCAAGGCTTTCAGTTGGTGAATTGACAAAGTTGAGTACCTGATACTGAGAGAAAAATGTGCGTCGAATTCCATCATCTGCAAAATGTACTAACTTCGTGGAAACTTCCCCGGCAGTCGTGCCAGAGGCTAGGGGCGTTTCCCCAATCCCCCCAATCTTGCCCGGTTCTCCTTCTACCTGAACATTGTTTTTCAACGTGTAGATGGCCGCCGGTAGGCCACTTCCAATCAACAACACCAAAAGGATGCTGATGCTTACTTGGGAAGCACGTGCATGTTTACCAGATTGGCCTGTTGAATTTCCCAAGGTGTAGGACTTTTTCAAAAGAGAGCTTAGAAGAATCCAAATTGATGCTTGTCTGTTAAGAGTATCGGCAGAAATAACGGATACAGTGGCGACAATATTATTGCAGGTAAGCGTCATTTGACCAGAATTCCGGGTCCGCTTGCAAATCGAGTAGCATCCTTCTTGTAACTTATGTGGGTATAGCAGGGATTGATTCAGGTCCACTTGTTGACTTTGAGAAACACTGCCTTAAAATGCTCAAGATAGGAAGTTTGGGGGTTAAGTCGAATGCTTCGACGCATCATTGTCGTTCTACTACTAGTACTAATTTCTGCCGCGGTCACCAGTCTTGTGTCCGGCGGCTCTGCATTGGTTGCTGGAAATTTCGAGGATGGAGGCGCGACTCAGATATTTATGATCCTCTCGATAGTCGCGCTTCTTATTTCTGCGATTGTTTTCTGCCTGCTTGTACTTGCAATGGCGGTCTATCTTGTTGAACAATCTAATAAGAACGCCAGTCAGGCGGAATCCGGTTCAACCACTGAGAAGTAGCTCGCCAACGTAGACGCGCTAACCAGGCTATCATGATCAAGTTTAATTGTCCTCACTGTCAGCAGACGCTTAGGGTTCCAGTATCACGTGCTGATACGGAAGCAACCTGCCCCGGATGCCATACGCAAATTCGAGTGCCTCCGGCTGTCGAACCCTTTGATGACCAAAACCAAGCGATCTTAGCACCGCCGATCGTCTCTCCACCAGTAGTCACCGAACCTACCCCAGTGACTGCCGAGACAAAGACCGTAGCTCCGTTGCAGAATACTGACGAAGCCATGCAGCCCGATACGACCAAGCCCCAGGAATTGGAACAGTCTCGGCCCGAAGACCTACCTGAAAGCGAATACAGGGGTTTGGACGCTGAAGAGGTATCGGAACATTCGGACAATGCTGCGAGTTCAACTGAGCAGGAGCACACTGCTCCTGCTCAGGAATCAACCGACCCAAGTCATAAGTCTCAAAACGATATTCTGAAAGATCGACGCCGAAGAGTGGAAGTTTCCTCCAGGGTCTTTGATGATTTGGCTGACCAGGTCGCGGAAGATACGGCGACGGACACCAAGATGATCTCTCATCGTAGGGCTCATGGACAGTTGGGTGTGGCTAGATCGAATTTGTATCTGTTTGGCGTCTTGATCGTTTTTGTAGCCATGACTAGTTTTTGGCTCGGGACAATGATGAATCCGGGAACGCGGAATTCAGTTGAGACAGAGGTGGCCGGAGCTGATGAATATGTAAACTTCGAGGGGCGTGTCACGTTTCGAACGGATGATGATCCCGAAGCCGTCGATGACAAAGCATTGGTTGTCCTGTTGCCAAAGGATTCGCTGCCAAGTGAGAAATTTGTTGAGAACGGAATCGCTGCGGGAATCGAAATTGATGAATCGTTACCGACCGTTCAGGAAATTCGCCGGCTCGGAGGTGACATTACGCTCTCTGATAGCGAAGGCCAATTTAGCCTCAAGATTGCTTCGGGAAACGACTATTATCTACTTGTAATTTCAGCTCGAAAGCCGTCCGGTGAACAACCACAAGATTCCGATTTGGAGTCCATTGGTAAGTACTTCAATTCTCCGGCGAGATTGCTCGAAGGGAAAACTTATCGATGGTCACAGGAAGTGGTAAACACGCACCGCGACATCCGTGTTTACCACCGTTAATCTCACATTCGTTGGGATCCGAGTACCTTAATTCTTTTTGAGAACCGCACCGGAAATAAACCATCCGTCTTCCCGGGTCTGAACATAAGTTCCCGATGGACCCAGGTATTTAGCAACCTTCTCGAATTCAGGCATCTTTGAGACATCGAGCTTTTCGACTTGCTTCTCTTCGGCAGACCCCATGAGGCGTTTAAGAAGTTTGCCGGCAATCGTATCGGATTGTTGCATCTTTCCTTGCTGAAGTAGTTTGTAGTTAGGCTCGTTTTTCTTATCTAGTCGGCTGAACATTCGAATGCTGGTTGAATCCGCCCCAAGTGCTTTCAGGGCAACTTCGACACGTTGATAATCATCGGTTTCATTTAGCCGAGCGGCATCCTGTTCCCGTAGTAGGTCTTCGATGAAGTCGGCACTGGATGCAACAATAATGTGTCCGGAATCCGAAACCGTGACAGCCCACTGGCTGATGAGTGGTTGTGCGCCAACAGCTTCTTCTTCGGGAGCTCCAAAGTCTTCGCCACCGAATCCTTCATCCCCGCCAAATCCTTCGACATCGAATCCCTCTCCGAACTCCAGATTCAATTCGACGTCAATTTCTTCTTCAACATTGAGGACTTCATAAATCGTGAATCCATTGAACTCGCGTTCTTCCTTATTGGGTTCAGCACTCATGAATTTGGCGACAGCTTTTCGTACCGCGGGAGCATCGGTTACATCGATGGCTGCTAACCATTGATTGCTATCCACATCAACAGGTTCTTTGAATCCTGTCATCACGGAAATGCGACCCGCCAAATACCCTACAAGCTCCTCGCGGATATCCAGTTGTGGTCCATTAACGTCGTGAGCGATACCTTCGAGGATTTCTTCAAACAGATCCTGCCCTTCTTCAGCATCCAAATACTCATTGACAAGTGTTTTGGCGTATTCGAAAGAGTCACGTAGATTCCAATTCATCGTAGTGTACGTACTGACAGTAGAAGGAATCCAGGGTTGAGGATCCTGAGCTTCGGTATTTGGGAAGTCGAGAATTCGAGCAGCCAGACGGTAGCGATCCGAATCTTTGGCCGCGATACGTTGATCGGTTTCCGAACCGTTTTCAGCTGCTTCGGCTTCCTGAGCAATTTGAGATTCCACTCCGTCCGTATCTCGAGGAGCATAAACAAAGGTATGATGCGTGAACTCATTTTCACCTTCTGCAACGACGACCCAACCGCCCATTCCGCGAAGGGCACCAAAACCCTGTCCCAGTAGCAACTCCTGGAAGTTCTTACCCTGAGGTTCAACTCCCGCTGCGACTTGAATGGTTTTAGCGTATCCAAAGGGTTCTACAAACCAACGAACTTGAGGACTTACTTCAGAGGCATCATCGCAACGTTGCATGGCGACTTGATAGGCTTCAATACTCGCAACATTGTCAGTGCCAGGCTCTTCAAATCGTGCCATCACGTCTGCAAGGACTTTGCTATGGTCAGTCGTAATAATATGGTCTTCAAAAATGATGTAATAGGCGTTGTAGGAAAGGTCCGGATTCTCTTCGCTAGTAACGGTGTACTGCGTGACTTCCTGACCGGCAATCTCTGTAGTGGACTGCTCAGCACCCTGATCGATGAGTTCCTGGCCAATGCGGTCTAGCAATTCCTGTGCATCTTCAAGTGAATCCGTTACGTCGACAATCAGTGCCAACGCATGCGGTTGTTCTTCATCTTCGACCGCAATAACAGCCGATGCTGCTTCACCAGCACTGAGATTTTCCAGGTCTTCAAAACTGATTCCTAATCGGATTCCAGTTTGATCAAATCGCGATTGTAACTGTCGCTTCAAGTCTTCCGCAAAAGGCTTGATCACGGGATCTGTCATTAACTGATAAATCTGAGTCTTTTCAAACCGAGTTTGTAGCTCATCTAAATCGGGGACTGCGAAATAGGCCTTGGTAGTGTCGGGTAATAGCTGATCGGTCGATGGTGCAGCAAATACGGAGTGAACTCCCAGAAAGACAGTCAGAGTGATGGCTGTCATTAATTTCGAGAACGACTTGGTCACGGTGAGATTCCTTCGGATTGTCAGGTCGTTGAAGAGCATGTGCCGAGCTTTATCAATTAGACCTGTTTGTAAGAACGACTACTGCCAGAGCAGAGTCCGTTACTTACTATAGATGCGGGTTGTTTGGGCAAATTGTTAGGAAACTTTACCAGTTAAGTAATCCTGGTGAAATTCAGGATTCAGGTTTGCACACCCGGTATTTTTCCGAACTCTTACATCTATCGGTGAAATAACGTTTTTAACGTGAATAGTACTGGTATGGATTGTTCCAATCTTGGGTGTTTCGCTCAGAGATCACATTAAATAAGTGTTATAGCTAGCGCAGTTTAACATTGTTTGGCCAACTTGTGCATTAGTCAGTCGACGAACGAGGAAGGGAATCGTACTTAATCCCCAAATATGAGGGGTGAGCGAGTGAGAATGGTGCTCTAGCTCTAATCTCTAGCCTTGAAATTTTTTTCCAGTCAAAGACTGGGACACGCAAGAATCGACACTTGTTACAATCGTGCTATGCATGATTTTCATTTAGAAGCCCTAATTCACGACCCCATCCACGGCTATATTCCGGTTGGAAAAGGAAGTAAACGTGATGCAGCCTTGGCTGCTGAAGTCTATGAACAGGATGTGATCAATCATCCCTGGGTACAAAGGATGCGTCATATTCATCAGCTCCAGACAGCTTGGTGGATCTATCCTACGGCCGAACACTCACGTTTTCAGCACATCTTAGGTGTAATGCATTTGGCGAGTCGATGGGTGCAGAGTCTTTACCCAAGCTTGAAACAGGTTTGTGATGACGTTCCGAGCTTAGGATATGTCGAAACCCTGATGCGTATGGCCGGTTTACTTCACGATGTAGGTCATGGACCATTTGGCCATTTCTTTGATGAGCATTACCTGCGTCAATTTGGAGAGACGCACGAATCGTTAGGTGCTCAAATCATCCGTGAGCAACTGGGTAGTCTGCTCCAGCATTTACGTGGTAATCCCAATAGTCAACTGGAGCCTGATGAACAATTCGATCCTGAACATGTCGCCTGGATCATTCAGCGACCGGCCAATCATCAAGAAGATCGGCCGCAGTGGCTTCTTTTTCTGCGTAGCTTATTGAGTGGTATTTATACCGTGGACAATATGGATTTTGTACTGCGGGATGCCTATATGACTGGCTACAGTCAACGGTCATACGATCTGGAACGGCTTATCCGTTATTCATTTTTCAGCCAAGAAGGTCTGACGATTCATGATCGTGGAATCCATGCGTTGCTCAGGTTTATGGGAGCTCGAGCAGAACTTTTTCGCAACGTTTACTTTCACCGCAGTGTGCGTGGTATCGATATCGCACTAGCCGATGTCTTTGCTCAATCCATGCCATTGCTATTTCCCGGCAACCCGCGGGAACATTTAGACCAGTATCAACAACTGACCGAGGCATCTCTGCTGGTCGATGTCGCTCGCTGGCAAGGGGAGTCTGGTCAACGAGGTGAGCTGGGTGAACGTTGGCAGGAAATCCTACGCTGCCAAATTCCCTGGGTCATGGTATGCCAGCGAACGATGACGTTCGATGAAGGGGACCATGAAGCCAGCAGCATCTTTACAGATCAGGAATTTGTAGAAAAGAAGCTGCGAGCGTTTCTTCCGGCGTCCATCCAGGATTTAGATTTGCGAATCGATATTGCCCGACACATTTTTCGTCCTCTAGTTCAGGGACCGGTTAGCGGGCAGAATTATTTATATGATTCGGCTGCAGAACAAATTCGTCCGTTGACCAGTCATGAACTAGTGGACCGTCAGCCTGTCGCTCAGCGGATCTGTCGAGTCTATGCTCGAGATATGCAGTTTCAGGCGGAGTTGGCGGCCGCCTTGCAACAACTTTCAGGTCATGGTGAGGACGACCTAACAAATATGTAAAACAGTCTCTCTCTTTGTGTAGGCTAGAGAATTGAATAACTCCCAGTAAAAAAATAGTTGAAGGATACTCGATGTTTCTTGGATTTGGCGAAGTCATGATGCGAATTGCCCCGGAACACAAACTGCGATTGCGGCAGGTGCTTCCAGGGCGTGTGGAGATTACTTGGGGAGGTGGGGAAGCCAACGTATGTGCTTCTCTGGCGATGTTCGGAAATCAAGCGAGGTACGTCACTGCCCTTCCCGACAATGCGCTGGCCGATAGCCTTACAACCTCGCTGCGTGGGCTGGGGGTGGACACTTCCAGGATTCTGATACGTGATGGCCGTCTGGGGGTTTACTATGTTGAGTGTGGCGCGAATCAACGAGGATCGACGGTTTTGTATGACCGTGCATACAGTAGTGTCTCGCTGGCAGAGTCAACCGAATATGACTTCGCCGCCATTCTTGAAGACGTTCACTGGCTCCATATTTCAGGGATCACTCCGGCCATTAGCCAGCAGGCATACGAAGCCAATCTGGCTTTAGTGAAACAGGCGAAAGCGGTCGGAGTAGAAATTTCATGTGACTTGAATTTTCGTAAGAAACTTTGGAAGTGGCATCCGGAAATTCAAGGGCAACCACTTGCTCGGCAATGTATGGCCGAGGTGCTCCCGTATGTGGATGTAGTCATTGGAAACGAGGAAGATGCTGCTGACGTGCTGGATATCCATCCCGCAGATACCGACGTGACTAGCGGGCATCTGAATGTTAACGCTTATCAGGATGTGGCTCAGCAAATCGTTGCCAAGTACCCGAATGTAAAGCGAGTTGCGATTACTCTGCGTGAAAGTGTTTCCGCTGATCATAACAATTGGGGTGCTATGCTGTATGAAGCAGGTGGAGAAGCTGCCTTCTCACCGTTGAATGCAGCTGGTGAATACGAAGCGTTCAGGATTGGACACATTGTTGACCGTGTTGGAGGTGGTGACTCGTTTGCTGCCGGCCTACTGCACGCGTTAAATGACTCTAAATATACATCCCTCCAGGAAGTGCTGGATTTTGCGGTGGCTGCTAGTTGCCTTAAACATTCGATCAAAGGCGACTTTAATTACATCACTGTAGCAGAAGTAGAAGCGTTGGCCGGCGGGAATGCCACTGGCCGAGTACAACGCTAGGTGGATGCAAGAGATACCATCTAACTGTCTTGGCTGTCTGCTTCGCAGGATTGCCAAGTTGACGTAAAATACGAGCGAAAGTTTATTATTTCCTTAACACTGGAGACAGTTGGCGTGTCACACGACAAATATCAAAACCCTCTAATCACTCGCTATGCATCCGCCGAAATGGCTGAGATATTTAGTCCTCAGCGTAAGTTCTCCACGTGGCGTCGAATGTGGATTGCGTTAGCCGAGGCCGAGCAGGAATTGGGACTGCCCATTACCGATGAACAAATTGGTCAATTGAAAGCTGAAGTCGACAATATCGACTTTGATGTGGCTCGGGAATATGAGAAAAAACTACGTCACGATGTTATGGCACATGTGCACACCTACGGAGATGTATGCCCTGATGCCCGCCCGATCATCCACCTTGGAGCCACGAGTTGTTTTGTCACGGACAACACCGATGTCATCTTGTTGCGGGAAGCTCTAATCTATGTACGTAAGCGTCTGGCAGCCGTCTTAGATGCTTTGGGGACCTTTGCTACCGAGAATCGCTCATTGGCAACACTCGGGTTTACCCATCTCCAGCCCGCTCAACCTACCACCGTTGGGAAGCGAGCCTGCCTGTGGGCGTATGACTTCGCCATGGACCTCGAAGACATTCAGTATCGTATCGATGGCATGAAGGCCAGGAGTACTAAAGGGACGACAGGCACTCAGGCAAGTTTCCTCAAACTGTTTGATGGAGATCATGAGAAAGTAAAATCGCTGGAGCAAAAAGTTGCCGAGAAACTTGGATTTGCCACTAGTTATGCTGTTACTGGCCAAACCTATTCCCGCAAAGTGGACGCTCAAATTCTGGATTCATTGTCCGGTATTGCTCAGAGTGCTCATAAGATGGCATCCGACCTGCGTTTACTGGCTAATCGCAAGGAACTGGAGGAACCCTTCGAGAAGCATCAGATTGGTTCTTCGGCGATGGCTTATAAGCGGAATCCGATGCGCAGTGAACGCATTTGCGCCTTGAGTCGATATGTCATGAGTTTACAATCCAGCACAGCCAATACGCTGGCGACACAATGGATGGAACGAACTTTGGATGATAGCGCCAACAGACGTTTGGTTTTACCGCAGTCCTTCCTGGCAATCGATTCGGTTTTGATTCTATTGCAAAACGTCTGTGCAGGATTGGTGACCTACCCAAAAGTGATTGCTAAAAATCTCAACGACGAACTCCCGTTTATGGCGACGGAGAACATTCTGATGGCGGCGGTGGCAGCGGGTGGCGATCGTCAAGATCTACACGAACGCATACGCCAGCATAGTCAGGACGCTGCAGCTGAAGTGAAACAGCAGGGGCAAGCGAACGATCTACTGGATCGTCTGGCTCAGGATGAGGCTTTCGCAGGGATTGATTTGTCTGCCTTGATGGATCCAATGCAATTTGTCGGACGCTCTCCAGAGCAAGTTCAAGATTTTGTGGCAGAGGTCATTCAACCGATCCGCGAGAAGTATCTGGAAGACGAGCTTGATGCAGATGTGAACGTTTAACCATTTAACCGGTTGGTCCCGACTTCGTCTTTCGCACTACGACGGGTAAACTGGTGGACAATTACAAAATTGGCAGGCTAAAGTTTGAGAGCAATTGAGCTTGTCCGTTCCACCTTCACCCTTTGGGCTTCGGCGGATAAACTCCGTCCCCCACTATAGAAGCCAAGATAGCAGTTTGTCATTTCAATGATTTTCGAACCCAATTGTCTAAACTGACAACTGTTCCATTGTCATATGTCTAAATGGTTAACTGTTTAGATGAGATCCTGTTTGCGTCGTTTGCGTCGAGGAGTACGACTGCACCTTTCACAAACCCCGCTGATGATCAAGCGGTGACTGGTGACTCGGAATCGGTGTTTCTGAGCCACATTACGGCGCAACTCTAGTAATTCATCGCTTTGAAATTCAAATAGCTCGTCACAGACCGTACAGTGCAAATGGTCATGCTGCGGATAGCCATAGTCATGCTCGTAGACTGCACGCCCATCTAATTCGAACTTGCGCAGTAGGCCTGCGTCGACAAACTCGGCCAGCGTGCGATAGACGGTAGGACGACTGACATAACCCGAATCGCCTTTGCGAGGCAGTTGTTCGATCAGAGTATCCGCGTCAAAGTGCTCGTGTCGCGAGTAAACGATGCCCATCAAATTCCGGCGTTGTTGAGTATTTCGCATTCCTTTGCTTTGTAGATACTCGTCAAAACGCTCTTCCGGCGTCATTGAAACCTGGACATCTCCGAGGGTAAAATTCTGCTCCATGTTAACCGGGGCCGATCTGCCTTTGCTTAACCACATAAAGAATGCTCAGCCTACTAAGCCGAGCATTGACATAAGTTCACTTTAATTAGTATAGCGGGTTTAACCGATTTCATCGAGTAACCGATCAATAGCAACATTAAGCTTCTCTTCAGTTTCATATGTACCAGATTCAATGGCTTCACGAATCTGAGCAACGCGATCAGTCCGAATTTCAGGTAGATCCTGAATTTGGAGTTGATCGATCATTTCGATAGTCTGGCTATTAAGCTCTGCTTCGGCAGAGATATCGACTTGATCAGTAGGAGTGGTAATCGAAGTTGCCTGAGTCGCCTTGGCTGATTCCACCTGGCTCGTCGGGTTAACAGACTGAGCTCCATTGATACCGTTGATTTGCATGATAAATACCTTGGCCACACACGAAGGGAAAACATTAGGTTTAGCCTCAGAAGTATAGAAAAACTGAATTGGGGAGACAAGTCCAATCCAATTGTCTACTCTTTTGGGTTATTTAATTGTTGCCCCCATTGTAGCTAAATGCCCTATTTTATCCCCGAATTACCCTCAAATAAAAGAATTTGGAATTGGACTGAACTAGTCTGCTGATTATGTCGTTGAAAATAATAGGTAGAGAGGCAGATGACAATTCATCTTACCATGTCGGGGGTGAGAATCAGTCATTCATGCAGAAGGAGAGAGACGATGGATCATGTTGAACTCCGCGTCGTCCTGTTAGAGGAACACGGTCTCGGACGCATTACTGTTGGGCTCGAAGAATATTTCGATTTTAGCTTTTCACTATCAGATGAACTGGAACAGCTGGAACACGAATTTGGTGACATTCCAGCATGTGGATTGGAGCGAATGACGCCCAATCGTGACTCATCCAATTGAGTTAAGATTGATACGGTAAACGAATTCGGCTGGCCGGTTTTGACTGCAGGTAGAAAACTCTTTTCGATCCTTGAAAAGAGGAGGTAACCTGCGTTTAATTCTGGTTCTGGGTGATCCAGTTCACAGCTGCAGAAGCGTCGGCCTGTTTCTGCATTCTGATTTGACCACTCCCCTTCCCGGCTCTATAAGCCTTCTCGACGACCATTGGTAATTGGTCTTCCCCAGCGAGCCAAATTGGCTTCGGCGATGCGACGGCCAACATGCCAGGTAGGTCGAAGTATTTTGCGCCTCCGGGAAGAAAACTGGGTGAGTGAATGTCGTTGACCTGAGAGAAGCGGAAACCGTTTGAATTGGCTGCCAGTTTGCTGACCACTCCCCGAGCCTGCGACCGAGCGGCAATGGCGAGCGGCCCAGTTCCATCTAGTGCTACGAGTGAGATTTCTTCAGGAAGCGATTCGTGATGGAAGATAAAGGACACGGTGGTGAGGATGTCATGGGTGCGACGGGCAAACAGAGTGTGGTTGAAGCCGAAGCTATAAGCAGCAGCTTCCCGAGTTGTAGAATCCACGCGGCGAGTTCGCTCAGGTGCCTTTCCGTCGGTAAGGAATTCACCCTGATAAAGCAAGTCGACTCCCACGACACAGTATTGTTGGTCAATGAGTGATTGGACTGCGGGTATTAAGGAGCCGTCGTCAAGGTATAGGCCAGCCTTCCCTGTTTCGGTAACCCAAAGGACGACTTTTTGATTCCAGACTTCAGGGTAGAGAAACAAAATGGGATTTGCACTGTTTGAATCAAGGTTGCAGAGCGTACCACCTATTTCGAGACATCCGTTATTACTTTGTTTGTATGTTTGTTTCCAGTCGAGCCGAGTCGCTTTGGGAAGTCCCTGCCCCACCACGATATCAATGCCACCTCCCACAATTTCCTTAAACTCTCTCAGAGTCTTAGGTTGTTTTGGAATCAGGCGTTCAAGCTTTTCCTGGGAGTCGTCATGCCAGCTTTGTAGCATGGTTGCTTCGAAATCCTCACCTCCCTGAGGAGCTGGGTGTTCGTCATTCCAGACGGTGAGATCTTCCTGTGCCTGATAGACATAGTCACGTTCTGGTGGAACTTCCCGGTAGCCAAGTCCAAGATGTTCATTCATAAAAGCATACATGGCTTTTCGACAAACATAGTTATAGTTGTGGGGATAATTCAGGTGAGCTTCCAGGTGGAGATTCTCTTTCTTTCCGAGAAGCGTGTAGAGTTGTTTAAGTTCAGGAAAGCCTTTGGTTTCCATTTCAACAGTCCAGTCATCTGCTGCCGTCAGCCCTAATGGTTTGGGGGCAAACATCGCAGCGAAATCGACATTGCCCGCGCCGACTCGAAGCAGGCAGGTGTTCTCACAAGTGCATCCACCCTGCATCGCTGTTGAGACCATGACAGCGGGCATGGAGACTTTAACACGGGGATCCAGGGCAGAGACGATAAATGTCTGAGTTCCACCACCGCTCGCTCCGGTAACGGCGATACGGTTTTTGTCCACTTCATTCAGACTGCTGATGAAATCGATTGCGCGAATGGAGTTCCAGGTTTGCAGCCCCATAATGTTTTGCAGGTGGCTTTCGGCCTGAGGACTGAAGAATCCCCAATGGTCGGCCTGGCTCATCTGCGGGCGTTGTTTGGCAAAACCGTGTGCCAGATTGTAACTGATTTGCGTATTGTCGGCATAGCCAACCATGTCGTAGGCAAACACAGTGCACCCTAATCGGGCTAGGTGAACACTACGTGCCTGAATTGGGTTTCGTCCACCCTGTTTAAACTTCTCGGCTCCGTCCGACAACTGTCGTTCCAGCGTTGATTGCGGAGCGTCGTAAAATCTTCCATTACGCCAGTGTCCATGCGGGCAAAGTATGCCTGGGTTTTTGCCCGTCAGTGCATGCAAATTGAGTGGGCGATACAGATTGCCCGTCAGAAAATAGCCGGGCATTGTTTCAAAATAAACTTTCTCAATCGTATAGCCATCCATTTCCTTTCGACTGTGAATGACAGCATTGAGCGGAGTTTTTTCTGGAAGCGGCCACAATCCCAGTGCCACAAGCATTTTCCGTTTTACATATCGACGGCGCCCAGCCCACTCATGCTCATCCTTGGGCGGCACCATCGGAAAGTAGCCATTGAGATCTTTGAGTGGCGATAGCCGAGCGTCCGGAGGTAGTTCACCCATGGGAGTAATTCGAGGTTGGCCAAAACAGGGTGTCAAAACGAAAAAGACGAATACGAATGAAGTGATTGCAGTGCGTGACATGATAGCTTCCCACAGAAAGAAAAATCCGTCTGTATTTTAACACTTCATGAACTGTGGTTCGAGCATCCCTATTGGGCACTTATTCCAGATCGCGAACGAGAATATAGCGTCTTAGTTCGCCGCTAACAGAGGCACTGAAAAGTTCATCCCATTGAGTGATCTGAAGATCAATGACAGCCAATGCACAGGTTGGCATGACGCGATATTCACCACACAATTGATAGACCAATTCCTCAATCCCAGGATTATGACCGATGACCATGGCTGAGGTTTGAGCCTCGGGTAATTGAGCGAGGTTTTCCAGATATGCCTGAGACGGTGCCAGATAGAGTTCCTCGGTGGAGATACAGACCGAATCAAGGGGGCCACCTTCGATTACCAATGCCATCGTTTCCTGAGCTCGTACGGCCGTTGAACAAACAATGGTGTCGGGCACCAGATTGTTTTGGGCGATCCACCCTCCCATCCTAGGTGCCGCCTCTGTCCCACGTTTATTGAGTGGTCGTTGGAAATCCGAAAGTGAAGGTTCTTTCCAGCTGGATTTTGCATGTCGTAAAATCAGCAGCTTCTTCATGATGCACTCCGTCAGGCCTTATGAGGTTCAAACGTGGTGGGCGTGGATTGCTTGCTTTGCTGTGCCGCTTTGACTGCCTGCCGATAAAAAAACTGTTGGCTGCGGGTTTGCTGCCCTTTTTCAGGTGCAGCAATTCGTTGATAGGATCCATCTGCCTGAAGTTCATGGCCTTTCACGTTTTCGGTAAGAAATGTCTGTAAGGCATCAATGACTACCTTTTTGCAATCGGCGGATTCAACCGGGACAAGCAATTCAATACGCCGATCTAAATTACGGGGCATCCAGTCGGCGCTGGAAATCAAAGTGACATCATCACCACCATGAGTGAAATGCATCATTCGACTGTGCTCCAGAAATCGGTCAATAATGCTCACGACACGAATGTTCTCGCTTAATCCGACGACGCCAGGTCTGAGGCAACAAATGCCTCGCACATTGAGCTGAATGGTCACTCCGGCATTGGATGCGTTGTACAGCTCTTTGATGAGCGTCGGGTCAACCAGTGAATTCATTTTGGCCGTGATTTTCGCCTCTTTGCCTGCGGTTGCTAGATTTGTTTCAAACCGAATGAGTTCCAGCAACCGATTTCGCAACGTCAAAGGAGCCATCGCCAGCTTTTCTAAACTGCTTGGCTGCGTGAATCCTGTAACCGCATTAAAAAAGGAAGTGGCATCATTCCCGAGGACGCGGTCGCAGGTTAACAAGCTGATGTCCGTATACAGTTTGGCAGTGGACTCATTGTAGTTTCCTGTCCCGAAATGCATGTATCGGCGCATTCCCTGAGGTTCACGACGGATGATGATAAGGCTTTTCGCGTGAGTTTTGAGCCCCTTCACTCCGTAAATGACATGCGCACCTGCCTGTTGCAGGGCCTTCGCACCAACGATATTTCGAGCCTCGTCAAAACGAGCCTTCAGTTCGATAATGACGGAAACGCTCTTCCCGTTTTCTGCGGCTCGTACTAACGCTGAAACGACGGGGCTGTTGCTGCTGGTACGGTACAAGGTTTGCTTGATCGCCAAAACGTCTGGATCATCGGCGGCGGTTTCTAACAGTCTGATGACTGGATCAAAACTTTCGAAGGGATGGTGCAGGATGATATCGTGTTTTGCAATCTCCTCAAACAGATTTTCGGATGGGTCAATTCGGGGAGAATGGATTGGTGGCCAGGCCTCGGCCTGATGTGTTTCGAATCCCCGTAACGAGGCGATTTTGAACCAGGCTTTGAGGTCGAGCGGGCCTTCACATTTATATGTGTAGCCTTCGGGAACGACAAATAGGTCCTGCAATTCAGATAAAAATTCGGGACTGCAGTCGGCTGACACTTCCAGACGTACACAATCGCTGTCCTTGCGTGATTCCAGCAAGGCGGACATGTCTTCCATCAGATCAGCAGAGAATTCCTCTTCAACTCGCATATCTGCATTGCGGGTAATTCGGAACGGGACACACTCCAGGATCTCCTCATTAGGGAAATAGCGATCACAAAACAGGCTGGCGACATCTTCTGAAAGAATGTACGCATGGCGATCATCAGAAGGCATGGTGATAAACCGCGGAATGGGGTCGCCGAGTGGAAGGATTACGATTCGATCAGGGTTTTTGTCATCGTCTTCTTTGAGTTTGACTGCCAGGTGGATCGTTTGATTTCTGATTAAGGGCATACTACCGTCGGGATGAATTCCCAGCGGAGAGATGACGGGGTAGATCTCACGGTCAAACCGATCGCTCAAGGCTTGATGTTGAGATTCGTTTAAGTCGAGCGTGGAGTACCTGCGAATACCAATCTCTTGCAGGCCTGGTTCTAGCATCAGATTAAAACAATCGTACTGCTGCCGAGTCATTTCGTGAGTACGTTGGCTGAGTTTATTCAGTTGTTCCTGAGGACTCATGCCGGTGACGTCCGGTGTTTGGATAGCCTGAGCAACCATGATGTTAAGTCCGCCAACCCTTACCATGTAGAATTCATCCAGATTGGAAGATGTGATGGCGAGGAATTTGACACGTTCGAGCAAGGGGACCTCAGCGTCGAGTGCCTCTCCTAATACTCGTTGGTTGAATTCTAGCCAACTTAGTTCGCGATTGAAAAATAGTGGTTCTTTATCTGTCATGGTTGGTCGTAGATAGCGATGGTCAGGAGTGTTAATGTCTTACTGAGCTTATCGTTAGTCCGACGTAGTGTTGCTAAGCAAAATCTTCATGCCAAATGTCTCTTCAAACAGGTCACTGCTCTGTTGCAGTGCAAGCTGTTCAAGTGAAAGGTCAGCAGCGTCTGACGTGGAAATAATGAGAGTTTCCCCTTTTGGGATGCACTCGATGGTATGGATATTCTGATGACGGGAGGCATCTAACGCCACCGCAATTCTAAGAATCGCTGCTAGTTTCGAAACCGCGACTCGATGGTCGCGATCCAACATGGCATAGCCCGTATGCTTGGGTTGTGGGGTCGCACGACGGTGATAGCGTGCGATTAAAGCAGTGAGCAACAGGTTTGTTTTTCCCAATCCAAACAGCTCACTGTTATTGATCAGATACATGGTGTGTTTGTGATAGCTGCGATTGCTAACGAACAGGCCGATTTCGTGCAGTAACGCGGCAACCTGTAAAAAGGTTTCGAAGCGAGGTTCAAGTGCGTGTTGCGATTGGAGTTGGTGGAAAAGTTGCCTGGCCAGTGTTGCGACTTGCTGGGCATGTGATTCGTCAAATTCGTATTGTCTCCCCAATTCCAAAACGGAGCCAATGATTTGATTTTGAAACTCTTTACTCCAGGCCTCTTCCAATGCCATTTCCTGAAGTAATCCGTCACGCAAATTGATACCAGAGATATGGATTTCTTTTACCTGAAGATGCTTGGCAATACAAAGGTAAGTCAGCAAAGCCGGCCCCAGTGTCTCAGCTTCCTGATAGGTAATGCGTAGTAATTCGTAGTTTTGGACAATGTTGTCGAGTGACATTTGAACGATGTCGTTGGTGAATTCCTCCAGAGCGTCGGTGCTGATAACTCCGCCGTCTGAAATATTCCAGTTGTCGATGAGTTGGCCGGCTGCGAAACGCATATCACCTCCCAACGCCACCAAGTGTCGCTGCTCGCCAACTGGTAGGTGTTCATGGAAAAGATCAATTGTCCGTTGGATTTGTGATTCCATCAGTTGACGGCTCTGGACAATCGGAGCGTTATACGTATCGACAGCTTTACGTAGTCTGAGGGAGCCCAGATTGTAGGTGTGAGAGAATTGGACATAATTGTCGCGGACTAAAAGCAGTTCAGTGCTCCCGCCGCCAACCTCACAAACGATAGTGTCAGTGGCTGTCCCCAGGCGTTCTAGTTCAGACTGAATACCGAGATAGGTAATTCGGCTGATTTCTGCTTCATCCATCGGCTCAACATCGATCCCTGTTGCGATGTAAATTCGATCCAGAAAAGCTAGACGGTTGGTGGCTTCCCGAACGGCGCTGGTGGCGATAACTCGCAAGTCTTCTGGGGAGTCGATACCATATTCCCCTAAGATTTGTTGATAACTTCTTAGCACCTGGACACACTCTTCAATAGTGTTTCGGTGAATACGTCCACGAGTGAATGTGTCTTTCCCAAGATTGACAGCCTGAGATAGGTGCTCGAGTATCTGAATGGCTCCCGTGGCATTAATCTCGGCAATGGCCATACGCACGGACGTCGTACCGATATCGATTACCGCGACGGTTCGTTGCATTGTTGGACTATCTTTAGCTGGCATGATCTCCCCTGATTCTCGTTCGCGTCTTAGGAAGCGCTTTTTTGAGCTCCCCATACTGCAGCGCCAAGTACCGAAGCGTCGTCACCCAATTCAGCGATTTTGACTTCAAAGGTTCCCTTGAGAATGGGTACAACGCTCTTTTCAGCCGCCTTGCTTGTATATTTGGTGAATAGCTCGGGCATTGCCTCCGCCAGTCCTCCTCCTAACACAACTACATCCGGTGAAAGTACCGTTGCCATGGCTCCAATCGCTTTGCCAAGGTATTTACAGGCACTCTTGATGATCCTCTCTACTTCGCTGTCTCCGTTGGCGATGGATGCGGCAAGCACGCCGCTACGTATCAGACTAATGTCGGTGCCGACTTGCTCAAGCAGATAGGGGGCGGCACCACGATAGGCAGCCTGAGCTGCCTGCCCGGCAATTGCCAGCCGACTGGCAACTGTTTCCAGACACCCTCTGAGCCCGCAGCCACAGCGAATGCCATTGGGAACGGCCGGAATATGGCCGATTTCCACAGCTGTTTGTGAAGCACCTGTAACGATCTCTCCATTGAGAACCACTCCGCCACCAATGCCCGTCCCCGGGAAGACTCCAAGTACATTTGTCGCGCCTCGCCCAGCTCCAAATTGACTTTCCCCAAACACGCCAGCGTCAACATCGTTGAGCAACTGGACGGGGCATTGAAAATGATTTATCAGTGTTTCGGCAACGGGGACATTTTTCCAGGCCAGATTGACTGCACCTAAGACAACGCCCGTTTGCATGTTGACCGCGCCGGGGACCCCGATACCGATGGAACGAAGTTCGCTTGGCTCGACTTGGGCATCGGTTAATGCAGATTCTATGTTTCCGATCAGACGCTTAAGAACAGATTCCACACCAAGATTTCCCCGGGTCTTGATACGATTACGGCCAACCGCATTGAATTGATCGTCGTAAACCACGGCGAGCATTTTCGTTCCACCGAGATCAAATCCGAGGTGATAACCGGGTTGAGTTTTATTTGCCATGGAAACCGAGTGATTGAATAGGACTTACGAGTGGTTCGGTTGATTTGTACCTAATTTTAGAATACCAAAAGACGGGGAATTGACAGCTGTCATCAAAGGGCGTCCGGTGGGAATTAACAATTCTTTGATACTATTTTCCCTACAATCGATACGTAATAGGGATAGTGAAGTTCAATTAAAAAGAAGACACGAAAGTTGCCTTTCGTGCCTTCAGCTTTACTATCGTCGCATTGCTCAAGGTGGAGACACCCTTAGCCATTGCTACTTAGTTGTTTTTCCACTGTTCACCAAGTGGCCCCCCGTCACGACGGTCGCCAAGTCGGTTGTAAGTGATATAGTCGATGTTATCACTCAGGAATTGAACACTTCCATCAACCAATACAAACTGAGCCCCACCCTTGTGTCGGGATTTGAAACCCTGTGAGGTTGACCAGTTGCTCCAGTGAGTACAACCGGGATACTGAGCATTGATTTGATTGAAACCCGGTTCCCCTAATCCCTGACTTGGGTAGTTAATAGGGCCACCGGTACCAATCCAAAGCGCCACCGAGTGAGCCCAGCCACCAGACTTGGCAAGCGAAGTTTTCATTGGCAGAATTTCACCCATCATGATGACCTGACTCTCACCATCGGTTACATCGCGGAAACGAGCTGCCCAGGCACCACGTGCAAAGACACCTGAAATCCGATGGCCTCGTCCGTCATTACCATGATTGGCCGGTCCAGTTTGGAACAGGTTACCAGGGTACTCAGGACACCAGTTACCTTGAGATGCAATACGCTGGGCACCAATGCTACAGGCGTAGTTATGAAGCTGTGGCGCCTCTTCCAGATTGAATCCACCATCCCCGGTAGGATCGTTGTCAGCGGATGGGCAAACAAATGTGGGGATAATCTCTGACCAGAAGAATTTACGTTGAGTTTGACCGACGTTCGTTCTTTCGAAGTTCGAGGCCCAATTCTGGCCAATCCCAGGATTATTTTTTCCGACGACCTGAAAGTTAAGTTGGTTGTAGAGTGGGTCCTGCTCTAGGAAGGGAAGGATCTTTACCAGCTGACTACCGTGGCTGGAATCCTCCCAAGTCAAACCGTTATTGGATTGACGGCCCCAAAAGTAAGCTCCCGTATATGGAAGCGAACTATAGGTGTTGTGGTAGGTGCGCATCGCTAAACCGAGTTGCTTCAGGTTATTGCTGCACGACATTTTACGAGCTGCTTCACGAGCTGCCGAAACTGCTGGTAATAATAAAGCCACCAAAATACCGATGATGGCGATGACGACCAACAACTCAACAAGCGTGAAACCGCTTTTTCTAAGCTTAACTCTCTTCATCGAAGTGAACTCCATGGATATAAAAGGCGTGATCTAAAGTTAGGGTAAAGTTTATAAGCCGCCTTAATGTTAAATATTAGCCTATCTGATTACCGATGGGGTGTGGTCATTTTTGCAAAATGTTAAAAACTGGTGATTTTTATGGGAGATAAATTTTGAATAGATCGGATTTATGAGGGCACTTAAGAGTAAACGCATATAAAATCCCCTTAGACCTCGCGATCTAAGGGGATCGTTATTTACGCCTTTAGTAAGCAGAAAACCTTAGTTGTTTTTCCACTGTTCGCCAAGAGGACCACCGTCACGGCGGTCACCCAGTCGGTTGTAGGTAACATAGTCAATGTTTTCGCTCAGGAATTGAACAGAACCATCGACTAACACAAACTGAGCCCCACCTTTATGCTGAGATTTGAATCCCTGGGAGGTAGACCAGTTTCGCCAGTTTGAGCAACCGGGAAACTGTGCATTCACTTGATTGAAACCAGGTTCCCCAAGTCCATAAACTGGGTAGTTGATTGGGCCGGTTGTCATACACCAGATCGAGTTATGGTGCATCCAACCGTTCTTCAAGTGGTCACCCTTATGAGGGAGCGTTTCACCAACTGCGATGACTTGACTTTCACCGTCGGTCACGTCGCGGAAGCGAGCAGACCAAGTAGCTCGAGAAAATACACCAGAGATATACATTCCACGACCGTCATTACCATGACCTGATGCACCGGTACTGAATAAGTTCCCATGGTATTCAGGGCACCAGTTACCATGCGACGGATTGAATTGCGAACCTAGGCTTGGTGCATAAGTTGTAATCGAAGGTGCAAAGGCTGTGTCCGTATGGTCGGTGTATGGATCGGTATTCGCCGATGGGCAAATAAACACAGGAAGCAACTCTGACCAGAACCAACGAGTTTGTGACCCGGCAAGTGGAGTTGTTTCAAAGTTTGATACCCAAGTCGCGCCCCATCCTTGTTGACGACGGCCAACGGACATGTGGTTCAACTGGTTGTAAAGTGGGTCCTGTTCCAGGAATGGAAGCAGTTTGGTGAACTGGCTACCGTGACTGGAATCGGCCCATGTACGGCCGTTGTTCGACTGACGACCCCAGAAGTAATTTCCTGAGATAGGTAGCGAACTGTAAGTGTTGTGGTATGTACGAAGTGCCAATCCGATTTGCTTCAGATTGTTACTACATGACATTTTTCGAGCCGCCTCACGAGCTGCCGAAACTGCCGGAAGAAGTAATGCCACCAAAATACCGATGATGGCAATAACAACTAGCAGCTCAACAAGCGTGAAACCACTCTTGTTTTTCTGTCTTTTCATGAAAAAATACTCCGAAAATAATATTACTCAAAGTCCCTATAAGGACAATCCTTTGGTTGTCATTCCGCCTTCTTGCAAAGAACTTAATTTCCCATTGGTCACACTGTGCGGACGTAAACGCACGAGCAAACATGGAAATTTGAGTATTCACTCATTGTGGATTGACAGGATTTTTACAGGTTACGGGTAAATTTAATTAAAAATTCACCTGTTATTAATTGTATAAGATGACACCGACTGAGATCAATAAATAAATATTCGTTTATCTGTTTTTGTCTTAAGTAAGGTTTCATCACTGTTTCCATTAAAAAAGGCAGCAATCTCTATGAATGCTGCCTTCAGTAAACGTGGATCAATTACAATCCCGAAGAGTTTAGACTCGGAATTCACCTCGCCGAGTCTCTAGCTGACAACGCAGGCGATGAACAATACTGCTGTGCATTTGACTGACTCGGCTTTCGCTCAAATCGAGTGTTGACCCAATTTCCTTCATCGTCATCTCTTCGAAGTAATAGAGAATCATAATGAGTCGTTCAGAACGGCTGAGGCCTTTGGTAACGAGCCTTACAACATCATTTTTAGCCAGGCGAGTGCTAGGAGAGGCGAATCGCTTATCAGCCACAATATCCATTTCAGTCATGGATTTGTTGCCATCGCTATTTTGCCATTTTTTCTTGTCTAGGCTGACCAAATTGATCCCATACGAAGTTGCCATAATCTTTTCAAGCTCAGGCATTTCCAGCCCCATATGCTCGGCCAATTCCTCTTCTGTTGGATGTCTTTGCAGGAGGGCTGCCAATTCGTTTGTGGCGTTATATAGCTTTGTGGCCTGAGTTCGTACCATTCGGGGAACCCAATCCATGTGCCGTAATTCATCGAGCATCGCTCCACGAACGCGGGTAACACAGTATGCTTCGAATTTGATCCCGCGGGACAAATCAAAAGCACAAATTGCATTGAGCATGCCAAAACAGCCAGCGGAGAAGAGATCGTCAAGTTCTACTCCATCCGGCAATCGATGCCAAAGCCGCTCGGAATGCACTTTCACTACTGGAAGGTAATGCTCCAGTAGTTGATTTCGCAAATCATCTCGGTCAGGAGATATTTTAAAGGCTTGCCAGACCGGGAGTATATCGAGATCTACTACTGGGCCACTCCCATTGCGTTGTTGTGGGATACCGTTTTCATCAATGAAGGATTCATGAGCGACGGTGGTGGTTTCCGGTTTAATTGTTGGCATGTCGTTCCTCCCTGAACGATTTTGTTAGCCTGAGGGCAATATCAGAGTCTCTTCCTTGAGACACCAGTATTTACATTGGATTAAGACTTAATGTGAAAGAATCCTGAGTAGATGAACTGTTGGGCGAACTAGCTTCCCGCAAGAGACCTGTCATGCGTTCCAATAGCTTTCGGTGTTCAGCTTCCGTCATTATCGTGAATCCGTCAGCTAATCCAGCACTATGGCTCAAAAGAGTAACGGGTAATTGGATTTTTTGGAAGAGAGATACTAAGTGTCCGAGTGAATTCTCTTCATCAGTTTTTGTTAAAGCAATCATGGGCTTGTCACAGCAATTCAGCGTTTGGACTAATTCAACGGTTGGTTCGATACGAGCGTTGACGTCGTGAGTGAAGATGCATTGGATATCACCAGCCTGCTTAAAAAACGAATTCAGGATAGCGAGTTTCTGAGGCTGATATGCGGTTAAACCCGGCGATTCAATAAACACTAGCTGACAGTGTTGGAAGGGGTGGATCGCCTCCCTGAGTCTAAGTGGATTGTCGAGCTTAGTTGTGGGAACCCCCAGTTTTTCCAGTTGGTTATGCAGCCAAGCATGGTGATGACGATTCGGTCCGGTCAATTCGATCACACCCACTGGAATTTCGTCTCGTAACTCGCATTGCGTTGCCAGCTTTGTGATGAGTGACGATTTTCCGCTACCACTACGTCCTGTGACAACGATCACCCTTGGTCCATTGCCTACTTCTTGCGAAACGGGTAACTGGAACGGCTGGAATGGAATCATCGTTTTGAATTGTTCGATGATTTCGGTCTGATACTGTTGTTCGCTATCCTGCTCTCCTACTCGCCTTAATACTTCACGCAGTAAATTGAGTTCGATGGTGGAGGCTGATAACTGACCCCAGAGACCAGCGGGAATGAATTGTTCGGGGGTCTGTTCAAGGCGTTGTTGCAACACGCGTCGTTGTTCTAAAATCTCCAATTGTTCCTGGTGATATAACGACTCGATGTACGATTCGGCAAGCGTCATCGATGAGAAAACAGAACGATTCGATTTGTCCTGAGCCTCTTCCGAACCGTTCAGATGCTCGACGGTTTCTTTCTTCCCAACCTGAGCCTGAACCTCGATCCAGCGGATGTTCATATGGTCCTCAGCAGATTTATTTGGAAGCACGACTGGTTTAGTTGAAAGTACAATGGCCTGAGGCCCCAATGATTCACGGACCATTTGCAGGGCTTCTTGAATCGTTCGTGCCTGGAATGTGTGAGTGTCCATAAGCGTTGCTAGTTAACGTCCTCTCGTGTCACCGGTTCAAGCGAGCTAAAGGCAGGTGTGTCTGAACGGTGCGTCGATGGAGTGGGTGCCATGTTGAGTTGATGGTGTGAGACAATGTCGACCCCCCGGGAAACTTCTCGAGTCGAAATTACTGGTATAGGGATTAGTTGCTGCTGCATTAGACGGGCAACACCTGGTCGGATTTCCGGAGCGACAACCAATGCGGTCGTCCCCTGCTCTTCTTTAGACAGTTCCAGATGCCGTTGAATTTCCTGACACAGGCGATCGTGTAGCTGGTGCACGTAGGTGACTTCCAGGTCAATGTCGGTGAAATTTAGTGTATCCCCTATTTGTTGCTCGATTTCCGGACGCAGCGACAGGACTCGTAAGCCATCGGTGTCAGAGAGAGAGGTTGTGATTGAACGAGCCAAACGAGATCTGACATGTTCGGTCAGTTTGATCGGATGTTGCTGTTGTCTGGCGACTTCACTAAGTGCTTCAAGGATTTCAGCCAGGGGCCGAATTGAAATCTTTTCACTCAAGAGATTTCGTAGCACTTGTTGCAATTGCCCAAGGCTCAATAACTCAGGGATTAGCTCACGCACCGCAGTGGGAGCCAGCTCTCTTAATTGTTCAACTAATTGATGAGTGGCATCCCTCGATAGCAGAATGTCAGCGTGCATACGAACGGTGTCCTGTAAATGAATCGCCAGAACTTCTACAGGAGACAGTGGCTGGAGCCCAAGTTCGATTGCTTTGTTGCGTTGGTCTTTGGAAATCCATCGAGCTCCATGGTGAGCTACGGAACCTTCTCTGGGAATCGTCCCTGGGAACTCGGACTCAAGGTCGGGGTGATCGTCAACGACAAGGAGTCGATTGACGGGGAGTTTGCCGCTCGCCACTCGATTTCCCTGAATCAGAATTTCATATTGATTGCCAGCGAGTTTCAAATTGTCACGAATTCGGATTTCAGGCAGGACAATCCCCAAATCAGCGGCAAGTTTATTTCGAATGTCCTGAATACGGTGCAGGATATTATCCTCGGTGCCCCGTCTCGCTAACGGGAGTAATCTCAGCCCCAGCCCTAACTCGATTGCATCAACACGAAGTAGCTCGATCAGTTTTAAATCCTGATTTTCCACCTCTGGTTGAGGAGCAGTTTCATTTGATTCCGTTTCATGATTCTGTGATTTGGAAAGTAAATAGGCGAGTCCCATACATCCTGCTGCCATTGTGAGCATGGGGACTTTCGGGAGCTGGGTGAACATGAGTGCCCCCAAGAATACGGCGGTCACAAGCATGACCTGAGGCTTGCTGAAAAGTTGCTGTACGAGTTGATTGGAGAGTTTTGTGTTTTGGCTGGTGCGAGTAACGAGCATCGCCGTTGCCAACGAAATGAGCAGAGCGGGAATTTGACTGACCAAGCCATCCCCTATCGTAAGTTTCGTATACACTTCGGCAGCATTGGTGAATCCCATACCGGACTTGAAAACACCATAGCCTAATCCGACAACGATGTTGATCAATGTAATGATTGTGGCGGCCACAGCATCACCACGTACGAATTTACTGGCTCCGTCCATCGCTCCGTAGAAATCGGCCTGCTGTGTCAGCTCCAGGCGTTGCTGTTGAGCCTGTTGCTGGCTGATCAGTCCTGAATTCAGATCGGCATCGATCGCCATTTGACGTCCAGGCATACCATCGAGTGTGAATCGGGCTGCGACCTCACTGACGCGAGTAGAGCCTTTGGTAATGACGACGAATTGAATGACGACCAAAATCGAGAAGATGACCATTCCCACGATCAGGTCATTACCCGCTACAAAATCACCAAAGGACTCGATGACGTGTCCAGCAGCCTCGGTCCCTTCTGTTGCTGCACCGGTCAGGATTAGTCGAGTCGAGGCCACATTGAGCACGAGTCTGCCCAGAGTGGCGGCGAGTAAGACCGTTGGGAATACGCTCAATTCCAGCGAAGTTTTAATGTTAAGCGTTGTTAGTAATATGACAACGGCCAGAGTGATATTTCCGACCATTAGCAAGTCGAGCATAAACGGCGGCATCGGTACAAGCAGCACCAGCAGGCAAGCCACAATGCTTGCCGGGATAATCAGATCATGCCACGTGTTTTTGTTCATGCCTTGGATTGCTTGGTAACCCATTACTTCATCCTGGGTTAACTGCATGCAACGGCCACTGTGGACCTGTTGGGTGCAGAAAACAGAAGGTGGAAGAGTAAGAAATGGCAGTCTTAGAGGCAAGGCCAGTCAGTGATTTGAATAATTAGCAAGCTTGGCCCAATGAGGACAGTATTACTCCACTAGCGTGCCGGGAATTTGGTGTAGATTCGCAAAAGCTTCGGCGTATTGAGGTAAGCATCAGGCCCGTTTCTGATATCCGTACTTTTCGAGGTGGGGAATACACCGTGATTCAATTAATTCAGTCAACTCATCGGGTAAATCATGCTGATTTACTTTGTAGTCTTTTTGTGATTCCAGGTAGTCTGCCAGAGGTTCTGCCATTTGTGAATCGAAGTCGCCTAAATCCAGAGATTCATAAATGGATCGAATCACACCTGGCGCGTCGGCCACCAAATCTTCATAGCGCACGTCAATAAGTTGAGATTCGTCGATGTCGAGTCGTTGACGTTCAAAAGCCTCGTACAACGTTTCGAAAGTATCTCCGATATACTCGTATAACCAAGGTAAATCATATTTGGGGCGATTGAATCCTTGAATGTAGTCCAGCGATTGCCAAAGCCGTACGGTTGAAGGAATAAGTGAATAGGGGTCTCGGCTAATGTGAATAAACCGGCTGCCAGGAAAAGCGTCCGCTAGATACTTCAGGCGGCCAATGTGAGGGGGGGATTTGAGCACAACAGGCTTGTCGGGTTGTTGATAGCTGACCATTTTGACAAATCGGACCAGTGTTTCCTGCCACTGACTCACTTGCGCTTCGCTCAGATTCTCCAAAGTGAGGTAATCATTGTCGACAAGCGATCCGTTAGGGAACGCCATGCGTAGATAAGGCGAGTGATGTCCCATATTGAAGATAGCAAATTCATCTTCCTGGGGTTTGTGAAAACTTGTGGTGACATTGTCCTGCGGTCTCTTCTCCGGAACCAAGAACTTATCCAGTTTGAGGAAGAGCTTGCCTGTGATCAGGAATTGATTGGGTAAAAAACATTGCAGCGTACTAGGGTAAGTGAACCGATCGTCGAGAGAAATCAGATCGTGCAGAAATGTCGTCCCACTTCGCCAGTGCCCCACGATGAAGATCGGAGGTGCTGGTAATTCGTGTCGCTGGATCTTGCCCTTGAATAGTAGAGACTGCAAGCAGCCAACGACACTATTGAATATCGAAAAGTAGGAAACGGTGAAGGCTACGAACCAACGCGCCGGATGAATCGCAAATTTGTTGCGTGCCAGAAGCTTAAGATAATCCCCGAATCGCAAGCCATGCCAAAAGCGAGGTGCGGTAATGGGATACTGTTTGTAGAACGGCTTGTCTTTTTTACTCACGTTTACCGGTGCCTGTGCTGTTTTGTTGCCATTTGCTTCTATAACTCTATTTCGAGCATTTTGTCTTTGGACAATCAGCAAAAAAGAAGACAAATAATGGATATGTTTAGGCTTATCGAAACAGGTTTGCGACTTCCTGATACAGAGGAGGTGGAATCTGCTGTCCCGACTGTAATGTGGATGCGATGAGGGTCGTTAGTCGGTGGTGTTGTACGCAGTCTATTCCAACCGTTCTGGCAGTGGATAAGACCTCCTCTTGCGTTGGGTTTTGCTGAGATTCCTTGCGCCAAATTTTCTGAATGCGTGGGACGTCCATCTGAAGTGGATCATAGGCTATTGCAACAACCGCACCGCTTGGTGTGTAAACGACTATCGCGGCATTAGCCAAAGTTTGCCGGAGTATCTTTCTTTCCGCGCTCGTTTTCTTTGGACTGGGCTGCCGGGGTTGCAGTGTTCTTTGCTTTTGCTCTTGGCGTAATTCCTCAGGTGTCATTCTCAAGCTTTTCTCCAATTTGGAACGTTGCCAAAAATAATCCAGGCTTCCGAAGGCGAGGTATACCAAACCGATTTGAATTAAAATCTGAGTTAATACCTCAATGCCAGAGCTCGTTAATTGTCTGGCAGGCAGGACGGAGAGGATGGCAATGTCTTCTCGGAGGCTCCACAAAGTTATCGCCGTCACGGAAAGGATAATGACAGAGCGAAGCATGCTCCCTACTACTTCCGCTTGATAGGCAGCAGAGGTGATGCGCTGCCACCAGCGATTCGGATTCAGTCGGTTGGTATTTGGGGTGAGTTGATTTGGAGTGAAAATCACGCCGGTTTGCAGTAGAGAGCCGAGCAAAGCCAATGTTAGTACCCCTGTGATAAGTGGGGCAAGTGAGACAAGGACCGGGATGGCGGTTTGTAACCAAAAATCCGCTGTTGTCCATTGTGCGGAAATGGCAGACAGAGGTTCATCGATGTTTCGAGGTTGCTTCCAGAGATTCTGCCAGAGTTCCTGTAAGTCTCGTTGGACAGGAGATGCTTGCCATTGAAGCAGGATGGTTGAACCCAGAAGGAGAGTCGCTGTCACCAGTTGGCGACTTTTGACAACTCGTCCCTCACGCCGGGCTTGCAGGCGTTTGGCCGGAGTGGCTGGTAAAGTCTGATCGCTGGCCATTGATGGTTACTTTTGGGTTAAAACGTGCATTGCTTCCCGAAGTTGGCGGGAGCTTATACGTGATGAATCTGAAAGTTAAACTGGAAATTAAAATAGTTGCTGCGTTATACGATCTAATACCGTGGTGATTTCTTGTTGCATGGCGAGAGTGACAGTCCCCAGTGTCATCATGATCACCACCAATAAAATGGCAGTGTTGGCAGGAATGCCAATGACAAATTGATGAAAGTGAGGAGATTGTCGACTAATCCAGCCGGTGGTTAGATTCACGGCTAGCATCGCAATCATCACAGGAGCCGCTAGCTTAAGCCCTAAGAGGAAGCTCCAGGTAAGCGTCATGGATATATGTTGATGCCAGATGCCCTCAGGGCTATCCCATTGCAGTGTGCCTGGCGGAATCCATGTGTAGCAATCTAGAATTGCAGTAATCAAGACACGGTGTAATCCGGAGGCGACCAGTGCCGTCAGAGTTGCGAACGAAACGAATTTAGCAATTGCCGACTGATGATTGGTGGTCTTGAAACTGACACCGCTCGAAAGGCCAATCCACTGAGCACCCAGTTGTATTCCTTCGATAGCCACAAGGATCGAAACCCCTAAGGCCAGGCCGGTCAGTAACTCACTGACGATCATTGGGATTGGTGGAATGTAACTGTCACCGGTCCATGCAAGCAAAGCCTGGTTGTCGCTATGGAACGAGGTAAGCAGTAAGGTCGTCAGCACAACCAGCGTGATTCGTATTTGCCAATGAAAATGCTGCCGTCCCATCGGCACGAGGGCGATCACGGGAATGACACGCAGGCTGATCATGAATGCGAGCGAGATCAGAGCCGGCGTTAATTCTGTAAATGGAAGGTTGGGTGGCATCGCTAACCTCCCGAAACGATGTTAGGTATGCTCTGAAAGACTGTTCCCGTAAAACTGGAGAGCCTTTCAAGCATCCAAGGTAGTGAGTAGCAGAGCGCAACCAGAATGCAAATGAGTTTGGGGATGTAACTGATGGTTTGATCTTGAACTTGAGTCATCGCCTGAATAACTCCCACAAGTAGCCCGACAAGTATGGCTACGATGAGGATCGGCGCGATCAGCGTCAAGGTGGTCATCAGGGCTTGTTGGCCAAATTCGATAGTTTGCTCATGCTGCATAACGGTAATTCCTGGTTAAGTAAAGCTGTCGAGCAAAGTGCCAACGAGTAAATGCCAGCCATCTACCATCACAAATAGCATGAGTTTAAAAGGAAGTGAAACGGTGGTTGGTGGGAGCATCATCATCCCCATGGAGTTAGTGGTGGCACTCACGACCAAGTCAATTACGAGGAATGGTAGGAACACCAAAAAGCCGATGAGGAAGGCGGTCTTTAGTTCACTAATCATGAAAGCAGGGAGTAAAGCTTGTAATGGTATTTGATGGTAGCTGGTCGGCGTTTGTGCTGAGGAATTGGCTGCCATATAGGACGGCTGGTTCTCAGCCTCCGGTTGAGGTAGATAGTCATAAAATAGCCAGACGTCATCGGTGTTGCCTGTGTTATCGATTTGCGTCCCCATAAACGTTACCAGTGAAGCTCGGCTAATATCCCACGCCTGGTTGCCGGTGATTTCCTGGTTGCTGTACGGGACAATCGCCTCGTAATAAACAGTATTCCAGGTTGGAGCCATGACCAGAGCACTCATAAATAAAGCTAACGCTGCTATGACCTGATTGCTTGGATTCTGTTGAGTGCCTAATGCTTGGCGTAGAAGGCTCAGAACGATGGAGATTCTCAGGAACGAAGTCGTCATCAGCAGCATCGCGGGTGCAGTGCTGAGTAACGTTACCATGGCAAACAGTTTTAAACTGCTCATTGCCTGTTCCGGAGACTCCAATTCTCCAAGGCGGCTAATGGACTGGAGCGTTTCAGTGGTCTCTGAGAAATGCTGCGTGTCATTACTCGTCAGCGTTGTGTCCGGCAGTGATTGCGTAGCTACTTCAGTTTGCTCTTCGAACGTGTAGTTGACATCTGCATCGAGGCAGGCAATTGGAAATGCTGCTATAAAGAGCGCAGTAATGACAGCCCGCATTCGATTTAATTTTGTCGAAAATGCGAGTCGCTTTGGCATCAGGGATTGAAACGTGGATTGCTTCATTTAGGGGTCAGTAAATAACTGATTAGTGTCCTGGTCATACTGAGCAAACAATGATTTAAATGTGGAGCGCTTTGGTAAGGTCGTGGTAGCAGAGGTAAGCAATTGTTCAATTTCCACGGGATCCGTAATTTCGGACAGGCATGTGACTTCGGATTCACCGGCCGACACAAGCAGCAGGCGTTGGCCAAGTTTGACAATGTGCAAGGTATGGTTCTTGGATAGATGGGTTTGTCCGATCACTTCCAATGTTTGATTGGTAAGTTGGTATCCTCTGGGGCGACGTCGTTTCGTAACCCATACGAGTCCCAGGAATAAACTGAGGACGATTGCCAGCGAACCTCCCATTTTCACCATCGATTCATTCATCCCGGGAATGCTGTGGCTATTACGGGCTTGGCCTGATGCAGTGGCTTGTTGCTCGAGCCTATCCGAACGTGGTTGGAGAGGTAGGCTGAGATATGAAAGTGGTTCCTGCTGAGATTCCTCAGATGAATTCGTTTGCCCCCAAGTTGGATCTGTCGAGAGACTGATTAGTAGGATACTGAGAATAACCCCGATTGTCCTAGCCGAGTTAAATGTCATAGTGGATCCCCTCTGACTCAAAGTCGTTGAGTTCCTCGATGTCAATGACATACTCGTTTTCCTGCAGTCTCAGCCGGCCAGTGCCGATGACCTTCCCTAACCAGAGGAGTTCGACAGGATGTTCTGTGGATTCCTGGCTGGCAAGAATGTCGCCGGGTTTTAGTTGTAACAAAGTGGAGTGTGAGACATCGGTTTGGCAGATTCGAATACGTAGAGTCGACCTGTAGCCTTGGCGGTCAACAGAAGCCGTCTTCATTCCAAACTCGGGATACGCTGTCGCCTTCGGAGGCGTTTCCTTCGAAGAAACTTTGAGTATTTGATCACTCTCCAGTTGGTCGAGCAGCGTATCGCATTGGTCGAGTTTGGATTGAAGTGCGGTTGGATCAGTTGCCTTGTCTGAGTCGATATTGGACTCAGGAGAACGCTCTTGTGGGTGAGTGTTTTCTTTCATGGAACGATTCCTTGTTCGGCACTATCTAAAAAACCGATCGCGGCGTAACTTTTCCTAGAAATAGGCTGAAAAATCAAGCCCAGTTTTACGCGGCAGCCTGAAAGCGTTTCTGTTCAATGAAGTGAATTGCGTTCTCATTGGCCATTTTGCTGGCTTGGACAGCAATGGATTGTTGAGCGTCGTCGATTTGCTGTAAGGAGACTCCAGAGATCGACTCGAGTCTGGCAACGAATTTCTCCACCTGCTGCGGGGCTAACGGAGAGGTAATACGTTGCACGATTTCAGGTGTTGCACCTGCCAATGCCAGTAAAAGCACTTCATGCTCGACTTGATGGAAAAGCCGAGCCAGCGATTTGTCATCAAGCAAGGTGATATCATCAAATTTCAATACGATATTTGATGCATGGCTGGTGTTTTGCAGTAACGAACGGGAGCAAGCTTCAATCGGGCCGTCATTGCGTTTTCGAGTATTCCAATGTTCCAGACTACTTAACTCTGTACCGTTGGCCTCTATGGCAGAGAGTGTGCGGTGCAGGAAATTGTCATGAGAAGCGACTTCAATGGCATTGGCTGTTTGTTGAGGCGTAAAGTTGTCGCCATCCTGAAGGTTAAGCAGGCAGTCACTTAGTAAATTGAAAATGGTATGGAGTTGGGTGGATGGGCAAGGAGCATTGTTAGAAATGCGATCCAGTATCTCATTTTGCTGCTCTGGTGGCAGATAGGAAAGAATAATGCCAGAAAAATCCTGAGGCACGTGAGTTAGTATCGTGGCGGCAATCTGCGCGTGCATGCTGCCAAGGAATTCAGCAATAACTGGTGGGGAAACTTGATACAGGAATTGTAAATCCAGTGACTCTGCAGAGCGAAACGAAAGCTTCGCAGAAGCAATCTGTGCAACGCTGTCGACAGACGCATTACCTTCGATGTCGCTGTCTTCGTGGGGAGTATGGTTGGATTTGACTGTGTCTTTTGTATAGCTGGCTAGGAAATCTTCGATGACTTCCTGACTTGCCAGTAAGTCTTCTTCAGTTAACGCTGATACGGCTTCTCGGATTCGTTGGGCCTCAGTTGGGTCGAGGCGTAACAGCAATTGATCTGCCTGATCTGAATCCAGGCTTGAAATCAGAATGGCTGCTTGCCGGATTGTGCTTTGGTCCATCATTGCGACGTGCTACTGATCCATTTTTTAAGAATGTCCGCAGCATCGGCCGGTGCTTGATCGACCAGTGCATTGAGTTCGTCTTTGAGCGTAGGTTCCAACAGGGTCTCAGTTTCCGGAATCACTGGTGGCTTTTCTAGATGGGGGCCGTGACTAAATTGGACTTCATCCTGAATGTCATGGAGAGGTGGCAGTGAATCTGTTTGAGTTTCTCTCAGAGGTTGCAGGGCTTGTTTGTCCCGACTTTCTGTAGCCGACGGTTTGTTGTTTTTCCATACCAGTGTGGCAATGAAAGAGAGCACCAGCGTGGACATGATGATTTCTCGCCACAGGCTTTGTAGCTGGGCTGTCCAGTGTGTAGCGGAGTTGTTTGTTTGATCGGCGGTGAGGTCAAGAATTCTAGCCACGTGGACATCAAATTCTTCAATGGTGGTGTGAGGCACGACTGGAATGACGCCCTGCACTAATTCAATCACATTCTGTTTAACTTCGTTGGCGGTCGCCTGCTGTTGCTGGATGGAGGTTGCACGACGATTATTCGCTACTTGCTGAATATATGAATCTGGAATCCCTACGGAGACAGAAGCTTTCACGGCCTGAGAGGCGGTATCCGACTCTGGTTTAGCGACAGGGTAAAGTCCGACTTCAATTCGTACATTGGGAATGTCAATTAGCAGATTGGAAATGCGGCCTCGCCACCAGCGTTCGTAGTTTCGTAGTGCCATGTCGAGGCTGGAGGTGCTGTAATTTGAATTGGTGGCTCCAAACGTATGGCCAGTATTGAGATCGACGACAACAACATGGTTGCGGTCAAGTCCGGCGAATCTTGCCGCTGTGACTTCCCGAATTGCTTCTGACATTTCGAGAGTGACTTCGTTGTTTTGACTGGCCTTGATGGCTGCCAGCGCAGTCATTTCGGTCTTGCCCGATAATCCCCGTTGTTGGTGATCGTCGATATTGATCTGAGCTTCTTCTACTCCAGGAATCTGCATGATGATGCGAGCCAAGTCTTTTTCACGCGCGTTACGAAGTCGCATTTCTCGTAAACTTTGAGTGTCGAGAATACTTCCGTTATTTAGAACCGAGTCGACGTCTGAATTGAGAGTGTGTGGTTCAAACTTACCGTCCAGTGCGGTGAGATATTCAATACGTTGCTGCTTGGGTATGAAGATCTGCTTGCTCTTGAGCTCCCAGTGATTTAATCCAGCGGCGACAAAGTGTTGAGTGACCTGTGTAATTTCGGTGTTTGTAAATTCATGATTTTCATGCAGCGGTACCATTTCGATCGATGGCGAGCGTAGGGCCATTGCTGAGAATGAGACGATAATCAACAACAGGCATATGGCAGCCGTCGCCCGAACGCGAAAACTAGCTTCGCGAAAGCGTTGGAAGGCTGGGATGATTAGTTGCTGAATTAGATTCATAACTTAGTGAAGCGGGTTAAGCCGCTTGTGTTCGCCTTATGGTTTGTAGGATAAGCGTGATGATTGCTCCACCGTCAGGTTGGTTTCCGACGCGGATTCCACCACCATGCTTTTCCATAACAGTTCTTACGTTGGCAAGCCCCAGGCCGGTCGCACCGGGGCGAGTCGTGTAAAACGGTTTAAAAATGCGATATTCATTTCCAGGGAGAATTCCCGGCCCACGATCGATAATGTGTAATTCAATCGTTTGATTGACTGCTTGGATTTCGATGCATAATGCTGAGGATTTAGGTGAATGCTCTATTGCATTGAGCATGAGATTCTCCAAAGCCATCGTTAACCAGTTCTGGTCACCGTACGTGAGGATGGACTCGTCGTCGCAGACAAATTCCCAATTAGATTGGTACTCCTCCAGCCTAGTATTTACACGGCGTATTGCCTCGTTCACGACAGTCCGTACGTCAACCACTGCCCATTGCGGGTGTTGCCGTTGTGTAAAGAAGCTTAGGTTGTCAGACTTCATTGACCATTCCCCAAACTGACAATTAATCGTCTGGATATTCGCGGCAGTTTTGTACTTAAAACGGCTTGCTTACGTCAATGGAGATATCGTCTCAAACTTTGATTGTTAACCGCGCATGAAGAAAGGCAGCTATTGGTTGAATAGCTGCCTTTCTCTGATTTGATGGTAGATTCCAATCAGGTCGGTGCACTGAATGGTGGCTCTCAGTAGTTCTTAGACTAGTTCTGCCATCGTGCTAACCAATCCTTTCACAGCATCAATACTGTTTTGGAAAGCCGCCTTTTCCTCTTCGGTGAGGTCAATTTCGACGACTTTTTCGACGCCGCCGCTACCCAGCACTATCGGAACTCCGACGTAGTATCCACCGACGCCATATTCTTCATCACAGTAAGCTGCACAAGGAATGACTCGCTTTTTGTCTTTAACAATAGCTTCGACCATTTGAGCACAGGCTGCGGCTGGAGCGTAAAAAGCACTCCCCGTTTTCAGTAGTCCAACAATCTCAGCTCCACCCTTTCGAGCTCGATCAACGATTTCGTCAAGCCGCTCTTTTGAGATCAACTGAGTGATAGGGATTCCACCGACGCTCGTACAGCTTGGCAGTGGTACCATTGTGTCGCCGTGTCCGCCCATCAATAAAGCCGAAATGTCTTCAACGCTGACGCCTAATTCCATTGCCAGAAAGGTGCGATATCGAGCTGTGTCTAGTACACCGGCTTGCCCTAATACTCTCTCTTTCGGGAATCCAGTGACTTGAGCACATCGTTGAACCATCGCATCCAGTGGGTTACTGACGACAATCACGACCGCATTTGGGCTCGTCTCTTTGATTTGCTCCGAGACAGCGGTCATGATTTTTGCGTTGGTGGCCAGCAAGTCGTCCCGGCTCATGCCAGGCTTTCTTGGAATACCAGCAGTGATCACAATCACATCGCTGTCAGCGGTATCAGCATAATCGGTTGTGCCCACAATATTCGAGTCAAATCCCATGACAGGAGAGGATTCCATCAGGTCGAGGGCCTTGCCTTTCGGCATATCTTCGGTTGCGGGAATATCGACAAGTACGATGTCTCCCAATTCAGCAGCTGCACACCAATGAGCAGTTGTTGCTCCTACATTACCCGCCCCAATGATCGTGATTTTCGCACGTCGCATGAAAGAAACTCCTTTTCAGGCACTAATGGCTATCTGATTTCAATAAAACAACACTGCCTCACATTGTCCGTGACTCAGATTCAACGTCAAGATGTGGCAAGCGGAATCTCGGCAGTTTTACTGTTCGGCTTCCGCCTCTTTAGGTGGCTCAAAACTGGACAGGAAGTCCTGATCGATCCCCCCCTGATGCCTGGTCGCTTCAGTCTGCTTGCGGGCTCCTTCGTCAACACGCTTGGTTTTCACGAGGAAGCCGGAAATAATCAGTAACGCTACGACGAATCCAATTCCGAGGTAGATGCTTGCTCGGCGACCTCGGAGATCCGCCGGTTCGTGGACGGTGATATTGCTGGCAATAAAGAGTGGGCTCAATTGGACTCGATTGTTGCCGGATTGCATGGTCCGCGCAGACTGATAGGTCCAGAGCTTGAAGAAAAATCCATGTAGAGAGATTTCTTCGTGGAGTGAATTGCTCCGGTAAGTGCCGTGCTGAATCTGTTTGTGGGCAGTTTGTAGTGTTTTCGGTAATTCGATTACACAAATTTGCACCGGGTAGCGGTACTTATAGGTGAGTCCTGATTCATCGGCTTCGTTCGCTTTCAGTTGAATGGCCTCCTCCCCCAGATAGACGAAAGCATCCAGTTGCCAGTAATGGTCTAATCCTAGACGGAGTTTCATTTTTTCATTGTTGATTTCCACTTTAGTAATCTGACGCACATCGGCAGAAAGTGAAATTAATTGCCCTTGAAGATTGCGAGTCGATTGTAGAAAGTCAGATACGGATGGCGATGGAACGCTAGTTTGGTTAGCGGCAGTTTGAATTTCACGGCGGGATTCCTCCGTGTTGAGGATCGAAAGAATCTGAAAGAACGCTTCCGTATCGGCGATATTCATCGTCTTGCCATTCGATCGCCGAAGGTCATCAAGCAATCCGGCATCAAAGCCAAAACGACTGAGCAACGCGATCCCATCATTGATTTTCTCTTCCGGCGAGGGATGTTGGGGTAACCATTCGATTCGCTTGGCTGCCATGACAATTTCACGAGTACCCTGCTCTTCTGCTATTTTTAAGAAAAGTCCATCGACAGCTATGGGGTGGTCCAATTCAAAGGATGCGTCTGGCGCGAGAGAATTTGATTTTTGAGTCCGGGCTTGGCTCGGGGTTTGTTCAAAGTTGGCCGGTTGTGCTGGTGATTTCCATTCATCGGGAAACCAGGCGATCGGCAGTTTGCGAGTGGCTATACGTACAGGGATTTCGGAGTGGTCCGGTTTAATCCAAACCCAGAAGAAAGAGCGAAAGCCCAGTAAGCGAGCCGCTTCTTCAACAATAGGCTGACGTTGGATTCGCTGCACTCGTCCGGGGATGCGATAAAAGTCGACTCGGTAATCATCAGGTGTCTCTGTAAACGCAGTCAATAATGATGTGGTGTCCAGTGTGTGATTGCCCGACCAGCGTTTTACATCGCTGGTGTCCAGAGAGTGAAGGTGACGTAGGACAAAACCTGTGGTATCGATGTCCTTGCCAGCAATCGGTTCAAAGTCGATCAGGAATCTCAATTGGCTGTCACCAATGCCAGAGATCTCCAACATCTGTTTAGCAGTTGTGGAGTTAGCGATCGAAAATGGTATAACGCGATCGCTTAGTCGATCCTGTTGCCAGGGAAGTTCTGGAGCGGGGGGAGCCTGAGCAGTGACTGACGGCAGAGTGAATGCAGAGGTTGTTATGAAAAATAGACACAATGCTCGCGTGATTTTTTGATAGGCGGGAAGTCTGGCCGCCCGTTGGGAATTATTCATCTGAGTCAGACTCCGATGAGAATGTCGTTGATTCATCCCCAGTGTCTTCAGCGTCTGTTGCTTCTTCAGATTGCATCTCGTCGGTTACCTCGGGCAATTCCTGTTGAGATAACTGTCTTAATGACTCCAAAACAGTTGGTCCGACTTCTTCTTCATTGAATCGGGCAAGCTCACCGTCTTGTGATCCCGGTGAAGTTCTCTTGTTAGCATCCTTACTATTCCAGATGCTCGCCAGATACACGCCGACGGTGATTACGATGGCGATGGTGAGTGGAATTGTGAATACGCCCCAGGTAGGAATTGAGTCGGCAAGCGACGTTTCGGCTGCGGCTGCTTCCAGTCGTTGACCTTCGAACCAATCAAAGTTTCTGGTTAGTAAAAGTGGCGAGGAATGCATTTTCCCGTCACCCCCCTGATGAGCCCAGGATTTGAAGAAATAGCCGGTTACCTCTACCAAGTCACTCATGTCTCTGGTTTGGCCATCCAGGTTTTTATCCGGGAGTTGTGGAAAGTTAGCGGGGGCTTCCAGACTGTAGACGACAAAAGGAACGAGTGTTCCCCCCGTCGGTTTGATAATGATTACAAAATACTGTTTCACTCCCAAATCATTCTTTTGTGCCTGGACGCGATAGGCTTTGCGAATTTCTCCTCGGACAGTCACCAGCTGCCCGCGGAATTGAGGCTGCTGTGTGCCCAGTTCTAAAGCACTGACTCGTGCAGTTGAATTGGATTTAATCGTGGGGTAGTCATATTGCTGTAATCGCTCAAGCATCCGAAACCAGGCAATGTCATCTTCGTTGGAAAATAGGGAGTGGTCTTTGAGCATCGATAGTGCGAGTTGATCAATGATCTGTTGAGTGAAGGCATATTCATTTTCGAATTGCTTGGTGTTTGCATTCGATTCCAGCACTTCCAGAAATGCTTTGCGGTATCGTTCATTCCACTGCTGACGAATGGTTGCCACCACCGCCAATCCTCGTGCCTTCTGTGCATCGGTTAAGGCATTCTCTGAGGTGTTGAGTGAAAGTAAAACTTGTTGCATGTACTTTTGAAAAAGCTCGTCGATTTCCTGATAGAGGTCCCACCAGGTTGTTTTGTGTTCATCGTCGAGTGTGACTTGCTGTCTTCCTTTATGTAACGTTGACAACACAAGTTTTCGTTGACTGTAAGTGAGTCGCTTGAAAATCACATCCCACAGATCTAGGTAAGTCTGATGAACATCCAGGTCTGTTTGTGCAAAATGGCTGGTATCAAAGACGCCATAACGAGCCAGAAGCGGTTCGCTCAATGTCTCATTCGGAAGGTTGGCGTCTGTCGAGGTCGAATTGACGTTGGAGGGAGTCTGGGGAGTTCCGAAAAAACTAAAGAAGGCTGGGTCGGCGACCTTTTCGATGGTCAATACAACTCCCATCAATATCGCGACCATCAGTAGCAGTCTGTACTGAACACGCCGGGAAAAGTAATTCGGCGGAGCTTTACGCTGCCCCTGACGCTGCCCTTGTTCGGCAATTTCTTTAGATGATCGAAAACGAACCATAGGTATTGAACGGGTTAAAAGAATATTTTCCCTATTCTAGCATGCAGTCCTAAATCGGGGAAATGTAACGGCTAATTGGCTCGCCAATCTATCGATGGCCTGTGTTGGAATGTCAATGTTGACGTATTGAAAGAGGAGTGACTGCTTTGGTTCCTCTAATGAATTGTGAGTCCAATTAAACCTACCCACCGTATGGTCACTCAAAGTGTCTTTTGTTGGGACAAATCCATGCTGATGTTAGTTTGGGTGGTTTATGTATGATTGTTAGCCCATTTTATGCGAAAATGAGTACTTTCCAGCTAGACTCATGTTCTTTCTGTAGTGTTTAGATACTTGAATCAGTACCTCGATATTAATAGGCTAGTAGCATGGCGATTGACATCGATTTCTGTGGTGGGGAATCACAGGCACTAAGACCAAGATTTCAATTGGCAAATTGGCTTATCAATTAATCGGAATGGAGTAACCAGTCAAACTAGACTTAGTGCATTCATAAGTCTTTGACACTCTGTTTAAAGCGTAACCAGGGATTTCTCAATAATGACAAAGCGACTGAGCTATTTACTGCTGCTCGCCGTTGCTCTTAACTCACAGCTCCAAATTCAGGCAGAAGAGCCTGCCAGTGAGTTTCTTCAGGAGTTACGAAACCAGCGGTATTACGAGCTAGCGGAATACTACCTGGATGTGCAGGTTGACAAAGGAATGTTGTCCGACGAGTTCCGTGCCAAAATGGACATGGAACGGGCCATGGTCATCCTCAGTGGTGCTCGAAATGTAGGCAATGGTGCAGAACGCGATAAGAAGTTTGCTGAAGCCCAAGTACTTCTGGAACGATTTTCGGCGGCGACCGAAGATTCAGATCTCAAGATTCAGGCCAACAACGAACTTGGGAATCTACTTTATCAGCGTGCCAAATTGGTGGAATTTGAAGGGAGCAAGGAAGAAAATGTGCCCCGCAAAGCCGAGTTTGTTGTTCAAACGCGGGAGCTTTTAACGAAAGCCAGAGACATCTATGTGTCAGGTCGTGAGCAGCTGAAAACTGAGTTGGAGTCCATTCCGAAGGTACTAGATCCCAAATCGGAGAAGGCTCTCATCGAACGTCGGGATACTCTCTATGGTGAATATTTGCAATTGGTCATTACCACCAGCAAATTACTGGAAGAAATAGCGTTGACCTATCCTTCGGATGCTCCGGAGTACAAATCAAATTTCGAGGAAGCCATCACCGAATATGATTCCATTGCTTCTCGCTTTCGGCGAAAAGGTGTTGGTGTTGTCGCTCTGGTTTCTCAGGGCCGTTGTTATCTGGCCATCGACGATACCAAACAGGCATTGAGTTATCTGCAGGAGGTTATTGACCAGCGGGAAACTCCGGCATTTCGAAACATTGTCAATTTAGCCATGCCCCTGTATATGAAGACTCTTGTCGCGTTGGAAAAGACCGAAGATGCGATCTCGATGGGAGTGGAGTGGGATGATGGAATTCGCCCCAACGAACTAACCAATGAAGAGTGGCATGCGTTTCGGTTGGAATTGGCTCGTACGTATCAGGGCAAAGCCGACGGCATCCAAGCGGAAAAACCAAATGACGCGGAAGCTCGTAAAGCATACGTCGATGCACGTAAACTGGCACAGGTAGTTCTGAAATATCCGGGGAAATACAAACAGGATGCTCGGGATATCCTTGCATCCATTCCGAATTTACCCGGAGCAGTCGAAGAGGAAGAAACACAACCTCAGAATTTTGCCGAAGCCTTGGCCAAAGGGAAAGAGCTGATGGAATCCGCTCAGGCGATGGAATTTACCATTAAGACTTTGCCTGAAACCATCGCCAACGAGCAAGATGAGCAGAATAAACAGGCTTTGGTCGTTCAGCTTAATGAAGCTCGGCAAAACTACCGTAAAACCCAAGATGCGGCCGTGGCCAATTATGAACTTGCACTATCTTTCACCGATGCGGAAACTCCGATTGCATCCCTGCAGGAAGTCTACTATTACCTGACGTTTATCAATTACAGTCGTGGCAACTACTATGAAGCGATCGTGTTGGGCGAGTATCTTGCTCGGAAATATCCCGGGGAATCCGGTGCTCTTCCCTGTGCTAAGATTGCATTGAATTGTTATCAGTTACTTTATAACGAAGCGTTGGAGGATCAGCGTCAGTTTGAAGTCAATGGCTTGATTGACATTGCTGAGTACACCATTCAAAACTGGGGACAAAGTGAAGAAGCGAATGATGCACGACGTCGATTAGTTCCTTATATGATCGAAGCTGGGCGAATCGACAAAGCGAAAGAGTATACCAGCCAGATTCCAGAAGAAGCGCCCGAACGGCTTGAGTCAGAATTGCGCATAGGAAGAACCCTCTGGTTTCAGTATCGCCGTGATTCACGAGAAGCCACTTCTCTCCGACGTGAAGCCCCTGATTCGCCGCGAATTGCTGAACTGGAACAAAACCTGTCAACGCTAAAAGCTTCGGCAGGGGAATTGCTGGAAGCGGCTGGGGCTCGTCTGGAGGCAGGCACAGGATTGAAGATTAGTAATTCCAATGTGGCTGCCCTGCTCTCGCTCAGCCAGTATTACATTGAAGTCGATCAACCCGCTATGGCTGTCAAGCATTTGGAAAATGAAAACTACGGTTTGTTGAATCTGATCCAAAAGCAAGATCCCGTTGCCAGCAAGCCTGCGACTGTGGAGTCTGCGTTTCGTGCTGCACTAGCCGGTTATATGTCGATGTTAGCCGGAGCGGATGGTGCAGGAAATATTGAAAAAGCAAAAGCCGTAATGCAACAGCTTAATTCGGTTGTGGGAGAGTCCCCAGACGGAAAAAAACGGCTGGTTAGTATTTACTTCACTTTGGCAAGAGACTTAGAAGAACAGCTTAACGCTGCTGAGACCGCTGAAAAGAAGAATGTTTTGGCTGCAGGTTTTGAAACATTCCTGGACGAAGTCGGCACCGCTGGAACAGACTTCAGTATTCGTTACTGGGCTGCATCGACGATGCAGGGGTTAGGTACCAGCTTTGAATCGAACGGAACGCTTACTCCCAAGGCAACGGCATATTTCAATAAATCGGTTCAGTTATTTCAATCAGTCGCGGAGCAAGGCAAAAACGATATCGCCTGGGTCAACGAAGATCAAACGACAGGGAAAGCATATCTCGCTCAGATTCGTATGAATATGGCTCAGGTGATGAAGAAGTTGGGGCAGTATGAAGAAGCAAATCGTGAACTAGCTCTCATCCTGCTGGATACCCCATCGAATGTGTCTGTGCAAATCGAAGCTGCCAAGACGTATAACGAACTGGGGACTCAAGCTGGAGATGAACAGCAGTTTAAGTATGCCATTGCTGGTTCTCGGCCTATGGAAGATGGGAATTTGGTTTGGGGCTGGCGTAAGTTGGGCCAGATGACTCAGGGCAAAGAACAATTTACCAACGAATATTACGAATCAAGGATCGGAATCGCGTTGGCACGTTTGGGCCTCGGACAATTGAAACAAGGGGATGAACGCAAGAAGCTGATTGGCTACGCGGAACTCGAAATCCTCAATACGTATAAGATTCACCCGGAACTTGGCGGTACCGAATTCACAGCTCGCTTTGATAGCTTATTGCGAGCTATTCAGAAAGAACTTGGTAAACCAGAAGAAGGCTTAGCCGGTGCCTCGGATGCACCTCTGGCGACGGTGAATATGGAGATCCCAGGACTGGAACCTCCAGTGGCTCCGGCGAAAAAAGACGAAGCCTCGTCAAGCAATTCATTGTTGATTGCTTCTCTGGCTGGCATTTTCGCAGCCTTTGGATTGATTTTGTATTTCTGGGTGAAGAAACTTTAGATACCACGAGAATAATCAATAGCTATTTAGCTTTGGTGAAAGAAATAGAAGCATGATGAAACGAATTCAGACTCACGTATTAGGTGCGACTCTGTCACTCTTGTTCTTGATTCAACCCGCATTTGGGCAGGTCAACGATCAGGCCTATTTGAAAAGCAATCCCAACGAAGCGATTCGCGGGCTGATTGATAATATTAGTAGCACCGAGGTGGTCATACGAGTAAATGGGGCACCCCGCCAATTGCCAGCGAATGAGATTTTCAGAATCCAATTCGCGAATGCTCCAGCAGATTTGTTACAGGCTGCAGCAGCATACCGCCGTGGACAGTTCAATGAAGCCAAAACGGGGCTGGCAGGCGTGAATCTTGCGGAAATCAATGACAAATGGGTGAAGGAAGAAATTGCTTTCATGCTGGCTTCGATTGATGCGAAGAGTGCTCTTGCCGGAGAAGGTGATAAAAACGCCGCCGGCACATTGCTGGTTCAATTTATCGGTGAATATGCCAATAGTTTTCATTACTACGAAGCGGTGGAGTTGTTTGCCGACCTGGCCTTCTCGGTTGGGCAGTTTCAAACGGCCGGCGAGAATTATCAAAAGCTTGCCAATGCACCGTGGCCACAGATGAAAGTCTTTGGCACACTGCGTTTAGCGCATGCCAATGTTGGTCAGGGACAGTTTGACGATGCACTCGCGAAATTCGAACAAGTCGTTGGTTATAACGCAACGACGCCCGAACAGCAGGCATTAGTGGCAGAAGCTCAGGCAGGACGTGCTCGGTGTTTGGGAGAAACGGGCAAGGCTCAGGAGGGAATCGCTGCGGTAGAAAAAATCATTACCGATAATGATCCCAAGACTCAGAAAACTCTATTCGCTCAGGCGTACAATGCTCAAGGCGTGTGCTATCGATCGAGTAGTCAAAATAAAGATGCGATTTTAGCATTCCTGCATGTGCATTTGATTTTCAATCAGAATCCGGATGCCCATGCAGAGGCTTTGTATCATTTAACCCAACTATGGGAGGCTGAAAGCAAAGCCGACCGCGCAGCAAGCACGAAGTCGCTTTTGCGTGAAAAGTATGCAGGGACATTCTGGGAGCAGAAACTGCGTAACCAATAACATTCCTTCAGCCTGAACATTAGGATGGCTGGTATTTATAATAAGATTTGATCATAGTGCTGGACGATAAGTACTTTGATTGCACATACAACATCGAACGGTGTATCAGATTCATAGATCGGAGAAAAAGATGAATCAACTTGTTAAACTCATGCGGCCGAAGTGGATGCTTATCGGGCTTGCCGCTTTCGCTCTCCTCGTGGGAGTTGGGGCGCCCCTCGACCTCGACCTAACCCAAGAAGTGATGGCCCAGGATCTGCCGGATGAAGAAGGCGGAGATGCTCAACCTGCTGCCAATAATAACGCGCCGGCCAATGACGCCGGTAATGAGGATGATGAAGCCGGTGGCGGTTCCAAGCAGTCAATGCTTGGATGGGTGTACGAAGCCTTGGGGCCGGGATACATGATTATCTTCCTGGCGATCTCCTTTACGCTAGTCTCTCTGTTCGTCATGAATATAATCACCAGTGCTCGCAGTAAAGTTTGTCCTGTTGAATTGGTCGACGATTTCGAGGAAATGCTTAACAACAAACAATATCAGGATGCCTATGAAATGGCGAAAGAGCACGAATCCGTTTTAGGTGCAGTGCTTTCTGCTGGATTGGCAAAACTATCCTCGGGGTATGAGCAGGCTTTGGAAGCGATGCAGGAAATCGGTGAAGAAGAGAACATGAAGCTTGAGCATCGCCTGAGCTACATGGCTTTGATTGGTACGCTATCTCCGATGGTCGGACTGTTTGGTACGGTTCATGGGATGATTGCTTCATTCCAGACGATCGCTCAGGGAGGCTCGACACCGGAAGCATCCAAGTTGGCGGCTGGTATTTCCACGGCGTTGTTCACAACCCTGATCGGTTTGGCGATCGCGATTCCTGCGATTGCAGCCTACAACATTATGAAGAACCGCGTCGCTCGTTTGATGCTGGAAGTTGGCATCTTAAGTGAAAATCTGATGAGTCGATTCCAAGGTGTCGGACAGAAGAAGTAATCAATGAGAATTGCTAAAAAACATGATTCGAGCGTGCTCGAAGGTGACTTAACACCCATGATCGACATGACTTTTCAGTTGATCGCATTCTTTATGGTGTTAATTAACTTCACGCAAAGTGAATCAAATGACAAAGTTCAACTGCCTGACAGTGAACTTGCCAAGCCACCTGAAACGGTGTTGGAAAACTTCCGAATTATTCATCTAGGCGAAGATGGCACAGCAGTGATGGGTACGAAGCAAGAGTACTACAAAGGGCTTCGCAGTGCACTGGAAATCCAGTATCGCGAAATTCAATTTGGTGGTGAGGAGCCTGCCCTGACGACGATCGTGATCCGTGCCCATAAGAATGCCAAAGGTGGTATGGTGCAGGAATTAATTCAGATTTGTCAGGAAGCTGGGTTTGAGAGCTTCGCTTTACGTGCGGAGGAAAATGTCAACAGCGGTTTCAAGTACATTTCACCTGTACCGGTGGGAGGCTAATCCAGATGCAAATCAGAAATGCCAATAATGAGGGTGAAAAAATTGAACTGCAAATGACACCGATGATTGATATCGTGTTTCAGTTGCTTGTGTTCTTTATCATGACATTCAAAATCGTATCGATGGAAGGCGACTTTAATATTCGCATGCCCGCCGCGGCACCACAGGCTGCTCCGCCGGAACAAATGGACTTCCCTCCGATGAAGCTCTATTTGTCGGCAGATGCTGACGGAACGTTGACGGGAATCCAACTCAATGAATCTCAACCAACTTCTTTTCAGGCATTGAATCAGGAGATTCAAAAGCTTGTCGGAACCGATGGCGGCCCGGGGGCTCGAGAATCAGCGGAAATCGAAATCGGCTTTGACTACGACTTGCGATATGAGTTCGTTATTGGAGCGGTTACGGCTGTGTCCGGTACGAAAACGACACAGGGTGACGTCGTCAAGTTGATTGAAAAGATTCGCTTTAATACTCCAGAGGCTCCCGAGTAACTTGCATGGGGACGTACGTCTAAAGCTGCTGGTTGGCTTTATAAGCACACAGCCTCACCGGCCAGCGTCTGCCGTTGTGACTCGCACGTTTTAAGCGCGAGGATGGAATTCTTTGTGGATCTTCTTTAATCGCGTTTGATCGACATGCGTGTAAATCTGAGTCGTGGCAATGCTGGCGTGTCCAAGCAATTCCTGGACCTGTCTTAAATCGGCACCTCCTGCAAGCATGTGCGTAGCAAAACTGTGACGCAATGAGTGAGGGCTGATGTCAGGCGGAGCACCAATCCTCGCAGCATACTTCTTAACCATTTCCCAGATCGCTTCACGACGCAATGGTCGACCCCGGCGACTAAGGATCACTCGTGCTGATTCAAACGAACCAGCACATTCCACCAGCATTGGGCGTTCGGTTGTTAAATATTCCTGCAGGGTTTGGATAGCACGCGGAGCCAGCGGCACTAGACGCTGTTTGCCTCCTTTGCCCTGATAGAGACAGTAGGCAGATTCTAAATGCAGGTTGCCTAATGTCAAATCAGAAACTTCCGAGGCTCGGCAGCCGGTTGCATAAAGGAGTTCCAGCAGTGCTTTATCGCGTATCGGATAAGTGTCTTTTTTGCAGGGGGCGTCAAGTAATTTTTCCACCATGCCAATGGTCATGACATGTGGAATACGTTGCCATAACTTTTGGCTTCCCAGGAGTTCCGCCACGTTTTTAGTGATTACGTTTTCAAGTTGGAGGAAACGAAAGAAGACTTTCAGCGAGACGATATTACGGGCAATGCTGCTGGGAGCGAGTTTTTGTTTTTTTAGCGTGGCGACGTAACCTCCCAATTGTCGAATATTGAGCGACTTGAGTGGCCTTCCTTTGAGCCATGCCTGAAAACGCAAAAGGTCTCCGCGGTAAGCCATCACACTGTTTTCCGCCAGATGGCATTCATTGCGCAAATAGCTTTCAAATTCGGTAAACAGATCACGACTGACTTTACGCCGAGTCTTTTTGATTTTGCGTTTAAGTTTGTGCCGTAAGATGGACATGAGGAATTCGCTAATAGGTGGTTTGGAGCTCTATCAATGCCGTCGGCATATCCATCCAAGCGTCTCTATGCTTTGGTTGTAACACACCGCGCAGCCTCACGCTTCCCTTTTGTTTGTACGGGTTATGCCGGTTGGAAGGATACAATTTCGAACGTTCATCCGCCGTACATGAATGCCCTGAAAACTACCTGTCTTAAAAGACGAAAGTACTATTAACTCAATTTTTTAAATCCCAGGGGTTATGCATCAACATGAACGTTCTTGTCACTGGCGCTGCTGGCTACATTGGAAGCCATACCTGTCGGCTTCTTGCCCAGGCCGGTCATCGCGTCGTTGGCTATGACAACCTCTCACGCGGCCACCAAGCGGCTTTTGATCGCGCGACTGACGATGGCCAGCTGGTAATCGGTGACTTGGCGAATGCAGCACTTTTAGAGGAGACTCTCAGACGAGAGTCTATCGAGGCCGTGATTCACTTCGCGGCGTTTGGGCTGGTGGGCGAGTCCGTGCAGTATCCGGAACGGTATCACCGCAATAATGTGGAAGGTTCACAGTGTTTACTGGAGGCCATGCAACAAGCCAATGTGTTGCGATTGGTTGTGTCCAGTACGACGGCGATCTATGGAACGCCGAAGCAAATTCCGATCAGTGAAGAGACGCCTCCCGCTCCAATCAATCCGTATGGGCAATCGAAATGGGATGTCGAATGTTTATTGCAGGAAGCTCGTAGGCGATTCGGATTAGGATATGCGGCGTTGCGATATTTTAACGCTGCCGGAGCCTCACTCGATGGCTTGTTAGGAGAGGACCACGACCCTGAAACACATTTGATTCCTATTGTACTTCAGGTGGCTTTGGGACAGCGGGAGCGGCTTTCTATTTTTGGAAGTGATTACCCTACCCCGGATGGAACCTGTGTACGTGATTATGTGCACGTCTTGGATCTGGCAGATGCCCATGAAAGGGCACTTCAACGATTATCTCCAGGCGATTGTGTTGAAGTGAATCTTGGATCTGGTCAAGGAACTTCTGTTCTCGAAATTGTGGAGCAAGCTCGGGAAATTACCGGACAGCCCATCCCAGCCGATCTGGCTGAACGTCGTCCGGGCGACCCGCCACGATTGATTGCGAATAATCATCGAGCGCGAATGGAATTGGCATGGGAACCGACCCATTCCGATTTAGAGACGATACTCTCCTCAGCCTGGGACTGGCATCGAAACCACCCGCATGGCTATGCACAATAAGTGTCCGGTTCATTATGCAAGCATTAATCATAGAAAAACCCTATCAGTTTGTGCGGCCCCCCCGACGCAGTTTCGTGTTATGGGTGGTGGCCGGCCTGCGTCTATATCGGATCTGGTTGAAGAGTTCGGAAAATATCTATGAGTATGAAGTGAAGAATCAGCACCGGATTCAAGCTTCTTTAGATGCCGGTCACAGTGTGCTCGTCGCTGGAAATCACTGTAGGAATGCTGATCCCATGGCAATCGGCGAATTACTCTATGTCGTCAACAGTTATGCCTATTTGATGGCGAGCTGGCATTTATACAACCAGGATGCCTTTAGTGCATGGATGATTAAACATTTGGGCGCCTTCAGCATCAATCGGGAGGGCATGGATAAACAGGCTATTAGCTTTAGCATCAAAACGCTGGTGGATGGTGAACGGATGCTGGTTATTTACCCCGAAGGATCGGTCTCACGTAGTAATGACTTTATGCACCCGTTTTTAGATGGGACAGGATTCATCGCCCGAACAGCTGCTCGAAAACGAAAGAAACTAGCAGGTGGTAAGAACTCAGGCAAAGTCATGATTCATCCGGTTACCTTTCGCTATCATTTCATTGGTGCTTTCCATACTTGCTGTAACCACTCTCTGGACTTGCTTGAATCTCACTTAAATTGGGAACCACAGACCAACCTTCCCTTATTAGAGCGGATTGGTAAAGTGGCCGAAGGCCTTCTTGCTGAACGCGAATTAGCGTATTTGGGAGCAGAATCATCAGGTGGATATTACGAACGTATTGAAGCACTGATTGTGCATATCCTGACCCAGCAGGAATTGAAGTGGAAAGGGAGTGTACAATCTGGAGACTATATTCCGCGGGTCAAGTCATTACGCCCGTTGATTGTCCCAGATCTGACCAAGGGAATTCTGGATGATCAGGAGGCTGCCAGTCGCCGTCAGGATCTGTATGACCTGAATTTAGTTCAGCAGTTGTGCTATTATCCGGTGGATTATTTGACCGGCAGGACGGGAAAGGTAACGCAGGAACGGATTATCGAAACGCTGGAACGCTTGGAAGAAGATCTGACTGACAAGATTACGATGCCGAGAAAGTTCAAGCTAGTCATTGACGTGCTGGATGCCGTTGAGGTTCCGGCCGAGAAGCTTGCTCGCGATGCTACCAGTGACCCTGTGCTGGACGAGGTGCGAGCTAGATTGGAAGAGAATCTCCTGGCATCCGCAGAATCCATGGATTCTTATGTGACTGCAGACACGGATTAATGGCACTGCGTAGGCGGGTTACCGCTGACCGTAAACGATCCGTGGATTACCAGCAAAGTCGGGTTGGATTTGTACGTTCTCAAAGTCGTTTTGGGACAGTAGCATGCAGAGTGACTCGGCCAGCATCGGACTAGTCTCCAGGACCAACCAGCCATTAGGCATCAGTGAATCGGCTACAGTGGGAACGAGCCGTTGGTAGATTTCCATGCCGGTTGGACCGGAAACCAGTGCTGAGTGAGGTTCATACTCTTTCACATCACGGCTGCACTGTTCAAATTCTGCATCACTCACGTATGGAGGGTTACTGACAATCAAGTCATATTGTTCGTCCCGAACCGGCTCTAGTAAATCACCCTGTCGAAATTCGATGCGGTTGCTTACATCATGCAACTGACTGTTAGACCTGGCCACTTCTAACGCTTTCTCGGATAAATCCGTCGCAACGAACTGGGCTTCTGGTAATTCCTTGGCCAGAGTGATTGCCAGAATGCCACTGCCAGTTCCGATATCCAGAATTCGTTGCGGAGCGACTTGACCATTTTTGACGAGATCAAGGATGACCTGAATCGCTTCTTCGGTGTCTGGCCGAGGAATCAATGTATCACGAGTGACATTAAACTTGAGTGAGAAGAACTCTTTATGGCCGACCAGATAAGCGACGGGGCAACCTGCTGCCCGCTGTTTAACCAATTCCCGAAAGCGGCTGCGAATGGCATCGCCGGGATCTTCTTCAAACCGAGTGTAGAGCATGATGCGTTCACAGCCCAATACCTCTGACAGCAGCACTTCCGTATCCAGACGGGCCGACTCTGACCCGTTCTCGGTTAAATACTGCTTGGTCCAGTTAATTAACCGGCCAATCGTCCAGACGTTCTGGTTTGCTGGTGAAGCATTTTCTTGTGACATAGCTTAAGTGCGCATCCGATTCGCACAAGGCAAGGGCTGAGGTTAGTCGTCTAGAGAACCCATCGACTCACGCAGTTGATTTCGGTCATGGTCGATGAACAGATCTGACAGCATTTGCAGATTGCCGGCCAGAATCTGATCGAGTTTGTAGAGTGTGGCATTAATCCGATGGTCCGTCACTCGGTTTTCCGGGAAGTTATAAGTCCGGATTCGTTGACTACGGTCTCCTGAACCGATCAATGACTGACGCTCACTGGCTCGTTTCTCGTGCTCCTGTTGGCGATACAACTCATAGACTCGAGCTTGCAAGATTCTCAGCGCCTTTGCCAGATTTTTGTGCTGACTTTTTTCGTCCTGCATTGAAACGACAATCCCAGTTTCATAATGGGTGAGTCGCACGGCCGAGGCGGTTTTGTTTACGTGTTGGCCACCAGGTCCGCTGGCGTGGAAAATATCTTTTCGGTAGTCATCAGGCTTTATATCGATTTCGACGTCTTCTGGTTCAGGAAGGACAGCGACCGTGGCTGCGGAAGTATGTACTCTTCCTTTCGTTTCGGTATCAGGGACACGCTGGACTCGGTGCCCTCCACTTTCATAACCGAGTTCGCGAAAGACCCCATCTCCTTCAAACGTCACGGTGATTTCTTTGAAACCACCGAGTTCCGTGGGACTTGCTTCCATGATTTCAATCTTCCACCCTTTGGTTTCTGAGTGGCGTTTGTACATTTCATACAGGTCTCGAGCGAATAATGCGGCTTCGTCTCCACCAGTTCCGGCCCGGATTTCCATCACGCAGCGTGTACGCGTTGCATCGTCACCACCAATGGTCATATCGAGCAGCTCTGACCAAATCTCCTCACGGCGTTCAGTCACCAGTGGAATTTCCATTTCGGCCAATTCCTGTTCTTCCGCATCGTCACTGGCAGCCATCTCTTTCAACTCAGCGAGTTCTTCAATGGTCTTTTTAAAGCTGCGGTATAAGTTGACCAGTTTGGCAAGCCCGCCATGCTCACGTGCCACAGCAGCTAGTTTGTTGGAATTTCCCAGTACTTCCGGGTCGATCATCATCCCTTCAAGTTCTTCAAAACGAGCGAGTTTTTCTTCGAGCATTTCTCGCATGGAACGGTGATTCCTATTGGTGGAGGTGGACTGGAGGTAAGTGGGAGATTGGAGGCCTGATCAAGCTTAAGGTGGTGAGGAGCTTGTAGGCGGTATGGTGATCTTAAGCGTAAATGACAAACGCAGTGATCAGCAAGGCCGATCACTGCGTTGATTGTCTTCTCAGTGACACGTCAGCAGACACTGAAATGGCCACAAGGTATGCGGTTGCTACTTTTTCTTTCCATAGGAACCAGCGGCAAATTTCGTCTTGAATTTCTCGATACGTCCGGCGGTATCAACAAATTTAAGCTTACCGGTGTAGAACGGGTGGCATTGTGAACAAATGTCAATTTTCAACTCGGTTCGAGTACTACGTGTGGTGAAGGAAGTGCCACAACCGCAGGTGACAGTTGTTTCGACGTAATCAGGATGAATGCCTTCTTTCATCGTTCGTTTCCAATGTAATAAATAGTGTTAGTTTGGTGTATTTGTCACTTCTTTTGCTATCACAAGAAAGTGATCTCTAGTAGTTTTGCCCTAAAAGAGCTTGCCAAACAACTGAATATAGTCCGAATAACAGGTTTCGACAAGAACCGCTATTGAACATTAGGATATTAATTTTACCCTTGAAAAACCGGTAAATGAATCCTCTTATCGCTGTTGAGCGAGCTGTTGAAACAGGTCATAACGGGCCTGCATTTCAGTGAGGCTGTCATTGCCAAATTTGTCGCAAAACGCCGAGGCCACTTCAAAGGCAACCACATTCTCAATGATGATGGCGGCAGCTGAAACGGCACAAACGTCTGATCGTTCGTAGTTGGCGACTTCTTTTTCTTTCGAGGCCAAATTGATGCTCTCAAGTGGTTTGCGTAGTGTACTAATCGGCTTTTTGGCCGCGCGGACGACCAACGGCTGTCCGTTAGTCATCCCTGCTTCAAGTCCTCCCGCGTTATTGGTTGGCCGTTCGTAGCCAAGTGATGGCGTCTGCTTTTTAGACTCATCGTACATGATCGGGTCATGCACCTGAGAGCCGGGGCGTCGAGCCGCTTCGAATCCCAGGCCAATTTCAACCCCTTTAATGGCCTGTACGGCCATAACTGCCTGAGCGATCTTTCCATCAAGCTTGCGGTCCCATTGTGCATGCGTTCCCAGCCCAAACGGCAGGCCTTCGATACGCACTTCCAGAACGCCTCCGAGGGTATCTCCATTGTCGCCGGCTTCGTCGATCAGTTTGCATATTTCAGCATCCTGACCCGGATTGAGTGAATAGACTTCACTTGCTTCCCGGTAACCACGTAATTGATCGATATCACCTTCCTGAGGTTCGATGGCAATACCCCCAAGTTCTGAAACATATCCGATACACTCAATTCCAAAAGGCTTGAGGATCTGTTTTGCAAGTCCTCCGGCAGCAACACGGACAGCCGTTTCTCTCGCACTGGCTCGTTCCAGAATGTTTCGAATCGAACCCAGATATTTGACCGCTCCGGTAAGATCTCCGTGCCCTGGTCGAGGGCGTTCGAGGTCTTTCATTCGTTCCAGTTTGTAGTCTTTATTGATGACTTGAAGTGTGACCGGCGAACCCATCGTGACGTTTTTCCAGATTCCGGTCAGAACTTCGACTTTGTCCGTTTCGATTTTCTGACGTCCGCCTCGGCCATACCCTCCCTGACGCATTTTCAGGTCGTAGTTGATCGCTTCGAGATCTAATTCGAACCCTGCAGGGAAACCATCCACCAACGCCAAAAGTGTTTTGCCGTGTGATTCTCCTGCTGTCCAGTAACGTAACATAGCTTTTGTATTCTCAATGAGTCATGTGGTTGATAGGTTGTTTTACCAATTGTTCAGTTTAACTCGAGTGGTAAAAAACGGATAGGTGCGTTAGAAATGAACGCTTGGGATTAACGAACTTCTATTAGCATCGGACCTTTTTGTATGCAAGATGTCGTCCAACGTTTGAAAAAACGCTGGTTTCTTATTTCTTTAGTGATCGTGTTCACCATTGGAATGGTTGGTCATAAGACCTTGGCGCCGATCCCGGAGATGAAGAATCTGCGTAGCGGAATTGTATTTGTCGTCCTTTACCTAATGGCGCTGCCGCTTAGCCTAAAGGCACTGAGTTCTGGGATCCGAAGACCCGCAGGGGCCCTACTTTCGATTGTCATGAACTATGGTCTACTACCACTGGTCGCCCTGTTAGTGTCGATGTTGATTACGAATGAACAAGTCGCAAAGGGGTTGCTTGTGGCTGCTGTCACACCCTGTACACTGGCCTCGGCATCAGTCTGGACTCGTAAAGCGGGGGGCAATGACAGTGTCTCCATCATGGTGACCTTGCTAACCAACCTACTTTGTTTTCTCATCGCACCTTTGTGGCTGCTGTTTTACTTTGGCAGTAGTGAAGGTGTGGAAGCAATTACGATGACTGCGATGGTGGTGAAATTGGGGACCTTGGTTGTGCTCCCTATGGCATTGGCTCAGTTGACTCGTATTCATCGTCCGACAGCCCAGCGGTCCACGGATCATAAGAAGTACTTTAGCATCGCGGCTCAGTGTGGAATTCTATCGATGGTTTTTATGGGGGCCATCAAAGTCGCGCCTGAGCTATTGAAGTCAGGAGCAGACGAACGAGTGATGCTCCTCGTGATGACCGTCCTTAGCGTCGTATCGGTTCATAGCAGTGTTTTTTGGATTGGACTCTGGATTGGCAAAGCCTTGAAATTGCCTCGAGAGGACTACATTGCAGTTGGTTTTGCCGGCAGTCAAAAGACGCTGATGGTGGGGCTACTTATTTGTATGGAGTTGGGGGTGCTGGTGATTCCGATGGTGCTGTACCACGTTTGCCAGTTGTTTGTGGATACACTATTTGCAGATCATCTTGCTGAACAAACGAAAGCTCTGGAATTAGCGTCGGTTGAGAAGACAGCCGAACAATAGCTTAACGGTTCAATGCATCGTCTAATGTGGCAGAACGGATGACTGTGTCAGGACGGTCACCTAAGATGGGACCTTTGGGGTGCCTTAAAATCGTGCCTACGTGTGCTCCCTCTGTTTCACCTCGGAGTGTAAATCCGGAAGGATCCCAGTTGAATTCGCAGTGAATTGCTTCAAAAGGTACTTGGTCCTCCTGAAGATTTCCCATCCATCTCAATTGAAGTTTTGAAGCTAGTTGTGGTAGCCACTGACGGGCAATCCAACCGGACTCTCCGGTAATTACTCCGGAAACCCGTTTCCATTGATTGTTGTTGCAAATGGCTCGTTTGAGTTGTAGCGTGGCATTGCCGGAAATGACTTGCTCTTGCGGCTGCTGAAAGAACTTATTGAGTTCAATCTGTTTGATGACCCCCTCGGCTGCAAAGTCAACATCCGAGGTAAATTGGCCTGGAGCGTATTTGCTAATCAACTGACCGTTAAAGGTGGCACTCGATCCCAGCTGAAGTGGCGTGGGCAATGCTGGGGCAAGTGTTTCGAGGGGGAGTTCATTGCCGTTGGTCTGGAGTAGTAATGTTGTTGTCGCTGGGTGACGATGGTTACGCGAAAGCTGTAGGGCAAAGGGTTGTTGTTTGTTTCCCCAGTTGATGGTTAGTTTGGATGTCTCATCGGTCAGGTCGACTTGGGCAGCCAGATGATCGAGCTGTTCAAGCGGCAGATTATTTAGCAGTGTCAGCCCGATTGAAACTTTCAACCGACGAGATTCGGTGATTGCCAGCAGATGCTCATTCCACCAATTCATCCAGATTGCTGGCGGTGTGTTGGGGATTTGTAGGGTGTGGACGTCGAGCGTGATCTCTTCATCTAGCTGGTTGACTTGCACGTGATTGGCACGACAAATCAACTGTCCGGATTCGCGATCCGCAATTCGGACGTCTTCCAGCGTGTATTTCCCCGGCTGAATGAAATGAATGTGCCCAATTTCGATGCGACTGTGCGTGGCTTGACTGAGCTGTTCAATCCATTGTCCTTTTAGCCATCGCTGTCCCAATTCGGTGTGACGAACCATGAGCGTCCCCCCGATGATCATCGTGGGGATCACGATTCCCGCGATAAACAGCAGGCGATTAAATAGACGATGGCTTTTATGTTTCATGATTTGCGTTCTGATACTGCGTTCGCATAGCTTATACGCACACATTCTTTACGACAGCTAGTGCAAAGAATAGCAAAAATCATCTTCTCAGGGCAAGCAGAGCCCAGGATTATGAATGTGGTTTTTGCACATTCACCAACCTATTAGGCCGATCGTCCGAGTAGATTACTCTGCCGAATCAGAATTATCCGTTTCGGCAGATTCTGCCGCATCGTCCGAGTCTTCAACGGTACTGGAGTCTTCAACGGTACTGGAGTCTTCAACTAAATCAGTGACAGGAGCTTCAACGGTTGCGGTGGCGGCTGTTGATTCCATGTGCTTTCCGATCCCTGCGATACCAGCCTTGTATCGTCCCCAGGCAACTCCTAAAAAGGCCCAGTTGATAATCACAACCAGCACAACACTTCCGATCGCCCGGCTGGCATTTTCTCCGGCACCGTATGAGTGCAGTCCCACAGAACCTGTATCGGATAACAGTGGTAAACCGAAATTTACGCCAACCCAACTCATCATGATCATCGAGAATCCAGCGATGGTACCGGCGATCATGCCAAAGTTATTTAACCAACCGGCAAATCGTGCGTGCAGAAAGGCCAGATAGATCAGTAAAGAAATTAATGCCCAGACTTCTTTAGGGTCCCACCCCCAGAATCGTCCCCAGGATACATCAGCCCATAATCCACCGAGAATCGTTCCGACAGCTAGAAGTAGCACGGCGACCTGAATGGAACGGTAGCAATATTGAGCCAAAGTAGCACATTGTTCGGGAGGTCGATGGGCGCCGGTCGCCACTCCACCAGCCGGGAGACGGTATTTACCAAAGATGTAATACCCCAGTGCGATATTCCCCAGTCCCAATGCTAGTCCTCCAGCACCATAACTGGCAACAATCGTTAGCACATGGATTGTAAGCCAGAAGTTAGAACGCAGCACAGGCTGGAGTGGTGAAAAGTTTTCACTAACAATTTGTGCATCGGCAGGCAGGCTATTGCTGAGTAGCAATACCAGACCACCGATACCGGTCATAAACGTACCACCGATCCCAAAGAAGCGTCTTTTGTGCATTTCATCAAATGCCTTTTGGGAAGTTTCTTGGTTAACCCGACGGTGGAAATAATCCTGGACAATGAGACAGGGGCTCATGCAGGTGGCTATGATGAAACGAGGGATGATCCAAAGTGTAAGTATCAGGCAGACCAGCCCAACCGCCCAAACTCCGATGCGATTGAGGCTACTCCAATCAGTCGGAGTTAATTCAAAGTAAGAACGCCCGCCGTCACCGTAGGGCTTTTGTGTGAGGTAGTAGAAAAGGAAATAAATTAGGACAAGACGTGCGGCTGTGCTAATGTATCCGGCGACATGCCAAGTCTGTACTGTGAATCGAGTTTGTTGTGAGGTGCTTAATTCCCGAGATTCATTGAGAAACGGAATGTCTTTCAGGAATGGCGCTGCAGTAAGTCGCCATGAATCCTTGATCCCTGCGAGTGTTACTGGAGTCAACAAGAACCATGCCGCAAGCAAAGAGACAATAAACGGGACGAAGATAATCGTCTCATACATATTGGTGACGGGAGCCCAGCCAGTAATGGTGACCCGTAAATAGAATCCATAGACAGTCCAAAGTAGTCCGATCATCAATGTCGTGACACCAGAATAAAATGCGATGCGTTTGACGGAATTCGTTCCAAATGACAACGCAAAGGCGATCAATGCCAAGAAGCTGAAGACGGCAGTGTATTGAAAGGGCTTGCTGTCGTTGTATTTAATTTCAGCCTGAACCCGTTGGAATGCTGCTCCAGCGGGATAAGCGGTGTAATCCATTACGTCGGGATCTCTGTTGGTCGAGCTCAGTGTTTTTCCAATTGCCGCGTCTCTTGCATCGGTGGCTTCTTCACCTAGAGTTTGTAGTGATTCCAGGAAGTCAGCTTGCGCCGTATCAAAAGCACTGGCGTTGCGTTGAACGTATGCATCCTGAAGCTTATCCCAGCTGCGTCTGACTCGGGTAATTCGGCTTTCCTTCAGAGGAGCCAGTAGTCCAATCTTCATGACTTCATCTTCCGATGGTAATGCATCGTGAAGCACCGCTTGAAGGCTTAGCCAGGGTTGAGCATTTTTACCTTCGTCACGATTTTTGGCTAGCGTATAAGGATTGGATGACGGGATCACTAGCATCGTGTGCCGGTTTGCGTATAACACTTCCTGTAACTGTAGTGAGAGCAAGTACAATTCGTGGGCCTTGGTGCTCATCTCGCGGAATTCAAGTTGATATTGATCCAACTGAGATTTAGAAAGTCCGAATTGTGAATTGCGCAGCTCGTCGAGCAAACTGGAAAAATTACCTGCCAGTTGATTAGTGTAATAGCAGTAGGCTCGTACATCCTTCGCAATTTCAGTGACGGCCATTTTCTCCGGGGTCGTAACCTCCTGAATATAGTCAGCATCCGGTAATGGAAAACCGAGAATTTTTGCGGACTTGATTTGCATCAATTCTGAGTAGGCTAAGGATTGATTAATACTCTGAGCGAGTTCCTGCCCTGAAGCTCCTTGAGCACTAAAAGACTGAGCATGATCATTGAGTCGATCGAACAAGCTCTTCTGCTCACCAGGTTTTACTTCATTAAGCAGATCGACGATCTTGCGAACACTCGTGCAAAAGTTCTTACGGTCACCCACATCGGCGATTTGGATTGACCCTGTTAAGGGTGAGTCTGCCTGTAACGAGACTCCTCGGAATGTATCCAGACGCCCCAAAACCTTCTCAATAAGCTTAAAGGATGGTGAGTCGGCATTGCCCTGATCGGCTAGCCAGTCTTTAAGTGACTCTGATTCCATTAATTCGGCGGGAGACACATACTTAAACGTAAGGTCGGCAACCTGAACGTCAATGATTTCCCGGACATCGTTGTGAGCCGCGTAAATGAAAGGAACCTCTTCCCAACGTTCGGGTTCGGTTAGCCAGCTCAGGACAATTTCAGTAGCGGTCCATTTGACTTCCGGTTCAGGAAACAAATGATCAATGTCTTCACTCGGATTGCCTGCCGGGAAGTACAGTCCCATATCGAGTTTTACATACCCTTTGGTCGTATTGCAGACTTGCTCGAGCATTTCCTTGGCATAGGAATCGAACGGTTTAATTCGTCCCTGATGAAATACAGGGATTTGGCGGAATTCTTCTAGCGTAATCTCTTCTGCCTGTGTGTGCCCCTGAAACAGATTGGAGGCCAGAAATGTACTAGCAAAAATGAAAAGTAGTTTTCGTAAAACCATGGAATTCACTATAGGGTTATGATTCATCCGACGGAGCCTCCTCAGGCGTGTTTGTGGCTGTGTCGTTGGTTTCGTCTGCGGGAACGCCAGCAGCCTTCTTCCTGCGAGGTTTGAAGAAGTAGGCTTTCATGTAAAACATAATGGCAATTCCCAAGCAGACGATCAAGCATCCGAGATTCCGAATCGCTCGGCCCGGATCCCGGTTGACCGTTAACACCGAGAGGTACAGATCTTCTTGCTGGGAATCTGCAGGAATGACTCGCTCATATTCGGGGTCGCCTGGCTTCCAGGGCCCACTAAAGCTTTCTTGAAACAAACGGTAGCTATGTCCGTTGGTTGGGCTGTCAAATTCGACCGGAGCGTTCATCGTGATGTATACATCGTGGTAGTAAGACGCGGATTGTGTCCAGTAGTAATTTCCGTCGATGATCGATAGATTGCTCGCCAAGTCCAGTCCACTCACTGGAATTTTATTGATGTTGCTGCCGGTAACCGAGCAGGTAAATAAGTGATGCGTGGCGTGCACCGTGCCTGAATGGTGTCCTATGTACCCTTCCAGAGGCTTTTCAGCTGCGATAACTGCAAGCTGGTCTTCCTGAGGGTTAAACGTCATACCAACAGCATACATGTCCACATCCAGTGTGTGGATTTTGTTCGGACTGACTTCCTCGATTGAGGACTTGGGAAGATCCGAACTCATCAAAACGCCACGTGAAATCGTTCCTGTTGCGCTTTTATCATTTTCAGCCCAAAATAGTTTTTGCTTTTTGCTGTCCAAAGCAAAGCTGGTCGGGCGTCGGAGGCCTTTAACAATACCGATTTCCATTTGTCGGCCTTCCAAATTGCAACGACTGATTTGTCCAGCTGTGGAGTTTAGCCAGTAGAGTTGCTCCTTGGATGCGTCCACAATCAGTTGGACAACCTGTCCAGGCGAATGGACAACGCGAGTAGGGGAATTTCCATTAGTTTGGACACTTTGAATGACAGAGGTTCCGCCTAACTCATCTACCCAAAATAGAGTCTCTCCCTGTAACTGCAGGTTGCGTGGGCTGTTTAGAAATGCATTGGAGGCTTCATCCCCAGTTAGAAGCCCGATTTTGTCATTATCCAGAAGGGTCGACGTTTCACCGGATTGGATATCAGTGGACTGTAATTTTCGGTTGTCACGATCTAGCCAGTAGATGGTATCACCATCCACAGCGTATCCACTAACAAATTGATGTAAGACTTGAGGCTTGGCATCCTCCGGGGTTGCCCGAGTCGGTACTCCTAGGCTCTGGGCCTGACCACCCGCTGAGGAGACGGTCCAGATTTCTTGAGTATTTTTGAGGTCGACGAAGTCCACCCAACTGGAGTAGTGAGAGGCTTGGCTTGTCCCCGGGTCAAGTTTACGTTCAAAGTCTTTTAGCCGAATCCGAAACCCAATGTCGATTGATTCGGTAGGCATGGAGAGCACGAGTGAATGCCCCTGATCAGCATCATGAATTCTAATTTGTTGTTCTGCCGTTTGGCGTTCACCGGGAGCTCCGACGAAAGCGCGAATCCATTGCTCCCGTACAATGTCTCCCCAAGTGACCCGAACCTTTGCTCTTACTTCTCGTTGAACAATTTGCAGATCCCGATTGAATGGCAATGCCTTACTGGCAAGCTGCGGATTGTCGGAGGAAACAAATTCCGCCACGTAGAATTGCAGCGGATTTTTAAATTGAGGCATTTGGAAGCCAGCCGAAGCATCCTCCGGAGTCCCCTGTTGGTTCAACTCCTTAGTAATAACGAGTTGGTTCGTACGGCGATTCCAGTAACGATAATACAGCTTTCCGTCCGCACCTTGTAAAAACTCAATACGTGAATAGACTTCCTCACTATTTGCCTGAGGGCCAAATGGCTGAATCTCTTTGGTGGAAAAGTCAAACCAATAGGTGCCGTAAATGCGATTTTCGTAGTCATACACGTTGTGATGTGGCTTGTTGGCAAAAAGTAAAACTTCTCGACCATGAGGAGTCCCCTGAGCATCCAGCACCTGAAGATGGACGGTCGGTACGGTTGGTTCCTCGGCGATTTTTTCCGAATAACCATAGGTCGTTCCCTGAGTACCAGGCTGGCCTTCATTAACGTCTTGCCAGATCCCCTTCACTTCCAATGAGTACGCGGAGTCTGTTAATTCCACGGTGTCGCCCGCACTAACTTCGGTTAAATCGATATGGTGTACCTGGTCATCTACGGTCAGAACCACCTGTCCTCGCGTACTCAGTTCTCCTTGTGGAGTCGCTTCGAGAAAAGCTTTTTGATACGTGGCATCTGGTGCGATCCAAAGCATGACTTTACCACCTCCAGCCTGTAGAGGCTGGCTAAAGCCGTAAGGGTAGATGTCTCCGTATTGGTCAAGTAAAGCATCAGGGAGTGGCGTGATTGTTACACTAAACGAATTCTGCGGTCCGTCTGGAAAAGAACCTGGACGCTCTTCTTCCCGGCCGGTCTCTTCGTCGAGATATTTTTCTGGGATGCCGCTGACGACCATCTCCACGCGAGGCTCGGATGACATCGTGGAATTGGCCTGAAACGCCAAGGTTTCAATCTTTAGGTTCTTCCCGAGTCCTCCGATCGTCTCGTCGATCAATACGGTCCCTGGAGTTGCCCGATTGGCGAGTTTGAAAACGTGACCGCTGGTCCACCTCAGCCCGTTTTTCAAAATCGCTTCAATACTACTGTCGTATGTTTGACCAGAGTTGTATGCAAATTCAGTCGCATAGTCATCCCAATTGAATGGCCCCGCAGGAAACGGGACTCGGCCAATCGTCTGGACAAAATCTTCATGGTTATGTCCGGCCCCTTCTTCGTGATCTTCTTCAATTTTTACATCAAAAAACAGATTCGTTCGATCGAACGCATAGCGTTCCATGCGGTTTTCGAAAACCGGGATCTGAGCATCCACACCGGACTGCCGTCCAATCGCCGCTCCTCCAAGCAAGACCAGTAAGCCGATGTGGGTGACCACAAATCCTGTTTGATGTCTTTGCCAGGGGTATCGAATCGCGGCTGCACAAAAGATATTGATGCCAAGCAAGATATTGAGTCCATTAAACCACCAGGTTTGGTAGACGAAATACTGGACAACAGGAGTGCCATAGGCCGCTTCGACAAACGTGGCATATCCCAACGCAAAGGCCATCGCAAAGATTAAGACGACGGCAAGTTTCAACGAAGCATAAAACTCATAGCCGCGTAACAAAATACGCAATGCAAAGGGTTGATCTGGGGAAACGAGCTTAGGCTGCGCCATAATGAGTGTGATTTTCGGAGGGAGGATTTGGCAGGATTCTCTGGCTCCTGGAGAGCGAGTTTGTTAAGCGACTATGAGCAAATGGTTACCACCGTTTGTCCAGCATGGCTAACTATTGATCATTATAGCGGCGGGTGCGAATGCGGGTAGATACAACTGGGCTGAAGCCGTTAAAAAAAGGGCCTGTCTGAGCGACTATTGTTGACTGATTCTGGCGATTCGTGGGGAATTCCACAGGTAAATTCCAAGAACAATATTCGCAGACGAATTCCATGTCGAATGATCGTTGATGCGATGATGTATTCAATCGCACTTTGGAGTTTGCTGTCTACTAAATACAACGTGGAAACGACCAGCAGGCGGGGCCTAGCCGAAGTTGATTCCATGTAGACGGGTAAAGCGAGCGAATTTCGCGAATTGAGGCAAAATTATTTGCGTTTTCCTCGGTCGAGAATCCAGCCGACAATGATAATTATAAAGAATACGCCGAATGCAATCGACGGATACAACCAGGGTTGATCTTTAAAAGTTCCCCCAGTCTTGTATTCGAGAAAGAGATCCATCACCGTGCTGGAAACCTGGCTAGGTGTTTCATCGTGCTGGCTCCAGATATTGCGCACTACATCTACCATCAGGAACATGACGGCCAACTGAACGATAAATATCAAAAACAGGCTCATGACGTTGAAGAACCCGTAGGTAGATTCTTGCATTTGCGGCACGGCTAGCACGCCTTCTCCGGCGAGCATGTCACTTTCCATGACAGGTTCCTCGGCGTCCGCACCTTCAAATCCCTGAGGCGTTCCCATCGGAGCCCCGAATGGGTCGACTGCAGCGGCTCCAAACGGATCAGCAGCTGGCTGAGCGCCGAAAGGATCGACGGCGGGTTGCCCTGCAAATGGATCGGGGGCAGGTTGAGTTGCAAACGGGTCAGCAGCTGGCTGAGCAAACGGATCGGTACTGCCATCCGGTGAGACCATGGTGGCGGCGTCGTCACCGAATGCTGCTGAGTCTGAAATAGCAATGACCTGCGAGCCACTATCAGACATGTCATTGTCTGGTGTACCGCCCAGCATGAATTCTTCGTCTGCTTGAACGTCACCCGCATCTGGGAGTTCAAGCGAAAGGGAACTGTCACCGGCGAGATCCACAGCTCCTTCCAGCGAAATGCCGCTATCTTGAGGGCTGCCGATATTGACGCCACTGTCAGAGGCCAGGCTAATGTCGCTGCCTTTCGCCCCACCTGTAATCAGGTTTTCATCACCGCCGAGGACGAGGTCGTCAGCTCCGATGTTAAAGTCGGCACTGTCACCGATGGCGAATTGAGTTTCGTCTTCAGCTCCTCCGCCTAAGTCTAGACTTAGCTCATCTTCTGCGTTGACATTCAACGCATCTTCACCGACAGCAAAATGTGTTTTATCATCGGCTTCGATTTCTCCCTGATCGTCGAGATCTAGTGATAGCTCGTCCGCCTGATCAAAGCTAAACTCTCCTCCGACAGCAAATTGAGTTTTGTCTTCCTGGTCTACATCCCCATCGCCCAGATCGAGCGAAAGTTCGTCGGAATCATCTAATTCCAATTCAAGGGAATCTGAGAGTTTTAAATCACTATCGTGGGGACTGGCTCCCCCTTCTGCTCCAATGATGTGACCACTTCCGCCTGCGGAAGCAGAGACCGGCGTTTCGTCCACGAGTACGGAATCCGCATTGTCGTCGTCCGCCAAGCCATACTCTTCACCATCACCGTTACTAAGAGTGATGCCTTTCATGTCGGCAAATCGTTCAACTTCCTCTTGGGTAAACGAGTAGCTATCCCCGGATTTAGTTGCATGGATATCCCCTGTGCCAGCCATTTCCTGTAGGCGTTGAGGCGTAAGCCCGAGTAGTTCTGCGGCCTGGTCAAGGTTGAGATCTGCCATGATAAAACACCAATAGTCTTTATAAGGTGTTGTCGCTCCCCCTCCATGAGGTACGAACTCACCTTTTTGCGCATATTTTTACCTGTATTCCTGTTCGGTAATATAAGTAGTCCGGCTTTACTAATTGTTCCAACGGATAAGCTTCAAATTCGGGGATTCTGGGTTTGAAAGTCTCATCGATCGAGGAGACTTTGTATTTCACGGGGAGTGGGCGATTCTGAGTTGAACTCATCAATCTGAAAGTCCCATTGGGCATTTCGAGCACTAAGTAATTTGATCTTTCCGGAACCGCGTTGGATTAAATAGACGCAAATTGCCTTAGTTTTTGCATCGATAACTGTGATTTGCTGTCCCTGCTCCGTTTCCGAAGTCGCCAATAATATGTCGTTGTTACCGCGTACGGCTGGTTGATTTGGTTGCCTGGTAATCGGTGTTCCAGCAATATTTTGAGCCTGAGTTGAGCTTTGGTAGCTTCCGATCAAACCTACAATCATTAAAACGATACAACCCGTACAGATTGCCCAGTTTCTCTGTAACTTGGTCATTTTCTCTCCTTAGAAAACGAATTGTGAAACTCAAACCATGAACTCCTACACTTCTTCTCATACATTCTAGGCATGTGAGGCGATTGTTCAAGCAATTGCTAGCGGAATCTTCATGGCCCCAATCCGAAAATCCGGATTTAAGAAAGTTAATACGCCGGATTCGTTTCACCGACTCATATTTCACCGACTCATAGAAGAGAAGGTTGATAGTTGGTGAGACGTCCGAATGAATAACGGCTACCATTACCTAATCTGAAGACAGGTTTCTGACATGTTTTATATATCTCGGGAAATTGACTTTTGTTAAGGCCATCGGCTTTTGAATTACGAGGGGAAATATCGCCACTTGCATGGACATAATGGCCGAGCGATGATCAAGATTGGGGCGGTTGCCCTTGATGATCGCGGAATGTTAGTAGATTTCAAAACGGTCATCGCCCGGCGGATTGACGTTAGATTAGATCATCGTACGTTGCTCAACCGTGAGGATCCTGTCGTCGAATATTTTTAGGCACAAAACGAGTCTCTCTATCTGTTGTATGAAAACCCGACGGCTGAAAATATCGCCAAACTGATCTATCAAGTGGCAGATCTATCAAGTGGCAGAGGACCAGGGTTTTCCGATTATTGGAGTCTACTTGTGGGAAACGCCTCACTGCTTTGCGACTTATACCGGCTAGGCCCCGTGCTATTACAGCTTGCTGTGCCTTCAAAAAGTAAAAAAAGAGTGCATAAGCTGTAACGATTATGCCGAATTTGACGATGTAAGCCTGTCTTATGCTGTGGTGCATGTTGCGCGCCTATTGTGGACATAATGGCAGTTCAATCCGGAGGATGTACATTGTCTCGGCCTAAATCAAATTCAGTTATCAATATTATCTGGAACCTCGGCTGGCCCCTGCTCTGGGGTTCTGTATTCAGCATCACTTTCTATGAGCTGCTTAACGGGCCACTTAATAACGAAGTGCTTCACCGGTACTTTTTGGGGCATCCGATTGCCATTGCCACAACGGTGATGTTCTTTATTGCTCTGGCGGCTCTGTTGTTGCGAGGACTCAATCTACTTGGCCAGCAACTGATCATTAGCTCCCTTGCATTGCCAGAAAGCGAAGCTCAGTGGAAACAATCAGATCAGGAACAAGCTACCGAATTGCTGGAACATACCGAATCCTGGTCACCTCGTGTTCAATCAAGCTATTTAGGAGCTCGTTTAGTTAGCCTGCTTGAGAAAGTACAAAGTAGTGGCAGTGTCACCACGCTTGGTGATGAAATGAAATATGCTTCGGAACGAGATGCAGATCGCCAGTACGAAGGTGCTTCCTTAGTTCGGATCATCATTTGGGCGACTCCGATGTTAGGATTTCTCGGAACGGTCATGGGAATCACGCAGGCATTAGGTGATCTCGCCGGCCAGCAATTAGGGAATGATCTGAATGCAGCGATGCAAGGATTGTTTGGTGGTCTCTATGTTGCTTTTGATACAACCGCCGTCGCGTTGACTCTATCCATCGTGCTTATGTTTTGCCAATTCATGTCGGACCAATTGGAATCACAGTTGTTGCTGGATGTTGATCAACGAGTTGAAGACGAACTGCGAGGGCGATTTAGTAGGCAGCAGGTTGCGTCTTCTGAGCCGGGAATTAATGCTCTGGATAAACTGACTCCTGTTCTAGAAGAGCTGGTAAACACGCAGGTTACTCAATGGAATTCGGCGATTATCAGAATTCAATCACAGTGGCAGCAATGGACAGCAGATCAGGGAGACGCGATGGGGCAAAGTATGTCCGTAGCCCTGCTGGCCGCCTTGGAAAAGCAAGCGGCAATCCAACAGCAACAATGGGATCGCTGGCAATCATCGCTAAACGAAAATGCCGGTCTGTTGGTCGCCAATCAGGAAAAGATGAATCAACAGTCTGCATTGTTGGAGCGAGTTATCGAGGCAACTGGTGAAGTGAATTCGTTAGAACAGGCGTTGAATGCCAATTTGAGCCAATTGCAGGAGACGCGTCAGTTTGAAGACGCTGTGATTAGCCTTTCGGCCGCGATTCAATTATTGTCCACGCGAATGTCCGGCACCTCCAAACCCCTGGACTTGAACGGGGATTCAGATCAACACGGGAAAGCTGCATGAGCAACAGGCGTAAGCGACGGCGACAGGGACTTGGCCCTTCCATGTTCCCGTTTCTGGCCGTGCTGATATGTACCATGGGCGCCCTGATTGCGGTGTTAGTGGTGGGCGTACAGCAGGCACGTGTTGATGCTGCGCAGGACTCTGAAACTCTACAGGCGGATTACGAGAAACTAAAGAAACGGAATAAAGAACGTGAATTAGAGATTGAGAGTTATCAATGGCGTAGCCATGTTCTGGAAGGCCAACGTGAAGGCTACCAAAGTGAAATCAAGCAAAACCGCTTAAAGCTTGCTCAGCTCGAGTCACATATTAAAGAACTGGAAAGCCGTTGGCAGTCGGTATTGAATCAGTCTGAAAACATCACGCAACTGAGTGAGGAATCGACCGAGAACCACGTTGACCTGGAAGATGAATTGGCTCGTCTCCAGCAGGAAATCTTTGCCGCGAAGACCGAATTGGAGCAGGCGCGGGTTGAGTCTCAAAAGTATCAGAATTCCTATGCGATCATTCCGTATCAAGGAGAGCATGGAACGCATCGACGTCCGGTGTACTTAGAGTGTACTGCTGAAGGCGTCCTTATTCAGCCCGAAGGGATTTTGATTTCGCATGCCGATTTAGATGGTCCTCCCGGCGTGGGCAATCCGTTGAATGCCTGCCTGAGGACGATACGAGAGTTTTATGTACGCCACACTAACGACGAAAAACAGTCGCCTTACCCGTTATTGATTGTCCGAGCTGAAGGAGTGATGGCTTTTGGGAAAGCTCGGCTCGCGATGGCAGACTGGAAAGAAGAATATGGATATGAGTTAGTTAGTGATGACCTACCACTGACGTTCCCTAATCCACAACCAGCCCTTTCCGGTGAATTGAAAAGGACGGTTGCTTTAGCGAAGGATCGGCAACGGGCATTAGCCAGAGCGATGCCGAGTCGCTATCCGAATCAGGGATCCGAGGAATCACCACCGGATTCGAATACTACATTTAATACCACCACCGAGTCCGGCGATGGGTTTAGTGATGGCCAGCAAGGTGAGGGAGAGTTTGCAGCTCAAGAAGGTAATGGTGGTCAAGGAACGGTACCTACAGTTACCCAGCGTGGAGATGGGCAGGAAGACTCGAAAACTGGTGCAAATACGAGCGGAGTGCCAGGTGGTGGGACTCAGATGGTACCACCAGGTGGCGTTGGAATGTCCGGGCGGCAAAAAAATTGGGCACTAGATGCTAATCGCCGAGGCCCTGCCATCACTCGTCCAGTAAAAGTTGTAGTAGAAGCAAATCGGCTCACTATCATTCCCACTGTGGGAGAACGTGGCAAGCCGGTAGTCATCGAAATCAATGACGCTACTTTGTCGAATCGTATTGATCACTTTGTGGACGCATTGAATCAGCACATACAGCAATGGGGGATTGCCATTGCTGGTGGGCATTGGATTCCGGAACTGAAAGCCGAAATTCGACCCGGCGGAGAAGCACGCTTTAAGGATCTGCAATATACGATGACTGGTAGCGGTATTCATGTATGGCGGCATACTGAGTAATGAGTAAGAGACGAACAGGCGAACAAGGAATTGGAGGACTCGACTCCTTCCAGGACATCGTGGCTAATTTGGTCGGGATTTTAATTATCCTGGTCATTGTTGTCATGATGCGCGCTCGTGATGCTCTGGTAGAACAACCGGAATTGCCGGAAATTACCAAAGTGACACAGCAACAGGTGAAGGACGCGGAGTCGATGGCCATTCGTGTGGAGGACAGCATTCTAGAATTAGATGATACGCTGTCCAAACAAGAGTTTGAATTGAAATACCGTAAGCTGGAACGTGATCGCATGTTAAATTCGATCACGTTAGCAGAGGCCAAGTTGGCATCCAGACAACAGGCTTTGACGACGGAAAGTCAGGCCAGTCTCGCCTTGAATTCTCAGTACGAAGCGATGTCCAAAGAACTGGGAGAGTTAATCCGTAGTCGCCAAGTGCTTCAGCAGATGAAACCGGAAGTTCATGTGATAGAACACATGCCAACTCCGATGGCCAAGACCGTATTCGGTAAGGAGATGCATTTTCGACTCGAGAACGGTTCTATTTCTTATGTGCCGTTTGATGAGTTAGTAGATCGGATGCAGCGAGATGCTCAAAGTAAAGTACATAAACTCCATCAACATCCACGAATCACCGAGACGATTGGCCCTGTGTCAGGCTATCGACTCCGATATGAATTGGGGTATACCAACGATGTTATAAAGACACGCAACGGCCCGCGATTAGAACAGAAAATAGAGATGATCAAGCTGGAATTGATTCCGGTAGACACCTCGATGGGGGAACCAGTCGCATTGGCTCTCAAAGAGGGCTCTCAGTTTTTACAGTTCATCAAGCGTACCGTTCCGGAGACGACGACGGTGACAGTATGGGTGTACCCAGATAGCTTTGAGGAATTTCGCCGGGTTAAATCGCGATTGTTTCCGATGGGCTATGCCTGTGCGGGCCGCCCACTTCCTGAAGGATTATATATTTCTGCCTCACCTCACGGGACCAAGTCGGTGCGTCAGTAGTCTCCGGTGGTGGCTGCGGGTGACTGTCGCTACAGCTGATTCAATCCGTAATCAACTGCATCGACGATTTGCTGTAGTTGCTGTTGATTAATACTGAGTGGTGGCATGATGACAAGTGTGTCTCGGAGGGGACGTAGCCAAACTCCTTTGTCCAATGCGGCCTGACAGACTTTGTATCCAGTGCCTAAGGTGGCGTTGAGTGGATCCTTGGTCGCCTTGTCGGCAACTAATTCGATCGCCGCAATGAGCCCGCGTTGTCGGATGTTGCCCACCAGCGGGTGTGATGCGATACGCGTCTCCAGAGCTTCACGTAGCTCGTGGCTTCGCGTTGCGACGTTTTCAAGAGTTGCTTCGTCGTGGAAAATATCCAGAGTGGCCAAGGCGGCGGCTGCAGCCAGAGGATTGCCAGCGTACGTATGTCCATGATAGAAGGTCTTCAGGCCGGAACCTAAAAAGGCATTCCAGATTTCCGTGGTAGCGATCGTGGCTGACATGGCCAGATAGCCACCAGTTAACCCCTTCGCTAAACACATAATGTCTGGGCTGACCGACTCATGTTCACAAGCAAACATTTTTCCAGTCCGTCCGAACCCGACGGCCACTTCATCGGCAATGAGCAAAACGTCGTATTTCCGGGTCAGCTCTCGGACTCCTCGCAGATATCCTTCCGGTTGCATAATTAACCCGGCTGCGCCCTGTACTAATGGCTCGATGACCATCGCTGCCACTTGCTGGTGGTGAGTGGCTAATGTGGATTCCAACTTGTCTAAATAATAGGCCGTGGCGTCGGTGGCAGAAACGCCCTCTGGCAATCGATAAGTATTGGGATTGTCAACACGAATGACATTGAAGAGCAATGGTTCAAACATCTCATGAAATCGTGCCACTCCACCAACACTGACACTTCCAAGAGTATCACCATGGTAGGCTGACCCAAGTGCTATATAGGTGTTTTTTTGTGGCCGAGGGTCTTCCCGCTGGTGCCAATATTGAAATGCCATTTTTAAGGCAACTTCCACACTGCTGGCCCCGTCTCCCGAAAAAAATGTATGCTCCAAGCCGTCGGGGGTAATTTCTGCCAGTCGTCGAGCCAATTCAATGGTGGTTGGATTTGACATTCCCAAGGATGTGACGTGAGCGACTTTATTCAACTGCTCACGAATGGCCGAATCGATGATGGGGTGTTGATGCCCATGGACATTGCACCAAACACTGCTAACTCCATCGATCAGTTCCCTGCCCTCGATATCCGTTAGTACACAGCCACTGGCATGAGTGACAATGAGCGGTTCGTAATCCTGCATTTGCGTAAAGGCATGCCAGACGTGTTCGCGGTCCCAGTCGGCAAGCTGTTGGGCATCGGAGAACTTATCCTGTGACGTCATGATCGCTCTCTACTATTATTGATAAGTTCCGGGCTTGAAACGTCCCGTAACTTACAGGTTGTTGATGATCTCTAAACAGATTTGACGCACTTGGCCAGGATTGACATTTGGGTTTTCTTTCTTGGCCTGTCCGATTAAAGCACCAACGGCCTTTTCGTTCCCACTCTTTACATCATCCACAATGCGTTGATTGCGTTCCACCAACACTTGACATAGGGCTTCCAGAGCGCCTTCATCGACTTTTTCGATGCCAAGTTCTTTGATCACGTCAGCTGCAGAGCTATCAGAGGTAAGCATTGCCGCAAACACATCTTTGGCTTTGGAACTGTCGAGGTCTCCAGCTTGAACTAACTTAAGCAATTCAGCCAGCCGTCCGGCATCGATAGGGAAGTCCTCAATTTCAATTTCCTGATCATTGAGAATACGTAAAACTTCACCCTGCACCCAGTTGCCAGCAAGTTTGTTATCCCCGGCAGCGGCAGCCAACTCTAAATAATACTCGACTAGACTGAGCCCCTGATTGACGATGACATCTGCTGTATAGACCGTCAGTCCGAATTCATTTTGTAGGCGTTCACGTAAGGCTGATGGTAATTCACCGATTTCCTGACGCACTTCCTCGATCTGTTGGTCGGTTACAATGACGGGCACGAGATCCGGGCATGGGAAATAACGATAGTCTGCTGATTCTTCTTTTTCTCGTTGCGATCGAGTAACCTGCGCTGAATCATCCCAGCCTCGGGTTTGTTTCGGGAGTTCTCCGAGGACTTTACCGGTTTCCTGCCAGACATCGTACTGTCGCTTAGCTTCATACTCGATACCACGTTCCACACTGCGAAAACTATTCATGTTTTTGATTTCAACAATCGGCGTGGCAATCACTCCATCGTCTGTAGTGATATGTAGATTGACATTTGCATCGCAACGCAATGATCCTTCCTGCATATTGCAGTCCGAGACATCCAGATAGGTAAGCAATAACCTTAACTCCTGCATGTATGCTTTGGCTTCAGCGGCGCTACGCATGTCCGGATAGCTGACGATCTCCAAGAGTGGAGTACCTGTACGGTTTAAGTCGATGCGACTATCCCCTTTACCGGCAGCTTCATCGTGCATGCTCTTGCCGGCATCTTCTTCCAGATGTGCCCGGATGATTCGCACTCGGCGTGGCTCGAATTCATCCTTGGTAGATTTAATATCAAGATAGCCTTCTTCGCTCATCGGGAGATCAAATTGGCTGGTTTGATACCCTTTAGGCAAGTCTGGGTAGAAGTAATTTTTACGGTCCCATTTAGTGAATTTTGGAATTCCACAATTGAGTGCCAAAGCAGTTCTCATGCTTAGGAAGTATGCCTTTTTATTCATTACAGGCAACGAACCCGGCATTCCCAGACAAACCGGGCAGGTTTGAGTATTTGGTGGATTGCCGAATTCTGTACGGCAACGACAGAAGAGTTTGGTTTTTGTCTTCAGTTGAACGTGGACTTCCAGACCAATGACGATTTCGTAGGAGAATTCACTCATGACAGTTCAGGCCTCCGTGTGTGAAAGTCTGTGGCTGCCTGATACATCTGGGCGGCACGTAGTAATTTTTCTTCCTGGAAGGGGGCCGCTTGAAGCTGTAGACCTATCGGCAGTCCGGAAGAAGTGAATCCACACGGCAGGGAAATTCCTGCAACACCTGCAAGATTGGCGGTGACGGTGTACAGGTCCTCCAGATACATGGCCATAGGGTCACTGGTTTTTTCCCCTTGTGCAAAGGCAGGGTTGGCTGTGACCGGCCCAATGATCATATCGACCTCTTCGAACGCAGCATCATAATCCTGTCGAATTAGTCGGCGAACTTTCAGTGCCTTAAGGTAAAACGCGTCGTAATAGCCTTCGCTTAACGCATAGGTTCCAAGCATGATCCGACGCTGAACTTCTTCGCCAAATCCTTCACTACGAGTTTTACGGTACATGCGAACCAATGGGCCCTCGTCACTACCGTCTTCGGCGAGTTCAGCGACCACTTCTGCCTGATCGGTTCGATAACCGTAATGAGCACCGTCATATCGAGCCAGATTACTCGAGGCTTCACAGGGAGCAATGATGTAGTAGGTGGCGATGCCGTAGTCAGCATGTGGCATCGCAATGTGCTTGATGGTCGCACCCAGTGATTCATAGACCTGAATGGCGGATTGCACTGCAGTCTCGATTTCAGGATCGATTCCTGCACCGAAATGTCGATCCACCACTCCCAGTGTGAGATTCTCCAGGGGCTGTTTGACCGTCTCGCTGTAAGCGGGAGTGGGGTGCTTGACTGAAGTGGAATCGAGCGGGTCGTGGCCTGCTAAAACTTCAAGTAGTAATGCCGTGTCTTCGACAGTGCGGGCAAGAGGTCCAATTTGGTCCAGACTGCTGGCAAAGGCGATCAGGCCGTAGCGACTTACTCGTCCGTAGGTTGGTTTGAGTCCCACGCAACCACAAAGTGCGGCAGGTTGCCGAATGGAACCGCCAGTATCGGTGCCAACTGAGAGCGGAGCCATATCGGCCGAAACGCAGGCAGCAGCCCCACCACTACTGCCTCCTGGAATACGAGCGGTATCCCAGGGGTTTTGAGTGGTTTGATAGGCAGAATTCTCCGTCGAACTTCCCATGGCGAATTCATCCATGTTCGTTCTTCCGAGAATGACGCCATCGGCTGCCCGAATTTTCTCCACCACTGTAGCATTATAAGGTGGTTGGAAATTCTCCAGCATCCGAGATCCACATGTCGTGGGTGTATCTTTAGTACACAGGATGTCTTTTATGGCTACAGGTAAGCCGGCTAATTTTCCAAGCGGGGCTTTAGTCGCTCGTTTTTGATCAATAGCTGCCGCTTGAGCGAGTGCAGACTCAGTTTCCACACGCAGAAACGCTCCCACCTGACCGTCGACCTGTTCAATCTGATTCAGGTAGGCCTGAGTCAGTTCGACACTTGTTAGCGCACCAGAATTTAACAAGGCGAGTTGTTCAGTTGCTGTTTTTTGGATGATGGACATGTAATTTACTTTGCCAATTAGTTTTACCCGGAAGCAAAAGACATCAGGCCTGGCGTTACTCTCCTAAAACTGCCGGAACACGGAAACACTCTTCATCCCGTTTGGGAGCATTTTTGAGCGCATCTTCGCGGGACAGACTGGGGCGAGGTTCATCTTCGGCCAGAGCATTGTAAATATCCAGAGCGTGGGCCATAGGCTGAACATCTTCGGTGTCTAATTCGGATAGTTTGTCAACGTACTGGATGATCTGGACCATGTGGTCAGTCATTTTATCCAGTCCGTCCTCATTGAATTTCAGCCGAGCCAGTAAGGCGACTTTCTCTACGTCCTGGCGTGTTAGCGACATGGTTAGTTCCTGTTGAATCTGGAAACAAAAAAATCCCGAAACAGACCACCGGTCATCTATTAGGTGATGAGCCGCCTTTGGTGTGCCACTGGCAAACCAATTGGTGTTTCGGGAGTTAGCTTTTACCGGAATAATCGCCATGTAACAGCACAGCGAGTCCCCTACAGTCTAAACCTCAAATGGCTTAACTGCGACTGCCTTACGAACTAATCCGCTACGGATACATTGAGTGCAAACTCGCATACGTTTAACCGTTCCGTCAGATTGTTGGACGCGGATTCGTTGTAGGTTTGGCTTGAATTTCCGGCGTGTAATCCCGGTTATTTTCGTACCAACACCACCTAAATACTTAGCTTTACCACGGGTTTCAACCGAATTGCCGATCTGTGCCTGCTTACCGCAAATTTCGCAAACTCGAGCCATGAGTTGCATTCCTCTAAATAATGGATCTATATAACTGGCTAACTTTTTACCAAGTGGAAAAGCTAAGTATAACCGGATAACCGGTCTCTGCAACGGGTTCACTTAGTCTGAATTTGCATGAATTTTAGTGAATTCATCCCCGAATCCTGCCTAATCAACCAGGCTGCATACTCGCATCGGACATTTTCTAGGACTAAAATCAAGGAATCACTTAAATTGCCAACACGGATTGAAATGATTCGTTTGTTTGCTGCTCAACTTTGGCAATTAGAGAGTCTAAGTCTTGTAAAACTCTTTTGAAAGTTAGATAGATGGGATTGTTTTCCTCTTCGAAACTAATTCGATACCTTGTTCCAGTAGTTTTGATTGCTGGTGGTTTTCATGCACAGCTCATGGGTGCGGAATTACTAACCTATTCAGGCCAAATGATCGGTGATAAAGGGGATCCGGTAGCCACGGCCAAACGCTTTACTCTGGCTGCCGTACGGGATGCCAGTGATAACGGGGGAGCACTGCACTGGATTATTGTCGAGGATGGGCGAGGCAGCGTGCCCTGGCCACACAGTTATGGTACCTCGCAATGGCTTGACGGAAACGGCCTCAATGTTCAGGCTGCCACGGCCTCGCGAAACAATCCTCAAGTGTTGTATATCAATGATGAATTAAAAGCATTTGTTGCCGTTACATTGCCGCAGTTGGCCGATGGGCAGGAATTAAATCAAGAGTCAATTTGGAAACAGGGGCCTGTGACGTATCGGGTTACAGAGCGACAAACGGTAAATGGGCAAGAAGCTTGGCGAGTTTTAGGCTTCACCAATTTTGGAGTCAAACGAACATTCTGGGTGAATGATCAGGGGTTTATTGTTCGGCTGCGTGAGAATGTCACGATCGGGCGCGGAGATCGATTTGATCTCGAATACGATCTGAAAAATGTCCAGATTCTGGAAGACGAAGCTCGATTGAAAGTTACAACCGCGTTTGACGTGTTTAATAAATTCCGTACGAAAGTGGATATCGACCGATTAGAAAAAGAGATTGTCTGGGATGACGAACAGATAGAAACATTCCGAGGTGACATCGACCGATTAGTTTCGATCGCAGAAGAAACACCACTGAGTGCTGTTGCCAGACTGGCTCAAGCAGACCTTAAAACTCAGAAGGGGCGGAGTGGTGGTGTGGCCACACTCATGACTCGTGCCATTGGCAAAGTCGTCGAAGCCCCTGGTTTTGAATTGTATCGCGGCGATAGCTATTCGGATGAATCGCTGGCAGAGGGCGTGACCGTATTACACTTTTGGGAATATCGTTCCAGTCCTCTGGAGCAACCCTATGGACAAGTTGGCTATTTGGACTTCCTGTATCGAAAATATAAAGAGCAAGGTGTTCAGGTTGTTGGTGTCGTTTCTAATCCTTTGTTGGAAGACCCCGCAGAACGGTCCCGAGTTCGAGTGAATGCCCGAAAGTTTGCCTCGTTTATGAATCTTAGTTTTCCGATTGTAGCGGATGTTAAAGGTTACATCGGAAAAATTGGTGATCCTCGCGGAGCTGGCGCTAAGCTGCCTCTGTTCATTGTGCTCGATGCCAAAGGACGCATTGTTCACTATAAGGCTGGATACTATGAAGTTGATCGAGACCTGGGACTGAAGTCACTGGACCGAGTTGTCAAAGAACTGTTAGACGCAAATTCAGAATAACGCAAATGAATAAACTTACGCCGGAACGTCTGAATTCGCTGTTACATACCTTAGACGGGGAGTTCTCAACTCGCCTTTTGGCCGCGGTACGCTTTGCGATGGAAGCTGGCCAGCAGACATTGGAGCGATTTCAAAAGACAGAATTACAGGTCGAGAAAAAGAATGACCGTTCTCCCGTCACGGTGGCCGATAAAGAGGCTGAATTACTCCTGAGGGAACGTATCCAGTCTACTTTTTCTGAGGATTCCATCGTGGGCGAGGAATTTGAAAGCGTGGAAGGGACTTCGGAGTACCGCTGGATTGTTGACCCCATCGATGGCACGAAATCCTTTATTTGTGGTGTACCACTTTATGCGACCTTAGTAGGGGTGGAATGTAGTAATGAGAGTTCAATCGGTGTGATTTATATTCCAGCACTGGATGAATTGATTTTTGCTGAAGTGGGAGTAGGCGCACGTTATGTGCAGGGCGACAGCGACTTGGTCATTCCAAAAGTTTCGAACACCTCGAGCTTAGCCGAAAGCTGTTTTGTCACGTCTCAGGTAAGTACGTACTACGAAGTGAATCGAGGTCGAAATTATCTGGCACTAGAAGAGCTTGCTTATATTACGCGAACCTGGGGAGATGCCTATGGTTATCTGCTGGTTGCTACGGGGCGGGCGGAGGTCATGGTCGATGCGATCATGAATGTATGGGATGCCGCCGCGATCTTACCGGTGATGGTGGAATCCGGGGGTACATTCACCGACTGGCAGGGTAATCCAACGATCCATGGTGGCGAAGGTGTAGGCACCAATGGTTTGGTGCTGACCGAAGTGTTGGAACAGCTATAGGCATTTAGACAATTGTTTAATGTCCAATTACCAAATAATTAACTCGTTAATTGCCTCACTCTTCGGACTTAAACGAGTAAATCAATAGCATGAAGGCGCCGCAGACCAGTAGGCAGTCTGCAATATTGAAATTAGGCCAGACGTAGTCCTGATAAGTGAACAGGATGAAATCCCTGACGCCGTGAGCGTAATCTGGGTGGATCTCTGCATCGTGCCACCAACCCATGCGGTCGTAGAAATTACCAATCACGCCGCCGGTAATACATCCCAGACAGGTGGTCAGGAATAGGTTTTGCCACGCTCTTCCTTTGATGAGCCACATCAGAATGGCAATAAAGGCCACGACGGAGAACAGGGCAAATATACTGCTGCCGCCCTGCCCAATCCCAAATAAGGCGCCCTGATTGACGGCTGTTTGGAAACCGAAGAAATCTTTAATAACCCACCATTCCACTTGGTTGCTTTCATGGGGAAGCCCGAGTTCGGAGAACATATGGGTCTTTGACCAGAGGTCAGCCATCAGTCCGGTAACACTGATAGCCAAGAAGAGCGACAATCGAGTTGCGAGTGTTGGCTGAGTGGAGGATTCAGAGATTTCGTCCGTTGAAATCGACTCGGTTTGAGATTCCATCCTGTTTGTCTTAGTTTCCTCGCTGAACCATTTCAGCGCATTTGACACAGTAAGCGGTGTAAGGAATAGCATTGAGTCGCATTTTGGGAATTTTACTTCCGCACTCTTCACAGACGCCGTAAGTTCCTTCTGCAATACGAACGAGGGCTGCTTCGATTTGTTCAAGAACTTCCTCTTCGTTGGCCATAAGGGAGAGCGAAAAATCCTGTTCATATTGATCCGAACCCATATCGGCCATGTGATTTGACCCTGCGGCCCCACTGCCTCCGTCTGCATTTTGATTCAACGCAGCATCCTTAAGGCCACTAACATCTCCCCGCAGCCTGGCGCGCAGTGCTAATAAGACTTCTTTGAAAGGTTTAGATTCCCGTTTTTTCATTGCATTTTTAGGTTGAGCCATGAGTCAGTAAGTGGAGTCAAGGAACGAATTGGTCAGTCAAAAACAGTTTGACTAACGCAGAGAAATCGGCCAGCCGAAAATTGGCTTTGTCAAAAAAAAATTGTAAAAATGTGGTATCACCCTGTCAAATAAATCAAAAACTAGTATTAGGCGTGCTTATGCCAGGGCGGACTATTTACTTATAGTTGATTAGTGGTTGATGATTTTGGGCGTCTGTTTTAGACTGAATTTTCTAGGTTTTTGGCACTGTCCCTGGCTTTGTTGGACTCAGGTTGGCACACTGCTATTTTGTCAACGTCAGCTATAAATACTGCTAACATTCAGTGACCAACAGCTAATAATCATTAGAAAATAATCAAATAGCGAATAGTCAAATAGCGAATAGTCAAATAGCGAATAGTAAAGAACAGGCACTTTTGTGATTTTCAGAGACGCGGCATTTCAGCAATGTATCAATCCGAATTGTCAAAAGCAGTTTGGTGTTGACGAGGTGTTGACCGCGTGCACAGAGTGTGGCAGTTTGCTTGATATCAAATATGACTGGAATACAGCCGGTACCCCGACCGACTGGTCATATTATCAAGGTAAGTGGGCGAAACGAGCTGATCGTTTGAACTTCAGTGGAATTTGGCGGTTCCATGAGCTTTTGCCGTTTGCGGTTCCCGAACATGTAGTGACTGTTGGGGAAGGACAAACGTTATTACAACAGGCCGATTTCGTATCTGAATTCGTCGGTATCGACAGTGGTAACTTGTTTTTACAATATGAAGGCATGAACCCGTCCGGTAGTTTTAAAGATAACGGAATGTCGGCAGCCTTCACGCATGCTCATAGTATTGGAGCGAAAAGAGCGGCTTGTGCATCGACCGGAAATACCTCAGCTTCTCTGGCAATGTATTGCGCCGTGAGCCAGTTGATGAAAGCGGTGATATTTATCGGCTCGGGAAAAATATCTTATGGCAAGCTGTCACAAGCGTTGGAGTACGGAGCCCTGACGGTTCAGATCAGCGGAGACTTTGATGATGCGATGCAACGAGTGCAGGAAGTTTCCAAAGAACTTGGCATCTACCTAGTAAATAGTATTAACCCCTTCCGATTGGAAGGTCAGAAGTCGATCATGTTCCGCGTCTTGGAAGGACTGGAGTGGGAGGTCCCGGATTGGATTGTCGTCCCGGGCGGTAATTTGGGAAACTCGAGTTCCTTTGGTAAAGCCTTTATTGAACTTAAGGAATTAGGGCTGATTGATCGTGTTCCCCGTCTAGCTATTATCAATGCGGCCGGTGCTGACACACTTTATGAGTTGTATGAAAACCGAGGGGTACGTTGGAACGACGGAAACATAGATCAAACGGTTTTGCTGGATTATTACGATGAGTTAGATGCTGCCAATAAGAAAGCTTCTACGATTGCAAGTGCAATCGAGATAAATCGGCCGGTCAATTTTGCTAAATGCCTACGGGCACTCGACTTTTGTGACGGAGTGGTGAGGACAGCGACTGATCAGCAGATACTAGATGCAAAAGCCAAGGTGGGTTCCGGAGGAATAGGCTGTGAACCAGCCAGTGCTGCCAGTGTCGCCGGTGCGAAAATGCTGAGGGAACAGGGGGTAATTGCTCCCAGTGACCGCGTGGTCTGTATTCTGACAGGACATCAGTTGAAAGATCCTACAGCCACGGTTGCCTATCACACAACGGATCAGAATAAGTTTAATGAGGTGCTGGGGGTTCGCGGAGTGAGCCGAGCAAGCCATGCAAACCGCGCTGTGGCTGTCCCGAATAGTCTGGATGAAATCATCCGAGTCATCAATCTTTATGGCTAACAAATGATGCTTTGGAAGACAGCCATTAAAGAGATTTTGAGTAAGTTAAGGAATGGAAGATGATAGGAATTGCAATTCATGGTGCAGGCGGCCGAATGGGCCAACGTTTGATTGCGTTGGGCAGTCAGGATGATCAGATCAATTTGACAGCAGCGATGGAATCGGCGTCTCACCCTAGAGCCGGAGAAGACGCCGGCGTTGTCGCAGGGGTAGGTGAATTAAGCCTGCCTCTCAGTCCTGAATGGAACGATACCACTGAAGCGGTAATTGACTTCTCAGTACCTGCCGGAGCTGAAGCAATTACTCGGACCTGTCTCGAAAAGAAAACTCCTTTGGTGGTGGCTACCACCGGTCTCAGTGAAGAACAGAAAGCATTGATTGAACAGGCAGCTACTGAAATTCCTGTGGTCTGGGCTCCAAGTATGAGTACGATGGTTAATCTGACCATGAAACTGGCTACTACTGCTGCAGAAGTCCTTAAGGACTACCCTGGCGGTACGGATGTCGAAATTCTGGAACGTCACCATCGCTTTAAGGAAGACTCGCCCAGTGGAACCGCCTTGCGTTTCGGCAATCTCATTTCCAATGCGATGGGGATTTCCAACGAAGTACATGGCCGGGAAGGTCAGGTGGGAGTACGTCCACGCAATGAACTGGCATATCATGCAATTCGGACAGGAGACAATCCTGGAGAGCACACGATTGTTTTTGGTGTACTCGGTGAGACCATTGAGTTAACCGTGAAGGCATCCAATCGGGACTGTTATGCGTTAGGGGCTTTGAGTGCAGCTAAGTTTGTTTCCCAACAGACGCCTGGACTTTACAATATGTACGATGTTCTGGGACTGTGATGGCCAAATGTGACGAAGGCTATCTCTGCCAAGTATGTGGGCACGAAGTTGAGCAAATCGTAGAGAGTGATCTCTACCTTCGGTTTATTCTCGGATTAGTTGACCCCGAAATATTGCATGTCGCGGCGGAACGCCATCTAAGGTGCAATCCCACATTAGCTCAATATATCGTGCACCCGGAGTTTCCCCCGCTACAAGTGGATGGAGATTTTGACAAGCGTCAGCTCGATCCGGAATTTGTGGCCACTCGGGAAAAAGAAGTGACGGCCGGTTACCAAAGATTACTTGAAGTCGCAGAAAAGCAAATCCCGATCACCGAAATGCGAGTCGGTTGACTGTCTACCCGTCGATTTCGACTAGTGACGCACCCTCTTCCAGACCTCCTACTGCGACTTCATCACGAGTGAGTTCTGGTATGAGCTGCTCACGATTTGCTAAATGATAATAAGCTAGAGGGTGAAGGTGACGGGATATCGCGACGACGGTTAGCCCAACTCGAACACCTAAAACGGGATCCGGATTATTTAATAACCCAGAATGGGAGCTAGCCAGCGTTCGGCTTCCTGAATACTAAACCCTTTACGTTGGGCATAACTTTCAACCTGATCTTTCGTGATTCGGTCGACAGCAAAGTACCGTGCTTCCGGATGAGCAAAGTAGAGTCCGCTGACGCTGGCAGCGGGTATCATGGCGTAACTGTCGGTCAGAGTGATGCCGGTATTCTCTTCTACAGTCAGTAGGTTCCAGATTGTCTTTTTCTCGGTATGATCCGGTTGGGCCGGATAACCTGGAGCCGGGCGAATGCCACGGTAGGCTTCTGCGATCAATTCCGGATTGGTAAAACAATCAGACGTTTCGTAAGTCCACTTTTGACGGACTTGCTGATGAAGGTATTCGGCAAATGCTTCTGCCAGTCGATCGGCCAACGCTTTGACCATGATCGAATTATAGTCGTCGGTTTGAGCATCAAATTCGGCGGCAAGTTCGGCACATCCAAATCCGGTGGTGACGGCAAAGGCTCCAATGTAGTCTTCGCGTTGTGTCTCTCGGGGAGCAATATAGTCGGCCAGCGAGCGGAAGTAATCCTGCCCTTTGCGTTTCGTTTGCTGTCGTAATGCGTGCAGTCGGGCACGCTCGGTTCTTCGCTGGTTGTCGGTATATAACAAAATGTCATCATCGACTGAATTTGCCGGCCAGAATCCGTAGACCGCTTTGGCTTGAAATAACTCTTCTTCGACAATTCGACTAAGTAGTGTCTGGGCGTTTTCAAACAGTTCCTTTGCCGGTTCTCCGAGCGTTGGGTGCTCGAAAATACGAGGGTATTTTCCTTTAAGCTCCCAAGTCATGAAAAATGGTGTCCAGTCGATGTAGTCAACCAATTCCGCTAGAGATTGTTGTTTGATTACCTCGACTCCGGTAAAAGACGGAGTGGGAATGTCGACACTGGACCAATCCGTGGTAAAGCGATTCGACAAAGCTTCTTGGTAGTTCACCGAGTCGGTTTGCCGGGCATCAAATGCACGGACGAGCTCGGCCTGCTTTTCGCGATTGGCTAAGGTAAAGTCGTCCTTGTTGTCGTTGAGTAGAGATTCCACTACTCCAACGCTACGCGACGCATCGAGTACATGGATAATGGGATGATCATATTGTGGCGCGATTTTTACCGCAGTGTGTTTGGCACTTGTCGTTGCTCCGCCAATCAGTAACGGTAGATCCATTTTAAGTCGAGTCATTTCTTTAGCGACATACACCATCTCGTCCAGGCTGGGAGTAATCAGTCCAGAGAGTCCGATGATATCAACATTTTCCTGCTGAGCCACTTCGATGATTTTCTCACTGGGAACCATCACGCCCAGATCGATAATTTCAAAGTTATTACAACCGAGTACCACTCCGACAATGTTCTTACCAATGTCGTGGACATCCCCTTTGACCGTAGCCAATAGGATTTTCCCGCGGGAGCTTCTTCCACTGAGGCCCGCAGCTCTCTTTTCCTCTTCCATAAACGGCAGAAGATAGTTGACTGCTTTCTTCATCACTCGCGCAGATTTTACGACCTGAGGCAGGAACATTTTTCCTGCTCCGAACAAGTCTCCCACAATCGACATTCCATCCATTAACGGGCCTTCGATGACTTGCAATGCCCGCTGGGTCGTTTGCCGAAATTCTTCGACATCCTCTTCAATGAACTTGTCAATTCCTTTGACCATGGAGTGACTAAGTCGCTCGGATACTGGCATCTCTCGCCAACTGAGGTCTTCTGCGAATTTTTTGCCACCCTGCCCACGTACTGTTTCAGCAAAGGCCAACAATCGATCGGTGGCGTCATCACGGCGGTTAAGCAGCACATCTTCGACGTGTTCCAAGAGGTCCGCTGGGATTTCTTCGTAGATTTCGAGTTGTCCCGCATTAACAATTCCCATGTCCAAGCCTGCTCGTATTGCATGGAATAGGAAGGCAGAGTGCATGGCTTCACGGACAGCATCGTTTCCGCGAAATGAAAAGGAAATGTTACTTACTCCACCCGACACCTTGGCTCCCGGGCATACCTGTTTTATCTGCCGTGTTGCTTCAATGAAATTGACGGCATAATTGTCATGTTCACTGATTCCTGTCGCCACAGTCAGGATATTAGGATCAAAAATAATGTCTTCCGGAGGAAATCCTACTTGTTCGGTTAGGAGGTCAAAGGCGCGTTTACAAATTCTCACTTTGTCTTCAGTTTCAGCGGCCTGGCCTTCTTCGTCGAATGCCATGACTACTGTTGCCGCACCATATTGCCGAATGAGTTGTGCACGTCGCAGGAATTCGTCTTCACCATCTTTAAGGCTGATCGAATTGACAATTGCCTTTCCCTGAACACATCGCAGCCCGGCTTCAATGACTGACCACTTGGAACTGTCGAGCATGATCGGGACTTTGGCGATGTCAGGTTCGGCAGCAATCAGATTGAGGTATCGAGTCATCGCCGCTTCGCCATCGAGCAAAGCGTCGTCCATGTTGATGTCGATCACTGCGGCTCCACCCAGCACTTGCTGACGTGCAACCTCGACCGCTTCTTCATATTCGTCATTGCGGATCAATCGAGCAAATCGTCTCGAACCGGTTACATTGGTCCGCTCACCGATCATCAGGAAGTTAGAGTCATCTCGCAGAGTGAGTGGTTCCTGACCGCTCAGTCGCATCAAGGGCTCTACCGAACTAATCGTTCGAGGTGGCATGTTCGCGGCCGCTTCAGAGATCGCGGCAATGTAGTCTGGCGTGGTGCCGCAGCAACCACCCAAAATATTCACCCACTGATTAGAAAGGAAATCCTGTAGAAGATTGGCCATCTCAGCCGGCGTTTGGTCGAACCCGCCAAATTCATTCGGGAGTCCAGCGTTGGGGTGGCAGCTGGTGTGAATCGGTGCAATTCCAGAAAGCTCCTCGACATACGGCCTCATTTTCTCTACGCCTAGGGCACAATTAATTCCTACACTCAATAGGTCAAAATGAGAAATGCTGTTCCAAAATGCTTCGATTGTCTGTCCGGTAAGAGTCCGTCCCGCTTCATCGGTAATCGTGACGGAGGCCATCACGGGAAGATAGACCTGATGGTCTTTGAAGTATTTTTGGATGGCAAACAGGCAGGCTTTGAGGTTCAACGTATCAAACGTTGTTTCCGGGAATAGAATGTCGACCCCGCCTTCAACCAGAGCAGCGACTTGCGCGTAGTAAGAAGCGACGTGATCATTAAACGTAACTTCACGAAATCCCGGATCTTCTACTCTAGGGGAGATGCAACATGTTTTGGTAGTTGGGCCGATCGCCCCGGCTACGAATCGTGGTTTATCCGGATTGTCGTTAGTGAATTCATCGCATGCACGTCGTGCGGACTGGACCGCGGCTATATTGATATCATGAACCAGATGCTCGAGATCGAATTCGCACATTCCAATCGGTGTCGCGCCAAATGTATTTGTTTCCACAATATCAGCGCCGGCAGCAAGAAACTGGCGATGTATGTCGGTCAGCGTGTCCGGGTGAGTTAGCGAGATAAGATCGACAAAATTTTTGACGTCTTTATGGTGGTCGGCAAAGTGCTCGCCGCGAATCGTCTGTTCATCGAACCCCAGAGAAAACACCGTCGTGCCCATGGCGCCATCGAGGATCATCACACGTTCCTGCATGATTTTCTTTAATTCTGCGGTGCGGTCTTTTGTCACGGTGGTCCGAAGCTCCGGGCTTTACGTTGAAAATAAAAATGAAATGTCAGAAAACTGCGAAGTACTCATTATTGCCAATCGACTCGATCTAACAACTACGCTGGAGTCATACTCTGGGGAGTAATCGGTGGATTATTCACTTGTTGTCCACGAATACAAGTTGACTTTGCCGGGAATTTGATAGTCTTTGAACCCGTCTTCCCCTTTGAGCCTAATCAGTAGTTCCCTGAGGGCAATATTTCGGTTCTTTCCGCGGGCAACCAGCCAACCCTGAGGTGTCTGGCAAAGATGGCTAAGCAATTGCTGGAAGTCGACATAATTGGAATTTACGGCTCGGACCGTCAGGTTATCCGGAATGGTATAGATTCCCTGCAGCGGAAACCGGCAGTATTCAGCAATCGTCAAATTGGCGGTATGGCGAGCACCAGCCTGTTCAGGAAGTCTCCGATCCTCCACAAGTCCACCGGCAAGCAGAATTGTCCCCGATCCTTCCGCTTCTGCATTCAATGTTGCGGCGACCAGATCCCATCGTTCCACTTTGGGATTAATCCTTAAATGGGATGCGTTGTGAATTACATCCGAGTCCAGCCAAAAGAACACCAATAGAGTCAAGCCAATCAACGTCCAGTTAATAAGGCGAGGGAAACATCGGTTTTGTTCTATGAAGGCTAAACAAAAAGCACCAAAGAGACTTAACGCTGGCAGACTAGTTACCAAATATCTTGGGAAGAACCAGTTGACCCAGTCCATTCGTGTGGTTGTCCAGGAAGCTAAATACGGCAGACTGGTAAGTATCAATACTGTCAGTAAGAAAGAACCGTTAAGCGAACGGCGTCCTGCCTCGCCTTCCCTTAACAACGCAGCTAACAACAATGCTCCAGGAATCAAGAGCGTACTGATCACCGGTAGCGTGGTGAGTAAAGCCTTAGGGGTGGCTGCGTCTGCGTGAATGAAGACGGCCCATTGGCTACGGTGATGGTAAATCTGCTGAAGCGTACTGAATTGGGAAGCCAAGAATAATGCCAGTACAACGATCTGGATGGTAAATATCTTTCCACGATCACGCCAGCTTTGATTGCCAGCCAGAAGTGATGCTAAGGCCAGACTGCCAACGGCCGGGATGGCAATGTAATGTGTGTAAATACAGCATCCAGCTGTTAGTAACCAGAGCCCTTCAATACGCCAGTGAATCTGCTTGCCGTCTGATTGAATGCGAAGCGTCTGAACACAAAGAAGCAGTAGAACAAGCAAGGTTAGTAAACTGTACGATCGAGCTTCTACAGCAAATAGGAGTTGTAAATGGCTAGCGGCAAACGTCACCGTAGCAAAAAACGCTGCCCAGCCAGGTAATTGAAATCGACGGCAAATCCAATTCAGTGCCAGTACCGATCCCCAAGCACAAACGACAGAGAAAACGCGGAGTGACGTTTCGGTGTGACCAGTCAATGTCGTAAATAAATTCAGCAGATAGAAGTATAGAGGCGATTGATTTCCTGCCGCTGCGCGTTCTGAAATGTCTCCGACTCGCCCACTGATACTCCAGGAAGTATGCAACTCGTCGATCCATAACGGCAACCCGACATAGGCAACCGAAATAGCTGTAATGATGGCAATTCCAACTGCGGAAGAGAGTACGTAGGGTGTAGCGGATCGGGAACGCATGTTTTCAATCGGTCAGTTTAATCACGAGGCCAACGTCGAAAGTATCAATGGGTTAAGTGGCTAGTGGTTGAGTCGTTGTCGTTCTTTTTGGGGCAGGACTTCCAGGCAGGTCGTCCACCTGCCGGTTTGAATCGTTTCAATGAATTCGTCCGGCAGGCCTTCCATCTGCATTTCACGACTGAGCCGGTCGTAATCATAAACGACTGGATGGAAGTTATGTTGAATGCCGTCTCGCGAGATGTCCAGAGTGGTAAACCAAACATTGGTTGTACTATCATTCTCAGGCCTTCCAAGGACACCAACATTAACAAATTGCCCAAGGCTAGTGTTGGCATGCCATTTGATGCCAGTATGGGTACCTGCAATACAATCCACTTCCCGTTGATGGAAGAATATATCTAGAAAGTGTAATGGGGTGGTTGACTCCCACAGGAATTCATTGGTCTTCCTTGGACTGCCGTGGCACAGCAGGATTCTTTGCTCTTCTATCTCCAATACGTGTTCTTTTTCAAGACTCTGCAGGAATTTCTGATTGTCGGCGTTAGTGTTTTCCAGCGTGTAGTCGTAACTGATCTGGGCGAAGTAATTGTCTCGGGGGTCAGTGTAACCGCATTGGCAATTGTCGAGTTGATTGCCGATGCTGTCATCATAGTTTCCCTGAATGCAATGCACCTGGTTTTCGTAGAGCAAGGGAAAACTGCGATTAGGGAACGGGCCAAAGGCACCGATGTCCCCAAGGCAATAGTACTCATCGACTCCGAGTGCTTTGGCCGCTTCTAGAGCCGCTTCTAAAGCCAGATAGTTGTTGTAAATTCCTCCAAACAACGCAAGCCGCACACTCATGATGACGCTCCACTCGGGCCAGAGCCAGTAGAGATATTTGAACAAATCGCTCCATACTGATAACAGGTAAAGCAGGCGCCGTGCCCTAGAGTGTAGGGTTTCTGGGCGGCGGTGGCTAGATCGTTGGATAGTAAGGCATCAGGAGATTCAATCAGAATGGGACAGACATGTACACCACGAGTGGTCACGATGCGGGAGTGTTCGCAAACAAGTTGTGACCGATCATAGTCTTGCAACATTTCTCCGGTGACACGCTGCTGATCGGTGTATCCGCCGGAGCGGTTTTGTTCGGCTCCCAGTTTGAGTGTGGGAAGCAATTTGATGCGCGGTTGACTGTATCCTTGTTGCTTCAACATCGAAAGAAACTCAGATAGCATCGACGAATCTTCGGAGTCCTTCCAGGTTCGAGTGGCCGTGATAATGGGGAGGAATCCGGTATGGACCAGTTTTTTGACTCCCCGTATCGCCCGAGCAAAGGTTCCTTCGCCGCGAATCGGGTCGTTTGTCTCTGCATCGAACCCATCAATCGATACGCGGAATTCCAGACTGTAACGGCTTTCACTTTGGGCCTGTTGTAGGCGTTGCAGCCATTCATCCTTCAACACAGTGGCGTTGGTAAGCACAGTTGCCGGACCGATTTTCAACGTGTCCTCAAGGATCTCAACCATTTCCGGATGTAAAAAAGGTTCACCGCCGGTGAAGTAGTAGCCTTTGACACCGAGCTGTTTGCTTTCCTCTAAAGACTTCTGGATTTCCGTTCGCGACAGAAAGCCGAAGCTGTTGTTGTGTGGACTGCAAGAGATGAAGCAGTGATTGCAGGTTAAATTGCATCGAGTTCCGGTTACCTGAAACCACAGTTCGTCCAGGTGAGAAAGAGTCACACGGGCTGTTGTTGATTCGGAAGTCATGGAACTAATCTGTGTTGCAGGTCGGAAGAGACCGAGTTGTGATCGGGTTTAGCCAGCCTGTGGTTTCTGAAATGTTGTATAAACATCTAGCGTCTCACGATCCCCCAAAATCTGAAACAACTGAACAATTTGTTGCAGTCCTGTTTGGAATAAGAAACCAGAGTTTCTCCCATAGCTTTTCATGCCCAGGACATAGAAATTCGGTTCGGGGTTGATTAACAAGTCACCGGCCCCCTGTTCGACTTTCAGGCAGTCGTGGCTACTTTGATTTAACAGGCTGGCAGCAAGCTTGATGGGACCTTCAGTAGCGTAGCATTGATGGATTTGTAATTCACGAAAGATGGATAGATCAGGACGGTAACCAGTCAAACCGATGACATGATCGAACGAGTGCCATTGACGCGTCAATTTGTCTTCCGAATCCGCTTGATAAATTCCTAACTCAATTTCGGCATTGTCTGAGGATCTGATTTGATCAATCGCAACATTTGTTAAGGTCTGAATTGCATTGCGATCGACAAGTTCCTTGAGTTGTGAAGCGATTTGGGAACGTAAAGGCAAAGGATCCTGCTCGATGGGGTTGATGGCATGCTCATTAGTTTGTCGCGTAATCCACGTCACCATAGCTTTTGCTTCGGTAAGCATCAGCAAGGCAGTTGCAGCCGAATGACCTGATCCCACCACAGCCACTTGCTTGTCTCGAAATTGAATTAAGTCGTCGGGGGATGGAATTGAATATGAAATCCCTTGTCCCACTTGCTGCTCGCCCGGTGCAGGAACACCACCTGCTCCGATAGGATTCGGGTTGGCGAGCACACCAGAAGTGTCGATGACAACGTCGGCTGTCAGAGCATGCTGCGTTCCCTGCTCATCCACAATAATGCGAAATGGATCCTGTTCACGAGTGGCCTCACCAGAGTCCTTGTCCAGATCCGTCTTTTGCTTCCAGGTGCGTGAGACACTTAAAACTTGGCAGTTAGTTCTAATATGCTTTTTCACCAAATCGGTTTGAGATAAGGGGATCAAATATTGTTGTAGCCATTGTCCACCGGTCGTGCATTGTTGGTTGGATGGGAATTGGTGATTCGGATCGTGACTTTCGATGGCAGCAATGCCTAGCGGAGAAGCATTCATCGAAAACGGCGAAAACATCTCTACGTGTTCCCATTGCTTTACATGAGAGCCTACGTCACCTGCTTCACATGCGATGACATCGTATCCCAGATAGCGTGCATAGAGAGCGGTTTCCAAACCCAGAGGGCCGGCGCCGATAATCAGGATGGTTGCAGGAGTGTCAATTGCCATAAAGATCTGTGTCAATTATCGAATGAGACTGAAGTGTTGTAGAGCAGATGGCATGGGATTGCCTTCAAGTAAGTCGGCAATCCATACGGCTGTACCCGTGGACAGGTGTATTCCACTACGAAAGTGACCGGATGCCATAAATAGATTGTCGACTTGCGGGACCTTACCAATATAGGGAACTCCATCAAAACTTCCGGGACGCAGGCCAGACCAACTCAGCGTGACCTCATACTCTTTAAGGGCCGGTACAACGGAGTAAGCAAAGTCTTCCAGTTGTTCCAGCATCTCAGTTGTCGTGCCTTTTTCAAAACCGACTTCCTCTTCGCAGGAACCGGCTAGGATTTTTCCATCTGCACGAGGGACCAGGTAGCGAGAGCCTTCATTGAGAATATGAGTGATTAAACCTGGAGGGGCATCGAATAGAAGCATCTGGCCGCGAATTGGTACGATGCCTGTGGGGATGTCAGAGACATGTTGCAAAATCTGAGAAGACCATGCACCGGCCGTTAAACAGAAGCGGCTTCCTGTGATGGGGCCTTGAGAGGATTGTAGACCAGTAATTTGTTCACCGGTCGTGTCGAATCCATGAATCTCGCAGTCTGCAGTAAGCTGAACGTTTCTTAGCTCGCAGGCTCTAAGTAGGGCTTTCACATGTCTTGGGTTACGAAGAGTCAGTTCGTCTGGAAGGAGATAGGCAGCGCAGAATTGGCCTGGGTCAAGCGTTGGCTCCAATGCCAGAAGTGCATCTTGATCAACAGCCTCTGCCTGAATGCCTTCCTGCCTGAGTAGACTCATATACCCTGCCAGGGATGCGGCTTCGCCTTGTTTGCGAGCCAGATAGATTCCTCCACAGCGTCGAAATTCGGTGTCAATTCCTGTCTCACTTTGTAACCGTTCGGCCCACTCAGGGTGTAACTGATGGCTAATTCCTCGAAGCTTTTCGAGTGGATCGAGTGCAGTCTCGGGGTTTGCCGGTGGTAGAATGCCAGCGCCAGCCCAGGAAGCTTCTTTGCCAAATTCAGCACCTCGTTCGACCACGTGAACCTGTTGGCCACGACATGCCAGTTCATAGGCAATAGACAGTCCGATCACGCCACCACCGATGATCACGATGGAATCGGAATTAGTTGCCGATAATCCGCTCACCCCAGATACTCCGTCTTTAACGCATCGATGTGTTGGCATAGCCTACTGGAAGATTCGTCGTGGTAGTCTTGTATGGAATTCAGGTCATCGATCGTATCGATGTCGATCCAGGGCGGTAATAAGTCGTAGCTAACTCCAGCGGACTCTAGGGCCGCACAGGTTTGGCTTAGAACCTGATCACTGGACCAGTCAATATTTTGAAAGATGGGGGGGGGCGTGTCACAACAACCAACCAGATAATAACCTCCATCGAGTGCCGGTCCTAAAACACAATCGGTGTGTTCGAGTATCTGGAATGCTTTGTGCACGATTTCAATCGGGAGCGTTGGGCTATCGGTTCCAACTAATATCGTCTTTTCGGATTGGTGCTCTATGGCGTATTGGAAAAAGGCCTGCATCCGATTCCCGAGATCGCCTTCGACTTGGCTTGTGAGAGTCCAATCAGGTGGCAGAATCAGTGCAAAGTCACCTAGGTTTTCGGATGGTGTGATAACGAGTGTTTGTGTTTCCGCACATCCAGTGAGACGCTCAAGTGTGGTTTTCACGAACGCTTCATACAGATTCGCTGCAAAGTCGTCATTCGTATCCTCGGCCAGTCGCGTCTTTACCTTGCCCGGCTCCCAGTATTTAGCGAAGACGCCCAGATGAGTTTTGATGGTCATGGCTCACTTACCGATCAGTCGCAATAGCAGCACTTCATTGACCTTCCCACGAAACCGAACTTTCCCATCAATTTCTACAACGGGCACGCAGGTATCGAATTGTTGTTTCAATTCTGGGTGTTGATCCACATCGATTTCGTCGAGTGTGAACCCGTACATTTCAAGTAATTCCTTGGCTTCGTCGCATAACGGGCAGGAATTTCGAGTATATAAAACGGCGTGACGTGAGGACATATGAGGATTTCGTGCGTTGTAATAGTAGAGAACGTGAATGACTGCCATGTTTTGCAGCGGGAATTTCCCTAATTGTGGCTTTCAAGGCTCAATTATGTCGACTCAATTCAAGGAATCAAACTATTCCCGTGCTAAACTGAGGCTTCACGGTTCATTCAGTATTCTTGAAACTTATTATCTCCGCCCCGAGCTATTATGACCATTACCGCTCGACAATTTCTCGAACTCTTAAGACGCAGTAATTTACTGTCGGATCAAGAGTTAAAGAAAGGTTTAGAAGCCTGTAAAGTAGCCCATGGAGGAGAGATACCCAATAGCCCCCAACAACTTGCTGATTTTCTGGTGGATGAAAACTTTATCACTACCTGGCATCGCGAGAAGCTACTTAATAGAAAATACAAAGGATTTTTCCTGGGTAAGTACAAACTTCTGGGGCATATCGGTGCTGGCGGGATGAGTAGTGTCTATCTGGCTGAACACACGTTAATGCGGAGACTGCGAGCGATCAAAGTTCTCCCGCGAAATCGTGTTGATGATTCGTCATATCTAGAACGCTTCCATCGGGAAGCACAGGCTACCGCAGCATTAGATCATCCCAACATTGTCCGAGCCTACGACGTAGATAATCAGGGGAAGACGCACTATTTGGTCATGGAATATGTGCCTGGTCGTGATTTGATGACCATTGTGAAAGATGATGGTCCGCTGGATTATGTGTCGGCGGCCAAATACATCTATCAATCTGCGTTAGGCCTGCAACATGCTCATGATGCAGCGATGGTACACCGGGATGTGAAACCCGCCAATTTGCTGGTCGACGAATCTGATTCGATCAAAATCCTCGACATGGGACTGGCTTTAATGAATGAGGATCAGTCAGAGTTGGCTGGACTCACGGACAAGCACAATGAAAAAGTTCTGGGGACGGCGGATTATCTTGCGCCTGAACAAGCTTTAAATAGCCACAACATAGATAGCCGTGCTGATATTTACGGCCTTGGCTGTACCTTGTACTACTTACTAGCCGGTCATCCACCATTCCCTGAAGGTACGCTGGCACAACGGATTGCTCAGCATCAAACCAAGATGCCTCCGGATATTCGACTGGATCGCACGGACCTTCCGGAAACGTTAGGGAGCATTTGCTTTAAGATGCTTCAGAAGAACCCGGATCACCGTTATCAGTCGGCCAATGAAGTGGCGTTGGACTTGGAATCCTGGTTGTCAACACAGGGAGTCGAACTCAATCAATCCAAGGCTGACGTTGTTCATCTACCTCAGAGAGTCGATATTAATCAGTCGACAGAAAGTGTTGCTCAAGCAATGCAGGCTGCGGTCGCGGTTGCTAACCAAGGAGCTATTGCGAGCGTTCAGTCTTCCGTACATCTCATTGGTGAATATTCGGCGGTGACAGGAAGCAGTAAGGTCGCATCGGATAGTCTGATCGGTGGCGGTAGTAGTCAGATTAGTCTGGATGATGAAATTGGCGGTCAGGCATTCCAAAGCACATCAAGAACTTTATTGGATACTCAGATGAGCCGTGTGACGGCTAATGATGCCGGAATCTGGAAGACGGTGGGGATTATTCTAGGAGGTTTAGTCCTGGTGGCAATAATCATTGTGGCTGTCGAATTGCTTTCATCTAATGTTGAAGAGGCTATTGAAACTCATGATGAAGCCAATTCCGAGGAGAACTCCGTTTTGCTACATCTGGATTCTCTGATGTCTGACGTTAATAATCATAGAAGAGGTTTCAAGTACGGTGGGGAATTTAATTCATTATTACCCATTGTGGAACGAGAGAGTTAGAGAAAAGAGTTCGAGAAGATGCAACGATTCGTAAATTCACCAAAATCAGCAGCCCTGATTGCCATCACTCTTTGTTTTTTGACCGCGTTACCAGCCTGGGGGCAGGTGACGATCACTCCAGCGATGCGAAAGGCTGAAAACGCTCTGCGCGTGAAGATCACTCGGGCAGGTAATTGGTTTGCTCAGGGGAAGATCGACGAGTCAGCCGACTTAGTCGAAGAAGTTCAAAAGGAATTTGAAGAACAGATGAAGGGAGCAGATCAACAACAGATCGCTCTCTACTCCAAAGTTTACAATATGTTGAAGAAGGCGCATGCGTTGCTTGAACTGGAGGGAATTGTATTGGCTGAATTGAAGGCTCCAGTGGTCGCCAAGCCGATGCCGAAGCCTGTTGTTCCAGTCAAGCCAGGGGATGGCCCGGAAACGTTGACTGAAATGCCAGCTGGAAAGATTAGTTTCGTGAACCATGTGACACCGATTCTGATGGCTAAGTGTGGTAACTGCCACGTACGTCAGGCTCGGGGGATGTTCAGTATGGAATCTTACGAAACCTTGATGAAAGGCCCGGATGCGGGAGTTGTCATCTTTCCCAAAGATCCGGCAGGAAGCCGAATTATCGAAGTCATCGAAGAAGGCGATATGCCTCGTGGAGGATTAAAGGTCACGGATCTTGAATTGGCTGTCTTGAAGAAGTGGATTGAGGAAGGGGCTGAATTTGATGCGGATGATCCTAAAGAGCTTCTGGTGGATCTCAATCCTAATGCCAGCGTGGGAGATTTGCCTGTCGTTAAACCGATGAAGTCAACAGGGACTGAGACGGTTAGTTTCAAGAACGATATTGCTCCTATTTTGGTCGCCAATTGCGCTAGCTGTCATGGATTTGGAGATCGGCCATCGGGACGATTTGACTTGGCCTCATTCAGTGCGATGATGCGAGGTGGTGAAAACGGTCCACCGATACTTCCTGGGAATCCAGATGAGAGCTTTCTTGTCAAGAAACTGCTGGGAACAGGAGGTGGCCAACGGATGCCTCGGGGTCGAGATCCATTGGATGACGCTCAGATGGAGTTAATTACGACTTGGATTCAGGAAGGTGCGACTTTTGATGGGTTAGACTTTACGTCCAATATTAGACGAGTCGTTGCGATTGCAGTGGCTGAGAACAGCACACATGATGAATTGGCAGCACAACGGACAGCCTTGGCGGCATCCAATTGGAATCTTGCCTTGCCAGGCATCAATCATGCGACAGCCGACACAACTAATTTTCATTTGCTGGGCACACAGACGGAAGCTCAGTTAAAGGAGTTTGGCACGCAGGCTGAGGAGATAGCTAAAAAGGTTTCCCTTACCCTGAAACTACCCGCCGAAAAGCCTCTGCTTAAGGGCAAAATAACGCTCTTCTTCTTTAATGCCCGTTATGACTATGGTGAATTTGGCAAGATGATTGAAGAACGGTCGATTCCCCGAATCTGGAAAGGGCACTTTAACTACGACATTGTTGACGCCTATGGGACCGTACTTATTCCTCGCAGTGAAGACTATACACTTAACGGTCTGGTGGCTGAACATATTGCCGGAATCTATGCCCGTAGTTTGGGAGATGTTCCATCCTGGTTTTCTAATGGACTCTCAAGAACTATTGCGGCCAAAGTGGTGAAAGACGATGCGCGGATCAATGCTTGGAAAGAATCTATCCAAACGGCGGCATCCCGAGTGGAAAAGTCATCGGATATCGTAACCGGAAAGCTCGGCGGCGAAGATGGTGCCCTGCTCTCTTATAGCTACGTTCAATTTCTTATGAGCAATAACGCTCGCTGGAATAGCCTCGTTTCGGCCGTTGGTAATGGAGCATCATTCAAAGATGCCTTTACTAAAGCCTATGGGGACTCACCCGAGAAAATCTCCGAAATCTGGTGGAAAACCGGATCTTAAAACCAACGCGCGACCCTCTCAATTTAAGCAATCATGGACATTCTCAGCGTTGAATCCACCCCCGAGTATTTGGTGGATCAGCAAGTTATCGCCCATTCAGACGAGGTTCTGGTCACTCAATTGATGGGTGGAGTTTCCAATTACGTACTACTTGTGGAGTTTCTTGATACTCAACGACAAAACTGGGTTTTAAAACAGGCTCGCGATCGCCTTGCTGTGGAGCAGGAATGGCTTTGTAGTGTGGAACGAGTTATTCGAGAGATGGATACGTTGCAGATCTGCCATGATATTATCGCTGCTTCCGGTGGTGCTCCCGATGGCCGTCAGGCTGTCGTGCCAGAGATACACTTTGAAGATCGAGATAATTACATTTATGCCATGACAGCAGCGCCGAAAGATTGCCGAGTGTGGAAACAGGATTTACTCGGTGGCATAGTCGATAGCGATGTGGCAAGATCCTGTGGTTGGCTACTTGGTGTGCTTCACAGCCAAAGTTGGGATTCTCAGGAAGTCCAGTCAAAGATCGGTTCGACCGAGTTTTTTGATGACTTGAGACTGGATCCTTATTACCGCCAAATCGCCCGTGTTCACGCTGGTCTGAATTCGCCTATCGAAAAACTGTTACAAAGTAATTGGGATCACCGCCTTTGCCTCGTGCACGGTGATTACAGTCCTAAGAATATTCTGGTCGACAAACAGTCTGTTGTGCTGCTGGATTTTGAAGTGGGACATTACGGCGATCCGGCTTTTGATTTAGGGTTCTTTCTCACGCATTTGCATATTAAGACACTCATCGCTGGTACGCGATTTAATGAATATGCCAACCTGATCGATGTGTTTTGGGACGCGTATCAACAACAACTCCAGACGGTACTGTCGGAGGCTGACTTGCAGGCCCTGCAACAAAGGGCAGCCTTGAACTTAGGGGCTTGTTTGATTGCCAGAGTCGATGGGAAGAGTCCGGTGGAATACTTAACCGACTTGGAGCAAGAGGCATGTGTACGGCAAGTCGGTTGGACGACGTTGGTCGAAGAAGCCGATGACCTGCAAAGAGTTCGGGAAATTATGAAGGCAACCATGCTGCGTTAGGAGCGAGTATGACAATTATCAAGAAAGTATGGGCTCGAGAGGTTCTCGATAGTCGTGGCAGGCCTACCGTGGAAGCGGAAATCCATACCGAAGATGGATATACGGGTTTCGCGATTGCTCCGTCAGGAGCGTCCACTGGAAGTTCCGAAGTCTTGGAATTGCGTGATGGAGATCCTCAGCGGTATGACGGCCTAGGAGTACTTCAGGCCGTTAATAATATCAACACGCACATTGCTCCAGTTTTGTGTGGTCTGGATAGTGCTGACCAGCGAACTTGCGACCAAGCTATCTTGAGCCTTGATCCTTCCGATCAAAAAACAAAGTTGGGTGGAAATGCCACAATTGCTGTGTCACTGGCCTTGGGGCATGCCGCTGCCGCCTCTAAAGGAATCCCTCTTTACGAACATCTACATCAGGTAATTACACAGGGAGTGACAGCATTGGGGTTTGATAGCTCGTTATTCCCCCAGCCGATAGTGCCACTGCCCGAAACGAATATGATTTCCGGTGGATTACATGCTGGTGGTAATTTGGATTTTCAAGATGTGCTGGTCGCCCCGGTCGGCGCACCAGACTATCCAACTTGCTTGGAGTGGATTGTCCGTGTCTATAAACGGTTGGGGAAATTGCTCACCGAGCGTGGATATGAAGGATATTTGGTTGGAGATGAGGGTGGCTACGGTCCTCGCTTGACCTCCAATCGCGATGCTGTCGCACTGGTGACTCAGGCAATTGAGGCGGCTGACTTAACGCCTGGGGTGGATATGGCGATTACATTAGATGTGGCTTCAACTCACTTCTACCGGGATGAAGGTTATCACCTGAAGGCCGAGCAAGGTAGGATCCTCTCGAGTAGTGAGATGATCGATACTCTGGAGTCCTGGGTGGATGAATTTCCAATTATCTCGATCGAAGATGGTCTGGCCGAAGATGATTGGAAAGGTTGGCAGGAGTTACAGGCTCGCCTCGGCGATAGAATTCTGCTGGTTGGCGATGATTTGTTTACCACGAATCCGGACCGTGTGCGAAAGGGTATTGAACTAAAGGCTGCGAATAGTGTTTTGGTGAAGGTGAACCAGATTGGTACCTTAACCGAGACGATTGAAACGATGGCTTTGGGACGGGAGGCCGGTTATAGCCTGGTAATCTCTGCACGCAGTGGCGAAACCGAGGACTCGACACTGTCAGATCTGGCAACAGCAGCATCCGGAGAACAGATCAAAGTTGGCTCGATTGCACGCAGTGAGCGACTTGCCAAGTACAATCGATTACTGCAAATTGCAGAACAGGTTTCCGAGTTTCAAAACTCCTGCGGGTAACGACGATGACGGATCAGTATTTTCTTTCCACAGCAGACTGCACCAAGAAGAACATTTTTCCCGGAGTGGACATCTATACGGCCGCTGGCGAACAAATGATGTTGTCATTGGTGAAATTTGCACCAGGCGCCGTGGTTGAATTACATCAACATGACCATGAACAGTGTGGCATACTTATTTCCGGAGAGCTTACGTTTACAGTCGGAGATGAAACTCGCGTTTTGCAACCCGGGGAAATGTGGAGAATACCAGGGAATGTTCCTCACACTTGTTTTGCTGGAAAAGATGGAGTCACGGCCTTAGACATCTTTACCCCGATTCGGGAAGATTATCTGTAATAATTTCAATTTTCGTTGCTCGTTCTGGACGATGATACTCGTATAATGCAAAAACTTGCTTCAGTAATCACGACAAGAAACCCTATGAATCATCAGCAAACTTTTTATTGGTCATTTTTCTTTACTGGCCCGTGGCAACGCGGGGTTGGAAGGGATATGTCATAGCGGTTTGTGAACCACTGAATCCAAAGAGAACTTTCCAACCTCGGCACTATCTGCCGGGGTTTTTTTTATGTCATCGCCGGAAACAACTTCCTGCTTACACAGCCTCCTAATATCTAACCCTACAGGAAATTAAATCATGATCGTCGTAATGAAAAACGGTGCCAGCCCAGAAGAAATTGCTGCGACAGTGGTAAGAATTAAAGCACTGGGACTCAAGGCTCATGTCATCGAAGGGACAGACCGGACCGTGGTCGCTGCGATTGGTGAAAAGCGAGAGGAAACCAAAGAGTCGCTCGAATCTGGTGAAGGCGTGGAAGAGGTAATGCCTATCTTGGCACCTTATAAAGTTGCCAGTCTGGAAGTGAAGCCGGAACCTACTGTGGTAACGGCAGGTAGCCTTTCTGTCGGTGGGAATCACGTTGGAGTTGTTGGTGGACCCTGTAGTGTTGAATCAGAAGAGCAACTCATGGAGTCGGCTCGAGCAGTCAAAGCTGCTGGTGCGACTGCATTAAGAGGCGGGGCCTTTAAACCGCGAACAAGTCCTTACAGTTTTCAGGGAATGAAAGAAGAGGGTCTTAAATTGCTGGCGGCGGCTCGGGAAGAAACCGGCTTGGCCGTCGTGACCGAAGTGTTAGCTACTGATGACGTAGAGTTGGTGGCTAACTACGCAGATGTCCTGCAAATCGGCGCCCGCAATATGCAAAATTACCGACTCCTTGAAGCAGTCGGTAACACAGATAAGGCCGTGATGCTCAAACGAGGTGCTTCAGCAACGATGGACGAATTCCTACTGGCAGCAGAATATATCCTCAACGAGGGAAATCCTAATGTAATGCTCTGTGAACGTGGGATTCGGACTTTTGAATCTCATACCAGATTTACACTTCCTTTAGCTTCGGTAACTTACTTGCACCACAAGACACACCTGCCCGTGGTCATTGATCCAAGTCATGGTACAGGTCATGCTTACCTGGTGCCGGATATGGCGGTGGCGGCCGTTGCGGCTGGAGCAGATGGACTGATAATTGAAATGCACCCTAATCCGCCGGAGGCGATGAGTGATGGGTATCAGTCGCTCACACCTCAGCAATTTCAGGAAACCATGGACCGGTGCCAAACAATCGCTCAGGCTATTGGGAAGTCTATTTAGACGCCTTCGATGAGTGATCCGTTTTCAACGACTCGAATAGGCCGGCCTACGCTGCTCAGATTTTCATGAAATGCGTCGATGCCCAGTTTGTCGTAGATAGTTGTGAGTAAGTCAGGAACGGACGTTTTTCCGGAGAGGATATTTTCACCATTCACGTCAGTTTCTCCGATCACCTGCCCTGCCGAGACGCCGCAGCCTGCTAGAGCAATGCTGTAGGCTCGGGGGTAGTGGTCCCGGCCTCCTCGGCCGTTGATACGTGGAGTGCGGCCAAATTCGCCCATCCAAATAACCAGCGTTGAATCTAGTAATCCGCGTTCCTGTAGATCGGCCAGTAGCCGTGCATAGGGACGGTCGACTTCCTGGCAGAGCGTCGAAGTGCGCTCGTAATTGTCGAAATGTGTATCCCAGTTGTTCGATGTGACCTGCACAAAAGTAACTCCGGATTCGACCAGACGTCGAGCCATCAGGCAACCGGATGCGAAGTTGCCTTCACCATAAGATTCACGGCTGGCCACTGTTTCCTGCTGCAAATCAAAAGCTTTCATCAGCGGGCTTGTTATCATGCGGGCAGCCTTTCCATAGACTTTCCGATTGGCCCGAGTCCACTGTTCCGCTCCTTCTCGAGTACTATCTTCTTCCAATTGATCTAGTAATCCCAGCCGGCGACTAAAGCGATTTTTGGTCGTGGTGATTGTTGTATTCAAAGGAGGTTGATTGGGGTCGGTAATCGCAAATGGTTCATGGTCGACTCCCAGAAACCCCGCTCCAATCAGGTTTCGATTTGCACCAATTCTTACAAAGGCAGGTAAGTCGGATTCTGGATTGCCAATATGATGTGAAACATGAGAACCGATTGTGGGATGTTTAATGCTGGCTGAAGGCAGGTATCCGGTTTGCGCCCAATAGGAGGCGCGAGGGTGACTACCTTCTGGGCCGTGCATGCCCCGCAAGAGACTGATCTGGCTCATGGCCTTGGCTGTTTTGGGCAGGCGATCACTGATTTGAACTCCGGGTATCGTTGTTTGAATCGCGCCGGCGTCACCAGCATTGCCTGAGTTGGGCTTCGGGTCCCAGGTGTCGAGTTGACTGGGGCCTCCTCCCATCCACAGCAGGATGCATGCGGTGGCATTGGATCTTAGCGTGGATGCCTGGGCAATAATATTTGCTTGCCATCCCGTTACGGCGGCCAAACCGAGTGTTGAACTGCGGAATAATTGACGTCGATTCAAAGTGTGATGAGTCATAGCAGAAATTCCTCCATGCCGATGCCCCGTGGGTGAATACTGGATGGGATATTTAATTACGGGTTTTGAATTCAGAGGTATTGATTAATGCCCAGAGGATATCTTCAAATGCCTCGGCACGATTCCCCACTTGCTGGATGTACTTTAAGTTTGTGGCCAGTTCTTTTCGGTTGGGACGACGAGAAAGAGTCTTCAGGTATAACTCCTGGACAGCCTGTCGGTCACTGCTTACTTCGTTCAGTAGATTACCCAGCATCGTTCCGGGACGAGAGGTAATTTGACGTGAAAGGCCTGGGGCATTCATCAGTAGTAAGGCCTGTGGAATGGAACCAGAAACCTCTTCTCTGAGATTGTTGGGGTCATAGCCAAATGTTTGGCTGAATTGACGCCGCAGTAGATCTTCGGCACGCTCTGGTAATTCCGGGAATTGTAAGGAATTAAGGATGGCATCCATGAGTTGATCCGACCTGAGCGGCTGAATGGTATTTGCCTGAAACGGAAGTTGATCGTAAGGCCTCCGATTGAGGCTGTCGAGTTGGTAGTGGCGTGTCGAGACGATGGTTGCGATCAACCATTTCATGTTATAGCCGGAGTCTGCAAACTTGCCTGCCAGGTAATCAAAAGCAGCCGGAGCGGTTGCTTCACGATCGGGCCCCATGTCATCGACAGGTTCATGAAATCCCTCTCCCACTAACTCGGCCCAGACCCGATTGACCGTCGCTTTGGCAAACCAAGGATTGTCTTTCGCGGTGACCCAGCGAGCCAATGCCGAACGCCGGTCCTGATCGGTGGTTCCAAGAGGAAGACTCTCGTTGTTAATGAAAAACTTCGGTGCTACCTCGGGGCCCGGAGTGGCCGGATCTTCGAAGTTGGGCATGCGGTGTTCGAGTGTACCGATGAACCGATTATTGTTCATACGTGGTTGGAATCGAATACGATCCACGGCATAGACTAAAAACGTGCGTGGATCCATTTGGGGGCGTAACGCCACTCGCGGAAAGAAGGCGGCTAATTCATGGAACTGTTCCTGCTTCCAGCGGTCTGTCGGGTGGTCATGACATTGAGCACATTGGATTTGAATGCCGAGGAAAATCCGTGATATCTCAGACACGGTATCTTCAGGACGCCCCTGCTGGGCAGCAATCAATGCCGTGCGTCCGTCTTCTCGAATGTCTCCCGCTGCGGTAATCAGGTCAGTGGTAACCTGATCCCACGAAAGATTGTTATTTAATGCGTTTCGAAAGTATTGTTCAGCAGATGCAGCACCTAACAAAACCTGATCATTGCTACGTCGGTAGTAAATGACGTCTCTCCAAAATCTGCCCCAGTTAACACCAAAATCGGAATCTTGTAAAAGCAACTCCGCTACTTTTGTTCGTTTTTCAGGGTGGTTTTCTAAACCGAATACCAATACGTCATCAAGAGTTGGCGTTTTGCCGGTGATATCCAGAAACAAGCGTCGTAAATACGTTTCGTCGTTACAAACATCATTGGGAGACGGCTGCGTTTGCTCGTCAATTAAGCGATCTACTTCTGCCGCCACTTCGAGCACGGATTGAGCAAGTAGAGAATTGCCGATGAAGAAAATGGTACAGGTGAATATCAGCAAATAACTGCAACTATGGCGAATCATGGTCGGTCTGCCTCTTTTAACCCCTACACTTTTTGTTTAACACATATTATCGACAGGAGTTTCGACGAAATAACTAAATCTTCCCGATATAATAAGTGAGACCGCGAAACTTTCTTATCGACAATCGCGTTTAATGCTAGGTTTTGAGCCGCGCAATGTTCCATAGTTTATCAAGGTGCCTCATGATGATTCGACTGTTATCAACTTTGCTACTGGCGTTGTTTGTGACCCAGGGGCTACAGGCTCAGCCTCCTGCAAATATGCAACAACGTTTGGCTCGGTATCGTCAGCTATTACAACGATTCGACGTCAATAAGAATGGACAACTCGACCCACAAGAACGTGCGGTGATCAGGCGTATTCAGGCACAACAAAGCGGCGACAATCCACAAACTCGTCCGCAGATGCAACGCCCTCAAAACCAAACACCGGCTCAACCCAATGCCAATGGGCAACGTCGCGGGAACTTCCAGTTTCAATTCCGCAAACGTGAGAATAAACTGGATCGCACTCGATTATTGAACCGTTTTGATACCAACGGAGATGGACAGTTAGGTGCAGATGAAAGAGCGAAGGCCATCGAGGCGTTAGCTAGATAGTTGTTACTTCATTTGGTCGATCAACAGCCGGTGGATGGCAGCAGGGGCTGCCAGTGCTAATCGCTTGTCCGGCAACGATTCGATTAACCGGATATCCACTTGGTCTTCTTCATCCGCGGCCAGTTGGGTTAGCGTCTTGACTAAAGTATCGCGTTTAGTCACTGGCATCTTGCTTAAGTCATAAATTCCAATTTGGTTTTCGCTAATGGCATGTTCAGCGGTCGTGATTTCCAAAACTCCATTGGCACGAGCAATATAGGTCAGGCCATTTGCTGTAAGGATTTGCTCCAGACATTCCTGTAGAGATTCGTTTTCAGTTGCTGCCTTAACCTGACTCTTAGGTGTCCAACCTGACTGCCAGATGTTCTTCCAGTTTGCCTGGAATTGTAAAGGTGAATTGGCATTAAGGTGGATCAAAACCTCCAATAACGGTGCGCCAGCGGCGAAATTCAATGTGTATTCCTGTTCATAGTGCTGCCAGGCGGCAAACTCAAATGACTCGGATGAATCTTCACGTGTGCGCAAGTAACTCAGTAAATTCTGGACTCGATCCAGAGTCCGTTGGCTTCCGGACACTGCGAGATGTTTGATCTGTTCATTTTCCGGATCGACTTCAGTAGTGGTAATCGCTACTTCGACCGGAGCAAGAAGTTGGTTGACCATCGTGCTCAATTCTTCCACCGGTATTACTGACAAATTATCGTCACTGGCTTTCCAGACGATCGTCTTTTGGCTGACATCGGTATGTGATTCAGCCAAGACTAGAACATGTCCTTCCTCCACTCGGTAGGCGAGTCCAAGGTCTGAGAGGACAGTGGTTAATATCTGTTCGATGGTTTGATTCTCAGAAGTGTGTTTTACTCCGGCCGCATGATTTAGCCGAGCAAGATGAAGAGACTCGAAATCAAATGTGAAGGGGATGTTTCCGAGCGTGCCTAGGAACTCAAGGAATTGATTGAGTGGTATTGGGTTGGCAACATCGATTTGAGAGACCGTAAATTTAAGTCCCGCTTCAACGTTGACCGCAGCTGCCGCCTCTCGAGGTACACCTTTTGGTTTTGGCAATTTAGCAACGGGAGCTGCATTGTCGATCGTAAACGGACTGTTACTCAGAAAGGGAGCGACATCATCGATGACGGAGTCAAGGTTTTCCGCCTCTTCCGGATTGTCGTTGCCGTCCGTCGGATTTCCTTCAGGTGTTAATCCTTCGGGTGCTACGGGCAATGGTTCTTCCCTCAGTTGTTCACCCGGATCTTCACTTGGACTTTCACTCGGATCATCCAGCGGGTTATCAGGTGTTACAGCGTCATCCATGGGAGGGGCCGGATCTTCCGGCATAGGTTGATCTGAATCCTCAGGATTTTCATCGATTTGAGGATCGTCCATGTCTTCAGGCATTTCCTGATTACCGGCTTGCCCCTCTTGTCTATCTGGTTCGGTGTTGTTGCTTCCGTTCTCGATGGTGTCTGGGTTGTCGGGTAGATGTGTCGCGAGTTGAGATTCCTCTTGAGTTCCCCCCGAGAGTGCAAACAGGCATATGACGCCAATGACGATTAATGTAGATACGCAACTAAAGGCGACCAGCAGTTTCTTCCGATTTTGAGACGTGGATGCATCACTCCAGTCAGTCAAATCAGCGTCGGCCAGATCTTCGTTCGTTGTGGCGGGATTTTGACTAACGGCTTCCAATGAATCCTGATCGTCGGTTTCATCGTGGTTACTAACAGTCTGTGACATTTCAGGCGTTGTATAGCCAAAATCTTCCACGGTATCGCCGTGCTTGTCGTCAGTGGATGACTGAACGGGGGTTGACCGTTTCTGTTCGGTGTCTACATCTGCATTTGGATCAGATACTGGTGATTCGACGCTTGGCGGTACGGAAGGGACTTGCACCATGCTGTTGCATTTGGGACAAGCAAAGATCTGCCCCAGCAAGTCAGGTCGACTGACAATGAGTTTTGATTTGCAGGTTACGCAGTGGATGGAAAAGGATTCCATAGCTTCCCTTTCACGACAATCAGGGGTACTCGACAATGGCGCCGGTCTGAGACGACGTTGGGCTTTCTGTTTATTCTACGAAAACAGAAGGAAGTGTGTATTGTTTACTTTCGGCAGCCTTGCGTGTCGTCAATAGGATAATCTTGTTGCCTGCTTTGATTGGGTCATCGGTAATGAGCCAAACAAGTTTTTGATCTTTTTCGGTGGGAGACTGTACGGTTGTTACCGGGTTGGCTTTCATCACAATGCCGGTAAGGATTTCTTCCAGTGGTTTGTTTTCCATGACGAAATCCCGAATGGCCTGATTTCGAGTAATCCCTTCGTCCATCAGATCGTTGCCATCAATCTTGATCACAAATTCAAATGGCAATCCACGGTTGGAGTTTTTCACATCCATTTCGATGTCGGCAATTGCCAGATTGAGATCCTGTTGAGGGATATCCACGGACATTGAAGATTTTAAAACGTCTTCCAGCGTTTGAGGGGCTGCTGTGTTTGTTGGGTTTTGAGCAACGGAGACAGCACCAGGCTCGGACGCCAGACTAAGTTCACTGGCAAGAAGGATATTAGGAGCCGCTTCGAGTGGCATCGCAATGTTGAGAATAGGAGTTTGGCCTTCCACCTGGATTCGAGTTTGTGCGTGTAGAAATCGAATCATCCCGGGGAATCGAAATGAAAGTGCTCGCCAGTGTTTGGAAGGATTGATATCCACCATATAAGATTCGATTTTATTGGGGATTTCATTCATCCGATCCCGCATCTGTGTAATCAGATCTCGTTTGTCAAGCGTGAGTCCGGCAGACATTCGTGCTTCGAGATAGAAGACTTCGTCGAAATGTACACTCAGTAAAATCGCTTCCAGTCCTTCTCCCAACAGCCACTGCAGTGGTTCGCGGACTTTAACAGGCTCTCCAAAGTAGAAGCGATTGCCATCACGGAACAGCGTTGTGAAAAGAAAACTGGGGGCCATCAGGACATTGATATGCCGGTCAGCATCAGACTGCTTTTGCAATTGCGCCATTGTGCGTCGTAATAACGGTGGCTTGCCTCCCCATTCCAGGATAGCTTCAATCGACTCGGTTACTCCAAAGACTAGAATCCCTGGTTGCTCAGGAATCAAAGCTTTGTATTCACCTACCGTGAATACCAAACCGTTTTCAGTTTTTTCTGAATCGGGGTCTCCGAGTAGACCGCTACGTGCTCCACGGTCGAGTGCTTCTTTTAGGTGTACCACAATAGTGGGAGCAGTGCCCTGCTCTTGCTCGTCGACAACCCAGCTGAGGATCAGTCGGTCGATTTGATCCAGCGAAACGCCAGTGACGGTATCAAATCCGGAAATGGCAGCCGCCACTTCAGGCCCCATGGCATCTAGCACCTGGACTCCACCATCCGCTGCGAGCAAATCCGCCATGCGAATGGAAATAAATAACTGAGCTCCGGGAGGTGTCCATGTGAGATCCATGGTGTCCCCATCGGTCGGAGATTGCCAGAGCGTTTCACCGTCGTCTTCAACCAGTAGCACGCCTTCTTCTGACTCATCCGGATTCGTGTTTTCAGTGTCCACCCCACCTGTTTCCGGTGTTCGGTTTGTAATAACTTCTTCATCAGGGTTGGTGGTTTCCCCATCGGGATTACTATCTGTTTGAACAACTTCTCCGTTTTGCTTGCCCTCATCTTCAGATTCAATGGGTGTGTTGTTGAGCATGACAAAGACCATGATGATTCCCAAGACGCCCGCTCCAAGTCCACCCCAGAGAATAGGATTGGCCCAGGGAGATTTTCGTTTTCGGCGGTGACGTCGAGCAGAAGTTGGCCTCTTGGAGGTTGCCTGAGGCGTTTTCGACATTAAATCCGAAGACTGCTTCTGTTTTTCGTTGGTCGATGTTTTGCCCGCCGTGATGTCAACTACAGTCGTGCCGCTTCCAGCGGATGATGGTGGCGATGGTTTGTCTGCTGGTGGCGGGAGAGGGCCAATGTTTAGGATTGCACTTTCAGTGGTTAGAGCGGCTTCGTACTCAATTAGGGTGTCTGAACCGATGGTACTCAACGTTTGTTGTTTGAGTTCTGCAGGGACGAGCAATGCCAGTTTGTCAGCAACTTCCTGTGCTGATTGAAACCGAGTCCCCGGATTCTTGGCCATGAGATAGTTCAGGAACTGGCTGATGTTGTCGTTTACACCAAACGGCGACAGGTCATCAATTGGATCGTTGGCGTGACGATGAAGCTTTTCCTGAATGGAACCACCGGGGAAAGGAACCATTCCGGTGAGCATCTGGAACAGAATGCTACCGAGGCTGTAAATGTCTGCCTGATGGCTGGGAAGTGATCCGGGAAGTTGGCACTCCGGAGCCATGTAGTCAGCCGCCATTAGCAGTCGGGGATTGGCTTCATCGACAGGCAAATTGAGTGGCCGTGGCAAGGCATCAAAATGATGAATTAACTTGACTTGATTGTTTGTGTCGAGCCAAATGCATTCGGGCGAGAGACGGCCGTAAACGAACTGCCGTTGATGTAGATGGGCCAGAGCGGAAGCCGTTTGCCAGGCGATATGACAGGCAGTCGAAGCATTCAGCCGGGAGGTTGACTTGAGCTTGTCGGCTAATGTGCTCCAGGCACCTTCCCGCTCCACTCCGGGATCTTCCAAAACGACATATCGAAAGGAAACCTGATCAACTAAATCAAAAACTCGCCAGACCAAATTGTCCTTGATAGCCCCAGCCGTTTTGACACGCTCTGCCAGTTGAGTCCAAACGCTCGGGTCTTTCAGAGTGTCTCCCGTTAGGAAATGTAGAATGACGGGGTGACCGGTATAGATATGATTAGCTTGAAACCAGCCTTTTAGCGAGCCTTCTGAGATTCTGTTGGAGACCCGATACCGACCGAAATCGAAAGGGCCTTTTCGACCTTGTAGTAGCACTTTGGCTTGGTAGGGAGAAAGCTTACCAGTCTTAATCAGCCAGGCAGCAGTGCTTTTGGAATTGTCCAGTTCTGGATTTTCTGCCACCAGCTTGGCAAACTGCTGGCGCAAATCCAAACTGTCCCGCGATTCGAGGAGTCCGCTTTCTCGGAGGTTGAGCCAGAATTCAGATGTACTTGTCATATTTTTATTAATACTGTGCCCCGGAACCCGTCAGGTTTCTTGAACCTGCTAATACTTCCCCTACAGTGTCTTTAATGATTTCACAGGATGTCTGTACCTGTGTTGAACTCACGTCTAAATGAGTGACTAATCTAATTCGTTGGGGGCCTAGTGCTAAACATCGGACACCTTGGGTATCAAGTTCACCTGCCAAAGCAGCAGCCGTACCAATTTTTTCATCGATATCCATCATGACAATATTGGTGTCAACCGGTCCTGGTAGTGACAGCCCTTCGGTAGCGTTGATCATGGTTGCCAGTTTTTGAGCGTTGTCATGATCGTCGCTCATTCGTTCAATATTGTTTTGCAATGCAAACAAAGCTCCAGCGGCGATGACACCCGCCTGTCGCATGCCGCCTCCAAAGGCCTTGCGGTGCCGACGAGCAAAGTACATTTGTTCTTTGGTTCCGCAGAGAGCAGAACCGACCGGAGCTCCTAAACCTTTGCTAAAGCAAATCGAGACTGTATCAAAATGGCTGGACCATTGTTTGGCAGAGATACCGGTGGCGGCGACCGCGTTGAACAGCCGGGCTCCATCGAGATGGGTTTTCAATCCGTTTTCATGGGCCCACTGGCAAATCTGCTCCACGTGTTCGTAAGGTTGCACTCGTCCACCGCCCCGATTGTGAGTGTTCTCCAAGCACAGCAATCGCGTAATGGCGAAGTGCTCGTTATCGGCTTTGATCGTACCGTGAAGCTGTTCCGGCCGCAGAATACCGTTTTCACCTTCCACGAGTGACGGTGTAAGGCCGCTGAGTGAAGCATATGCACCCTGTTCATAATTGTAGATATGACAGCCAGATTCGCAGATGAACTCTTCCCCCGGTCTGCAGTGGACACGTAATCCAATTTGATTTGTCATCGTTCCGGAAGGCATGAAAATAGCTGCTTCTTTTCCGGTCAGCTCGGCAATGAGATCCTGCAAGGCACCTACGGTGGGATCTACGTCAATGACATCGTCGTCAACTTCACAATTGGCGATGAAATCCCTCATGGCGGCCGAAGGTTTAGTGACAGTATCACTGCGGAGATCAATAGGTATAGTCATAGTTGCGTTCCGTTGCCAATCCGCCGAGTCATCGTCCCTGAAGACGCATTCGGCTGGAAATTCATTCAATGCAATAGTAGGTCCAGCACCATTTAGGTCAAGGCTGGAATCCAACTAGGAAAAAGAGCCTGACCGGGCTTCTCTCTCTATTATGAAGGGATGAATTGCCGGTGGGAATTACCTAGCTACCGTTTAATTGTGATTATGCAGGATTTCAAATGAACTGAACCTGAGTCGAGAGTAGAACTGCTCAATGGCATCAGGAGCGGTCATTTGCGGGGTTATCAAAACACGGTTATGTGACCACAATGAAGACTCACTCCGAAATCCAATTTTCAGAATTAGTTTTACGACGAAGATGCTTAGGCAATGAACCAAAGCTTACTCTCAATCCAACGTATAGATACTCGTCGCGATGATATTCGCGACGTGCTGGGAAGCTTACGCACTAAGTTGTCTCCTCAGGGAAACATTGTGAGCGAAGCCGGTCGCCAGCGTACGATTGCAGTTTTTGGCGAACCTCTTACACCGCAACAGGTTGTGGAACGTATTTGCAGTGAAGTTCAGGACGGTGGTTTAGAGGTTGTACTTAAGTACAACGAATTGCTCGATGGTGCACGTCTGACTCCTGATACGTTACGAGTTAGTGAGCAGGAACTTGAGGCAGCCCATCAGACAGCCGATCCGGAGTTCCTCGCGACGATTGGCCGTATCCGCGACAATATCATGGAATTCCAATCGGCGATTTTGCATAAGCAGGTTAGCCTGGAGCGACCGACAGGAGTAAAACTGACACAACGCTATACGCCGATGAAACGAGCTGGCTTGTGCATCCCGGGAGGAGCGGCGGCGTATCCGTCGACCGTTCTCATGACCGCTGTTCCTGCGATGGCTGCAGGTGTGGAAGATATCGCGATGATGGCTCCGCCCACAGACTTTGGATCCAATAACCCGGATCTGTTGGCCACGTGTTATGAGATTGGTATTAAAGAAGTCTATCGCATGGGAGGGGCTCATGGGGTAGCTGCTTTGGCTTATGGACTGGAGAATCTCCAGGGAGTCGATATTATCGTTGGCCCCGGTAATTTGTTCGTTGCTTTAGCCAAAAAACTCGTCTACGGCCAGGTGGCGATTGATTCGATAGCAGGTCCTAGCGAAGTGGTCGTCATTGCAGATGAAACGACGCGTGCTGACTACACCGCGGCGGATTTATTGGCGCAGGCGGAGCATGCACCTGGAGCCAGCATTTTGGTGACTTGGAGTGAAGATGTGCTGGAGCAGACTGCGGCGGAATTAGAGCGACAGGTGGCAACGCTTAGCAGAGAGGATTTGACACGACAAAGCCTGGAGGATTTTGGCGCGTTGATCTTGGTAAAAGATCAGGACGAAGCAGTCGAAATTACGAATCTCATTTGCCCAGAGCACTTACACATCGCCATCGACAACCCGTATGAATTACAAGAACGGCTCACAACGGCCGGAGCCACCTTTATGGGGAATCATACTCCTGTGGCACTCGGGGATTATGTGGCCGGTCCCTCACATACGTTACCTACTTCCGGAACAGCCCGCTGGGCTTCTGGCTTAAGTTCGAACGACTTCCTGCGTTCGAGTAGCGTGCTGGAGTTTTCTCGAGACGGTATGCTGGACGTCGCTGTAGATGTTCAACGCATGGCCGACAAAGAAGGGTTAACCGCCCACCGAGCCAGTGTCGATATCCGCGTGCAGGGTTAATTGGTAATAGAATTATGACATTTGTACGAAACAATATTTCGCAATTGGCGGGCTATGTACCTGGGGAGCAACCACAGGGTGGTAAGTTCATTAAACTGAACACAAATGAAAATCCCTATCCACCGTCCCTCAAAGTGGTTGAAGCAATTCAAGTCGCCGCTGAAAAGCTTGTGCGGTATCCCGATCCTGTTTCGACGGCATTCCGTTTGGCTGCCGGCGAAGCCTTGAATGTCGATCCTGATTGGATCATATGCGGTAACGGTAGTGATGATATTCTCACAGTTTTGACTCGTTCGTTTGTGGATCAGGGAGATCTGATTCGGTTGCCTAATCCCAGTTACATCCTCTATCGGACGTTGGCGGAAATTCAAGGCGCCCGATCTCAGGAAGTAGACTTCAATGACGACTGGACATTGCCAACGAGTTTTGGCGATCCCGATGAAGGACTCAAGTTAGTATTTCTTCCGAATCCAAATAGTCCGACCGGGACAGTGGTTAGCCAGGAGGAAATCTTGGCGTTGGCTGAACAGCTGCCCTGCCCGATTTTAATTGACGAAGCCTATGTGGATTTCGCTGAATTTAACTGTATCGAACTGGTTAAGCAGAACGAAAAAATCATGGTCTCTCGAACGCTCAGCAAGTCCTATGGACTGGCGGGCTTGCGATTTGGGTTTTTGGTTGCTCAGCCTTCGATGATCGAGCAATTCCTCAAGGTTAAGGATTCTTATAACTGTGACGCACTGTCAATTGCCGGAGCAACGGCGGCCATTTCCGATCAGCAGTGGCTAAGAGAGAACGTCTCCAAAATACGAGCAACTCGCGAGAGTCTGCAGTCACAATTGACACAATTGGGATTTGAGGTAATACCCTCACAAGCCAACTTTGTATGGTGCACGCATCCCGAAGCCGAAGTAAAACCTATTTATGACTATCTCAAAGAGAACCGCATCCTAGTGCGGTACATGAGCTATCCTAACTGGAAGGAAGGCCTCCGCATCAGCGTAGGTACGGACGACCAAATTAGTGCTTGTATGAGTTTAATTCAAAGTAAGGTGTAACTTATGGCGCGTACGGCTGACATTGATCGTAAGACTGCCGAAACCGACATTCAACTTTCAATCAATCTTGATGGCTCTGGCCAATCGGACATTCAAACCGGAGTTGGTTTCTTTGACCATATGCTGGAGTTGTTTGCCAAGCATGCCGTGATTGACTTGAAGGTTCGTGCCAATGGTGATTTGCACGTTGACCAGCATCACACCGTTGAAGATACCGGAATTTGTTTAGGCCAGGCCGTGAAAGAAGCTTTGGGTGACAAGGTCGGGATTCGCCGCTATGGGCACTTTACTCTGCCCATGGAAGAAACACTCGTCAACGTCGCGATTGATCTGAGTGGCCGCTATTACATGGTGTTTAACGCAGAATTTCCAAGTTCTAAAATCGGAGATTTCGATAGCGAATTGGTGGAAGACTTTTGGCAGGCTTTTGCCGCCAACGTGCTCGGAAACTATCACGTAAATATCCACTATGGCCGTAATAGCCACCACATCAGCGAAGGTATCTTCAAGTGCACGGCTCGTGCATTTCGAATGGCTATCGAAGCAGATCCTCGTATGGAAGGCGTCATTCCCTCGACCAAAGGGACACTATAGAATCGACAACAGAATATGAAAAAAGAGCTGGAGGATGATTGCCTCCAGCTCTTTTTATGCGCGTCGAAACGTGGGTCGTACTTAGTCGATTTCCTGTTCCAGGTATCGAGCCAGTTGATGGAAGTCACTATCTGTTTTGATGTAACGAACCATGGTGACTAGGTTTTCGGGGTCTACCAGTTCTTCGAAGGGAACGTATCTCAGGTCAAATTGATTTTTCACACTCACCATGACGCCATTCAAGCCTTCTTCAACAAGGGCCCGAAACGCTCCAACCCCCAGTTGGCTTCCAAGCATGACATCGAAGGCGGTTGGCTGTGTACAGCGAGCTTCGTAACCGAGTTGTAGTCCATTGATTTTACGAGTTTTGCCGGTCGCGGCTTGGTAGGCAGCACTTAACCGTTTTGTCAGGAGTTGACAGAGGTTGATTTGGGAGATCGCGATGTGTCCGTGATCATCTCTGGGAATGCCTTCGAGATAGCTGTAGGGAAGATATTCAGCCAGACCTTCAGCGACGACGATCACACCGAATTCTTTGCCCAACTCTTCCCGTTTAATCATCGTGCGAACGGCTCGGTCCATGAGCTTGTCCATGTTCATGATTTTGCGGATTTCTTCTTCTCCAGTGACGGGATTGGTTATCGTCTCTTCGGCAGCATAATCGCCTTTCACATCCTCGACACTGATGGCCAGACAGGCTTCGCCTGAGATGGCGGCTCCGTATGCCAGCCATCCTGCACTTCGTCCCATAGCTTCGCACAGGAAGTAGGCGCGACCGGCTGCTGCGTCAAACATCAGATTGCGGATTTCGGTCGCCAGAAAATCGACAGCAGAGAAGAAACCAAACGTAAAGTCGATTCCCATGTAGTCGTTATCGATTGTCTTCGGGAGATGGACGACAGGCAGTTTCTTGGCATCGTCGCTGAGTGTGTCCTGGAAGAGTTTGAACTTGTTGGCGGTTTTGAGCGTGTCATCGCCGCCAATGGAAATGAATGCATCCACGTCTAGCGAACGCAAAGCGTCGTAAGTTCGCTTCATGGGAGCCGTTCGTTCGGGATCGTTCAGGTGTTCCGGATCCGAAATGACTTTCCCTGGGTTGGCTCGGGCTGTCCCGATAATGATTCCCGGAGTCGTACGAGCTCGCTCCAGACAATCTTCCCCCAGAATGACATAGTCTTTGCCTTCTTCCAGCGGCGTACTTCCGTCGTATTCCTGAAGGGACGAATATCCGTGTTTGATACCGATGACTTCTGTTCCGCCACGGGTAAAGGCAATCGCAGCGGCACCAATAACCGAATTCGCTGCCGGAGCAGGTCCACCTGAGAACAGAATGGCGACACGCTTGATGGGATTGTCAGAAGTCTTAGGTCTTGCCAGAGGATCGCTCATGACGCTGTGGGCTCCAAATAATTGAACGCATAGTTGGTTGTCAGCAAACCATCAGTTTAAGCTCGTGACCTAAAATCGAAAACCACCGCAGATGAAAAACCGTTCATCGGTATGGCGCATACAACCATTTGTTGTTCAGGCGTTTTACGCAAGGAAGTCAGATAGATCATTATCCGATCCGGGCAATGCAAGAGTCCAAGAGTTGGTCCGCAGAGTTCTTAAAATGTGCGTTCGACAAACTTGGTGTCGATTGTCCCGGCAGCAAATTCAGGGTGTGTGAGCACTTTTTTATGGAAGGAAGCAGTCGTTTCTATCCCGCCAACCTGAAGTTCCTCAAGGCATCGGAGCATTGTGGCAATTGCTTCTTCCCGAGTAGGACGGTGTACCAACAGCTTACCAATCATGGAGTCATAATAGGGTGGCACTGTGTATCCGGCATAGACGTGTGAATCCCAGCGAACTCCCAATCCACCTGGGATAACCAGATGTTCAATTTTTCCGGGGCACGGTTGGAAATTCTTATCGGGGTTCTCTGCATTGATTCGACACTCGATCGCGTGTCCTTCGCAGGTGATGTCGTCCTGAGTGAACGGGAGTTTCTCGCCTGCAGCCACGATGATCTGGTTCTTAATTAGGTCGACGCCGGTGACTAATTCTGAAACCGGATGCTCCACCTGAATCCGAGCATTAACTTCAATGAAGTAAAAGTTGTGGTCTTTATCTACGATGAATTCAACAGTGCCTGCATTGTGGTAATTGGCTTCGCGAATCATGCGGACAGCCGCGTCACAAATTGCTGTACGAACTTCAGTGGGCAGATTGGTTGCCGGGGACTCTTCGATGAGTTTTTGATGGCGACGTTGAGTGGAGCAATCCCGTTCCCATAGGTGGACGACATTGCCATGTTGATCAGCAATCACCTGAACTTCTACGTGACGTGGATTACCAACGTACTTTTCCAGATAGATCCCGGCATTGCCGAATGCGGCGGCTGCTTCCTGTTGGGCAGCTTGAAGTGCATTTTCCAAATCGTCTTCGGTTTCTGCTACACGCATCCCTTTTCCACCCCCACCGGCGGTCGCTTTGATTAGCACAGGGAATCCGATTTCAGCAGCTACTCGTTTGGCTTCTTTGACATCTTCGATCAGGCCGTCTGAACCAGGGACGACGGGGACGTCAGCAGCCCGAGCCATCTTTCGGGCCGTGTTTTTATCTCCGAGCTTTTCCATCGATTCAGGGAGTGGCCCGATAAAGTCGATTTCACAATTACGGCAGACATCATTGAAATGTGCATTTTCGGCCAGAAATCCATAGCCAGGATGGATGGCGTCGGCGTTACCAACTTCGGCCGCGCTAATGACGCGGTCGATCTTGAGATAGCTTTCATTGGAGCGGACTCCACCTACGCAATAGGCTTCATCGGCGAGATCAAGGTAAGCTGCTCCCCGGTCCCCTTCACTAAAGATGGCAATCGTTTCAATGCCTAACTCTTTACAGGCTCGAATGACTCGAAGTGCAATTTCGCCTCGGTTTGCGACAAGAATACGTTTGTACATAGGTTGTGACGTCTGTTTTATGAATGACGGAGTCTGTAAGTGTGAGTGAGCAGGAGCTTAGCCGCGTGTATCCACTTTGAACATTGGTTTTCCACAGTCCACGGGATCCTGATCATTAACCAAAATGGCAACAACTTTACCACTGACATCCGCAGAGATTTCGTTGAAGACTTTCATCGCTTCCACGATACAAACAGTGGTATCACTGCTGATGCTGTCCCCGACTTTAATAAATGCCGGAGAATCGGGATTTGGCGACTCGTAAAACGTTCCGACCATGGGGCTGTCGATGGTCACAATGTGATCACCTTCATCGTCAGCGGGTGCCTCATCAGCTGGAGCAGCAGGAGCGGCAGCGGCAGCTGGAGCTGGAGCGGCGGCAAGCGGTTGAACTACGCCTCCACGTGACAACCTGACTTTTTGACCGTCCTGTTCCAGATCGATTTCGGTTAAGTCATTTTCCTTCATAAAATCTACGTATTGAAGGAGACGTTCCATATCGAAGACGTTACTGGATTTCGCCATGGTACTAGTATTCTTCCTCTAATGAAGCAATTGAATTCGCGATAATAAGCAATTCTAAGCATAATTGCTTAAAACATCTAAGGGGTAACTGCTTTATTTGTAGTTACTATATCTCCCCTAATTATCGGCTATTTTACGTATTGAACAAATGATTTTTCGTTGGCAATGGTGAAATTATCTTAGAGTTCCACAATTGTATCTTCCAATTTTTTAGGGACGCTGGTTAAAACTTCGTGTCCGTCCTTAGTCACCAGAACATCATCTTCGATGCGAACCCCTCCCCATCCTGGGAGATAAATGCCGGGTTCTACAGTGACCACCATGCCCGGTTCGAGCGGAACATGTTGATTCGAGGCAAGTCTGGGGAATTCATGAATGAAAGTACCAATTCCATGTCCCAAGCTATGTCCAAAGTACTTTCCGTAGCCAGCGTTAGCGATGTGATTGCGTGCTGCAGAATCGACTTTGCTCATAATGGCACCTGGCTTTATCGCCTTAATCGCCTTGAGCTGGGCCTGAAGCACGGTGTTATAGACCTTTTCAAACTTGGCCGTTAATTTTCCTGTGACAATCGTTCGCGTGATGTCGCTTAAGTAACGATCGTAATCAGCTCCCCAGTCAAATAAACAGAAGTTATCGTCCCCGATTCTTTGTTCGCCAGGCTGAGCGTGTGGCAGAGCAGCCTGAGGTCCGACCGCGACGATGGGGTCAAAACTGGTACCGCGTCCTCCAAATTGGCGAATTTGATGTTCCAAATTAAAGGCAATTTCTTTTTCGGTTTGCTCGGCGGTAAGTGACGCTTTGATGACTTCAAACGCCTTTTGGGCCGCTTTGACGGCATTACGAATCGACTGAATCTCTCCTTTGTCTTTAATCTCCCGAAGCTTTTCGACGATGCTGGAAGTGGTTACTAAATTGACACTCGGCAAGGCTTCGGCCAGTGCTTCGGCCTGCCCCAGAGAGAGTGAATTTCCTTCCAGTGCGACGGATGGAACTTTGGCTTTGTTGATCAGTTTGCGACTGGCTTCTACCATAGACTCCACAGAAGGACGAATCACAGAGTCGATATCCGGACAGTCACTCTGGATTTCAGAAATGTAGCGGAAATCACTGATGATGATGGTGTTCTTCGGAAGGACTAGCAGATAACTGGAGTCCCCGCTGAAGCCGGATAGGTACGTGACGTTCAATTCGTCGGTCACCAACATCGCAGTGATTCCCTGTCGCTTAAGTTCGGCTCGAAGCTTTCGACGGCGTTGTGCAAATCGGCTCATTTTCCATTGCTCCTTTTTAGTGTGCTGCCTAGCCCCCGAGGTAACTTCAGGGGATGATTGAGGTTAGCTCAATGGACGATTGTCCTGATCAACGTGGACGACGACCGGAGAATGATCCTGTTCGCCCTGACTGTCCTGATACTGAGCATAGCTACAAATAATGACCATCTCTCCCGGCTTCATTAAATGGGCCGCGGCTCCATTGATGCAAATACGTCCAGAATTTCGTTCGGCTACGATCGCATACGTCGTTAGTCGAGTACCACTGGTAATGTTATAGATGTCGACCTGTTCGTGTTCACGAATGTCGGCTAATTCTAGCAATGCTTCATCGATCGAAACCGATCCTTCGTAATGAAGCTCGGCTTCAGTAACCGTTGCCCGATGAATTTTGCTTTTTAGTAGTGTGCGAATCATGTAAGTCGAATTGTCTAAGTAGTTGGCCAACCCTGCTTTGGATTTGGGAAGGAAGATTGAGGAGCCCGGATAATCGTAAACTATGGCAAGCCGAGCCAGTTGTAGGCGACAAGCCCAACAATCAAACCTCTTCTGCTTACCCCCCATCTTATGAAACAATTTCAGATTTGTAGAGGAGGGGGATTTGAGTTTTGAGAGTCGATTATCGGGTTGCTACCCTCCCAACCCTGCAATCCAGAACGCTAGCCCGATGATTGCAAAACAGGTAAGTACCGAGACAACAAAACCAATCACGTCTGCCTTGGTTGGTTTCTGGAATTCCAGTTGGCTGTTGGGGAACAGTTTGACACGGTCAGCAGGTTGTTCACCCGCATAGACGGCTTCGAGCTTCGCTTGATCTGCTTCTGGGTCTGGCACCACACGTGTCTTCATTTTGGCATAGTATCGATCGAGTGCTTCTTTGGAATTACCAGCTCCCAGAGCGCTGGTAATGAAGCTGGCGACAATCATGACCAAGAACGGCATAATGATTTTAGGCACCAATTCCAACGCATTACGATTGGCTTTGGACTGACCGGCGATATCGACTCCCAAAGGCAGGAAAAATGCCAGATTGAGTTTGAAGTTACCTTCTCCACGCATGGCGGTCCCCTGGGGGTATTGATACACCGTGGTAGTGGTATCTCCCTCGACCTTTACATCTGTTATTTCTGGTTTCACAGAAGCATCGACCGGTACTACTTTGTCCCAGAACATGCCCTGTCCTCCACTCCATAGCTTCTGGCTTCCATCTTTGTTCGTTTCAAACTCACGAGGTGAGTTGACTCGAATCTTTGATTTCCCGACTTCTAATTCGACTAACTCGGTGCCCTCTTGATTTGGTACCGCAATGATTGTTCTTTCTTTGTTGATGAAACTTGGTTCCAGCTTGGCGTGATCCGACTGTTGTGATTCAGGCAGAGTATTCTTCTTTTCTCGCCAAGCCTCTTGCTGAAGAGCCAAGTGCTTCCGGATCGAAGACTTACTAAGCACCTCCAACTTAGACACATGTCTCATGGGCTCGGTGTGAAGGAACGAATCATTCGTTCTCCAAGCGGGAATCAGGTTCGGGCCAAAGTAAGGAATCATGGTGAAGAACAAGAGACAGTAAGCGACGGTAATCCAAGCCGCCTTCGTGGAGGCTTTTCTCCAGTACATACCAACCCAAAAGGGTGCCGCAAATACGAGTGTGAACCAAAAGGTAATCGTCAGCTGTTGAATCATGTCAAATATTAGCAGTGAGAACATGATCGAGCCGCCTACAATAATCGTGCCGGTGATTTTCCCTGTGAGCAGACAATTCTTTTCCGAAGCAGTGGGATTAATAAATGGTACGTACAGATTACGAACGACCAATCCGGAACCCACAATCATGTATGCATCCACACTACTCATTAAGGCGGCCAGTAGACAGGCGAGCATCAGGCCACGGAAGCCAGGGCTGAGTAGCCGCATTGAGGCATACCCCCAGGCCTGATCCGGGTCTTTGATTAATTCTGCAACATCGGCGTAGAGCGTGGCGGCGATGAGTCCGGTGAGCACCCATCCCAACGTACAAAATCGTTTAAGGAAGTTACCTACAACCAATCCGATTCGCGCGTCGTTTTCAGTCTTGGCACTTCCACCACCTGTGGCAATGAAATGAGGCTGTACGACGATGCCAAATAAATTGGAAAAGACAATGGCGATCAGATAGGCAAGAGAGAAGTCAGCTCCGACTCCGCCCATTAAATCAAAGAATGATTCAGGAAGCTGATCGTGCATGACGTGAAAGCTACCCTGCCCTTCGGGGTTTAATTGGCTATCTCCAGTCAATGCATTTAGTCCCAGAGGAATCAGCATGCAGCTCAATGCAATGACGCAGATGCCCTGAATCAAGTCCGTGAAGTAGGCCGCAGTGAGTCCTCCCAGCATGCCGTAGAGTAAGACGATGACCCCCACAGAGGGGACAAGTACGTACTGCAATTCGATCTGACTACCGAACAAGTTGACATGGTCAACGCCAATCATGGGCGCCGCGGTTTTGGCAATGGCCGAGAAAAACATCGAGCCATAAATCATGAAGAAGATGACCCCAAAGATGGCGTAAGCGCCGCCTAGTTTTTTACTCTCATAACGCTCGACATACCAGTCTCCTAAGGTCAGGTGACGCATGCGGCGATACCAAACTCCAGTAATCCAGTAAAACGGAGTGACAAACAGCCAGTACATCACTCCCCACATCCCGTTCATGCCCTTGGTAAATGTACCGCTACCCGTAATGATCGGGTCCTGAGGACCTGTACCGGCTCCAAACGCAGCAAACGTCTGCATCAGCTTTCCAAAGCCTCTGCCTCCCATGAAGTAATCTTCCTGCTTCTTGTTGAGACGAGCACAGTAGAGTCCGATGGCAACCAGCACGAGGAAATAAACGGCAAGGACGATATAGTCAGCAGATGTCATAGCAGAGGATCCGGGAAGTTACAGCTGGAGAGTTTTGGTTTGGGGGGAAAGTATGGGGAGGATTGTGTGAGTATCCAGAGTTGCACACAACTCAATATCGCTGACCATGCCTGCCTGTTGCAAGTTTTTCCCGCCTCGACTTTGTAATAAAGTGTCAAAAACGTATGCTTGTCCGGAGGCTGGCACGCATGGCGCCCATAACTGCCGGGCCAACAATGCCTGATCATTGAATTCGGACGCGTTGCGACTGGAGACAATTGCGCCTGCGAGAAGTGTGTCTTCCAGAGTGATCTCGCCATTGGTACCGGCACAAATGATGTTGAGTTTAGGCTCGTCGGCAATATGTCGAATCACAGCAGATAGATTGGCAAAGGCAGCGATGAGCGTCTTGTTAGACTTCAGACAGGCCATGATGGCTCGAGTTCCATTGGTCGTCGTCATAATGATGTTTTGTCCACCAACTCTTTCCGCTGTATATTCGGCTGGCGAATTACCAAAGTCGAATCCTGGCAATTTCACGCAGTCTCGTTCACCTCCCAGCAAACCGTTGGTATTACGTGCGACTTCCCGCGCAACTTCTACGGTTAATACCGGAGTGATAGATTGAGCGCCGTTTCCTAAAGCTGTAATCATGGTGGTGGTCGCTCGGAGTACATCAATGACGACACAGCACGAATCCTGAATTGACGCTTCAGAAGGTATCAGGTCAGGGATCAAATAGACGTTGCTCTGTTTCATAGAAAGAAAATAGATGGTTAATGAGTCGGGTTGGCTTGTGGATAATTCCCATATTATGTCGTTAGCGTTAATATACAGTATCCCCGTGACCAACGTGGGGCACAGAGCGAAGATCGACCAGGACGGACTGCATTGGTAACAATGAGAGGAGTTTGGCTTAAATAGTGATGGCTAAAGTAGATAAATCTAACCAACGAGTGCAGCGGATGTTTGGCCAGATTGCGTCAAACTATGACCGTATGAACCATTTGTTGTCGATGAATGTGGATCGTTACTGGCGATGGCGTACCGTACGCAAAGTGGCACCACAAAACGACTCGCCGATTCTGGATGTTTGTTCCGGAACGGGGGATCTGGCTTTTGCCTACTGTCGTAAAGCTGGCGATGGCGTTCAGGTTGTCGGGGCTGACTTTACCCGTCAAATGCTACAGATCAGTGAGCAGAAGAAGCAACGCAAGTCGCTGTACAAGAATGTTCGATTTGTCGAAGCCGATGCTCAGAATCTGCCTTTCGAAGATGATACATTTCAAATTGTTTCGGTCGCTTTTGGATTGCGGAATATTGCGGATACCGACCGAGGGCTGCAGGAGATGACTCGTGTTTGCAAGCCAGGTGGTCGTATCGCAGTCTTGGAGTTTTCAAAGCCGGGGTGGCAACCATTTAAGGCTTTTTATGGATTCTATATGAATCGGATCCTTCCCAGGATCGGACAGTTTTTTGCACGTAATGAAGAAGATGCCTATGCCTATCTTCCGGAGAGTGTTTCAGAGTTCCCGGATGGTCAGCAGTTGGTGGATCGCATGCATGCTAATGGTTTGGTCAACGGGAAATATTATTCACTGACCGGTGGAATCGCGACCCTCTATGTAGCAGAGAAACAGGCATGAATCGATCCGTTGTGTTGGCGATCAGTGGCGCAAGTGGTGCGGTGTACAGCGTACGCCTGCTACAACAGTTGGTTGCCTCTGCTGTCTCTGTAGAGCTGACTGTAAGTGAGGCAGGCTGTCAGGTGATCCAACAGGAATTGGGAATCGAGCTTGACTCCGATCAAATTCAGATTGATGCATTACTGGACTATCAGATTCCAGGATGTCAGCCTTTGGAGATTCCTCCTCTAAGACAAGTACGGGCATATCAATACAAGGATCTGATGAGTCCTATCGCTAGCGGGTCGCACCGCACGTTGGGGATGGTGGTCTGCCCTTGCAGTGGTGGAACCTTAGGTAGTATTGCCAGCGGGAATAGTGGCAACTTGATACATCGTGGAGCAGAAGTTCATCTCAAAGAGCGTAGAAAGCTGATTCTTGTCACGCGTGAGACTCCATTGTCCGCCATCGCGATTGAAAATATGGATCGCGTGACCAGAGCCGGGGCAGTCGTCTTGCCTGCTAGCCCAGGGTGGTATCACGGCGTGCAGTCGATCGGTGATTTGGTGGACTTCGTCGTTGCTCGAATTCTGGATCAATTGGAGATCGAAAATCAACTGATGAATCGTTGGGGAGCAGACACTCCCGATGAATGATCAGTCGGCTAACCTGACGGGTATTCAGCGGATTATCACCATTCTGGAGATGATCCGATTTAGCCATACGATTTTCGCCTTACCATTCGCTCTGCTTTCAGCCGTGATGTGTTGGACTGTTAGGCCGATAGAATCCCTCGAATTGAAAGCCCCTTCGTTTGAGTGGATGGAATTGCTGGGAATTGTCTTGTGTATGGTTTTTGCACGCAGCGCTGCAATGGCTTTCAACCGAGTTGCTGATCATGAAATTGACAGAGAAAACCCGCGTACTCAGGGAAGACATATTCCGGCTGGAATCTTAAGTCTGAAGAGTGTGATGTTATTTACTGCCATCAACAGCGTTTTGTTTGTGTTGGCGACTCTTCTATTTCTCCCAAACATGCTGCCGATTTATCTCTCAGTACCAGTGTTGGCATTTCTATGTCTCTACAGCTATACAAAACGCTTTACGTCGCTGGCACATTTCTACCTGGGGATTAGCTTGATGCTGGCGCCTGTATGTGCCTGGATCGCTCTGCGTGGTGAAGTGATGCTGGAATCCCCGGCGGACTGCCTGCCGGCAGTGGTTATCGGGCTCATCGTATTATTCTGGGTGGCCGGCTTTGATATTATCTACGCCTGTCAGGATGCTGTGTTTGATAAAGATGCCAAACTGAAGAGTGTGCCAGCTAAACTCGGAGTGCGAAACGCGCTACGAGTTGCTGCAGGTTCTCATTTGGTTATGATCGGCTGTTTGCTGCTACTGCCAAATGTGCATTATCTGGGAGGTCCTGAATTGGCGTTAGGGTGGATCTATTACACCACGGTTGGAGCCGTAGCCATTCTGCTTTGTTATGAGCACTCGGTCGTCAATGCTAATGACTTGACCAAGGTAAACATTGCATTTTTTAACGTGAATTCCATTATCAGTGTTGGACTGTTCTTGATTGTGTCACTGGACTTGCTGATATAATCTCTCCGTTGATCAGAGCACCGCTATGTTATAGATGTTCTGAACATTTGGAGAATTTCAGAGGTGACCTGAGCATGTTTTTGAAGTCAGTCCCAATTCAAGCTGGTTGTTTGCTACTGCTAATGTCATTGGTGACCGGATGTGTAGGAGAGAAATCTCCGGCTCCGGTTGATCCATCCGAAAGTGGTGGTCAGCTAGAAACGGCTACAGATCCAATCGGTGAGCAGACAGCGATTGAAACGGTAGAAGCAACCGAAGTAGCACCTCAGACTGAGATTGTATTGGATAATGAATTGGGGCAACTTCTGTCTGAATTAGGGGATGGAACGACAGAAGAGCGAATTGCAGCTAGCACGGCTTTAAGTGAGCGTGTCAATGAAGTAATCGAACAGCATGCTGACTGGATGGTGGCAGGTTCCGATTCTCAACGACGCGGCATCATGCTGATTATGACCGGCAAGGCCCAACAGTATCCGGAACAGTCCTTTGGTTTAGTCCAGCATGCCTTACAAGATTCTGATCACAAAGTTAGGTCCATCGGTATCCAGTTAATTCGTCAGTTGATTCCGGGTCAGGCCGTTCAACTACATGCTTCCCTAATCACCATGATGAAAAGCAGTGAAGAAACGACTGAGAACCGAGTCTCGGTTTTGCGATTGATCAATTTGGTGCAAGGCGACGCCTTAGCCACAGAGGCTGCTTTGGGGGAAATTATCCAGGCGGATGGTAATGACGATAGTATCACCCAGGCTGCCCTTCAGTCCTATGTCAAGTTGGCGCCGGTACAACCAGCGATCAGTACGTTGATCGGAGTGTTGGAGGAATCTGATAGTGATGATGTAAAACGGACGTCCGCTGTGCTTTTGGGCAAGTACGGAACTAAATCCAAAGCCGCTGTGGAATTATTGGGAGAACAACTGGAGTCTGACGACGAAGATTTGCAGGAAGCAGCGGCTGAGGCGTTGTCACGCATTGGTAGCCCATCGATTGAGACATTGGTCGAAAAGCTAGATTCGCAAAACTTGCTGACACGTCAAATGGCGATTTTCACACTGGGGGTTATCGGGCCGTCGGCAGCAGAACATGTGGAACGTCTGGAAAAATTCATCACGCCGGACGACCCAGATACGAGCTTGATCGCCAAGGAGGCAATCTTTAGCATTCTCAAGCAGCAGCGTTAGAAACGGATTTACAAACTGACGGTCAGGGCGTCACCGATTTTCCACTCGGCAGGATTATCGGCATCCCGAATCACTTCGTTATAAACGGTGTCTCGTTCGACAGGCTCGCGTCCAGCTTCACGGATAAGCCCCTTGAGCTGATCAACGGTTAATTCTTCAGGCGTGGTAGCCCCTGCATCGTGATAAATCAACTCGTGTCGTACGGTGCCATCCAGATCATCAGCACCATAGGCCAATGCCGTTTGAGCAGTGCCAATGCCCAGCATGATCCAATAGGCTTTGATATGTGGGAAATTATCCAACATGAGTCGCGAGACGGCCATCGTCCGCAGGTCCATCACAGCAGACGGTTTTTTGAGGTGGTCCAATCCGGTGTTTTCGGGGTGGAAGGCCAGTGGAATGAATGTTTGAAATCCACCGGACTTATCTTGTTGTTCGCGTAGGCGAATCAGATGATCTACTCGATGAAAAGCATTTTCGATATGGCCATAGAGCATCGTTGCATTCGTTTTGATTCCGAGTTCATGCGCCGTGCCATGAATTTCAAACCACTTTCCAGTATCTGCTTTGTGTTCGCAAATCTGGTCTCGAACTTCCGGATGGAAAATCTCAGCTCCACCACCTGGCATGCTTCCTAGTCCGGCTTCCCGTAAGTCCTCGAGTATCTCACGAACCGACTTCTTAGTCAGATGTTCAAACCAGTTGATTTCGACTCCGGTCCATGCCTTAAGGTGTAGCGTGGGGTGAGCTTCGTGCAAAATGCGGACAATATCGACATACCAGTCGTAGTCCTTTTTGTGATGGAGGCCACCGACAATATGCATTTCAGTACAACCGTTGGCAACCGCTTCTGCTCCCCGCTGAAGAATCTGCTCATCACTCATCACGTACCCACGCTCGGAACGTAGATCGGCACGGAAGGCGCAGAAGTTACAGCGATAAACGCAGACATTGGTCGGGTTTAAGTGGGTGTTGATATTGTAGTACGCAACGTTTCCATTGACCCGTTCTCTCACAATATTCGCCAGTTCACCTACTTCCTGCAGGGGAGTGTCATCCTGATAAAGTAACAGGCCATCATCGAGTGATAGACGGTCACCGTTTTCGACTTTCTTGCGAATGTCGGTTAGTGTTGAAGAGCTCATAAATTTCTATATGACATCAATGAAGGAGTTGAAGGGCTGTTGCTTACTTAGTGTTACGTCGCGTGATCGGTTCGTAAACCGTAGAGTCTAGAGTATTTATCCCGTTCTTTTTAGTGCCAATTCCGTGCAATTTCAGATAGATCGTCATTTGCCGGGTGGATCTTTTCTACCCTAGCGACCGGAACGCTTCTTTTTATGTGAATTCTTAAGCTCTTGCTCGATCTCTTGTTGCAATGCCTCACTGGCACCATGTTGCCCTAAGCCGAAATTTTGTAGCCAGGCATTCACCTCAAATTCTTCCAGTTTCTGATTAGGTTTCGAGCGATCTGTCTTTTGAGCAACCCGTTTAGCCTTCATCTCATGATTAATTCGCTGATACCAAACGTTGCTATCGATGGCCTGAGCACGTCGACGTTTCGCCGCTCGCTGAACCCGATGATCACTTGAGACGACTGTCAGATTCCTAGGGGCGGTATGTACATCAATATAAGATTCCATCAGCGTGTCTGCGTCTGGATAGCCGACGGCAAAATGGACTAATAATCCCTGATAGTTAAATAGATTAGTGCGATTGGCGGGTGGTTTTTTTGCATCAAAAACCACAACGGTTTTTTTAGCTAACTCCGCAGTCAGTGTGTCGAGTAGCCACTGAATTAGACTCTGTCTGGCTGCTTCCAGCGTGCCGGTTTCGTTGTCCGGGCCGATGTCTTCCGACGCCCACCAGAGGTTGTATCCGTCGATTAGAAACAGTGATGAGGTAGCTTGAGGAGGGTTGTTTTTAGAACTCACAAGGCTCCCCCGTATTACCGTTGATGCTTAACAATTCCACCGACGATGACCGTGCTGGCGCGGCCGGTTAGTGGCATGCCTGAAAACGGAGTATTCGTGCTCAGCGATTTAAAGGTTGTCGGATCCACTTCCCAAGCGGCCTCCGGATCAATCAGAGTGATATCAGCATCAGCTCCAATGGCCAGCGTTCCTTTATCCAGTTTGAGTGCTCTGGCAGGATTTGTTGCCAATTTGGCTATGAGTGTTGGAAAGTCCAGATGCCCCGGGGTGACCAGATTAGTGATGGCCAGTCCCAGGGTAATTTCCAGTTGGCTCATCCCGAATGGTGCTCGGTCCAGTTCAGTCATTTTCTTTTCAGATGCACGAGGAGCATGTCCACTGGTGATGACGTCGATAGTGCCATCCTGCAGTCCAGCAATACAGGCATCGATATGTGCTTGAGAACGAAGTGGAGGATTCACTTTGTAATTTGAATCAAAGGTTCGCATCACTTCGTCTGTTAGCAATAGATTGGCGATGCAAACTTCACTGGTAACATTGACGCCTCTGCCTTTGGCTCGCCTGATTAATTCCACACTTCCTTCGGTGGAAATATCCATGAGATGGAGGCGGGCTCCGGTCGTTTCGGCCAATCGCAAATCCCTACCTGTAGCTAGTTCCTCACTGTCAGGGTGGATTCCTGATAGTCCCAACACCATGGAGATTGCACCGGAGTGCATGATCCCGCTTTGCGACAATTCAGGCATTTCCGGATGGTCCAAAATTGGGACGTCAAACATGCGGCTGTATTCCAACGCACGCCGGAAGAGATCGGTTTTTTGCAGAGGTTTTGGGGCATCACTAAACGCAACTGCGCCCGCCTGCGTGAGGATTCCCATTTCGGCTAACTCCTGCCCCTCACGGTTTTTACTAACGCAGGCGATAGCGAAAACATGACAATTGTCTGCCTGGCGAGCTTTCTGTTGAATGAACTGCACCTGAGCCTGTGTGTCTGTAACCGGTAACGTATTCGGAAGACAGGCGATCGATGTGAAACCTCCGGCAATGGCTGCGGCGGTTCCCGTTTCAATCGTTTCATCTTCCTCGAATCCCGGTTCACGTAATTGGACATGAATGTCAATCAGTCCCGGAGCGACGATGAGTCCTGTAGCATCAATTTCCTGAGTTACGTCTGTCGCGGTTGTTGCGTCGGGACCAATGGCGATGATTTTTCCCTGATCGATTAGCAGGTCAGTGATCTCGTCGAGACTTTGACTTGGGTCAATGATTCGGCCATTACGAATGAGGAGGTTGCTCATATTGGATATTCTACGCTTCCCTCTGGTTGGCTGTTGTTGTTAAGTAGAGTGCCGCCATGCGTACGGCGATGCCATTGGTGACCTGATGCAGGATGACTGAGTGAGGGCCGTCGGCTACATCCGGAGTTATTTCCACTCCGCGATTTATCGGGCCCGGAGCCATAATTAAGATGTCGTTCTTAGCCTGCTCCATCCGTTTTTTATTCATTCCATAAAGAAATGCGTACTCTCGGACGGAAGGGAATGGTCGTGTGTATTGGCGTTCAAACTGGATCCGCAATAAATTCAAAACATCGCATCGTGGAATGATATCATCCAGACTATGGGAAACCTCGACGCCGAATTCCTCCCAAGCTTTGGAGACCAGTGTTGAGGGACCGCAAACGATGACGTGGGCTCCGAGTTTCTTTAGCCCCCAGATGTTTGAACGAGCGGTGCGACTGTAGGTGATATCGCCAACCATGGCGACGGTCAGGCCTTCGAGTGATCCCCGTCGTTCATAAATCGTCATAATATCGAGCATGCCCTGGGTCGGGTGCTCGTGAGGGCCATCTCCGGCATTCAGGATGCTGCAACCTACGTTTTGAGATAGCAGGTGGGGACTGCCTGGCGTGCTGTGTCGTACGACCATTGCGTCCACATTCATGGCTTCGATTGTCTTAGCCGTGTCAATCAGCGTCTCGCCCTTGCTGAGACTACTGCTGCTAGCAGAGAACTCAACGGTATCCGCTCCCAGTCGTCGGGCGGCCAGACTGAAACTGTTTCGAGTTCTGGTTGAATTCTCGAAGAACATATTGGCAACGGTTTTGCCGCTGAGAACGGAGAGCTTGTCCTTGCATCCTCCGGTCGCTGCCTTGAGTTCAACGGCTGTATGGAGAAGCGTGAGAATGTCTTCCTTGGACAATGCTTCGAGCCCCAGTAAGTGACGACGTTGCCACGTGTCAGGTACTGGTGAAATGTTTACTGCTGAATCCGTTGCAGCCACTTTCATCATGCCCCTTTATAAATCTACGGTGAGCCTTCCGAGCGATTCTAACAGTCAGAGACGCGTCTGAGAACAATTGAATTGGACGGAGAGTCGATTGTTTCGGCCTTTTTTGATAAATCGCCTTAAGAAGGCCCTGAAACCGGACGATTCGGGTGCTACTGACGGATTTCCTCCTCTGAAATCGCGTCGCTAAATTTACCAAGTTATAAAGTTCTATTCTCTGACCCCAAGGGAATAAATCCCCATGAAATCCATCCAAAGCCGCTCATTGAGAATTCTGTATTTCTCGGCCATCGTACTGTTGCTAAGTGGATGTAATTTGGCAAGTCAAAACGGATCAATGCAGACGCCGCAACAGTTGGTTGCTCAACAGCAGGCCATCATGCAGCAGGCCGTTTCTCACTCCAAATTTCTCACTCCACAAGACCCTAATGGAAGCTACACCGTTGAATTGCGAAATGCTTTTGGTGCACGAACACGCGTACGCTTGCCGCTTCAGCAGGGACTTTGTGTAGAGGATGCGTTGAGGCAGTCTAAAGCGTTGGAGTCTTTCGACCACATGCATATCAAGTTGAAACGCCCCACCAAAGATCCACGACGATTTCTTCCTTTGGATATTGAGTTTAGCGCTGAATATCGGCGTGTGGATCCGATAAAGAACTATGCTCTGCATAACGGTGACTACATCATCGTAACTCAGTCAGCGGGAGCAGATATTGGTGAATTGATGGACGGAGCCACGGCTCCGATTCTAGGTTTGTAAATTCACTTTCATGTTGACACAAAAAACGGTCGACGTTGAACTTCACCGTCGACCGTTTTTATATGCGCCTTACTAAAACTGGATGCGACGATACTCGCGACCGGATTTTAGTTTGCTTCAATATTGATTAATAGTCGCGAGGAGTAATTCTTCCCTGAACACGGTAAGGCAAGCCCATGATTCGCAGGAAACCTTCTGCATCGTCCTGATTGTAGGACCCACCACCTTCCATGGTTGCAATTCCTTCGTCGTATAAGCTGTTCGGGCTCTTTCTGCTTTCGACGATGATGTTGCCTTTGTAAAGTCCTAGCGTGACCTCTCCGGTAACGTGCTGCATCGCAGAATCGTTGAATGCGAGTAGTGCATCCATGCGTGCACAATACCAGTGTCCGTAATAAACCATCTCCGCCACCTCGGCTTTAAGACGATCCCTCAGGTGACATAAGTCTCGATCCATCGTGAGCTGTTCGAGTACGAGCAACGCATCGTAAAGAACCGTCATGCCTGGTGATTCGTAGACACCGCGGCTTTTCATACCAACGAACCGATTTTCGACCATGTCGATTCGCCCTACCCCATTGCGTCCTCCGATATCATTTAGTGTTTTTACAATGCCCAGTGGCGAAAGTTGTTCACCATTGACTGCGACGGGGATGCCCTTTTCGATTTGGATTGTCACTTTTTCAACTTCATCAGGAGCTTCTTGAGGAGAAACTCCCATGCCAAAATCGACGACGTCGACGCCATTGATCTCTAGATCCTCTAAGTCCCCTGCTTCGTAACTAATGTGTAGGCAGTTTTCATCTGAACTGTACGGCTTGGAGACAGACGCCTTGACTGGAATTCCCTTGCTTTCACAATAGGCGATCATCTCAGTACGCCCGGGGAATAATTCCCGAAACTCTTTGATACGCCAGGGAGCGATCATCTTCACATTGGGATCGAGGGCTTCTGCGGCGAGCTGGAATCGACACTGATCGTTTCCTTTACCTGTGGCTCCATGTACGTAAGCTTCAGCACCCACTTCACGTGCAACTTCCAGACAGACTTTGGAAATCAACGGCCGGGCAATGGAAGTCCCCAAAAGATAAATGCTTTCGTATTTAGCCTGCCATTGAAGGACAGGAAAAGCGAAGTCGCGACACAGTTCTTCCTGAACATCAACTAATCGAGCGCTGACAGCACCACAGTCATGAGCTTTTTGCATGATCGCTTCACGATCTTCACAAGGTTGTCCCAGATCGACATAAACACAGTGTACGTCGTAACCCTGATCTTGAAGCCACCCAAGGATTACGGAAGTATCTAGTCCGCCTGAATAGGCTAGTACGCAGCTTGGCATTGCAATTGGTCTTTCAATGGGAACAGAAAAATGGTTGAGCTACTGGTTTGCCGAGTAATAGCTAGCTCGGATTATCACCCTATTGTGATTGCCCTTGTTTAACCTGACAAGTGCCGCTGGAAGGGAGTTGTTCCCCGACTAGTCTGCTTAGTTCGTCTCATCCGTTGCTCAACTTTTGTGTTAGACACCGAAGTCAGGGCCGTGTGGACTGGAGTAGGCAGGCTCGGGATTAGATAAGAGCGCTGTATTGGGAAGCAGCCCGCTGAAAGCTGAATCTCTGAACAGAATCAGTTAGCCTTTCAGCCGAGATTGGTTGAGCGATGGCCATACGCATCTGGTCAGCTAACGCGGTCGCGTCGCCAACCGGCGCAAGATACTGACTGAATTCTTTTCCCAGAATTTCTTTGGGACCGGAAGGACAGTCGGTTGCCACAACGTTGGTTCCACATGCCATGGCTTCGATTAGTACTGTCGGCAATGCCTCCCAGCGACTTGATAAAACGAATAAGTCAGCTTGACGCATCCAGGCATAAGGGTTTTCCTGAAATCCGACTAGTGACACGATGTCAGTTAATTGCAAACGAGTGATCAACGTTTGCAGCTTTTCTTGCTGTTCACCTGTGCCGAGGATGGCGAGATGACAACTGGGATCTTGTTGGTGGAGTTTGGTAAATGCCTGGATCAGAGTTGAGAAATCTTTTTGTTCACTTAGTCGCCCCACCCCAAGAATTAGTTTGCCGTCGAACTCTGCGAGCTTATGAGAGATGTTTTTCTTAGCTAGTGAAATCAGTTCAGGGCTGACTACCGGATTGTAAATCGTCTTAACGGAGTCATGCGGTAGAGCAAGTACTGCTTCCAGATCACGCGCGGCGGCATTGGACACGCTAATGATGTGATCAGCTTGAGGGTAGAGACGTTTTGCCAGCGGTCGAATAAGACGGTCTCTCCAGCGTTCCCCTTGGTAGGCCGACATGGTCATGTGTTCGACGACCGCAATGGTCGGTTTGTGTTTGGCACGTTTAGCGGCTCTCAACGTGGTAATATTGGCATGGCTTAAATGGGAAATCAGTAGGTCCAGACGCTGCTCGTCCATCAGTTGCCTGAGAGGTCCGGCCGCCTTTCGCATATGCGGCGTTTTGAGGTCGATGACTTCAACGTCGTCCGGGATGCGACTGGAAAATGGACCAGTAGCAGATCCGGTTACCAAAATGGGAGTGACCTCATTCCTTGGAAAAGCACTTAACAAGTTGACAACAACTCGTTCTGCTCCGCCTCCACTCAAGGAAGGTATGAAATTTGCGATTCGTTTCATCATTGACGACAAGCTGGATTGGCCATTTTAGAAAACTATTTACTAATGTCGGTTCTGACATTAGTTAAGCGATAGCTAATTACACCAATGCTCAGAATCATTTCCTATGCTTATACTGAACCCACATAGAGTTTCTTCATTAGTTACGTAACATAAATAAAGTTGGGTCTGGAATTACCTCATGGATTTTGCTGAATTGAATCGGCTGCTGGAGCTGGTTTCACAGGGTGAGTTGTCGGTGGAGTCAGCGGGTGAAAAGATTACTGCTGCCAGACAGGCTGAGCAAAGCCTGCAGGAGAGCTCCGTGCAATCCGAGGGAGTTGGAGATGTTCCTGGCGTTACACTGGATCTGGATCGACAGCAACGCTGCGGGTTTCCCGAAGTGATTTATGGAGAAAATAAGACGGCTGCGACAATTGCCGCCACGATGCAAGCTCAGCACGACAATGGCCAGCCGTCTTTGGCGACCCGTATTTCAGCAGAGAAAGCAGCTGTCATCACGGCACAACTTGATGGTGTCGTCTATAACGATGTAGCTCGCGTCTTGCGTTGGGATCTAATCGAAGGGGGACCTTCTATTCCCGGGCGTGTCTTGGTTATTTCTGCAGGTACAAGTGATCTGTCGGTGGCTCAGGAAGCTGTGGAGACTCTACGTTGGATGGGGATAACATACGAATGCATAGAGGACGTTGGAGTGGCCGGTCCTCATCGCCTAGCGGCTCAGGTGGATCGTTTACGTGCGGCCGATGTACTAATTGTTGCTGCAGGCTTGGAGGGTGCACTTCCCAGCGTGGTGGGTGGCTATGTTGATTGTCCCGTGATTGCCGTTCCTACAAGTGTCGGTTATGGCACGGCGTTTGGTGGAGTGACAGCGTTATTGGGAATGTTAAACAGTTGTGCCTCCAATGTTCTGGTGGCAAACGTTGATGCTGGATTTAAAGCCGCTTACAACGCAGGGGTAATGCTTCGGCGACTGAAGCAGTTACCTGAACAGAAAACGCGGGTTGAGAGTCAGGAACTACAGGCGTGAGTGGCATGCCAGAAATAGAATCGCGTCCAGCCGACAGTCATAAAGGCGACTATGGCCGACTTCTATTTATCGGTGGTTGTCGGAATATGTCCGGAGCTATCGCCATGGCTGCTTCCGCGGCTTTGAGAAGCGGAGCGGGACTGGTTAGTGTGGCGACAGCGGAGTCAGCTCAAAGTGTCGTGGCTAACTATAATCCATGCTATATGACCGTCGGCGTAGAAGAAGACCCACAGGGTCGAATGGCAGTCAGTGCTGAACAGCTGAACCTCGCAGTCGAGGGGCTCGGGAATTTCGATGTGCTTGCGATTGGCCCGGGGATGGGACAGAGCGAATCAGGACAGGCCTTGGTGACCGAATTGTACCGTGAATACGATGGCCCGATGGTGATTGATGCCGATGGGTTGAATAATCTACAGTCATTGGAAGATGCAGCCGGTCCGCGTGTACTCACACCTCACCCAGGTGAACTGAAACGGCTAGCAAACAAATTGAGTCTTGAGTGGCCGGAGATCCGAGGAACTCAGGAACGTTTGGCGAGTCAATTAGCGGCGGAATATCAAGTCACTCTGGTACTCAAGGGAAGCGAGACACTGGTGACCGATGGGAAGGATGCGTTTTATAACACTACGGGGAATCCAGGAATGGCGACCGCTGGTAGCGGCGATGTTTTAACCGGAATTGTTGCGGCGATTTTGGCGCAACAGTTTAGCCCCGTACATGGAGCAATGCTGAGTGCTTATTTGCATGGCCTAGCTGGGGATCTGGCCGTCGAAGACATTGGCGAATTGTCGTTGATTGCGACCGACCTCATCGAATATTTACCCGTCGCATTTCAACAGTATCAGGGAATGCAATAGATGAGACTTGTTCGGACTTTGTCGGAAATCGATACGACCCTGCGGGGCGGTGCTGTCACGATTGGTAATTTTGATGGTGTTCATCGAGGGCACGCGAGGTTGATCAGTGAGTTGAAGTCGCTGGCAAGCAAGCACGGCGGGCCCGCCATTGTGTTTACTTTCGATCCTCATCCTGTGCGTTTACTACGACCAGAATTGGCTCCGCCCCCTCTTACCTGGACCTCCCGCAAGGCGATGCTGCTTGGTGAGCTGGATGTGGATGCTACGGTGGTGTACCCAACAGATCATGCCCTGCTGAATCTCTCTCCGAACGAATTTTTTCAAAAGATTATTGTGGAATCACTGGGAGCGAAAGCGTTAGTTGAAGGTCCGAATTTTGCTTTCGGGAGAGGTCGTGAAGGAACGATTGGCGTGCTAACGGAGCTGTGTTTACAGCATCAGGTTGAGTTGAAGGTCGTCGAACCATTGCTGGATTCCAGCGATTATGTATCGAGCAGTCGTATCCGTGAGGCCGTGGCCGGCGGGGATGTGGATATAGCCCGTCGTCAGTTGACTCGTCCCTATCGCCTACGAGGAATGGTGACTCATGGTATGAACAGAGGAAACGCCATCGGGTTTCCCACCGCCAATTTGGATGCCATCGACACGCTGATTCCGGCTCCGGGGGTGTATGCCGGTATTGCAATAACTGAATCGATTTCTCTCCCCGCAGCGATCCACGTGGGAGGTAACCCTACCTTTTCCGAGGATGACCAGAAATTTGAAGTCCATGTCATTGACTTTGATGGCAATCTTTATGGACAGGTTATGGAAGTAGACATGTTAAGCCGAATACGAGGGACTGTCTCGTTTGATTCGGTCGAGGATCTGCAGCAACAACTTGCTGTCGACGTGGAGCAAGCTCGAAAGATTGTGACTGAATTTAAGTAGGTTGCAACTCGCTAGAACCAAGTCAAATACTTGGTTTTGATTAGATGGGCCACACTTTTCAGTCTTCTTTCATTAGGTTCTACTGAGTTGTGGGATTTTTAATTTTATATTGAGTGCAAAGAAGAATTGTAAGGATGCCCTATGGCCGTTGATTGGCAAAAGTTTGTCGAAGTCATTCAGTCTCATGAGAGATTTATCCTCACTAGTCACATTCGACCTGATTGTGATGCGTTAGGAAGTGTCTTGGGAATGATGGATATTCTTGAGCAACTTGGCAAGGATGTCATTGTTGTTAATGGACAACCGACGCCTCCGAATCTGGCGTTTATCGACCCGGAAAACCGCATCAAGGCCATTGGCGTCGATGTGCAGTTGGAAGATTTACAGGATCGTGATATTCACATGGTGTTGGATACGAGTGCCTGGGCCCAACTGGGAGCGATGGGGGATGTTATCAAGTCGATGGACATTCCTCTGATTGTGGTGGATCACCATCAGGGAGAAGACGACCTGGGAGCAACCTTTTTCAAGGATACGACTGCCGAGGCTGCTGGAAAGCTCGTGGCGGATGCTGCTGATGCATTGGGAGTGACCTGGACGAGCCGGATGGCTCGGCCTCTGTTTGCGGCTGTTGCCACGGACACCGGTTGGTATCGTTTTGGTTCAGCGGGGGCTGGTACGTACCAACTCGCAGCACGATTGATCGAGGCCGGAGCAAGTCCTGCGGAAATTTACGGGCAACTTTATGAGCAAGAGACACTCGGACGTTTGCGATTACGCGGAACGGTTTTAGAGCGAGTCCGTGTCGAGTTGAATGGACGTTTGGCTCATACACATATTCGCTTGAGTGATTTTGAGGAAACAGGAGCGGTAGCCAGTGACACGGAAGATTTGGTGAATCTTTGCCTTACAATCAAAGGAACAGATGCGGCAATGATTCTGGTTGAACAGACTCCGGATGTCTACAAAGTCAGTTTTCGTAGCCGCTGTGAGCTTGATTGTAGTGAATTAGCAAGGCAATTCGGGGGCGGAGGTCATAAGGCAGCTGCCGGTGCTGGGATTGAAGGTAGTTTAGAAGACAGTCGGAATAGGCTCCTTGACGCAATGATTGCCAAGTTGCAATAATCGGTAGAGCCGGTTTAATCCCGTCGAATCACCCAAGAGTGGTAATTTCGTCGAGGTTTAGTCGATACAAATGATTCCGGAATGTATCCATTGACTAGTTCAAATTGACAGAAGCACGTAGACGAGTCCAGTTGGTTCGGACTGGCACCAGCCCGCCGTAATTGAAGGTCTGCCAAAACCCGCCTGGTTACCTGATACTCCAGACAAGCTCTCCAAAGAGAGTTTGGAGTTGAACTGTATTCATATCCAAATGAAGAAGCTGTTTTATTGCCAGCTTTTGTGGGAATAGTAAATCAATGAGTGAAACAAAGATAAGTACTGCTAAAGAGTCACGACGTGGTTTCTTTGGTTCTTTTTCTGCCTGGTTAGCCGCTGCTGTAGGGGCAGTTATCGGCGTTGGCCCGGTTTGTGTGGGACTCTATACATTCATTATGGAACCGCTACGCAAGAAACAAATGCCTCGTAAAGAACGTGATGGCGGCAGTTCCGATCCCGGTTTTTTCCGCGTGGCCTCAGTCGATGAGATCGCCACGGACGTGCCGCGAAGATTCACCATCGTCGCAGACAAATTGGACGCCTGGAACTTTATGAAAGATCAGGCATTAGGAGCTGTTTACTTACAGAAAAATGAGGCTGGTGACATTAGCTGCTATCACACGACTTGTCCTCATGCCGGTTGTAGTGTGGCGTATGAGCAGGACAGCAATGCTTATCATTGCCCATGCCACAATAGTTCCTTCAATCTGGATGGCTCGAAGTTGGAAAATGGTGGGTCCACCAATCCCAGTCCACGGCCCTTGGATACATTGGAAATCAAAGTGGATGAGGCAACGAATACCGTGTTTGTAAAATACGAAGACTACTATACCGGGCGACATGACAAAGTGGCAAAGTAAGCAGCTCGCGGTTCTTTCGTCTTGATGACAACATAAGCTCTTAAACAGATAACGAGATAATTCTGAACATGTTTGGCAAGTTATATAAATGGGTTGATTCCCGCACCGGAATTCAGGACTCACTGGAAGAAGCCCTCTACGAAAACATTCCAGGCGGTGCCAAGTGGCGTTACGTCTCGGGCAGTATGTTGGTTTTTGCCTTTATGACACAGGCCATCACAGGGATATTCCTGTGGATGAACTATAGTGCCGGGAGCCAAAACGCCTGGGCCAGCGTTTACTACATCACTTACAACATGGAAGGTGGTGCTCTATTACGAGGAATCCACCATGTGATGGCACAGGCCATGGTGGTATTGCTGCCTATTCACATCCTTCAAGTGGTAATCGAGAAAGCTTATGTTAAGCCGCGGGAGTTTAACTGGTGGCTTGGGTTAGTGCTGATGAAGATCACTTTGGCATTGGGCTTAACCGGATACTTATTACCTTGGGATCAAAAAGGTTATTGGGCGACCAAAGTTGCAACTGAATTGGCAGCGTTGCCTCCGATTGTGGGTGGCTATATCCAAAAAATTGTCGTGGGTGGAAACGAATATGGCCACTTTACTCTAACTCGCTTCTTTGCTTTGCACGCTGGCGTACTGCCGGGCTTGTTGGTGGGCTTTTTGGTTTTACACCTGGCAATGTTTCGAAAGCACGGAATTACAGCGCACAGTTCGGAGAAGCGTGCTGACCAGATGTTCTGGCCAATGCAGGTACTCAAGGACGGAGTGGCATGTGCCCTGCTCTTCGGTTTAGTCGTTTATGTAGCAATCATTCATCCCGCCGAACTGGGACCACCGGCCGAACCGACTGAACCGTACGGTGCAGCGCGTCCGGAATGGTATTTCTTATTCCTCTTCCAAATGCTTAAGTATTTCGACGGGAGTATGGGATGGAACAACGAGTTTGTCGGAGCGATCGTTTTCCCGGGCGTCGTGTTCGGCTTTATGTTCTTGATGCCTTTCATTGCTCGTATCAAAGTCGGCCATGCCTTCAATGTGCTGCTTATCGCCGCCTTGGTAGGAGGAGCTGGGTATCTGACCTATGAAGCGCATATGGAAGATAATTACAACATTTATAACGAAGAGGATGTTGATTCGGCAGCCTATAAAAAGGCCGCAAAGTATCATGCTGAAGTTGAACGAGCGGATACCGAATTTCGTTTGATTCAGGAATTAGTGGAAGACTACGGTATCCCACTTGAAGGCCCTCTGGCACTGCAGCAGCGTGACCCGTACACCATGGGTGTGCGGTTGTTCCGTCGTCAATGTGCCAGTTGTCATGCTTACAATGCGACCGGTGAAAATGCTCATCTGGCTATTGCCGGCCCGGAAATAGATCCCAATGCGGAAGGTCCGATGGGAGCCCCTGATCTTTACGGATTTGGCTCACCTGTTTGGATTCAAGGATTGCTCAACGGAGAAGAAGGTGGCATTACAAGTCCGAAATATTTCGGTAATACCAGTCACGTTGAAGGTGAGATGGTGGCTCATGTAAGAGATACGATGTGGGCCGAAGCTGAAACCGATGAAGACAAAGCTGGCCTGAAGGAAACGATTGAACAGGTCTCCTGGGCACTAGCTGCTGAAGCAAAGTTGCCCTATCTCGATTACGCCGGGAATCAGGATAAAATCGAGTCTGGGATAAATCACCTAAACGATGATACGCTCGGATGTGTTGGCTGTCATAACTACAAAGAAAATGAATTTGGGTATGTATTCACACTGGATCACTACGCATCGAGCGAATGGTTAACCACGATGATCTCCAATCCAAATGAAGTTTATAGCGAAGACTGGGGTACAGCGAACGACCGAATGCCTGCATTCCACAGCGACGCCACGAAGCTACTAACGCAGGATGAAATCGAATTGTTGGTTCGATTCTTGCGTCAGGATCGAACGCTTCTGGGAGACACTCCTGAATCGGTGGAGCCCTTGCAATCGGAGGCACCTGCCGAAGAAGCTGAGACGGCTGAAGTGACCGAAACCACGGAAGCACCGGCGCCGGCTGAATCGGAGGAAGATACTGACGAGACGCCTGTCGATACCACTCAGGAAGCGATCGAAGAAGAGTCGGCTGAACAAGCTGAAGAAGCGACAGAAGAGTAAAGTTTCATCGTTGGTTTGCCCAGCTTTGTGAGTGCCTGAGAAGCAGAAAGTCAGGAGATA
>CEUN01052584.1_pt1 | contig 171769 bp, 159 predicted proteins | sample 361501 | NCBI WGS metagenome assembly CEUN01 (sample SAMEA2622801, study PRJEB7988) | marine metagenome | biome: marine biome (ENVO:00000447); feature: marine epipelagic mixed layer (ENVO:xxxxxxxxx); material: "saline water (ENVO:00002010), including plankton (ENVO:xxxxxxxx)" | depth 120 m | reverse complement strand
CCCTGCCCGCCGTTATGAATGCGATTGTTGATGTTTTGGTGTGCGAAACAGGTGCCACACATATCGATATGCCTGCGACACCTGAGCAAGTATGGCGTGCGCTTCAAAGGAAAGGTGTATGACGGAACACACCGAAGCATCGGTTCGTGCAGAAGTTCGCGCGTGGCTTAATGCTAATTGGGATCCGGATCTTAGGCTGCTCGAATGGCGCAATCTCCTGGTGGATTCTGGTTGGGGCATGCCGCAATGGCCGAATGAATGGTTTGGGCGCGAATTGTCTGTTGGATTTCTGCGTATCATTGATGAAGAGTTCAAACGTGTTGATGCGATCACTGTCGCCCGAAAGGGGGCGACGACTTTAGCCGGCCAGACGATTCTGGCGCACGGTTCGAACATGTTGAAGGAGAAATTCTTACGTCGGAGCCTCACGGGTGAAGATGCCTGGTGTCAGTTATTTAGTGAGCCGGGTAACGGTTCTGACCTAGCGGGCGCCGTGACGCGGGCAGAGCGCAAAGGTGACAAATATCTTGTTAATGGGCAGAAAGTCTGGACTACAAGTGCCCATCTCGCGGACTACGGCCTTCTGCTCGCCCGCACCAATTTGGATGTGCCGAAACATGATGGCCTCAGCTACTTCATCCTGGATATGCGCCAACCGGGTGTCGAAGTTGTGCCCTTGCGGCAGATGAATGATCATTCGTCTTTCAATCAGGTGTTCATGACCGACGCTGAAGTCGCCTCGGCATATCTGCTAGGAGAAGAGGGTGATGGCTGGGAAATCGCAACCACAACCTTGATGCATGAACGCCGCAACGCGGATTCCAACCGACGTAAAGTCCATCCAACTGAAAGGCCTGGCCGGATTTTCGAAGAAGAAGCGGAAGAAATTGCGACAGTGATGGCACCCTATACATGGTATCCGCAACGATCTGGCCGGGTTGATCTCGTGATACAACGGGCGCAGGAGGTCGGTAAGATCGACGATCCGGTTGTCCGCCAAGAAATTGCTACATTGATGGCATTGGCGAAGTCGGCTGATTGGACTGCGAAACGCGCCCGTGCCGCACAGGAACGCGGAAGACCGCCAGGGCCAGAGGGCTCACTTGGCAAACTCGCTGCCAGCGTGGTTGCCCGGGCGGCCAACCGTGTTCACACGTTAATCAGTGGTGCCGATGCGATGTTGACTGGCGATGATAGTCCTATGGATGGTGTTATAGCCGAGATATTGATTTCGACACCAGCGATCTCAATTGCTGGGGGCACTGATGAAATTCAAAAAAATATTATCTCGGAACGTGTGTTGAAAATGCCGAAGGAAACACGTTTCGATACTGGCCGACCATATCGTGAAGTTCCAAAGAACGTGCTTCCCGAGCGGTAGAATACCGTAGCCACTATTTTTTCATTCGGTCGAAAATGAAGTCAGTAATAGGAACCATGGCGCCTACCCTCGCGGCAAGTTTTGAAGCCAGTGAAATGTCCTTGCGACCGAAGATACTCATGTCGAGGTTTCCGTCGGTATGAATCTTTCCAAGTTCTCGCATGGAGTAGATATTTTCATGTGACCAGCTGTTGCCCGAACTGCAGAGGACGATATCCCGCATTACGTCTTCGTCAATCCCTGCTTGTCTGGCCAAGTTTAGGGCTTCTTCGACCACCTGAACGTTTACGAGGCATAACAGGTTGTTGCAGACCTTGGCGGCTTGTCCCATACCTAGACTGCCGACATGAAAAGTCTGAGCCCCGATCACGTTGAAAATAGGTTTTGCCCGTTCTACCTGGTCAGCATCACCACCAACGATAACTGTAAGTTTGCCTTCCTTAGCCTTAGCTTCCGCGCCACTGACTGCGGCATCTAGGATATGGATGCCTTTATCCAGTGCGGCCTCACCAAGCGATTTGCACATATCCTGGCTGATTGTGCTGTGGATCAGAATTAGTGATCCGGGCTTGGCTCCAGCTAAGACGCCGTCATCCTCAAAAAAGACTTCGTGCGTTTGCCGGTCATTCATTACGACCGAACAGATTATGTCGGTAGCCTCAGCGATTTCGCGAGGTGAAGCCGCTGATGTAGCGCCGAGCGCAGTAAGGTCCGCGACGGAAGTTGGGTTCAAATCCAACACCGTCATGGGGAAACCGGCGCGAGCAAGGTTTTCTGCAATGGGTTTTCCCATGTTGCCGAGCCCGATGAATCCAATTCGTTCCATTATCTTAGCCCTTATATAACGCCACGACCTTTGAGGTCGGCGAGTGTATCAGAATTCAAGCCCAAAAGCTTTTCGTATACTTCTTCATTATGATGGCCGAGCTTTGCGCCTCCTTCGAGTTCAGGCAGGTCCCCACCAGAAAATCGGACGGGGAAGCCAGATATGACGCCTGGTTCGACGGGTACGGGGGAATCCTGCCGGTACATGGGCTTGAGTGTCCCACGGTCCCGAAAGTGTTGGTCGTCGATAGCTTCTCGAATAGTACGCACGCGTGCGATAGGTACGCCAACACCCTCGAGAAGTGCGATTGCATCTGAGCAGTTATAGCTGGAAAGTTGGGTTTGAATTGTCGCCCTCAGGGCGTCCAAATTTTTTAGCCTAAGCTCTGCAGTGCAGAAGCGGCTATTTTCCATGGTTTCGGGTTTGCCGAGCGCGGTGAACAAGGCTTTCAGGCGGGCTGGTGTACCAACCGTTATGATGACGTCTCCATCGGTTAATTGATAGAGGCCAGTGGCGTTGTCGCGTGCGTCGTTTCCAGCGCGGACTGGGAGCCCATCAGCTAGAATATGTTCCATTGGCTCCATAAACATCAAGGTGGCGAGCGTATCGATCATAGAAGCATCGAGGTATTGCCCTTCTCCGCTTTTTTCTTTGTGCCTAAGCGCACCAAGGATCGAGTAGGCGCAGTAAAGCGGTGTGACCAGATCTCCAACAAAAACACCGATCCGGGTCGGTGGGCCGTCGTTGTCGCCGTTCATATCCATGATGCCGGACATCGCCTGGATTTGGTGATCGTGGGCGGGTAATTCCTTGTAAGGGCCGGTTTGGCCGTAACCCGCAATTGAGCAATAAATGATAGCGGGGTTAACGTTGGAAACCTCATCGTAGCCAAGACCAAGTTTTGTCATTGAGCCAGGCGAGAGGTTTTCGATGAGCACATCTGACTGTTTCGCCAACTCGAGGAACATCTGACGGCCTTCGGCGTCTTTTAAATTTAGCGTAACGCTTTTAACTCCTTCTGAGCGTTTCAAGAAACGTATCGATAGGTCGTCTTCTGTCTGCCGGTCTTTGTGAATGCCCTTAGGGCCGTGAAACGGCCCTGAGCTGCGAACCGGATCGCCAGTGTTGGGCAGCTCCACCTTTATGACCTCAGCACCAAAACGTGCAAGTGTCATGCTGAGAAAGGGACCCGCTAGAAAGACGGTCACGGAGAGAACACGAATGTCATCGAGCGGTTTCATGCGAAACTCCAGTAGTTTTCAAAACTCAAAAGGTTTCAAATAATAATTAAGGCATGCACTCAGATATCTAAGCTGAATTTGAGTTAGGTCCTATCCAATTATGTTTATCAGGCGAAAGATTCAGAAACTTTTATTATCAGATTACCAAAGATGTCGGTTTCAACCGTCGAGTTGGGCTCGATCAGGGTCGTGGAGTCAAATTGTACGACAATTGCGGGTCCTTCAAAATGGATCTGGGAACTCAATTTTTCACGATCGTAGACGGGGACGTTCAGGCGCCCATCTTCAAAAGACACTGAGTGCCGTTCGATCTCGGCATCTACCAAGGATCCACCGGTCGGCAGCCGCGAAAGCTTCGGGTGCTGGAGTTTGCCAACTGCGGCGACGTGTAAGTTAACAATCTCGATCGGTGTGTCTTTTTGAGAGAAGGTATAGAGACGTTCGTGAAGAGTGTGGAATTCGTTGAGTGTTCGACCTGTTGTTTGTGAGGTCACGGTATCTCCCACCCAATCCACATTCAGCTCAAATCCTTGATTTTGATATCGTAGGCTTGCCTTGCGCGTAAGTTGGCGGGCACCTTCAGGCACGGCCTCACGGTTGAACCAATTCGTTGCTTCCGTTTCCAATTCACGGAACGCTGTTTCCATTAAACAAAAGTCGAAGTCCGGCGGTGCCTGGAAGCAGGTGCGTGAATAATCTGCCCGCAATTGTGATACGAGCAATCCCATCGACGAAAGGACACCAGGTGAGGGTGGCACGACGACCGTGTCGACGTCCAACAGTCTGGCAATGGAATTTCCGTGCAGGGGCCCCGCACCACCGAAGGGAATCAGCGCAAAGTTGCGTGGATCGTGTCCCCGTTCGACTGAAATGACCCGAATGGCACCCACCATATCATTGTCAGCAATTGCAAGAATGCCGTGCGCCGCCGCTTCGATGTCTAACCCGAGAGGACGGGCGACATGAAACTCGATGGCCTTTCGGGAGGCGGCCTCGTCGAGGTGCATGCCTCCTTTAAGTAGATAGGATGGTAAGTGACCAAGCACGAGATGTGCATCTGTGATTGTTGCTTCTTTGCCGCCGCGCCCGTAACAGGCTGGACCTGGATCTGCACCGGCACTGGCCGGTCCGACTGTCAATGCTCCGGTCTCTGACACCTTGGCAATTGATCCGCCGCCCGTGCCGACTGTATTGATATCCAACATCGGAAAGGCAAGTGGCCAATCACCGACTTTTCCATTGCTGGTAAGCTCGTAAGAACCGTCCTTTATCAAGCAAATATCCGCAGAGGTTCCACCGATATCGATCCCAATCAAGTTTGAATATCCGGCGGCGGCGCCGACGAACCCAGCGCCCACCACGCCGGCGGCTGGTCCCGAAAGTGCTGTATAGGCTGGCACGCGTGCGACTTCGCTTGCACCGACGACACCGCCGTTCGATTTCATTATCAGCAATGGTGCGTCGATCATCTCTTGTGACAGACGTTGTTCGAGTTGTGCCACGTAGCGCGAGACTGCCGGCATTACGTAAACATTGAGTACGGTAGCAATACTACGTTCGTATTCTCGGAATACCCGTAAAACATCAGCAGAGATAGATACTAAGGCTTCCGGATGCTCTTCATGGATAATCTCTGCCGTGCGTTCCTCATGCGTGGGATGTCCAAAACTATTCAGAAAGCAGACGGCGAGAGCATCCACGCCGCGTTTCTTGAAATCGCGGGCTGACCGGCGCACGGCGTCCTCGTCGAGCGGTATCAATATATTGCCATCGATATCGACGCGCTCTGGGATTTCATGAATTCGTTCGGGTAATACTGGGCGGGTGGGTTTAATCCAGGCGAAAAGGTTTGCACGGCGTGGTATATCTTGCCTACCAATCTCTAGAACATGTTTGAAGCCGCCGGTCGTCATTAGGCCAACTTCTGCGCCTTTGCCCTCTAAAATTAGATTGGTGGCGACGGTTGTTCCATGGAAGACTTGTGCAACTTCTGTCGCTCCTAAAGGCGCTTTTTCGACGGCAGCTTTGATGCCGTTCATGAATCCGATGGACGGATCGCTTGGTGTCGATGGCGTCTTGGCGGTCCAAATGCACCCGGTCTTTCGGTCGAATAGTGTGACGTCAGTGAAGGTGCCACCAGTGTCGATAGCTACGGCAAAACGCAGATCGTTTTCCGGTTTGGCGGCGGTATTCATTCGAGAACATCCTTGTAGTCGCCGCGATGAAAGAGGCCACTTGCGGGAGGGCGGTCTTGGCGGCGTTTTAATGTAGCGGCCTCATCCAAGAACTCAGCGTCTGCGGAAAGAACAACACCATAATCGTTAAAGGCTGCTTCCTCGCTGACAAATTGAGCGAGAACATCTGCTAGTACGCGTTCTGGTTCCCGATCAAAGGGATGGCCCCAACCACCCCCGCCGCCGGTTTCCAGCCGGAGAATATCTCCCCGCTTTAAAACGTTGCCGTCGCTGAAAGGTTCAAGCTCACGTTCGTCAACTTTGCCAGGGTTGAGTATTGCCCGACCTGCGCCCCCATTTTGTCCACCGCTCACTCCCCAGGCTGGCTTCTGGACGCCGTCGATCCTAATGGCGAAGGTCGCCTCGTCTGCTAAGAGTTCGATTTCGCGTACAACACCGCAACCGCCACGCCAACGTCCGGGGCCGCCAGAATCGCAATGGATGCCGTAGGCCCGCAGACGCGCTGGATAAGTTTGTTCCATCATTTCAGCCGGATAGTTTTCTTGAGCTACGTAGTAGACGGCGTTGATACCATCGGCGTAAGGCCGGGCACCGTATCCGACACCAACACCGTCACTCATAAGGAAGGGCGTACCGTCCTCGCCAATGCCTCGCGCAAAATAAATTACATAGGCGCAGTTCGCCGCTGTCGACTCGCCGCCGGCAGCATTGACCAAACCCATGGTCGAGCTCAGCAGGCGCATCATGGTCAAGCCGCGTTGGCCAAGTGGCGCCGGCCATTTAGGCTGTAGCACGCTACCTTCGCGCAAAACGACTTCGTCAATAGCGCGGCCAGCGCCAGCATTCAACAATAGGGTTGGGTCGCTGGCGAGCAGATACATACCCAGCATAGCGCGTGGAACCGCTGGATTGACCAAATAATTAATTGGACCTGGCGCCTGGTCGTCGCTATCTGAAAAATCGAGGACGACACCGTTGTCGTCCACTGTTAATTCCATGCTCAGGCGATACGGGCCATTGCCTTGACCATCATGATCTATCGAATCTGCAAACTGGTAGCTGCCGGGCTTGAATGTTTGCCGCAATCGGTCCATTGCGGCTAGCTCCGACCTTTTCCCCAATTGGTGAAATGCATCGATAACCATATCGGCGCCAAATCGTTTGGCCAATTCCTTAATCCGCCGCTCGCCGAGGCGCACGGATGCGATGCAAGCTCGAGTATCACCCTTCAGCATGTCAGGGAACCGCGAGTTGCGGAAGAATACACGAAGAAGGTCGTCATTAATGACTCCTTCTTCGGCTAGCCGGACAGGTGGAATAATAATTCCTTCTTGAAAAATGTCCGTGCAGTCAGGCGAAATTGAGCCTGGACGCATGCCGCCAATATCCGCGAAATGTGCCCAACTTTGTGCAAAGGCGATAATTTCACCCTCAACAAAAACCGGCGCGACAAAAACCTGGTCGGGTGAATGCGAGACCGAGCCCTGGGAGTCGTAACAATCGTTATACCAATAGAGATCCCCCGGCTTCATTTGATCGGGCGGGTAGTACTTGAAGATGGGCCGGACCGGATCTCCAAAACTCGGACGGTAAGCGCCGACAATCATGTCGCCTAGTGCGTCGAACAAGGCGACAAAAAAGTCTTTTTTCTCACGGATGAAGGCAGACATGGCGGTCCGCTCTATCAGCGCTTCCATCTCACTTTGGCTAGCGCGCAGTGCACCTCGGATTACTTCAAGAGTTACAGCATCGCAGATGGGTGTATCCTGGGTTTGTTTTTTGGTGTTCATAGCATCGCTGTCCGATGTGACGTGCTTTTACCGTTCTCATCGAACATTATTCGGGCGTGTGGCAAAACAAAATTGTTCCACAGAAAAAGTTGGGGCAACCGTTGATTAAGGCTGCAGATGACGCCGTTATCATAAACGGCGGGTTGCACTTCTTCTGTCAAAGTCGCGCTCGCCTCGAGTCCCATTTCCTAGATTCCAATCTGCGAACGTCGTTTTGCCGATTTTTAATAATTGACTGCCGTTCCGGATCCTCCGTCTACGGCGATTGCTTGCCCGGTCACAATGTCGGCCATCGGCGAACAAAAGAAGAGAACGGCCTTCGCAATATCGTCCGGGTCGATGAGCCGGCCCATTGGGATTTCCGAAACCGTTTGTGTTGCGATCTCCTCAACGCTTACGCCGGCATCTTTTGCACGTCGCTCGAAATTGCCCCGCATTCGGTCGGTCACGGTCATACCCGGGTGGACGCAATTTACGGTGATATTGTAAGGGCCAAGATGTGTGGCGAGTGACTTTGTGAAGTTGGTTGCACCGGCGTTGACCACGCCGTTTGTCGGCCGTAATGCAGCTACAATTCGGGCGGTCATGCCAGTTACGTTTATAATACGCCCACCGTCTTGCATCTTCATATGCGGTATGACCTCGCGTGCACAACGGATGTAAGACATCAGTTTTACGTCAATGTGTTGCTGCCAGTTTTCATCGGATTGTTCGTCAAAGGGCGCGCTGACAGAGTAGACGGCATTGTTGACGAGAATATCGATGCGTCCCGCTGCTTCTGCTACTTCTGCGACAAAGCGTTTGATATTTTCGTATTCCCGAACGTCAGCTACTACAGGCCAAGCTTGCCGGCCCATTCCTCGAATTTGTGCCGCGGTGTCATCTAACGTTTTCTGAGTGCGTCCGCATAAGGCTACGTCGGCACCGTTTTTCGCTAGCATCAGCGAGACATTCTTGCCGATCCCGCGCCCCCCACCGGTTACAAGTGCTACCTTTCCGTTCAAATCGAATTGCATAGAAATAATCCTTTGAGCTTGGAAGCTAGGCTTGCCTCGCGGTAGCTTTAAAGTGAGGTTATCGAGGCGTTTACATGAGGAGGGGGGCTTGATTTGAGCGTGTAACAGCCTGAAACTTCGCATTAAGGCCTAGGCTGTGGCGTGCAGCTCCGCGAGTGATTCCTCAACGGCGTGTAATGTGTGCGCCACGTCTTCCTCGGTGTGGGCTAGGGAAACGTAGTATTTATTCCCTCCCTTGATGATGCCCCGTGCGCAGACGCCAGTGTTGAACTTGGCTTGCGCTGATGTATCAACACGGGTCAGTGTTCGGTAGTCGCGTACCTCATCTTTCGTGAAAAACACGTCGAAGAGCGGCGGCTCGCCAACTACTTGTGCCTGTGTACCGGTTTTTTCGAGCAGCTCAGTGATGCCTTCCATCAGTTTCCGGCCAGTCGCATGCAGGCGGCTATAGGCCCCGGGCTCGCGCAACACGCGGAGCGTGGCGCGGCCGGCCGCCGCTGCAACTGGATTGCCCGAAAGGGTGCCGATCTGCTGCATGAATTCATCTTCTTTTACCCGGGCCGCATCGAAATGCGCCATTAGCGCGTCATTGCCTGCGATTGCCGCCAGGGGATAGCCGCCACCCACAATTTTACCTAAACTACATATATCCGGGACGACACCGTAATATTCCTGTGCGCCGCCATAGGCGAAGCGGAAGCCAGTGACCACCTCGTCGAAAATTAAGACCACACCGGTCTCTTCGGTAACCTCGCGCAACGCTTCGAGAAAGCCGGGCGCCGGTGGGATGAGGCGCTGGAATGCTTCGACAATCACAGCCGCAAGTTCTTCTTGATGTTCGCGGATTAGTGCAACCGCCGCATCGGTGTCGTTGAACGGTGCAATCAAGACTTCTTGCTGGACCTTTTGCGGGATACCCGCGGAATCAGGAATTGCTTGCGGAAAGTTGCCTGGTCGTTTTGGAGCCATACTCATTAAGGCGTAGTCGTTCATACCATGGAAACCGCCTTCGAACTTGAGGATCTTATCGCGCTTACGATACGTCCGCGCTGCGCGCATGGCGTAGAAGGTTGCCTCGGAGCCACTTGAGACGAACCGCACCTTATCTGCGCAAGCAACAGCCTCGCAGATTTCTTCGGCCAGCAGAATACCATGCTCGTTATTAGCGAAGAAGGTTGAACCCTTCGGCGTTTGTTCTTCGACTGCAGCTAGAACTTCGGGATGACAATGGCCGATCAGCATCGGTCCTGAGCCGAGGAGGTAGTCGACGTATTCGTTGCCACTTACATCCCAGACACGACCACCTTCTCCTCGCCGGATGACGATGCCTGAGCCTTCGTTACCGAAATTGCCCGCTGGCAGCACCTTTGCTGCGGTTTCATGCAGTTTGCGTTCTTCATCACTGATATTTCGCTCGGCCATGATTTCTTTCCCTCATTTCATTGTAAGAGAGTTTAATATCAAATTCCGTTCCGGCGAGGGTAAATTTGAAGGGCCTTGTCTTGCGATCGCACGGGAAGACTTTACTCGATGGGAAATTAGTACAGGGGGTAAGGGCCATGATTGACAAATTTACGACGGTATATGCCGGCCATATCGATATGACCGATCGTGGTAAGGAAGCCACGCCCGCGAACGATCGACGTTTTTCAGAAGAGGAACTTCGCGGTGTCTTTGGGAAACTAGAGCGGGTAACGAAAGTAATGGATGGGCTCGGCTATCACTCAATGTGGATGGCCGAGCATCACTTCCAACACGAGGGATATGAAGTAATTCCAAATAGTCTCATGGCCGCGGTGCATCTTTGTCATATTACTGAGCAGATTAAGATAGGCTGCGGGTTTAATATTGCGCCAATGTGGCACCCCTTGCGTTTGGCCGAAGATTACGCCCAGGCTGACATTATGACGCAAGGTCGAACAATCTTCGGAGTGGGCCGTGGCTATCACAGCCGGGAGGTTGAAACTTTTGGCAATCCAATGATCGACCAGGACGCTAACAGAGATCTTTTTGAGGAACAGGTTGAAGTTATCTTTAAGGCGTTTTACGAAGATTCGTTTTCACACAAAGGCAAGCACTACACGATTCCGGCTGAGGTTCCTTATCGCGGCTACGATTTGAAAGAAATCACGGTTGTACCAAGGCCAGTCAACCAGCCGGTTGAATGTTGGCAACCAGTTGTAAGTGCGAAGCCGCATAGTCTGGATTTCATGCACAAATACGGCATGAAAGGCTTCATTGGTGGTGGCGCTGCTACCCTTGAAGCAGGACCGATCCGTGCCTATCAGGAGGCGGGTCAGCGGGCCGGTAAGGACCTCGATCTCGGCGAGGGTCTGAATATAGGCTTGCATATGTATCTTGGAGAGACGCGTGAGCAGGCGATAAGGGAAATCACGCCATTTTTTGAGGAACATGCGAAGATGTTTGGCCCTCTTGGCTTCCTGCCGGGATTATCTCAGGCGCAACTCGACATCATTGCGCAACCTGGCGATTGGTATGCCCAAGGTGTTCCGACGATCGAGAATTATATGGATATGGGGGCTTGGTTTGCCGGGACATCTGACGATTTGATTGAGTTGATCAAAGGCTTAGAGGAACAATTTCCTGGTCTTGAGTATGTTAACCTTTCGATGCCGATGTGTACCCCCGAAACCGCGATGATCGAACAGTACACAAAGATCGCAGAGGAAGTGATGCCGCACTTTGGCGGCGGTGAACATGCGAAAGTCAAAGTAGCGGCAGAGTAGTTTTTTCGTTTTGTTATTGATCAAGGGCCTCAGAGTAAGCTCTTGTCGTTATGGGCGTTTGTAGAAACACGCGTGCCGAGATTTTGGAAGTGTGTGACTTTTATAAGCCAATAGGGAGAACTCTGTGTCTGAGGTCGTAATGGCGAGTGATCGTTTAAAAGAGATTGATATTGCCCGACTGACCCCAAATCTCGGTGCACAAATTGGCAATCTCGACTTGTCGCAGGAATTAACTGAAAACGAGTTTTCCATGGTGCATCAGGCATTCTTGGAGAATGAGGTTCTCGTTTTTCGTGATCAGGATATAGATGCCCGGGATCAAATCGCTTTTGGAAAATTATTTGGCGAACTGTCTATTCATCCTTTTTCGCCTAACCTCGTGGATATGCCGGAGCTGATTGTACTCGATAATCATAAAGACAATCCGCCTCGATTGACGGATCAGTGGCACAGCGATGAAACGTTTCGTGAGGCGCCGCCGATGGCTACGATCCTGCGTTCGACCATCACGCCGAAGCTCGGTGGTGATACAATGTTTGCCAGCATGAGTGCCGCTTATGAAGGTCTTAGTGACGAGATCCAGCGCCTTATTTCTGGTCTTGAAGGGATCTTTGACTTTAAGCCTTTCCGGACCCTGTTTACGAACGATCCCGAAAGCAAGAGGCGCTTACGCAAGATCGAGGATGAACACCCAATCCGCACCCATCCCGTCGTTCGCGTTCATCCTGAAAGTGGGCGCAAGAGCATATTTGTAAATCCACAATTCACCACCGGCATTAAAGGCATGAAGGACGAGGAAAGCCGGACGCTTCTGACCCTGCTGTTTGATCAGGCTAAAGTGCCGGAATATCAGTTTCGTCATCACTGGGAGCAGAACACCATGATTATGTGGGACAACCGCTCTGTCTTGCACTACGCCATTCACGACTACTACCCTCAACGTCGCCGGATGGAGCGGGTGACGATCGCCGGTGACAAGCCATTCGGCCTGAATGCACCCTACAATGGGCCTTATATAGGGCGGCCTGAAATAATACTTTCCGAACAGGATGCGCCGCCGCAAGATGAAGGTGGGCCGGTCCGCAATTTCAAACGCTGACCATCCAATAAAAAATTACGAAACCTGCCGTGCTGGCCAACGATGGATACCCGATAGATGACAGATAAGCTTAGAGGTGCGGACATACTGGCTCGATCTCTTGACCGGGCTGCGATGCATCAGATTTTCACGCTATCCGGCAATCATATCATGGAGATATTTGACGCCGTGATCGCTACGAATATCAGCCTTACCCATGTACGCCAGGAAGGGGCCGCCGTTCTGATGGCTGGCGCCTGGGGACAGCTTACGGGCAACGTCGGGCTCGCTATGGTTACTGGAGGGCCAGGTCATACCAATGCGTGCGCCGCGCTGTGTACGCCCGAAGCCTCTGAAATGCCGATGGTTTTGATTTCTGGCCATGCACCAACAAACGAATTGGGGCGGGGTAGTTTCCAGGAATTGCCGCAAGTAGAAATGGCGGCGTCAGTCACGAAGGCATCCTGGATGTCGGAATCGGCGGCGGAAGTCGGCCACGACATAGCGCTTGCTTGTCGTATCGCTGCGTCTGGCCGTCCAGGGCCTGTTCATCTGAGCTTGCCATCGGACATTTTGGAAGAAGTGTTGGAGGAGCATCCGGCGCTTTGGCCCGATGTGGAAGATTTTGCTCCGGTCGAACAGCTGCTCTCCGATGTTACGGCGAATGCGGCTATTGCGGCCATGGAAGCTGCCGAACGGCCAATTATTGTCGTTGGACCCCATCTGTGCACCAAGCCTGGCCGTGCGGCACAACGGGCCCTCGAAGAGAAGCTTGGCGTTCCCGTTATAGGCATGGAAAGTCCACGGGGTCTAAACGACCCATGCCTGGGCGCATATGCGGAAGCCTTACATAAAGCGGACCTTATCATCCTACTCGGCAAACCCATGGACCATACAGTGAAGTTTGGTGACGTACCCTTCGTTGACCAAGGCTGCCAATTCATTGTACTCGACCCTGATATTGCCTTGATCGACCGGGTGGCCTCGGACAAGGGAGATCGTTTGGTATTAAGCGCGGTCGCGGATGCGTTCCCGGCGGCGGAAAAATTAATAGGTATTGGCCGCAGTGTTGGCGATGAGAAGTGGTGCAAAGCCGTTCATGAGGCTGCGGATTATCGCCCCGACGCTTGGGCGGACATCGCCGGTGAAGAGGGCGCGCTGCATGCGCTCGATTTCTGTCGTGGTGTGAAGAGTTTTGTCGCTCAGCACCCCGATCTTGTTCTTATCATGGACGGAGGCGAGATTGGCCAGTGGTCGCAAGCCAACCTCAACAGCGAGCGACGCATCACTAATGGCGTTGCTGGCTCAATTGGCGCTGCAACGCCGTTTGCCCTTGCGGCTCGTGTTGCGGAACCCCATGAGCCAGTGTTGGCAATCATGGGCGACGGTACCTTTGGCTTCCATATGGCCGAATTTGATACCGCGGTGCGGAACAATTTGCCGTTCGTCGCAGTCGTTGGCAACGATGCCTGCTGGAATGCGGAGCATCAGATACAAATTCGGAATTACGGCGAGAACCGGGCATATGGTTGCGAGCTGCTACCGACCCGCTATGACGAGATGGTCGCAGCAATTGGTGGGCACGGCGAATTCGTTACCAAGGCAGAAGAACTGCCGAGCGCGATCCAACGGGCATATGACAGTGGCAAGCCTGCCTGCGTCAACGTTATGATCCAGAGTGTGGCGGCACCTATCGTGCGTCGCAGCTGATAGGAAAGGGTGTTCATGAGTGGACAGATAAAACGTATAGCCCTTATCCACGCGACTGTTGTGTCTATGGATCCAACGGAACAAGCGTTTGGTGAACTTTGGCCAGAAGCCGACACTTTTCATCTGTTGGACAGCAGTCTTTCGACTGACCGTGCATCGTCGGGTGAGCTCACGGATGATCTCTCCCAACGCATCTTTGGAATGGCAGACTACGCGATCAAGCGGGGTGTGGACGGTGTACTGTATTGTTGTTCGGCCTTCGGTCCGGCCATCAAATCAGCCGCTGCGGCCCATAATGTTCCCATTTTGAAGCCGAATCAAGCGATGTTCCGGAGCGCGCTTGATATAGGCGGCCCTATAACGATGTTGGTAACCTTCAAGGATTCGATCGGCTCCATGGAACAGGAGTTTGCTGAGATGAAGGCGGCGGTGGGCAGTGATGCGACGCTCCGCAGTGTGCTCGTGGACGGTGCGCGCGATGCCATTGACCGCGGAGACGTGGCAACCCACAACCGGTTGATTGTGGAAGCGGCGGCCAACATCGGCAAAAGTAGTGCGATACTCCTGGCACACTTTTCAATGGACCGGGCGCGCGTCGAAGTTGCGGCGAAAGTTGTTGTTCCTGTCCTCTCGCCGCCGTCCGAAGCTGTTATTCATTTATCTAAGGCACTCTAGCGGTTCGATATGAGCTTGACCTGATGCCGTGCCTGTCGAAGCATTAGAGGGTCGAGCCGGATCGTCATCCTTTGATAAACTTAGGGTGAAGTGGTGGCTGAACGATGCAGACGAAAGGGACAGCAATGGCGAAACATGTGGTGGTGGTGCTCAGCGAGCCTTTTGAGGGGCAGGATGATGCATTTAATGATTGGTACGAAAATACCCATATAGACGAAGTTCTAATGAGCGCGGGCGTGGATAGCGGGCAGCGTTTTGAATTGACAGCGGAAGAAGGCATAAGGTCACCGCATAAGTATCTCGCTTTCTATGAAGTGGAGGCGGAAAGCGGCAAAGACGTTCTTACGAAACTTAAAGAGACCCGAGGAGGGCGTCAGCAATGTGATGCGTTCAATCGTAAGACAGCTGGTATGTGGGTCTTTACTGAAACTGGTCCTAAACACGAACGGGCTAGTGATTAATGCCAGCCAAACTCAAATGCTCTAAGCAGCCGGCCTTTGCGGCGAAGGGTATGGTGGTGGCAAGTCATCCGCTGGCGTCGGCGGCTGGTGCGGAGATGATTGCGGCAGGTGGCAACGCCATTGATGCCGCAATCGCAACGTTATTCACTCTGACGGTCGTGGAGCCGATGATGGTCGGCATTGTCGGCGGCGGTATCTCGCATATTCGCCTTGCTGACGGCAGCCATCGGTTGATTGATGGGCTTGGCCGTGCACCTCTTGCGGCGGAGCCGGATATTTTTACGCCAATCTCCGACACTATGCCCAATTACCTGGAGACAGAGGATCGTGCGAATGCCGTTGGCGCGAATGCCGTTGCGGCACCTGGTAGCCTCAAGACTTGGTGTGAGATACTGGAGCTTTACGGTACTCTGTCTCTTGCCGATGTCATGGAGCCAGCGATCCGATATGCGAGCCGAGGTTTCACGGTAACGCCCTATCTTTCGGAATGTATCGATGAAGCTTTGTCCGACCTCGTCCTCGACCCGGAAATCTCTGGCATTTATCTGAATGATGGCGAACCGTTACCGGCAGGTGCACGCCTCTTGATGCCGGAGTATGCCGACACGCTGCGTGCCATTGCCGCTGAGGGACCCTCAGCGTTATACGGCGGGGCATTAGGCCAGGCAGTTGCGGCATATTTGGGTAAGGCTGGCGGGTTGCTAACTGTAAAGGACTTAATGGCATACAAGAGCATCGCGCGCGATGTCTTGCGCGGAACTTACCATGGGGTTGAGGTTGTTTGTCCGCCGCCGCCATCTTCCGGCGGCGTGCATGTCATCCAAATGCTAAACCTGCTAGAGGGTTTTGATTTAGCGTCTATGGGTTTTGGTTCCCCAGCTTCTCTGCATCTAATTTTGGAAGTATTGAAGATTGCCTTTGCAGACCGCTCGGCGGTGACGGCAGATCCCGCATTTGTTGACGTGCCTACGGATTGGCTAATCTCAAAAGAATATGCAAACGAACGTCGCCCCGACATTGATGTGGCCGAGGCGAAGCAATGGACCGCTGGTTTGGTGCTGCCTGAATCGCCGAACACCACGCATGTCACTGCCGCAGACGTTGACGGCAATATCGTCGCCACCACACAAACTATCAATTCGACATTTGGTGCGCGGATCATGATCCCTGGAACTGGAATTGTCCCAAATAACTACATGTATGTCTTTGATCCACACCCTGGCAAAACGCTTTCAATCTTGCCTGGTAAGCGCGTGACGACATCTATGTCTCCGATCATTGCTTATCGAGATGGTAAACCAGTGTTGGCGTTGGGTTTGCCGGGTGGATTACGCATCTTTGGTTCAGCAATGCAGGCACTGGTCAATAAGTTTGACCACGGTCTGTCCATTCAGGAGATGGTGGAAGCACCCCGTATTTGGACGCAAGGCTTTGGTGTTGAGATTGAGGACGACTTTCCACTAAAGGTTGACAAGGTGTTGAAGGGTTTAGGCCATGAGGTAATGCGCGTGCCGCATGTTGGAGGTGGAATGAATGCAATCGAATTTGATAGTGATGGCCGAATGGCGGGTGCCTCATGTTGGCGGGCAGATGGCACCCCGGTAGGTCTCTCTGGTGGCTACGCGCGTGAGGGTGCCCGGTTTTGGCCGGATCAGGTGGGAAGATAGAACTGAGGGGGAAAGTGATGAAAAAAAATATTTCGTTTTACAGCGAAGGCGTGAAGCTTGATGGCGATCTTTACTATCCGGATGACTTGAAAGACGGTGAGCGTCGTGCCGGTGTTGTCCTTTGTCATGGCTATACCGGTGTTAAGGACCTTTATTTACCAGATAATGCTCAGGTTCTGAACGAAGCCGGCTATATGGTCATGACATTTGATTATAAAGGCTGGGGAGAGAGCGAAGGCGCGCGCACCCGTCTCGCGCCGTATAGCCGGGTTGTGGATGTGCAGGCGGCGATGACGTTCCTTGGTACCCAGCCAGAGGTTGACGACGAATGCCTTGGTATTTATGGCACCAGCTACGGTTGTGCGACTGTCGTTTGGGTCGCAGCTCATGACGAGCGTGTTAAATGTACTGTCGGTGTTGTCGGTATGGGGCATGGTGGGCGTTGGATGCGAAGCGTGCGTCGACCGGACGAATGGGTTGACCTGTTGGAGATGTCAAAAAAGGATCGCGAGCAGCGGGTCCATACGGGTAAGTCCGAAATGGTGGCACGGGATGCAATTCTTTTGCCAGATCGCCAATCCGCCGCACTCGCATCTGCCGCCCGAGCCGATAACCCGAATGCGCTGAGTGAATTGCCACTCGAATATATCGACGAGACCCTTCAGTTTCATCCGGAGTGGGTTGTCGACAAGATTTCGCCACGGCCGTTGCTTTTGATTGCGGGTGGCGACGACAGGCTTGTGCCGCCAGAAGATTGTGAATCCTTATTCGAAAAAGCTGCTGAACCGAAGAAGATGGTTATCTTGCCGGGCGTGGGGCATTACGAAGTTTACGTCCCGCCCGCTTTTGACGCTGTTATGAAAGAAACGATTACCTGGTTTGAAAAGTATCTGCCTGCGCGATAGGGCTTTGACCATCGTTAGTAGCACTCCATTATCAATATAACGAACGCTCAAGGGAGGAGCAAAATGAAAGCCGCAGTATTACATGAAGTCGGCCAACCTCTCGTCATCGAAGATGTTGCCATCGATAAGCCAGGTCCCCGCGAAGTGCTGGTGCGCACTGCGGCTGCGGGTGTCTGTCATAGCGACCTTCATTTTGTAGAGGGGCTTTATCCTTACCGATTGCCGGTTGTGCTTGGTCATGAATCAGCGGGTGTGGTTGAGGAAGTTGGCCCCGACGTAACTTATGTGAAGCCTGGAGATCATGTGATTACCTGTCTATCGGCATTCTGTGGCCATTGTGAAGCTTGTACTACAGGGCATCCATCCATCTGTGACGGACGCGAGACACGCCGCCGCCGCGATCAGCCGCCCCGTCTGCATCAGGCAGAGCGCACGGTGCAACAGTTTGCTAATTTGTCCTCTTTTGCAGAACAGATGTTGATTCATGAGCATGCCTTGGTAAAGGTCCGCGATGACATGCCGCTTGATAAAGCGGCCTTGATTGGTTGCGGCGTTACCACAGGGGTCGGTGCAGTTCATAACACGGCTAAGGTGGAGGTCGGTTCGACCGTTGCGGTCATTGGCTGTGGAGGTGTAGGGCTTTCCTGCATTAATGGCGCATCGATTGCTGGTGCTGGCCGCGTAATTGCTGTCGACAGGGTTGGTAGTAAGCTGAACCTTGCCGAAGAATTTGGGGCGACGGATGTCGTCGATGCTTCGGAAGGCGACCCAGTTGAGCAGATCAAGGAAATGACGGGTGGCGGCGTCCATTATTCGTTTGAGGCCATCGGCTTGAAGCAAACGACTGAACAGGCCTTCGACATGTTGCGCCCGGGTGGCGCAGCGACGATTATCGGCATGGTGCCTTATGGGACGAAAGTCGAAATACATGCGGCGGACTTTCTGCAGGAGAAGAAACTGCTTGGGTGTGCAATGGGATCTAATCGGTTTCGGGTCGATATGCCTCGATACGTCGATTTTTATCTCGCCGGCCGTCTAAAATTGGATGATCTTTTGGAAGAGCACATAAACCTGGAGCAGGTCAACGAAGCCTTTGATGCTTTGAAGACGGGTGAAATTGCCCGAAAAGTAATCGTGTTTGACCATTGAGTCTTAGAATTACTGAGTGTAAAAGTCTGGCCCGGTGACCCAGTTTTACTTCTAATTTGGGTATATCACCCGGTTTCTGGCACGAACCTTGTATCAGATTTTGCTAGATTCGGGATTTATTTTTGGAAATGGCTCGTATGGAGGTACGGGCTTAAGAGGATTTGTAGGTAAACCATGCGCGTTCGCACAGACTATCGAAGCCTTAGCGGGATTGAAAAAGCGTCAATGTTTATGCTGTCGCTTGGCGAGGAGCATGCGACCCAAATGTTTGAGAATATGGGAGATGAGGAAATACGTGAGCTTTCGCAAGGCATGGCCAGTCTCGGCACCGTCAGCTCTGAAATTGTTGAACGCCTTTATGTTGAATTTGCAGAACAGATATCGTCGACTGGCTCGCTGAGCGGCACGCCAGAAAGTACTGAACGTCTCTTATCGAAAGTGTTTGGCGACGAGCGCGTAGGCCAAATTATGGAAGAGTTGCGTGGCCCGGCTGGGCGAACTATGTGGGACAAGCTTGCTAATGTGAACGAACATGTGCTCGCGAACTATTTGAAAAATGAATACCCGCAGACCGTTGCGGTTATCATCACGAAAATTCGTCCTGATCACGCTGCACGCGTCTTGGCGGCTTTTCCAGAGACTTTTTCGTTGGAGGTTATCAACCGGATGCTCCGCATGGACGCGGTACAAAAAGAGGTGGTCGATGATATAGAGCGCACGCTACGTAGCGAATTTATGTCGAACCTAGCCCGTACGCAGCGCCGCGACAGTCACGAGATGGTTGCTGAAATCTTTACTGGTCTCGACCGTTCTACTGAGACCCAGTTTATGACGTTGTTGGAGGAAAGGAACCGTGACGCAGCGGAGAAGATTCGCCAGCTGATGTTTACCTTCGACGATCTTGCCAGCGTTGATCCGGCTGGTATCCAAGTTATCCTGCGGGCTGTCGATAAGGATAAGCTGGCGACGGCGCTCAAGGGTGCGTCGGAAACCCTGTCCAGTCTATTCTTCGAGAATATGTCGCAACGGGCGGCAAAGATTCTCAAGGAGGATATGGCTGCGATGGGCCCCGTCAGGATGCGGGATGTCGACGACGCACAAGTAGAAATCGTTGGCGTCGCTAAAGACCTCGCCGACAAGGGCGAGATCATTATTTCCGAGGGCGGTGGTGACGACGAACTCGTATACTAGTTCGAAGCTTCTTGGCATCCACTGTGGTGTGATATTGCCAAATTTTTCAAGAAACCTCTCAAGACACGTTGCTCCATAACGCGGCTGAACGGCGCCGGTAGACTTGATGCTAAAAGATGAGCGTAAATTGCTATTCAGGTACATCAAGACCATCGAACAACGGTGTTGTCTGGTAACGCTCGGCAAAGGATGGTAGCACCGTGACGATGGTTTTGCCGGCCATTCTATCTTGGCTGGCGACCTGCAAGGCGGCGGCTGTCATTGCACCCGCCGAAATGCCGCCGGGAATGCCTTCAAGCAGTGAGAGCTGACGTGCTGTCTCAATCGCTGTGTCATTGCCAATAGCAATAATTTCATCAATTAGGTCTGTATGCAGGTTGTCCGGAATGAAACCTGCACCGATCCCTTGGATCATGTGCGGAGAATGTTGGCCGCCGGAGATTACCTGGCTCAGTTCGGGTTCAACGACTGCCAACAGGACGGACGGCTTCTTCTCCTTCAGATAGGTTCCTGTACCGGTCGCGGTGCCACCCGTGCCAACGCCCGAGATGAACATGTCGACGGCTCCATTTGTATCGCGCCAAATCTCGGGCCCCGTGGTGTAATAGTGCACAGATGGATTTGACTCGTTGCTGAATTGCATTGGCATGATGGCTCCGTCGATGTCGGCGACCAATTCTTCAGCTTTTTCTATCGCCGCATTAATGCCCTTCTCACGGGGTGTCAGGTGCAGTTCGGCTCCAAGATAGACGAGCATCTTCCGCCGCTCGATTGAAAAGCTATCCGGCATTGTCAGAATACATCGATAGCCTTTTGCGGCACAGGCGAAGGCAAGTGCGATTCCTGTATTGCCTGATGTCGGCTCGACAATTGTTGAGCCGGGGCCGATTTTGCCATCCCGCTCGAGGGCCTCGATCATCGAGACCCCGATGCGGTCTTTGACACTAGCTAGTGGATTGAAGAACTCCAGCTTCACCAATACATCGGCCTTTGCTTTGTGTTGTTCGGCGAGGCGTCCCAGCCGGACCAATGGTGTATTACCAAAGGTCTCTAGAACATTGTTATAGATTCGCCCGCGGCCAGGCGGATCGATTTTCAGATCACTTTTCTCGAATGGGTTTTTCATCAGATATTGCTCCTACAGGCCGGTTAGGATTTTTTTTGTATCGGTGATCACCGCCGGGTGGGCTAAGATCAAAAACGTTTTCGGCTGTAATCTGCGCGTATTGTAGATAACCAAGCCGCGCCAACGGATTGACCTTCTTAACGTCAACAATGCCATCGGTAATCACACTTTCGTCGATTTGGATGCCGACAACCTGGCCGATGACTACGTTCTGTCGGCTACCGTCCCGGGCGTTGGGTAAATGGACGGTCTGCATATACGTGCACTCAAGAGCGATTGGCGATTCCATGACCCGAGGTGGCTTGACTTTCTCGCAAGGTGCGGCTTCGAGGCCCGCCTCTGTTAGCTCGTCAACGTTTGCCGGCTCGTGAACTGCGGTGGCAACCATCGGTTCTCGAAGTTCATAAGTGCACATACTGTATACAAATTCCTTGGTTTTCTCGACATTAGCGAGCGTATCTTTAATCTCTTCGGTGCCTGGCTTGCGGCCGTTTGGACAGAACATTACACAGGGTGGGTCGGCAGAAAGTGAATTGAAGAAACTAAAGGGGGCGAGATTTATGACGCCTTTCTCATCAACGGTTGAAATCCAGCCAATCGGCCTAGGCACGACCAACGCATTGTAGACAGTGTGTTTGAAGGGCGGTGGCTTCATGCCAACTTCCGCTGGATCGAAAAACATTTTATTTCCCTCGTTTCTTGCACTTCAACGGGACGTTATTGAACCGTGTTGCTCGTCCTAAATACCTTGGTGATAGACAATCATTGGCAAGGCACTACTACGGCAGGGCTCAAATTCTGATTTAAGGGGAAATTGTGTGTTTTTAGCTCCGTCGGGCCCAAAACCTCAAAAAAAAGTCGGGAACTTTGGAAAATGTGCATCCTCAAAGATTATCGGTGACGTTGCAGTCTTAGAAGGCACCATAATTATGCTGAAGCTAAGCGCGGGGCACGCGCTGCGGATGTTCGAGAATATGGGCAAATATATAATATACAGCCTTCTGCAAGGCCTGGCGACGCTTGCGACAGTCAGCTCTTATATTTTGGAACACACCTGTCCCTAAATTGGTTAACAGATCTTGTTGATGATCCTACCGAGAGCCATACAGGGTATTATCTAACGTCTCTATTTAATGTGTTTAGTGACAATCTTGAATGTCAGATTATAGAACACCTGCGTGGCCCAGCCGGGCCGATTATTCGTAAGAGTGAACTCTCACTCACGATCCTGGGGATAATAGATAATTACAAAAATCTGTTGGGGCCATGCGTGGGCGCGTGAACGACCTATCTCTTTTTGTGTATGCATTAAAACGGATGGAAGATAGGAGGTTTATATGACCAAGGCACTTGATGGAATCCGTGTCATAGACATGACGCATAACCAGGCGGGGCCTGCCTGCGCGCAAATTCTTGCTTGGCTTGGCGCGGACGTGATCAAGTTGGAGACACCCGGCAAAGGAGATGTTGCACGGGAGCAGAATAATGACGAACTTTTTTTCCTGTCCTTTAATGCGAACAAACGTAGCCTCACGCTTAATTTAAAGAGTGACGAAGGGAAAGCACTATTCAGGAAACTCTTAGAAAAATCTGATGTATTTCTTGAAAATTTTGCTCCGGGTGCCGTGGCACGCATGGGATTTGATTTTGAAACGCTTCAAAAGATTAACCCGCGTCTCATCTATGCGACGATTAAAGGCTTTGGGACATCGGGTCCTTATAGCGATTTTAAAAGTTTCGAACCTGTTGCTCAGGCGATGGCTGGTGCGATGAGCGTGACCGGTCAGTCGGATGGCCCGCCGACCTACCACTGGCCGGCTATCGGTGACTCCGGCACAGGCATGCATATGGTTATTGGAATTCTTGCGGCGATCAATCAACGGCACGCGACTGGTAAGGGGCAAGAGGTTGAGGTTTCAATGCAGGAATCCGTGCTCAACATCATGCGTGTCAGCTTGCGGGACCATCAGCGCCGTGGCTCTGCGATGCCGCGCACTGGTAACCAACTTGGCAAGAATGTTCCGGGTACTGCGTATCGCTGCAAGCCGGGTGGCCCCAACGACTATGTATACGTGTTGGCGCAGCAGCAGATGTGGAATGATATGCTGCGGGTGACCGGGCTAGAAGAAAAGCTGGGTGGTGAAAAATACGCAACGCCGACGGGTCGCTGGGAGCACCGTGATGAGGTAGATGCGGCTATCGAAAGCTGGAGCCAGCAGCATGATAAGTATGAAGTCATGAAAATCCTTGGAGACGCTGGTGTGCCTTGCGGTGCCACGCAGGACACAGCAGAAATTCTTGAGGATCCGCATTTGATCGAACGGGATATGATCCTCGATATTAATTACCCAAATTACGGGACCTTCAAGACGGTCGGTTGTCCGATCAAGATGTCAAATTCGCCAGCTGAGGTCACCCGTCCACCTGAATTGAGCGAACACAGCGCAGAAATATTGGCAGAATTTTGCGATGTATCGTCAGATGAATTTGAGAAATTGAAATCGGATGGTATCGTTTGAGAATTAAGACTCAATATCGACCAAAGAGGCGGGGCCTAGCTTAAGACTTTGCAAGCGCTCAACATTAATTCTTTGCTGGTCGAGGAACTCGCGCAGTGCCTCAAAATCGAGTGTTCCCGCAGCGTCGAAGAACTCTTCGGCGTCAATACCGAATTCTTTGCGCAGCCTTTCGCGAGCAATGGCTTGATTGCGCTCGATAAAATTCGAGCGGATGTCATCACCGGCGTCAATGATATCATCGCGAACGTCCGTATTTTCGATGGGTTCCGTTAAGGCAAGGAGCAGACGGGCAGTTCCATGCCCGTCAATTAAATGTTGTAAATAAACAGAATCGATTCCGCCGCCCTCGCCGAACACAGAGCGCAGTTGCTCCTTTAGTTTTGCAGTTTCAGGTTCACCAGCTTCCGCTTGTATCCGTATGCGTTCGAGCCTCAACTGAGCGGCTTGGCGAGGGTCGATGGCTCCGAAGCGGCCATCTATTCCGATTAATGCATCCATTATAAAATGTTCCCTGGTCGATACCGATTCGTAAGCTTTCCAGGCCTTTTCAAGTATTAAGCAATCGCCATGCCGGAGCGTAATTATTATAACTATCTGAAATTAATTATAAAAAATCCCGAAATAGGGTCTTCGGCATTTCTTGCCGGGAGGCTTTTGGTCCCACGCGGAATCTTACGCCTAGTTCAGGTCAAGGTGTTCCAGTCGCCATTCCGTCTATATTGCTTATTAAAATTGTAGGAGCGTACTCATGGGAACCGAGATTGAAATCACGGCGGCGGACGGCCAAACCTTCGCGGCTTATTTGGCTTTACCGAAAATTGTACCGGCGCCGGGCCTTATCGTTCTGCCCGAAGTATTTAACACGAATGATCACATTCGTGCGGTTGCGGACGGTTATGCGGATGAGGGTTATTTGGTAGTTGCACCCGACGTTTATTTTCGCCAAGAAACAGGGGCTTACATGCAGTATACCGACGAAGGGCGCACGAAGGCGCAGCTGTTGCGGTCTCAACTTGATACCGATCAGTATACACGTGACCTTGGTGATATCATAACGACCTTGCGCGGCCGAGATGATTGTACAGGGAAAGTCGGCGTAATGGGCTTCTGCCTCGGCGGTAAATTCACCTATCTTTCGAGTGTACGCCATCCGATCGATGCAGCCGTTAGCTATTACGGGGTGCAGATCGATGAACACCTCGATGAGGCGGATGCATTAAGCTGTTCGTTGTTACTACATTTCGCCGAGACTGATCCGCATGTCCCCGAAGCGACAGTTACAGCTGTTAAAGCGCGAATGGGGGGGTGGGGAGATGTAGCCATCCACATCTACCCCGGGACCGAGCACGGTTTCAATCGGTTTGGGTATGAACCGTATAATGAGGGGCAAGCCAACATCGCACGGGAACGCACATTGGCACACCTCGCAGCGCATCTGCGGTGATGGTACAAATGCTATGACGGGCATGGTTAAAACTATCAATGTAGCTGATTTAAAAGCGGCACTACACGACGGTGGAGAAATAGCTTTATTGGATGCACGCGAAGAAGTTCCCTTTGATGCCCGCCACATACTTATGGCGTCCTGCCTTCCAATTGGTCGTATCGAAGTATCGATCGACGACTTGGTGCCGCGGCGAAGTGCACGTGTTATTTGGTGCGATGATGGAGACAAACTTGCTGAACAAGCTGCGGCGCGGGCGGCATCGCTCGGCTATTCTGATGTGTCGGTTTTGGAGGGCGGCATCAAGGCATGGGAAGCCGCGGGCCATCGAATCTATTCCGGTGTGCATGTACCCAGTAAAGCATTCGCGGAGGTGGTCGAGAATGTGGCCAAGACACCATACATCACGGCTGATGAATTAAAGAGGCTCATAGACAAGAAAGCTGATGTAGCAATTTTTGATACAAGGTCCTACGAAGAATACCACTCCAATAGTATTCCGGGTGCAGTGAGTGTTCCTGGAGTGGAGATCATCTATCGATTTAAAGATTTGACGCCGTCAGCTGACACAATGGTGGTTGTAAATTGCGGTGGTCGGACCCGCAGTATTATAGGCGCTCAGGCGCTGATAAACGCTGGTGTTCCGAATAGAGTTGTCTCCTTAAAGAACGGCACGCAGGATTGGCATCTCGCAGGCTATGAAGTGGTAAAGGGGGCCACCCGACGACCTCCTGAAGTTTCTGACATCGGAATGGACGTGGCTATTGCCGGGGCCCGCCGGATCGCGGAACTATGCGGAATTAAAATAATTGATCGTGGGACGCTGGAGATTTGGCGAAGCGAGGCTAAAGACCGGACACTTTATACTCTCGATGTTCGCACACAGGAAGAATATGAGGAGGGTCATGTCGCCGGTGTAAAACACATCGCCGGTGGTCAGCTTGTGCAGGAGACTGATGCGCATCTTGGCACCTGGGGAGCTAGGGTAGTTTTGTTTGACGACAACGGGATCCGCGCGACAGCTACTGCATCTTGGCTGAGTCAAATGGGCTGGGAGGTTGCTATTACTACTAATGCTGAGGCGGGTGGTAAGATCGTTACGGGCCCGCACTTGCCTGTCGTTCAAGGTTTAGATAGCTCGAAGGTAATGCGGATTTCACCTGGCGAATTAAGGAACAAGCTTGAAAGGGGCGAGGTAACCGTCATTGATCTGAATTGGAGCCGGGGATACTACGAAGGTCACATACCAAATGCTAGGTTCGCTATACGCTCCCGCCTGGACGCCGATCTTGGTAAATTGCCGGAGGCCGGTGAGCTTGTCTTTACGTCACCTGATGGGTTGCTGGCTGAAGTTGCCGCAGCCGACCGGTCTGCAATGGCTCTTCAAGGCGGCACTGCCGCGTGGGTCGACGCGGGGCTGCCGTTGGAGACGGGTGCCACGAACATGGTTAGTGTAGCTGATGACATTCGTCTGAAGGCGCGTGAGCAAGGCACGGATATCGAAGCGGCGATGCGGGACTATCTCGCTTGGGAAATTGAATTGGTAAACGATATAGCGAAAGATGACGACCATCGTTTCGACGTAATTGTGCCAGCGTCCTAGGCCGCTTCAACGACATCCTTTGATCCTTCGCCGGCAATCGTTGTCCGGATCATGACGCGGGCATGCTTGTCGCGCGCAAATGGCCGACCTCGATGGACAACCGCACGGTTATCCCATAGCACGGCGTCACTCTCAGACCATTTGTGAGTGTATATGTTTTCGGGTCGCGTAGCGAATTCAATTAACTCGGCGATCAAGGGCTTCGCTTCCGCTTCTGGCATTCCGATAATCGCCCCTGTGTGCGAGCCGACATAGAGGGCACGTTTGCCTGTCTCTGGAATGTGGCGCACCATCGGGTGCTCGACCGGTGGTAGTTCGTCGTACTCAGCCTTGGTCATCAGCCGCTTGTCGGTGTTGTTGCGCGACGTTGCGAAGTGATGGATCCCCATGCGGTTTTCGATCTTAATTTTCATTTTTTCGGGCAAATCTTCCCAGGCGGCGATCATACTGGCGTACTCAGTTTCGCCACCTTCGGGTGGAACCGTCTTGGCTGACAGCATTGAGGCGAGCGCGGAAACCGGCTTGAACGAACTGTCGCTGTGCCAAAGGGAGTTCGCCTTGTGGACTAAGTTCAATTTGTGAGCGTCTGGAACAACTTTTCCGTCTTCGCCGACATTGGACAGTATAACTAGTGGTGTTCCAGCGCCATAAGAGCCAACTTTTGTCGCTTCCAAAGGCCCGAGACGCCGGCTGAAGGCAATTTGTTCTTGGTCGAGCAAGGGCTGGTCCGGAAAAACAAGGACGGAGTACTTCGCGAACCCCTGGCGCAGCGCCGCGAAAGTTGTGTTATCCAAGTTGCCCCGCAGGTCGACATTCGTAACGCGGGCGGCAAATCTTGGGTGCAGTGGCTCGAAGGTTGGCATTTATTTCAACCCATTTTTGTTAACATTAAAAATTAAATCGGCTCAATGTTGCCATTTGACAAGCTATGTCCTGAGCCGTGTGCCGTCGGGATCGTGAAGTGGTTTCAGAGATGCGTGGGCTGCATATATTTCGAGTGCTGCCTCGATTTCGAACTGTGCACTTGCTAACATGTCACCGATTGGGCGGTCTTCACACTTGACATAACCTATGGCGACGGAACGGCCTATTGTATGACCATAGGCGGCTGACGTCGTGTAGCCGCTGATCTCACCGTCGACGAGAATTGGCTCCAGCCCCATTAAAACGACGTCCGGGTCGTCGACGTACAACAAAACGCGCCGCCGGTCGATGCCATCTTCCCTTTGTTTTTCAAGCGCGGCGCGACCGATGAAGTTGGTGTTGTCGGAAAATTTAGTGGCAAATCCCATTCCGGCCTGGAGTGGCGTGTCGTCCGGTCCGATGTCGTGACCCCAGGCGCAATAGCCTTTCTCGATGCGCAGTCCCGCCATCGCAAAACTGCCTGCATTTTCCAGTCCAAGGTCGGCGCCAGCTTCCCAGATGCGGTCATAGAGCGGGAGTGCCGCCTCGTTCGGCACATAAAGCTCCCAGCCCAATTCGCCGACATACGAAACCCGAGATGCACGTGCGACCGTATCGCCAATTTCAATTTCTTGGTGCGTCATATAAGGGAAGGCTTCATTCGATAGGTCTGTTGGTCCGAGACGCGATAGGAGCTGTCGAGCATTTGGACCCATTACGCCGATTACAGCATAGGCGCTAGTCATATCGGTCAATACTACGAATTCATGGTGGCAAAGCCGCTTTCTGAGTAAGTCCATGTCGCGGGCCTGCTGTGCGGATCCTGTCACCATTAGATATGCATCTTCGCGGATACGCATAACAATGACGTCGCTTTCGTAGCCTCCACGTTCGTTTAAAATCGGTGTGTAAGTGGTCCGCCCTACGGGCACATTTAGTTGTCCGGCGCACACTCGATTGAGAAAAGCTGCCGCGTCCCGGCCTTGCACGAAAATTTTACTGAAACTGGTTTGATCGAAAACGGCGACGCTTTCGCGCGCAGCACGATGCTCACGCGCTACACACTCGAACCAATTCGGCTTTCCAAATTTAAGTTTGGTTGAGACGCCGCCACCTATTGGCTGGAACCAGCTGGGGCGCTCCCATCCGGCGTGCTCACCAAACTCGGCGCCAAGCGTGGCGAGCCGTTCGTGCAGCGGCGAGAGGCGCAATGCACGTGCGCTTTCGAACTGCTGTCCTGCGTAGCCGATTGCGTAGTGAAGACTGAGATTTTCTGCTGCGCGGTCGCGTATGGTGTTTAGCGTGTTACGGATCCGTGTAAAACGCCTTACATCAACGGAAGAGAGGTCGACGCCGGGGTCGCCATCGGTAATCCAGTTGGCCAGCGCTTTGCCGGCGCCACCACTGCTCGCAACACCCATTGAGTTCATGCCGCAGCACATGAAAAAACCAGGTGCTTCGGGCGCCTCGCCCATCAGAAAGGTACCGTCCAGAGTAAAGCTTTCAGGACCATTTAGAAGGGTACGGACTTCCGCATTTTCAAGCGCGGGTATTCGGTGTAGCGCCTCTTTCATAATTGGTTCGAAGTGATCCCAGTTCTCTTCTAGCAGATCGAAGGAGAAATCTTTTGGTAAGTTATTGAGGTCGACTGGTCGGGCGTTGGGCTCGAAACTACCCACTAAAAGACCTTGCCCTTCATCCCTGATGTACATATAGCCGTCATGTGCACCCAAGACTGGCATGCCTGTGTAGATACCGTCGAATGGTTTAGTTATTAGTGCGTAGTGTTCGCAGGCATATAGAGGGGCTGAGACCCCGGCCATCTGCGCAATAGCGCGGGACCAAAGGCCACCACACAGCGCCACCGCTTCGCAGGCGATGGTGGCGGAGGCGGTTTTAACGCCGCTGATCCGTCCATTTGCAAAAGTAAATCCTGTAACCGGTGTGTCCTCAAAAATTTTGACGCCACCGGCGCGGGCCCCTTTGGTGAGTGCGGCGCAAACATCGCTCGGGCTGACCCTACCGTCACTTGGGGATAGGATGCCACCCAGCAGGTCGTCAGTGTTTGCGATTGGCCAAAGTTTTTTAATTTCAGTGACGTCAATCTCTTCGACATCTATGCCGAAGGCACGTGCCAGTGACGCTTGTCGGCGTATATGTGTCATACGGTCAGGGTTTGCCGCGATACTTAAACTGCCGCATCCAATCCATCCTGTGGATTGACCCGTTTCAGCCTCAAGTGATTGGTAAAGCTCGGCGCTGTATTTCATTAGTGTCGTCAAACTCGAGCTTGACCGCAACTGGCGAACTTGTGCCGCTGAGTGCCAAGTCGTTCCGCTCGTCAACTTGGAGCGTTCCAGAAGGATGACGTCTTTCTTGCTGCGTTTTGCTAGGTGATATGCAGTCGAACAGCCGACGATACCGCCGCCGATAACAATAATTTCTGCCGATTGAGGAAGTAAGTCGGGCATCGCGACGGCTCCAACATGTTGTATATTTTTCGAACGCTATGGGAGGAATTTTTTTTCTTCCAATTATAAATGTTGCATATGTAACATAACGTAATGACGTTGGCGCAAGAAAGCGATGCGTTGGCCACTACTCTCGATCGGATCGTTCAGGCCTATGACGAATTTAGCCCGCGGTTTTGCAAAATTTAGTTTAGCAGAAGATCCATCCGGCTTGTCGCCACCGGCGTGTGAAGACCTAATGTCGCTTGACAAGCGTGTCTGAATGATGACGCCAAACGACATCGTATTGGCTATCGACGTTGGTGGTACGTTTACTGATGTCTTGGCGTTTGACCGTTCCAACAGCGCCATTATTTTGGGTTTCAAGGTGCCGTCGACACCAGCTAACCCGTCGGATGCCGTCATGAACGGCGTAGACCGTTTTATAACGCGCAGCGGCTATACGGTGGATGCTATTTTTCACGGTACTACGATAGGTACCAATGCCCTAATCACAAAAATGGGAGCAAAAACAGCGCTCGTGACGACAAACGGTTTTAGGGACGTCCTAGCGCTTCGGCGTCATGCCCGGCCACGTCTTTATGACCTTTCGCCGCAAATATCTCCTGACCTTGTGCCGCGAGAGCGCCGCTTTGAGGCCGAAGAGCGTATGCTGGCAAACGGGACTGCACTGGTGCCGTTAACGGAGACTGAGATTGCCCGGATTGTAGAGGTAGTGGCTAAATCGGGCGCGGAGGCAGTTGCTGTTTGTTTTCTGCATTCCTATGTGAACGACGCCCATGAACAGGCTTTGGGTGCGGCAATTCAATCGGCAAACCCTGATCTATTTGTCACTCTATCGAGCGACGTTTGCCGCGAGTTCCGCGAGTATGAACGAACAAGCACGACCACTGTTAACGCCTTTATTGGGCCGCGGGTTCAACGTTATGTTGATCGAATGGTCAAAGAGATGGCGGAGCGACACATCTACAAACTTTCCATCGTTAAATCGAACGGAGGCCTTACCTCGTCAGGAAATGCGCGACGTTACCCGGTTCACCTGATCGAATCGGGACCGGCCGCAGGCATAATTGCCTGCGCGGCAATGGGTAAAGCTGAGGGTATTAATAATCTGATTGCCTTCGATATGGGCGGAACTACGGCGAAGGTGGGTGTGGTGATTAATGGCCGGCCCCGTCTTGAAACAGAATTCGCTGCCGACCGTTTTGTCGACGGGCAGGATGTCGGTGGCTACCCGATCCAGAGTCCAGTGATTGATTTAATCGAAATTGGCGCAGGTGGTGGTTCCATTGCGTGGGTCGACGCTGCCGGTGTGATGCGGGTTGGTCCAGAAAGTGCGGGTGCCGATCCAGGGCCGGCCTCATACGGTCGTGGCGGAATACGACCGACGGTGACGGATGCACATGTTGTTGTTGGTCATGTGGCACCTGATGGTTTCGGTAGCGAGGATCTGGAGATTGATGTCGCGGCCGCGCATGACGTGATACGCCTAGAGATCGCTGAGCCCATGGGGTGGACGATCGAGCGCGCCGCTTGGGGAATTTTGCGGCTGGCGACCGCCAATATGGCTGAGATGGTGCGCCTGGCGACCTTGCGGCGTGGCCTTGATCCTCGTGATTTTACGCTCGTCGCCTTTGGCGGCGCTGGACCGTTACACGCATCGGATATCGCGCGCGAAGTAGGCGTGGAGCGGATTATTGTTCCGCCTATGCCTGGGCTATTCAGCGCTATTGGAACGGTGCTCGGGGAAATGCGACACGATCTTGTCCAAACACGCCTCAGTCGCTTATCAAAATTAACTACAGATGATATCGAAGAAGAGTTTCACAGATTGGAGTTGCGAGCGGGAACACTCATTGCCGAAGAGGAGGTTACGGACGAGTGGCAGTTTGAGTGGTTTGCTGACCTTAGGTTCGAAGGGCAATTGTTCGAGTTGACACTGCCTCTGTCGCGGCATGGTATCTGGAATTCGGAGAAACTTGACGCGTCATTTCGGGAACACTATTGCAAAACCTATGGATACGACTTACCGAATAACATTGTTGAATTGGTCAACCTGCGACTGACGGTAACTACAATGGCTTCTGATTCCCGGTGGCCGGCAGTGGACTTGGGCGAGACGGGAAATAAACCGCGAACCAGCATACAGACCTTGGAAGACGGATCTAAACAAGACATCTCAGTGATCCGCAGGCATGACCTAACTCTAGGAAATACGTTGTTTGGTCCGGCGATTGTTGAAGACGTCGGTGCAACTATTCGCGTCTTGAGTGGACAGATCCTGAAGTTGCAAAAGTCTGGTACCTTGGTTTTGACAGGATGTGGAGGCGGACAATGACGGGCGAAATGCTCATGCAGCAAGACCCTGTGACTTTTGAGGTGGTGCGCGGCGGCCTTTATGCGATCTGCGAAGAGATGAAATCTGTCATGATGCGGGCAAGTTTCTCACCATTGCTTAGCCTTTCAGCGGATCTTTCTTGTGCCATACTTGACCATGAGGGCGATGTAGTCGCGCAGGGTAATGACATTCCTGTTCATCTTGGCGCCATGCCATTTTCTGCTAAAGGGATCATTGATGTGTTTCCGTTGGAGACGTGGCGGCCGGGCGATGCGGTGTTGAACAACGACCCGTATTCGGGAGGTTCTCACCTGCCGGATATGACGCTGTTAACGCCTATCTTCGATACAGCCGGTGTGTTTGGCTTTACGGCAAGCCGCGTCCACTGGCCCGATGTGGGTGGCTCGGCTGCGGGCTCATCTTCAGTGACTGACGAGATTGTAAAGGAAGGCATCCGAGTGCCGCCCGTTAAAATCATGCGCGAGGGCGAGCCGGACGAAGGTGTCTGGACACTCCTATTTGCAAATGTTCGCATTCCGGACGACCGGATAGGTGATTTCCGAGCCCAAGTTGCTTGCAACGCGCGGGGTGTAACGCGGGTTGAGCAACAGGTTACACGTTATGGTGGGCTAGCAATTCGACAAATTTTTGCGGAGACGCAAGATTATACTCAACGCATGGTTGCAGCGGCACTCGTGGGAATACCGGATGGGACCTATTCAGCGACCCACCATCTGGATGGCGACGGTTTCTTCGAAGATTCAGGCAATGGAGATTTTGGTTTATCGGTTACCATTGAAAAACGCGATAGCCATTTGCACTTTGATTTTACGGGCACAAACTCGCAGGCACGTGGACCTGTTAACGCGCCATTCGCGGTGACTGCTTCAGTTTGCTACTATACGGTTCTGGCTCTGGCGGGTGGTTCGGTTCCGCCCAATTCAGGTGCATATCGTCTGGTTGAGATTACGGCGCCGGAAGGTACATTAGTTAATCCGGTCTATCCCGCCCCCGTTGTTGCCGCAAATACTGAGACTTCCAATCGCATTGTTGACCTTTTGCTCGATGCTTTAGCGACAGCGATACCAGAACGCGCGGTTGCTGGAAGCTACGGCTGCGCGGGCGTTTTTGCTATTGGTGGTGTCGATCCAACTAATGAACGCCGCTTTGTCCATATGGAGACGATTGGCGGCGGAATGGGGGCGTCGGCCAAAGGTCCGGGTCTTGATGGGCACAGGGTCCACATGGGCAATACGATGAATTTACCATGCGAAGCGGCGGAGCTAAATCTACCAGTCAGGATCGAAACATACGCATTGGTCGAAGGCTCTGGTGGCGCAGGTGCTCATGCAGGTGGGATGGGTGCGCGGAAGGTTATCCGTTCGCTTATCGACGATGTTGAATTTTCACTGCTTTACGAACGCGCCTTTAATCCCGCCAAAGGCGCTGCGGGTGGTGGGCTTGGGAAAGTTGCTGCATTCGCGATTGAGCATGCGGATGGCAGTCGCACAACCCTATCGCCAAAAACGCCAGCTGGTAAATTGATGAAGAACGAAGCGCTGTGGATAGAGACCGCAGGCGGCGGTGGCTGGGGGCGGTAGAACGGCTAGGCACCTAGCCTCGTGTGGTCTCAGCCATGAAGATGCGGCTAGTTCAGATAGCGTTTCCGGCGTGTTGTGGCGGTGATACAGCAACCGTCATCCATGCGCCCGATAAGGCGCCAGACTGTACTTTGAGGACACGCCATTGGAGTGAATATTTTTTGCCGCCGTCAGATATGATTGTGACCCGATAGAGCGCCATTTTCATAGTTTTGACCACGGCTTTGATGGTGTGTGTTTTATGGCCAAGGAGAAATCGATAGTTCGCGCTTGATATCATCTGGGTGAACCGCGTAAGCGGTCCCGTAACTGCGCGATTGCTAGGATGTGCGAACGCCCAAGTCTGTGCGATACCATTTCCGGGAGTTGGGTTATCGTTCTGTTGTAAGGCGCGCAGCTGAATTTCGATGACCTGCCGCGGCGAATATTTAGAATCTGGTTGCAATAAATTATTGGCTTCGGTTGCATTAGGGAAGAAAGTGAATGCAACGCAAATTGTGAATACTTTAAACATTGTTTGGTTCAAAGGTCTCGGCGATATGTTGCCTAAGGTTGCGGTACTCGATATGGAAAAGACGACATAATGCAATCAAAAAGCTTAGCCTTGCGGACGTCTAAAAACTGTCGTCGGTGGATCTGTTAAATGTTATTAACCCGAATTTAAGGCAGAGCCCAAAAGCTAATTTCTATAACTCGGATCAATTTTGTCCATTTTTCGCATCATCGCGGCGAACTCCAGCCCGCCTGATGTTGGCGCTTTGCCATGCATAGTTGCGCCGGTGCTGAGCCCGTCCGCTGAGGCGCGGGCCACATTGTCGGTCAGAAGGTTTAGCTCGCCCGCCGCTGCTGCATCGACCTGGATCTGGCAAGATCGCTCGAGCCGGTAGAGGCGCTGGAAGGCTTCAGGGATCGACCGGCCTGTGGTAAGCAACCCGTGATTCCGAAGGATCATGGCGTTATTGTCACCAAGGTCGTCGAGTAAACGCTCACGTTCTTCGGTATCTAAGCTCACGCCTTCGTAATCATGGTAAGAGAGCTGGCCGTAAAAACCTGTTGAGGCCATAGATATAGGCTGGAGCCCTTCTTTTACTGCTGCTACGGCCATGCCGGCGCGCGTGTGGGTGTGCATTACGCATTTGTGTGTCTCGGTATTGGCCATGTGCACGGCGGAGTGGATCACGAAACCGGCCCGGTTCACTGGGTGGTCGCCTTCGACAATTTCGCCGTCGCAATCGATTTTAACCAAGTTTGATGCGGTCACCTCATCATAGTTCAAGCCGAAAGGATTGATAAGAAAATGCTCCTTCGGTCCCGGTACGCGGGCGGTTAAATGACCGTAGATCTGCTCGGTCCAGCCGTAATAGTCGACCATGCGGTAAGCGGCGGCGAGTTGAATGCGCAGACCGTGCTCGGCCTCTTCCTCCGGAAGACTGTATAGATCGGTATCCGTATGTGTCTCCAGCATCATGTGTTCCCCAGTTTGCAATCCATGACCAATTGAATGGTTCACCTTGTATCTGTCACGAAGACAAAAGGATTTTCCATGGTAAGGAGTTTCAATTTTGTGTCCAGCGAATCACCGAAGCTCATTTGGCATTCATTGGATTTTATAATCCGGTGGCAGAAAATAAAAAGGGGCAAAGGATTGGCCCGTTATGATTGAACGACAAATAATTTACAGAATGTCTCCGTCTACCCAGTGTCGGCCTAACTTGTCTTCGATCTCGATGACCCACAAATCTGGATCCCGTTCCGTCTGGCGCGCGATGTAGGCATTAGCCTCGGCCTCCGGCACAAGCCGTCCGTCGAGTGCTTCGAGCCAGCCAAGCTTGCCGTCGAGATCGCGCATTTGGTTCATAATACGGCAACCCTCTTCTAATTGGTTTAACTTTAGGATTACGATCCCACTATGTGGATCGCCGCGACGGAGGACGTAGACGGGCACGCCCTCAGCACTGCATCGCTTTACATGTGCTTTTATCCAAATTTCGGTCGGAATGCGGCCTTCGATCATGAAAATTAGTTTAACGCCTTGTGGCGGCATTGACAGCCGCCCGGACGCCCGGAACACTGTGATTTACGACAAAACTCTGGGAGAGAGATCATGGCGGATGGCAACGGTTCGAACAGGAATGATGACAACAAGCCAGGGCGGAGTAAGGCCTGGTTCGGTCCGATGGACCGTGATGGTTTCGTCCATCGTAGTTGGATGCGCAACCAAGGACACCCAACGCATGTTTTTGATGGGCGGCCGGTTATAGGTATTTGCAATACTTGGTCGGAGCTCACGCCGTGCAACGGCCATTTCCGTGAATTGGCCGAACATGTAAAGCGGGGCGTTTACGAGATGGGCGGCTTCCCGGTCGAATTTCCAGTAATGTCCTTGGGTGAGACCTTGATGCGTCCAACCACTATGCTATTCCGTAATCTGGCCAGCATGGATGTCGAAGAATCCATTCGTGCCAATCCGATGGATGGCGTCGTGTTATTAACGGGATGCGATAAGACCACTCCGTCACTAATGATGGGCGCGGCAAGTTGCGGCTTACCCACAATTGTTTGTTCTGGTGGTCCGATGCTAAACGGCAAGTTCCGCGATCGAGATATTGGCTCGGGTACTAGCGTGTGGGAATTCTCAGAAGATGTGCGCGGTGGTAAAATGACCCTGGCTGATTTCATGGACGCGGAGGCGGGTATGTCGCGCTCAGCGGGCCACTGTATGACGATGGGTACGGCATCGACCATGGCGTCGATGGTTGAGGCGCTCGGCATGGGGCTGCCGTCCAACGCGGCGATACCTGCTGCGGACTCTCGGCGTAAGGTGGTAGCCCGGATGGTTGGCCAACGTATTGTAGAGATGGTCAAGGAGAACCTGACCATCGATAAGATCCTCACGAAGGAGGCCTTCGAGAACGCTATTATGGTAAATGGCGCTATCGGCGGCTCGACCAACGCAGTGGTTCACTTGATGGCGATTGCCGGTCGTCTTGGTGTTGAACTCACCCTCGACGATTGGGACCGCCTTGGCCGTAATATGCCATGCCTCGTCAATTTGATGCCGTCGGGTAAGTACCTGATGGAGGACTTCTTTTATGCGGGTGGCCTGCCCGCGGTGATCAAGGAAATTGGTGACAATCTGCATAAGGATGCGCTGACCGTGAATGGTCAGAGCATTTGGGAGAATTCCAAAGATGCTGTTTGTTACGACCGCGACGTGATCTTCGCGAAGAACAACCCATTTAAGGAATCGGGCGGTATCGTTGTACTGCACGGCAATCTTGCGCCAACCGGAGCGATCCTGAAACCATCTGCGGCAACTGAATATTTGATGCAGCATCGCGGCCGTGCTGTTGTGTTTGAGGATATTGATCACTTCAAGGAAAAAGTGAATGACCCTGATCTGGACGTGGAACCAAACGATATTCTGGTCCTGAAGAATTGTGGGCCGAAGGGTTATCCAGGCTTCCCAGAGGTAGGCAATTTGGAGTTGCCACCAAAAATTCTGGCCCAAGGTATCACGGATATGGTGCGGATATCTGATGCGCGGATGAGTGGCACTGCTTACGGGACGGTGGTCTTGCATACTTCGCCAGAGGCGGCGGCGGGCGGCACGCTTGCGCTGGTTCGGGATGGCGACATGATCGAGCTCGACGTGGCTGGTCGCGGGTTGCACCTTGAGGTTACAGATGAGGAGCTGGAGCGTCGCCGCGCCGAATGGAGCCCTCCCAATGGCTCCATGGACCGGGGCTACTACAAACTTTACACAGATCACGTCTTGCAGGCGGATACGGGAGCGGATCTCGACTTCCTTGTCGGCAATTCCGGCGCACCAGTACCACGGGAAAGTCATTAATCTCCCAAATAGGGGATCACGTCTTTTCCAAAGCGTTTGATGGTTGTCATAATGTCCCCATGCGGCGGACCGCCTGAATGTGCGTGTCTTAGACGGAGTAGGAAGTAGGTGCTCCCGGTTGCTTTGCTCCAGCGTTTGAATTCGGCGATACAGGTCTCGGGGTCGCCGGTGATGATGCGATCTTTCCAGATTTGCTCGAACTGGAAATCGTCTTCCGATGCGAATTCATGGAAGGCGTTGGCGCCGTTGCGCCAATAGTATTTGTAGGCATCCATCACCTCTGGACCATAGACGCGGGCCGCATCTTCCAAACTATCTGCGACCCAGGCGTCACGCATTATCACGACTTGTGGCTGGTGTCCGGCCGCTATAGCAGCACGCCGATAGGTCTCAGCGGCGGCTATGCTCTCGGTCAGGGGCCAGCTTGGACTCATCACTACAGCGTCGCCAATTCGCCCGGCCCGCTCCAGAGCTGCTGGCACCCAGGCGCCAATCCAGATTGGTGGGCGTGGCTTCTGGACCGGGTGTGGTGTGACGCGGACGTTTTCAATGTCGAAATGCCGGCCTTTATGGGTGAAATGTTTGCCCGTCCACGCTTTTTTTAGAATTTCGATGGCTTCCTCAAAGCGTCCAACCCGGTGTTTTTTCTCGATCCCAAACGCGCGGAAATCTGCATCTTGGTAGCCAATGCCCACACCAAGCGCGACGCGGCCCCCAGACACCGCTTCTAGTGTGACGACGTCCTCGGCAACTCGCAATGGATGATGCAGCGGTAACAAGAGAACGGAGGTGCCTATCTGTATCCTTTTGGTTCGGGCCGCCACGGCACTGGCGACAACGAGTGGTGAAGGCAGGAAACCATCACGGTCCTGATGATGTTCCCCAAAAAAGAAACCGTGGAACCCGCACGCCTCAGAAAGTTCTGCTTCGCTAATCGTTTCCGCCACGCATCGGTCCATATTTTTGCCCTGTGGTGGGTTCGCGATGGAACTGTATAGACCGAGCTTAATCATTGCCGTCTTCCTTTGTGTTGTCTGAAGAATCACCTATTGCGACTGGCCGACGGTGAAAGGCCAAGTATTTCAGTTTCTGGAGTATATTAAACGTGGAGGAAGCAATGAGTAATATAGCCGTTGTGACCGGCGCGGCATCAGGAATAGGAGAAGAGGCATGCCGTGACCTGCTCGACCAGGGTTGGACCGTCTACGGTCTTGACGTTATGGAGGAGGGGCTTGGACGCATCTCGGAGCGGTTTGCCAATGGGTTTTTCCATCCAATGATCTGTGATGTGAGGTCTGCCGAGACAGTGCAGTCCGTAATGCATGAGATCGGTGGGCGAACTGGCAAGATAAACGCCCTCATAGCGAGTGCGGGCGTCATTAGGTTGGCACCGCTCGCAGAAATGGCGACTGAAGATTTCGATATGGTTTTCGATGTCAATGTGCGCGGTCTTTGGCTTAGTGCGCGTGAAACTATTCCTTATCTGCGCGCAGCAGCGACGGCGGGTGAACTAGCCCGCATCGTCATGCTTTCTTCCGTTTCTGCGTTGAGACCTAAGATTGAAGGTGGCGCGTACGGAGCATCGAAAATTGCGGTTACACAATTGGCCCGTGTGCTCGGTTCGGAATGTGCCAAAGACGGGATCCTTATAAATGCTATTGCTCCCGGTACCGTTGATACGCCAATGGTACAGAATGCAGATAGATCAGGTGATTGGCGTCCTTCAGGGCCGTCCCCGGTGGGCCGTGTTGCGGAGCCAAGAGATATAGTGCGCGTCATCCGATTTTTGTTGAGCGAAGACGCGGCTTACGTGACCGGAACAACGATCCCGGTTGATGGGGGCACATCCGCGGCTTTCATACCTCCGAAATAGTCGGTCTTGACCATTGCCGGGTGAGAGATAATGCTCTTCGCTGCCCCAACAAAAGGATATAAAAAAATGCTGATGCTTATGCCCGACGCTCGTTTCGATGGGGCAGCAGAATATGAACAGGCCGTCGTCGGTGACCGCGCCGAAGTGCGGGTCTATCAGGCAAATTTGCTGGATGACATACCGAATGATGTTTGGAACGCGGCTGACGGCCTGATGGTTTGGGGCCGTACGCCCTGTGACAGGGATATGTTAGATAGAGCTAAGAATACGCGCATCGTGATCCGCATGGGTGTTGGCTATGACGTTATCGACATTGAGGAAGCGGGCAAGCGCGGCATAGTCGCCTGTAACGTGCCAGATTATGGTACCACCGACGTGGCCGATCATGCCATTGGTCTGATGTTGGCGTTGACACGTGGCATTGTGCGTCATCATACGGCTCTGGTCGACGAACCAGTGGCAGAATGGCGAGCCATTGATACGCCAATTGTTCGGCGGGCTCGAGGTGCCACGTTTGGAATTGTCGGGCGGGGCCGGATTGGCACCGCGGCGGGCCTGCGCGCCAAGGCGCTGGGCATGAATGTCATGTTCTATGATCCTTACGTTCCGGATGGCGGAGATCAATCGGTCGGGTTCGAACGACGAGAAACCTTGGAAGAGCTAATGCGGGAATCTGATGTAGTCACGGTTCACACGCCATTAACCGTCGAGACCCGAGGGATGATAAACGGGCAAGCACTTTCCTGCATGCAACAAGATGCGATCCTGATTAACACGTCGCGTGGTGAAGTTGTTGATGTTGATGCGGTGACTGAAGCATTAAAGAAGGGTCGCTTGGCGGCCGCTGGCCTTGATGTCTTGCCGCAGGAGCCTCCAGACCCAAACCACCCGCTTTTTTCTGCACTCAAGAAACGTGAAAAATGGACGATCGGCCGTGTCATCGTGACGCCGCATGCAGCTTGGTATAGTCCAGATGGCGCTCGGGATTGTCGTGAAAAAGCGGCCCGTACGGTCATAAATTATTTGACTGAAGGTACAGTAAGAAACTGTGTGAATGAGCAGTTTCTCAAGATGGGAGAGGCTTAATGAAGGTCGTAGTCACCGGCGGTACTGGTATGATTGGCCGCAAACTTATCGATTCGCTGCTGGCGACACCGGAGTTGATCGATCGGGAAGGCAACATGGCTGAGGTTAAAGCAATTACTGCATTCGATGTAGTCGCCCCGAATCCGCCTCTTCCGGATGATCTGAGATTGACCGTCGTGACAGGCGAGATCAGTGACGCGATCGCGGTGAATTCCCTAATAGATGACGAGACCGATACCGTGTTTCATCTTGCGGCGGTAGTCAGTGCGCAAGCTGAAGAGGATTTTGATTTAGGTATGCGGGTCAACCTTGATGGTACGCGCATTATGTTAGAGCGGTGCCGGGCGCTGGATCACGTCCCTCGCGTAGTCTATGCGAGCTCCGTTGCGGCTTTTGGTGGTAACATGCCGGACGTTATCAACGATGCGGTCACGCCAAATCCGCAGACTACTTACGGTGTGACCAAAGTAATCGGCGAGTACTTGATTGACGACTACAGTCGCAAAGGCTTTATCGACGGCCGTGCCTTGCGTCTGCCGACGATCGTCGTGCGTCCCGGTCGGCCCAATAAGGCAGCATCGACATGGGCCTCGAGTATTTTACGTGAGCCGCTTTCCGGGTACTCAGCCGTTTGTCCGGTTACAGAAGAAAGTAAGATGTGGATGCTTTCGCCACGGAGAGTTGTTGAATCTTTTCGTCATGCACAGGTATTGGATGCGGTAACCTGGGGTCCACATCGTGTCGTTAACTTGCCGGGCATCACAGGTTCAGTGACGGAGTCGCTTCAAGCCTTGTCCCGAGCTGGTGGCAACTCGGCGCGAGCACGGGTGACGTTCGAGCATGATCCCTTCATCCAGGAAATTGTTGATGGTTGGGCGAATACCTTTGAGACAGCCCGTGGCCTTGAGATGGGCTTTAAATCAGATACGGGTTTAGATGAAATTGTAAATGTCTTTCTGGAGGATGACCTGCCAGGACAGCACGTTTATTATGATTGATTCCGCTAATATTGTTAATCCGACTTACTATCAATGAGCCTGGTTATGTATGGCGGCACTGCAAATGCGGCTTTGTGTACCGCCGGCGTGTAGTAGTCCGTTTTAAATCCAGCAGCATTGAAGCGGATTAGTAGAGTGTTGAAGTCTAGATCTGTATATTCAGTCTTGTCGCTCCCCCAACCAAAAGTCATATCGCCACCGATATAGGCTGGAATGCTAGCTCGGAAGCAGGTGGCATCGGTAAACAATTCCGTCAAAATTTTCATCGAATTGCTTAGCTCTTCTCCCTGGACGAAGGGAACACCATTTTGGGTAACAAGGATGCCGTCGTTGGCCAGGCAACGTTTGCAGCCAGCGTAAAAGTTTTTGCCGAACAAGACTTCGCCCGGGCCGATCGGATCAGTCGAGTCCACGATGATGATGTCGAAGCGGCGATCTGTTTTGTGCACATATTCGACGCCGTCTGCGATCACCAACTCGGTGCGTGGATCTTCATATGCATCGCCACAGATCATTCGCAGATGTTTTTTAGCAAGCTTGACCACCGTATCGTCAATTTCAACTTGTACCGCAGTCTCGATGGATTTGTGTTTAAGTACTTCCTCGAGCATGCCCCCATCACCACCGCCAATGATTAAAACATGGCGGACACGACCATGTGCCAAGACCGGCGTGTGGGCGAGCATTTCATGGTAGATGAATTCGTCGCGTTCTGTCGTCTGCACTACGCCGTCAAGTGCAAGCACCCGGCCGAATTCCTCGTTGTCAAAGATGATAAGGTGTTGGTGGTCGGTTTTTGTTTCGTGCAGGATCCCATCGATCCTGAGTCGCGAATGAAATCCAGGATGAAGTTTTTCCTCAAACCAATCCATTAGCGGATACAACCACGGTAGTGGTCCGAAATTTCCAGGCGACCAGGCTTAAAAGCCTGGCGCAGTACTTCGGCTCCTTTCATTGGGTCTGTTTCCCCGCACATGAATAGATCCACCGCGGCGTAGTTCCATTCCGGCCACGTATGAATGCTGATATGTGATTCTGCGAGTATGGCTACACCAGAGATGCCACCGTTCTCGGAAAACTCATGTAGGTGAATATTTAGTAAGGTGGCACCAGATACTTTAGCGCCCCGCCGAAGCGCCCTTTCGATAACGTTGGCGTCACTCAAGTTTACACCGTCCCAAAGATCAACCAGAAGGTGCCGTCCAGCGAAAAAGCTACCTTCATGACGCAACAGATATTCGCGACTGGTGTCAGGTTCTAATCCGTCAACCAATGCTTCACTCGGGAGCGCGGAGTTCACTTTATCCATGGCACTGATCCCTCGCCATAAACCCGTGTCGACCCGCATTATTGCGGGACGCGACGATATGCAATTCGGCGAAATAGAATGCAAGAGAAATTTTGGCGAGATTCAGAAATTTTTTCCGAAATGGATGGGTATTAAAACTGCAACAAGATGTCCTTAGTTTCGTGCATTATGCCATCAACCTATACTTCTTTGTTTATAGCCAACGTTTAATTTCAAAAGCCAAAAGGGAATTTGTAGAGACACCTGATGGTAAATAATTAGAAATCATGCCGTGTACCGAGTTCATCTTGCTCTAAAGAGCGGAACCCCAGCCTGAGAAGGTCAGCTGTTGCTTCACAGATAAGTTCACGCCACTCTTCGGTTTCGGGGTAAAAAAAACCGTCCAAGCGGTTTCTGCTCGCAATCGCTCTTTCGTGACGGCTAAGCAAGCCGTCGAGGACAGTCGTCAGTGAGTAACAGCCAAATTCCACGACGACGGAAATAATCTCCCGATTCGGGAGAGCCGCCGATAGGCCCTGTGCCACGGGCCCAAGAGTATTCGTTACCTCCACTTCGCCGGCTACGGCATAGGCACCAAATAGGGCGCGTGCGCGTTGCTCGCTGCTTGAGCCAGGCATTTGGCAAGAAATAACTTCGGCTTCACCGTAAGGTCCGGATCCCGTATGCACATCAAGGAAGATCAGTTGTTTAGCCTGAGAGAGCGCGCCGTCTGCGATATTCGACAATACATGACGGCACCATCTTTGCCGCTCGGTTTCCTTTGGCGTTGCGGTCTCGGTGTTTTGCTTTTTTTCATTGAAGCGGAATTCAGCAGCGGCGAGAAGTGAATCCTCCCATCCTGCGCTAATCGTGTTTGTTTCAATTAATTCCTCCGTCTCAACTGGCCGAAATTCAAAAGGAGTAATGGTGTGGACCAGCATCAGGCCAATATCGGATGGTAATTCAATTTGCAGCCCGGCGCGAAGCAAAGATGTTTGTAAGCCCGATGCACATAAACCGTCTGTCAACCTTGCTCCTGGACAGAGGACTATCACGGTAGAGGCGTCGTTGTTACCTGCTTTTGCTATATCTACACGGACGGAGGCCTCGCTTGCATTGCTTGGTTGCGATTCGAATGAGGATACTGGGAGACGTGCATCGAGGCACGCGGCAAGGAACATTCTCCGCGCATCGGTTGGATCCGATGTGAAATTTTCTGTTGCCGTCATAATCTCGTTGCCATAATGACAAGATGCAGAAAACGGCATATCAAATCAATTCTGATTTGCGACGAGATAAACATGGGGGCATGTTTTTTCATTGAAACAGTTCGCGTCATTATTGGTGCTTAGCATGCTCTTCTTGTCCAATTTGGCCGCGGCTGACCAGAGGGATGCCCGTTTGGGAAATAATTTTTCCAGCTGCACCGGAGAGAGGACATTCGTGAAATTAGGCATCACGCCGGCAAAAATTTAGAAAAATGGGACGAAAAATCCCGTTTTCTATGAAAAAATGTTGAATAAATGTGGAGAAACAATAAATCTGCTCAAAGAGAGGAGAAATTGATGCCGCGTGATGGCTATGCCGGTTCAGCGCTTGGAAAGGCAATGTTGGTTCTGGAGAAGGTTATCGACCGGCCGGATCCTGTCAGTATAGGTGCGCTCGGCATTTGGCTTGGCCTCCCAAAGCAGACAGTGCACAGGCTCGTCCACCAGTTGGTTGACGAAGGCTTACTCTGCAAATCGATAAAGGGCGAGGGTTTCATGGTTGCGCCCCGATTAATGCGGCTCAGTCGTCGAATTCTGGAGCGCGCCGTCGATGAAGCGCCGGTCCGTGCTATACTAGCGGATTTGGTCGAGAATATTGGGGAAACCTGCAATATTGGCATCCTAGATAAACACGAAGTGCTGTATTTAGAACGTGTTGAATGCGCATGGCAGCTGCGAATGCAATTGCAGCCGGGTAGCCGGATGCCGCTTCATTGCACCGGAATTGGGAAAATGCTTTTGGCTTCTTTGGAGGCGCGTGCCCGCAAGCGTTTAGTAGTTAACCTGCCACTCACCCGCTATACCGAAAAGACGATTACCGATCAAGATTTACTATTGGGTGAGTTAAAACGGATACGCCATCAAAACTTTGCCTTGAACAATCAGGAAAACACAACCGGTATGTTGGGATTGGCTGTACCGGTTCGCGATCAAGATGACCGGGTTGTCGCTGGCTTGGCTTTGCACGCACCTGTGGTGCGCCTCTCCAAGGACGCCGCATTACAAAAAGTCGAGACACTTCATGGCGCAGCTCGCAGGATCGGCGAAGCTCTGATTACCGAAAACGGAGGATAGAACTATGAATTCAGAAGCATCGCCAGAAATGGCGTCCGAGGAAATCGAAATTGCGCCAATCGACGGTCCGGTCGGCGCCGAAGTTAAAGGGGTCAGCCTTGCAAGTGTAGATGATGCTCATTACCAGCGTATCCGCCAGGCACTAGTGGAAAACCTGGTTTTACTGTTTCGTGGACAAAATATCAGCGATGCGGAGCTGGTTGCCTTTAGCCGTCTTTTTGGTGAACTCGACATGGCACCGCCGCAGGAGAACGGTCAGCAAGCTGTCAAGGGACTGCCGGAGATAATGGTAATCTCTAACGTTAAGGAAAACGGTGTGCCTATTGGCAGTCTCGGTGACGGAGAGGCCATTTGGCACACTGACATGAATTATCAAGAGCACCCGCCGCTCGGCAGCGCCCTCTACGCGCGGGAGGTGCCGCCGGTTGGCGGCGATACTGGATTTTGTAATATGTACATGGCGTTGGAAGCTCTCCCGGCTCGATTACGGGAGCGGATTGATGGTCTATCGATCAAACACGATGCTAGCAAAACGAGTGGCGGTTATCTCCGGAAGGGGTTCGAAGAGGTGAGGGATGTAAGTCAGACCATTGGTGCTGTGCATCCGATCATTCGGAAGCATCCTGAAAGTCATCGCGAAGTGCTTTATCTTGGCCGTCGGTTGAACGCTTATATTATGGGATTACCTGTAGAGGCGTCGGAGGCCCTTTTGGACGAGATTTGGTCATACACCACGCGTGAAGAGCACACTTGGCATCATCAATGGCGCGTTGGCGATGTCGTGTTCTGGGATAATCGCGCCGTCATGCATCGACGTGATGCATTCGATGCAGGTGAGCGTCGTGTTATGCACCGGACACAGATAGGTGACCAATTGCCGGCATAGTTATAGTCAGTCAGGTAAAACAAGTTCCTCTATTGTGCAAAGCGATAGGGTCTCTTCGCATAGGGCTGGCGGGCCTTGGAGCGATAGTTTTACTTCGTTCTCTTCAATAACGCCGGGGGTCAGGAGGGACTCGACGGCGAGGCTCGAACCGGTGAAGTCAGTGGTTGTGCCTTCTGTCATTAGTGCTGCGTTTACCTCGAAATAAGTGGTGATATCGCTCTGTTCTGTACCGCCTAAAACGGGCTTGAGGCCGAGGCCGATGCTTTCGCGGCACATCTCATTTAAGGCCTGACGACCACCGGACTGTCCTAAGTGCAGGCCGACGAAATCGGCCGCTGCCATTGTAGCAGCCGTCTCTACATCTTGTAGGGTAAAGAGGAACCCGCTGACCTTTGTGGCGACGGTTGCCGCCGCTTTGATTGCGGCTGCTGCCTCCCAATCGCCAGCGATGCATGGCTGGTTCAGCCACTCGATACCATTAGGATTGATGCTGGCGGCGAGACGGACGGCATCCTCTGTATTGAAAAGTTGATCGCCTTCCAACCGTAACAGGCATCCCTGACCGATTTTATTTTGAAAAGTTTTGATCAGGTCGAGGTCTGCGTTGAGCTCGCCTGAGAGAGCAAGCCGGAACCCCGGCGGGTTTCCAGAAGTTTCCTCCCAATGCGAATCAAACGGATCTATTTCCTTAACCAAATCGACGCTGCCGCTGCCTATCAAATTGTCCCTATCGACTGCGTTCTCTATCGCTAGGCGAAGCGCCGAAGTTGCACCAGGCGCGACGGTGTGCGAAGCAGCTATTAGCCCGTCCGCATCGGCCAGCGTCATGCCGACCGTAATTTCGGCAAGTTTGCAAGCAATAATCCAACCTTGCTCGGGCGTCTCGGGCGTTACACCTTCGATCAATAGAGTATCTGCGATGCCGGTTGTGCCTTTGGCGGTCTCTGCTTCGATCAATATAACGGGAATTTGCCTCACATCTGACAGACGTGACGGCATCTCCCTGCTCGGCGTTAGGGACAAACGGCGAAGCCGATAGCGTGCGATAGTTGTCATGAATTACAATCCCGTGCTGGCGTTATGCAGATGGAAGATGTCCCGAACCGATCACCTTCAAAAGGCCTGACTGCTCTTGCGGATAGCATTTTTTTGCCCACATAAAAGTTCCGGCAGAAACGAGGTTCGTGCAAATGAGCGAAGAGTGGCAGTATCAAGTTCGCATCAATCTTAATGAAGAACGTGCTGAGATGGCACGCCGCAATGCGAATGATATAAGTCTGGCTCCTCTGGGCGATATCCTCGCAAAGCATAATGCAACACTGAAGTGCCAATACGATGCCTTTGCAGGATATTGCGAAGCTGCGGAAACTGAAGGTATCGACCGTTACCCGTTGTATCAATGGACCAAAGACACGCTCGACGACCCAATAAAAAAGGCGAAATACCTGAAGGCATTTACCCTCTATGTTGAGGGTGATGAAGTGTATGATGGCGAAAAAGCACACCTCTTGGAGGCGGACCTGAAATCGCTTGCGGATAGTGGCTTTCTTGAAAACCTCTCTAAGCATGACACAAATCCGGCCAACAATCCGCAGCCACCAAAGAAGTACCGGCAATAAAGTGTGCCTCTATGGCGCCATTCCTTTCTTAGTTAGCTCTTCAATCGCAGCTTTCGTTTTTTCAAGGTGGGCGAGCCCCATGCCTCGAAGCACATGATCCGCTTTGCTGAACTGAATGTTCCTGTAAGTTGTGATCTCAATGCGATTCCCCCACGGATCTAGGAAATCTAAAAATCTTCCACCTAGAAGTTCGACGCCCATCTCCGCCAAGGTTTTTCGTACCAACTCTTTGTCGTCGACCGCGATCCCGAAATGTCGCCGGTCGTCTGGTTCTTGTTTGCGGCCCTTTGCAAAATTGATGAATTGATCACCAAAATAGATAAATGCCGCATTTATGCTTTTACTGTGCACTTCAAAATCTAGGAACTCTCCGTAAAATTTAAGCGCCTCTTCGATATCGCCAACCTCAAGAGCCACGTGGTTGATACCAACTGCCTTTGCTTTTTTGGTCATTTACTGTCCGCCAGATCTATCTTTGCTTCGCTGTGAAATTAGATGGTGCCGCCTGTTAGCAGACACAACAATTCATTAGGCGTGACCTGCAATGCTTTGCCGCGCTATATCATAGTTAGATTAAAGAGAGACGCGATGGAGTCATGGCCGAACTGAACGCATCAGATAATAATATACCGATTTGGGTCTTGGATACGGTAACTAAGCCAAAGCCTGAGCATGAAGGTTCCGTTATTTTCGCGGGTAGCCACGGTGGTATTTATGCGGGATATCTCGCCGCTGCCGCTCATCCCCGCGGTGTTATTTTAAATGATGCGGGTGTTGGACTAGACGATGCTGGTATTGGTAGCCTCGTGTATTTGGAAAAACTTGGTCTCGCCGCTGCGACCGTCGCGCATTCTAGCGGTAGAATTGGCGACGGCGAAGATATGCTAACGCGCGGTGTTATCAGTTACACTAATGGGCCCGCGGCGGCGCTTGGATGTGCAGTTGGCGAGAGCGCGGCAGAATGCGCAGCAAAATTACGAGCAGGTGACATGTTTATTGGCGACCCCCCACCGCACTCAGAAGGTCGGTATAAGTTTCGCGCTGAAAGGTGGAAATCTGAAGTTTGGGGGCTTGATTCCGCATCCCTTTTGTTGCCGGAAGATGAAGGCCGAGTTGTCATTATCGGTTCGCATGGTGCGATCCTTGCTGTTAACAAAGCAAAGGGAAAAGCTATATATCAACCGGTCAAAGCCGCGATTTTCCATGACGCAGGTGTTGGTCGCGATCGGGCAGGTATCACGCGGCTCCCGGTGATGGACGAGCAGGATGTTTCGGGTGCCACCGTTAGTTATACTTCCGCAAGGATTGGAGATGCCCGCTCGATTTGGGATACCGGAATAATTAGTCATGTGAACAAGCGGGCGGCCGCTTGGGGCGCGCGCAGTGGCATGAGTTGCAAAGAGTTTTGCGTTGCGGCATTGGGTGCTCGAATATAAGGGATTTTTCATGTCGGGAGCGCAAATGCATATTGGTAATGCCGCTGGATTTTCAGTTGATCGAATGGATGTTGGCGGGCCTGTCATCGATGCCTTGATTGCCGCTGGAAGACCCGCAGCCTTGTTCTATGAAACTCTTGCTGAACGTACACTGGCAATTGCGCAGCGGGAGCGCCGCACTGATCAGGAAAAAGGCTACACTCCAGATCTTACCGGTTTTGTTGGTCCCGTGTTGGAGCGATGTGTCGAGAGTGGCATTCCGATTATTGGTAATTTTGGCGCGGCGAATCCTTTTGGTGCTGCCAAAAAATTGCACACGCTTGCCAAGGAACTGGGTGTTTCGGGCTTGCGTGTCGCTGTTGTCGACGGCGACGATCTTCGCGAAAATATTCGAGGCCTGCAAACGCTGCAGTGGGGTAACGAGAAACCACTCGATCTCTCGAACACAGAAATTCTTGCTGCGAATGTCTATATGGGATCGCAGCCGATTGCTGATGCACTTGATCAAGACCCTCATATCGTCGTCACCGGCCGAGTGACGGATTCCGCTTTGACTTTGGGGCCTTTGATGCAGCATTTTGGCTGGGCCGCCGATGATTGGGACAGGATGGCGGCCGGTGTCCTTGCGGGACACCTGCTTGAGTGTGGTTCGCAGATTACCGGTGGCTACCATGCGGATCCCGGGCGAAAGAACGTATCACGTTTGGCTGAAATTGGATTTCCGATTGCCGAGGTCGAGGAAGACGGCAGTTTGGTAATCACGAAACCGGAGGGTAGTGGCGGAGTTGTGAACACGCGGACCGTCAAGGAACAAATCCTATACGAATTGGACGACCCGTGTAACTATCTAACGCCGGATGTTACCCTTGATATATCAGATGTTGAAGTAGAACAGATCGGCCCGGATCGGGTCAGGGTCTCGGGCGCGAAGGGTAAGCCCGCGCCCGAAACGTGGAAGGTGACGATTAGTGTTGATGGCGGCTGGCTTGGTGAAGGAGAAATTTCCTATGCCGGCCCAAATGCTCTTGCGCGGGCTAAACTGGCGGCGCAGACAATTCGTGAGCGTGTCGATTTACTCGAGCTTGATTGCGACCTACGTACCGACTTGATCGGTACGGTTAGTATCCATGATGGTGATAACGGTGAGTTGACACAATCTTTCGGCGGTGAACCACAGGAAGTGCGGATGCGGGCAGCGGCAAATACCCATGATGAGGCAACGGCCGTGCTGATTGCCCGAGAAGTCGAATCGCTTTATTGCGATGGGCCTGCTGGCGGTGGTGGCGTCCGGCGTAATACGACGTGGCGAGTTAAGACTGGCTCGGTTTTAGTTCCTCGTAAAGACATTCAGCCGCGTGTGATGATGGTGACTGAAGATGATCTCTGACGACCAGATTAATGTGATGCTTTATGAAATTGCGCACGGACGAACGGGTGACAAAGGCGATCGACTGAACATTAGCATCATTCCTTACGATGATAGCGGCTACGATACGATCGCCATGCAGGCGACGGAAGAACGGATGCTGGCGATGTTTCGCCATCGTGGTGCCACCGAAGCGCGGCGGTACGACCTCCCAAAACTTAAGGCGTTTAATTTTGTCATCGAGAATGTTTTGCAGGGCGGCGTAAATAATAGCCTAAACCTTGATGGTCACGGCAAGACGCTATCGTTTTATGCGTTGACGATGACGGTCCGTGTCCCGCCCGAGGTTCTAGATGCAGCGAAGAAAGCGCGTGGTGACTAATGGACTTAAGGCAGACCTGTAAACTGCGGGCTAGGTTCGCATATACCTTCAAGTGTGGTGATAAGCCGGATTGAATAAAGGAGAGAGCGATGAGCGACATGCCGAATAAAGTCGATATACAAGAGGAGGGACCGCGCGAGGGGTTCCAGATTGAGGCAGGACCGATCTCAACCGAGCGTAAGATAGAACTAATCGACGCTTTATCCGAAACTGGCTTGAATAAAATTCAGGTGGCGTCTTTCGTTAATCCGAAGCGCGTACCAGGTTGGGCAGATGCTGATGATGTGATCCGCGGATTTAAAGCGAAAGATGGTGTCGTCTACCACGCGCTTTGGCTCAATGAGAGAGGTATTGAGCGTGCGATGCAGCACAGTGACCGGTTGACCCATATGGGGTCAATTTCGACGACGGCATCTGAGACTTTCATGAAGCACAACACCAATCGCGGTTTTCAAATTAATCGCGAGGTGCAGCGCGGTCAGATAAAGCTTTACAAGAAATACGGAATTCAGGTGCGTCGTGCATCGATCATGACAGCCTTCGGTTGTAATTTTGAAGGTGAAATCGCACCGCAACTGGTGGTCGATCGCTTGAAGGAAATATTGGATATCGCAGATGAGGAAGGCACGCCAATCGAGATACTTAGTATCGCTGACACGATGGGCTGGGCTGCGCCAAATAGCATCAAGCAGGTTGTTGGAAAAGTGCGCGAATCTTGGCCTGACAAACGAATTTGCCTCCACTTGCACGATACACGGGGCATGGGTATCGCCAATGTTTATGCCGGCATGGAGATGGGCGTTGATCTCTTTGATAGCTCCGTCGCTGGTCTCGGCGGTTGTCCATTTGCGGCGCTCAAAGGGGCGGCCGGCAACGTCTGTACGGAAGATATCGTCTTTCTGTGCAATGAACACGGCATTGAGACAGGAGTTAACTTGGACGCGTTAATCGAGGTGGCACGCCTAGCAGAGGACATCGTCGGCCATCCCCTGCCGGGTTCTATCATGCACGCTGGTAGCCTTACTCAGTACAAGGTATCGCAAGCGGCGGAGTAGGCAATTCGACGCTAAAATGGAATTGCGCGTTCTGGCGGGAGCTCGAAGCCAGTCCGTTTTAACATGCGCCGCGCGTTGGCGTTAAACGCATCTCTTCGATGCATAGTTGAGGTGTTGTCCCACATCACAATATCGCCAACACACCATTCATGCGTATAGGTGAAGTTGGGTCGGGCAGCCCAGTTTTCGAGTTCCGTGAGTAAGGATTTACCTTCGTCCGCTGGCAGGTTCGTAAGGCCGGTGCTGTGCGCCGGACTGAGGTAGAGCGATTTTCGGCCCAGTTCCGGATGAGTGCGCACTAAAGGGTGCGTGACAGGTGGCTTTAGTTGGCGTTGTTCGTCGGTCAATGAGACGTGTTGCGTCTTGACGGTCACTTCGATGGAGAAGTTTTGTTTGAGGCCGTCGATGCGGTTTTTTGTTGCCTCAGGTAGACAGTCGTAGGCGCGCGCAGTGTCGCAAAACTGCGTACTACCGCCTTCTTCCGGGATTTCGATGGCGTACATCAAGGTCGCAAAGACGGGCTCGGCGGAATAAGATTGATCCGAATGCCAAGCAAGGTCACCATTGCCGAGCTCGCCTAAGTCGCGGCCATTCTCTTTGATGTTTGATATCAGCATGATCCCGGGCTGGGACTTGTCGTTAAATTGTGAGCGGACATGAACGAAGAGGGGACCGAAATGCTCTGTAAATCGGAGTAATTCTTCATCCGTCAAGTTTTGATTGCGAAAGACTGCGACTTTGTTATCAAGCCAAGTGCGTCTGATGGTGTTAAAATCGGCTTTTAACAAAGGGTCAGCGAGATTGATACCTGAAAATTCGACGACAAATCCAGGTCCTAAAATTTTCGTATCCATATCCGCCTCCGTCAGAAACATTAACACACGCTGGCGCGAAATTACCCTTCCACAGACTCAGGATATGGCGAAATCTACACCGCTCCAGCGTTTTTCAGCTTCGTTATTTCGTCATCAGAGAAGCCAGCTTCCTTTAAAATATCATCCGTGTGCTGGCCAAGCATTGGTGGGGCCGTTCGGTAGGTTGGTGGAGTTCTACTCAGTTTTATAGGATTGGCGATTAGTTTCATCGGTTTTGTGCCCATTGCTGGATGTTCCATCTCGATGACCATATCCCGTGCTTTGACGTGAGGGTCATCGAAAACTTGGTCAAGATTATTGATTGGGCCGCAACCAATTTTTTCTTTCTCTAATTCCTCGAGCCACCAAGCCGAAGGCCTCTTCTGGGTAATTTCGTTAAGAACTGAGGTAACATGGTAGCGGTTGGAGACACGCGCCGCGTTGGTTTGGAACCGCTCGTCTTCTAAAAGGTGCTCGCATTCGGCGAGTTTGCAAAACCGTTCGAAAGTAGGATCGTTTCCTACCGATAATACTATATAGCCATCTGATGTTGGCATAACCTGATACGGTAAAATGTTTGGGTGCATGTTCCCGATGCGATCCGGGTTTTCACCGGTGGCTAGGTAATTCATGCCTTGGTTGGCGAGCCAGCCAATATGGGTGTCGAGCATACCGATATCGATGAATTGACCTTCGCCGGTCTCGGCTTGGTGGCGAACGGCGGCCAGAATGCCGACGGAGGCATACATCCCTGCCATTAGATCGCAAATCGGTACTGCAACCTTCATTGGTTCGCCGTCCGGTACTCCAGTTAGGCTCATCACGCCGCCCATAGCCTGAATCAGGCCATCATAACCGGGGCGCGCTGCATACGGCCCAGTTTGGCCGAAGCCGGTGACTGAGCAATAGATCAAACGGGGGAACTCATCCTTCAGTTGTTCGTATCCAAGGCCGTAGCGTTCCAGGGTACCGGTTTTGAAATTTTCAACCAGAATGTCGCAATCGGCCATTAGTTTTCGCGCGAGAGCCTGGCCTTCCGCGCTACTGAGGTTGATGGTGATTGAACGTTTGTTGCGGTTCGCACCAGTGTAATACGCACTCTCGCTAGTCTCCTCACCTCTGTGATCACTTTGATAAGGGGGAGCGAAACCGCGAGTGTCATCACCAGAACCGGGGCGTTCCACTTTGATAACGTCCGCACCGAGATCACCCAGAAGTTGTGTGCAATGCGGTCCTGCGAGAACGCGGGTAAGATCGAATATTTTAATTCCGTCGAGCGGACCTTTCATCTTTCTTTGCCTTTTTTTGATTGGAACCGTATCGGCTTACGACGTTCGTTCGTATGAGGCAAATGGCAATTTAGTTTACCGTCGCAATCCGTCGAGCCACTCCTGGGGGCTTATCGAGTAAGAGCGGCCCTGCCCTAATTTCAAGCATATAAAACCTTGGAAACGCTGGCACGTAGTATTGTAGTCTTATTTCAGGAGAAGCCTGCTCTAATTAAAGCCACCCCCCACGATTGTGAAGATAGGCAATGCGATGTTGAAAAATAATAGTTGTTGGAAATAAGCCCATTGCTCCGTGTGCTTCACAACATCGATAAAGTATGCTGAATAATACAAGGTAAATTTCATCTGAGATATTTGAGTTGTAAGGTCGCTCTACTCCATTACCCCGGGTTAATGATTCGATACAGATAGGTGGGCCAGAATGCCACGTCCCCAGCTTAAACTAGCCATCGTAACAGATATTCATCATGGGCCGCAGAGCAAAACGAAGGTGGGTCCGGCAGCAATTGGGCTGTTGAACGAGTTTGTAGATTTTGCGAATGATTGGGGCGCCGATATCGTTATTGATTTGGGTGACCGGATAAGTGACCGGAATAATGAGAGCGACCGAGCATTAACTGCCGACGTTGCGGGTATATTTCAGCGGATCGGGACCCAGCGGCGTCATATACTTGGCAATCATGACCTAAAGTATATGACTGTTGAGGAAAACGAGGAATTGCTTGGTGTTTCGATGTCGAGCGAGAGTATCGATGTGAATGGATATCATTTAGTCTTTTGGCAAGCGGATACCCACATCGATCGGGATGAGGGTTTTCATCTGAATGATGATGATCTCAAATGGTTGGCTGCAGACTTAGGCGCCACGAATTTACCAACGATTGTGTTCAGCCATGTGCCGCTCGACGGCGGTGATATGACAGGCAACTATTATTTTGAAGCTAATCCTGAGCTTGCTCGTTATAGAGAAACCGAACAAATTCGCGAGGTTTTGACCGCAGCAGGCAATGTGGTCCTCTGCGTCGCTGGGCATGTCCATTGGAACGACCTCAATAACGTTGATGGCATTCCATATATTTCGATGCAATCTTTGACTGAGAGTTTCACAACAGCGCCCAAGCCAGCCTCCGCTTGGTCGACTATTCGGATTGGTGAAGAAATTCATTGGGAATGTTATGGGGCTGACCCAGTGAATATAAAAATTCCGACACCTACCCTTGGTCGGCGTTGGGTACCGCCACTCCCATCATTCCGGGAACGGAGTCGTAACACGCCGTCAAAGCCCATCGATGTGTTGCTCGCCGGAGTGCGTGGCGTTCTGTTTGATCTTGACGGGGTTGTTTACCGAGGTGACGAGGTCATCCCTGGGGCGCCGGAGTTTTTCGCGTACTTATCGGAAACAGGACGAACCGTCGGGGCTATTACAAATAATGCGTTGAAAACGGGGCCTGAGTATTCAGACAAATTGGCATCGATGGGCATCAATCTGGACGGTCAGAGCATTTTCACCTCCGGCTGGGCTGCGGCACAATACGTTCGAGAGAGTTCTGAAGCTGCTAGCGTATTTCTCGTTGGCGGTGATGCTTTACGTACTGAGTTGGAAGCAGTCGGTGCTGTTGCAAGCAAGCGACCTGACTTTGTTGTTGCTGGCATTGATCTCACGTTGCCGTTGCAGCATCTTTCCGATGCCGTGGTACACGTTCGGAACGGGGCGCAACTGGTTGTCACTAATCCTGACCTAACGGTTCCAGTCGAAGGTGGCTTGCGCGCCGGGGCTGGTGCCGTTCAGGCATTTATCGAGGCAGCAGGCGATGTAAAGGCGACCGTAATTGGCAAACCGCAAGCAGGCATATTCCTGAAAGCGCTCAATGGCCTTGGTCTTAATGCAAATGAGACAATTATGGTGGGCGACACTATTGATACCGACATTCGGGGTGCGCAGAATGCTAAATTGCGGTCCGTATTGGTTGAGAGTGGAAATGTGAATACGTCAAATAGTACTGCTGATATTCAGGTAAAGGATATCAGTGAGCTACATAAAATGTTTGCCATATTCGACGGTCAGAAGGGCGATCTGGTGTGAATGTCGTCTTTTTCGCTATCGTTCTCATTTCGTTTGTGGTGGCGTCGATCCGCCAACTGACCTTAGGTGTGCCGACGCCTGATACCCCCCAACCGATGCAAAGCCTTGCTGCAGGAATGATCGAAACCGCAGGCTCTTCGGTTACTTTGGCGATTAGTTTGATTGGTGTTATGACTTTGTTTCTCGGCCTAATGAAGGTGGCGGAGAACGGTGGTCTTTTGGTTATCATTGCGCGACTGCTCAGGCCCTTGATGACCCGCCTATTCCCCGATGTGCCGGCTGAACACCCAGCGATGGGAGCTATGATAATGAATTTTTCTGCCAATGTTATGGGGCTCGGGAATGCTGCGACACCATTCGGTATTCGCGCCATGCAGGCGCTTGATTCGCTGAATGAGCACAAAGGCACAGCGACGAATGCGATGGTATTGTTTTTGGCCATTAATACGTCAAGCGTCACCTTGTTACCAACTGGCGTTATTGCGCTCCGAGCCGCAACCGGTTCCACTGATCCTGCTGCTATTTTGCCAACAACTTTATTCGCGACTCTGTGTTCGACAGGCATTGCTATCTGTTCAGCTAAATTATTTCAGAGGTGGTGCCCGATAACCAAGAAGGCTGTTGTGGTGCCAGCGGCTGACCTACAACCTGCTCCGTCTGATGTGCCAGAATTACCGGCGCCCATGGAAGAGATACAAGGGGCTTACCCGATATGGGTATCGCTCCTGGCCGTATTTGTCATCATCACTCTTATACCATTGACGATCATGTATGGGCGTGCGGTCTCCCCATGGATTGTGCCAGGTCTCATGGTTGGTTTGCTCGGTTTTGGCATGTTGCGCGGCGTGCGAGTTTACGAAGCCTTCGTTGATGGGGCGAGGGATGGCTTCCAGGTTGCGGTTCGGATAATCCCCTACCTTGTGGCAATCTTGGTCGCCGTAGGCATGTTCCGGGCCAGCGGTGCGATGGAACTCTTGGTTGAGCCGCTAGGTGCATTGACCAAATTAGTTGGCCTGCCAGCCGAAGCATTACCGATGGCGCTGCTGCGACCGCTGTCAGGTTCGGGGTCATACGGTATACTCGCCTCTATCCTATCCGATCCAGCAACGGGGCCGGATACTTATGTTGGTTTGTTGGTAAGTACTTTCCAAGGTTCAACAGAAACCACGTTCTACGTGTTAGCCGTCTATTTTGGCGCCGTTCAAATTCGTCGAGTTCGGCATGCTTTGGCCGCTGGACTGACAGCAGATTTCGTAGGTATCGCTGCGGCTGTTTTCATTTGTGCGGCTTTGTTTGCCTAGAAATTAGGCGCCTGCTCAAAAAATGGGCCGCACCTGATTAAAAATGCGGCCCGAGTTTGGGGAGGATGAACGCGCCGAGGCGCGTTCGGGGAAATCGTATAAATACAAATGGAACCCACTGGCTCCGCTAATAACTCTAAAATCTGCATGAATTTCGTCAAAATTTAGGCAAGAGCAAGGCTATTTGACGGAAGCTCACTGAATTGTTGTGCCATTAAGCCTCTTAGTCCATCGGGTGAGGGCCGTCTGTAGGATGTTCATGATCAGGATACATTTTACTCTCCTTTCAGAGTTTGTGCTGCGGCAAAACTATAGCTGCAAAGTTGGGGCCAAATTGCCAAGCCCGTTTAGGGTTCCATGCGTTAAACTTACAGCAGTTTGGATATCACGTTAGCGATGCTTCGTATTGAAGCAGAATGTTTGCAGCACGAGTCGGTTTTCAGCTTTTGCCCCACTAAGAGCGGTCGGGAAACGCAATTTTAGGAGCGGGACCGGAATAATTCTCGAACGGTTTGGATAGCTCGTTCCAATTGTTCGTCACCGTCTCGATTGTCGTCTAACGTAACTTTGATATCGGGCTGGATGCCACCTTCGACAGAATTGCCTGAAGGCGTATGGTATGTTGCGGTTGTTAGTCGCAGTGCATCTCCGCGACCGAGTGGAATGAGCCGTTGAACTGTACCTTTGCCAAAGCTTTTTTGGCCGACGAGAAGGGCTCGCTTATGATCTCGCAAAGCGCTGGCGACAATTTCTGCCGCGGATGCGGAACTGCCATTAATGAGGATGACGATCGGCAGGCCATCTGCCACATCGCCAGGCTCAGCGTCGTGATGAGCTTCCTGTTCGCGGCCCTTTGTTGAAACGATTCGGCCGTGCTCAAGAAAAGAGTCTGACATATAGACGGCTTCGTCGAAGGGACCGCCTGGATTGTTTCGGAGGTCGAGCACAAAGCCTTTTAAATTTGAGCCCGCCTTTAACTTAATTATGTCGATAGCGTCTTCGACGCGTCCACTCACGTGTTGGGTGAATTGGTTGATACGGATATAACCAATATCGATTTCCAAACGTGATTTGATCTCGGCGACCTTAATAATTTCTCGAACGATATCAACATCAAATGCAGGCCTTCCTGGTCTTTGGATTGTGAGTTTAATCGGTTCACCGACCTTACCGCGTAGTAAGCGAACGGCAGCGGGTAGAAGCAATTTTCCCAGCGGTTTACCGTCGGCATGTGAAATGATGTCGCCAGCCTTTATTCCAGCCCGATAGGCCGGCGTATCGTTGATTGGCGCGATGACGGCCAGGCCTTGATCATGCTTACGGACCTTGATACCCAGTCCGCCAAATTTTCCGCGAATGCGCTCATGCATTGCTTTTAGAGCGGGTGGATCAAGATACGTGCTGTATCGGTCCAGAGAGCTGAGCATGCCATCGATTGCGGCCATAACCGTTGTGCCGCCTCGGGTTCCTTGTGTATCGGAATTAACTTTCTTTAGACCCTCGCGTGCTGCCTTCAGCAAGGCCGCACCTGCTATGGGCTGAACGTAATCATCACGGACCTTTTCAAAGACCCGCGCGAAAATTGTGAGCGCTGGACCGGGAAGTTCGGTGCTGAGGCCTGCCGCCGCACGGTGCAGCGAAATATCTGCCGCTATTTGGTTTGCGGCCGCTAAGGCTTCTGGGCCGGGCTTCTGAACAATAATTCCGCAAGACGCGAGCAGTACAAAAGCTGCAAGTGTTACCAGAGGCTGACTGAGGTGTTTTGTCTTAAAAGTCAAAACATTCAAATCCATTTCTTTTTGGTACGGACAGATTTGACAGCATGGGCAGTTTTCAAAGCCCGTATATTATTAAGAACGTTTTTTTGGAACATTTAGACCATCACATTATAAATTTGCCGAGTCAGTTAGCACTTGTCATGCAGCAAATGCCGTTTAATTCCAAGCCAGCTGTGCTCGTCAACGGTCCTATTAGGCATCGTTTTATTTAAATTGTTCAGTCTGTTGACAAAAAAGTCACTTTGAGTTGGCTTGGCTCTGATGGATTCTTATCGATAAGTTTGTCTATCTCCGTAATTCTGGAAAAAGTAATCAGCCTTTGTTTCGCTAGACGAACGGATTTGTCAGTTGAGGGGCAGTCGGTATGGATATTATGGTGCATAATCATAAGTGGTCGATCACGGTAAGCCTGGAAATCGGGGAACGTCGGTGTGATTAGCTATTTTTTGTTCTTTCGTGACATTTGGTTTATGCAGTTTAGGCGTCATACGTACTCAACAGTGATATCCAAGAAGGTATCATAAATGCTGGTGCATCAATCATTCGCAGCGCGGCTCCCCTTCTTCTACGGTTGGGTGGTTATAGGCGTTGCCTTTGTCACGATGGGGATCGGGGTGAATGCGCGGACTGCATTTTCACTTTTGTATCCACCAATTCTCGAAGAATTTGGATGGGGCTACGGTGGAACGGCGGCGATCTTTTCAATTGGATTTTTCGTTTCGACTGTTGCGACGCCGGTTATCGGAATTTTAATGGGACGCTATGGGCCGCGGGTTATAATTCCGATTGGTGCTTTAATGGTCGCGGCCGGTTTAGTTTTAGCGACTTGGGCATCTGCGTTGTGGCAGTTCTATCTCACGCTAGGGTTTTTGGTTATAGGTGGCAGCATATTTATCAGCTACATCGGCCATTCGATGTTTTTGGCTAATTGGTTTCAGCGCAAACGCGGTTTTGCGGTTGGTGTTGCATTTTCAGGCGTGGGCGTCGGTGGGATCGTGCTCTTTCTATGGATCCAGAGCATCATTTCTTCCCTTGGTTGGCGTGTTTCATGTTGGGCAATTGCTGGCTTGTTGGTCGCGTTCGTAGTGCCACTTAATTTGATATTCCAACGCCAACGTCCAGAGGATCTGGGTCTGATGCCCGACGGTGAGGCGGTAACAGCTAAATCCGACGCTTCGGTTTCACAGGTCAATACGATTATTGATAAAGAATGGGTAGAAACCGAATGGACGGTGCGCCGGGCGCTTGGCACATCCCGGTTTTGGTGGCTGGCTCTTACATTGGGAACTGGGCTATTTGCTTGGTACACCGTACAGGTGCATCAAAGCCAATACCTTGAGCAGCTTGGATTTGGTAAGGAGCAAGTCGCATTGGCCCTTGGGGTTGTTGTGATTAGTGGGATAGTAGGCCAAATATTTTTAGGGCATCTTTCAGACAGAATTGGTCGTGAATTGGTATGGACTATTAGCCTGTCAGGGTACGTGCTCTGCTATGTCATTCTGTTAGTAATGGCGTCCCAACCGTCAACTTTACTGATGTATGCAATGGCGGCTGCGCAAGGTGCTTTGGGGTATGGACTGGCTTCACTTTACGGATCGATGCCAGCGGATCTGTTTCAGGGCCCTCGATTTGCGGCAATCCTGGGTGTCGCAAGTATAGCTGCGAATCTGGGTGCGGGCATTGGACCATGGGTCGCAGGCGTTATATTCGATTTTTCTGATAGTTACGATATGGCCTGGTGGTTAGCTATTGCAGTTTCCCTTACGTCCATCGCCGCTGTGTGGATGGCCGCGCCTCGAAAGGTGCGGTGCGTGCCCGGCCAAGCTTCTGGCTAGCCTCCGTATTTTGCCGTGTTGGCGAACGGACGTAGGTAGAAATTTAGTAAACAGTCGTGCGACACGAAGTTTAAATTATATAAGTTCCGATTGGTTATCTGGCGTAGCCCAGATTTTATATTTCTCCTCTCCATTGAGGGTGGTAGCGAGGGTCTTGATTTTTTTAAAGCAGCTCGAAATCGTGGTTAATCAGATCCGATTGTCGTCAAAAAACTTGAGGTTTGGAAGTCGCACTCTTTGTTGGATGGTACGTCGTTGGATTTTAATTATTGCCTATGAAGAAGTCTCGCACTTCATTCAGCAGATCTTGCAACCCGCCAGTCGCATTATTGCTTGCATCCACGTTTTTGTCAGTTATTGGCTGTGGGCTTACCAACATGTGGGCGCTGGCATCATTCACAAAACGCTGCCACATATCTGCAGGCAATAGGCCACCAGTTACGCGCTTGGTGGGGCTGTTGTCATCATTGCCGAGCCAGATGCCGGCTACTAAATCTTCAGTATAACCGATAAACCAACTATCGCGATAGTCTTGGCTGGTGCCGGTTTTACCCGCAACGGTATAGTTCTTAACTTGTGCCTTACGCCCAGTCCCTTTTGTAACAGCTGTGGTGAGCATTTTGTTCATTTGTTCGACGTGTCGACTTTCGACGATGCTGCCAAGTGAAGAAGCTGAGCGTTCGTATATTATTTTGCCCACCTTACTTTTTATACGTTGAATGCCGAAGGGGTAGACACCGGTTCCACCATTGGCGAATGGCAGATAGGCGGCTGTAATCTCGAATAGGCTCACTGAGGATGTGCCAAGTGCGATTGAGAGATCCGATGATAAACTCGAGGTTATACCAAGCCGGCGGGCCGTCTTAATTATGCGCTCTGTTCCCAGCAGTTCAGCGATGCGAACCGCTACGGTGTTTATCGAACGTGCGAGCGCGGTTTCCATTGTCACGTAGCCGGCGTACTTTCCGTCAAAATTTTTAGGCTGCCAGCCATTGATATTTATTGGGCCATCTTTGAATTTTTGGTGGCGGCTTAGACCAGCCTCCAATGCGGCCAGATAGACTACGGTCTTGAAAGCCGACCCGGGCTGGCGCCGCGCCTGGATCGTTCGGTTGAATTGGCTCTTACGGTACGAATGACCACCAACCATCGCGCGAATGCTACCAACTTTATCGAATGCAATAAGTGCACCTTGATTAACGCGCCGTGTCTTGCGGTTTTGTGTTAATGTCTTCGACAATGCGGTCTCGGCACTTTGCTGTATAAGTGGGTCAAGCGTCGTCTCAACAACGATACCGTCATCAACACGTCCGATAAAAAGCGGTATTTGTGTTTCAATCCAATCAACGAAATAGCCAAAACTTTTACTTCTTAGGCCTGTTTTAGTAAGTTTGGTTGGTGAACGTTTAGCCCGCTCGGCAGCGGAGGGTAAGAGGTATCCGGCCTCTACCATATTATCTAGTACTGTGGCTGCGCGTCGGCGTGATCTATTTAGATTGTTTGTTGGTGCATATCGTGATGGTGCCTTTAGAAGGCCTGCGAGTAGTGCGGCCTCACTAAGGGTGACAGCGCGTGCTGATTTGCCAAAATACCTTTGGGATGCCGATTCAACGCCATAACTGCCCGCGCCAAGATATACCCGGTTAAGGTAAAGATTCAGAATCTCTTGTTTCTGCAAACGGGCTTCCAGCCAGATGGCCAGCATGAGTTCTTTTAGTTTGCGTGTAAAGGTCCGCTCTGGCGTCAACCAAAGGTTCTTGGCTAACTGTTGTGTGATCGTGCTGCCACCCTGTACAACGCGACCCGCCTTTAAATTAGCGAGAGCCGCCCGTGCCAGACCAATAACGTCTATCCCGAAATGTTGATAAAAGCGTCGATCTTCGGTTGCGATTACCGCTTGGGGCAAGTAAGCGGGCAAGTGGCGAATTGCGATTTGGCCAGCACCTCCTTTTCGTGAGAGAACTGAGCCATCACGTGCGAGGACGACGACCTCTGCTCCCACCGGCTTGCGGAATAATTTTTCAGTCTTCAAAAGATCGGGGGTAAATATAAAAAAAAGCGCGGCCCAGGCCACACCGAGAAACAAAATTCCGATTGTTAGCCATCTGACAAGCTTTTTAAGAGTGTTCCAGATAGAAGCCATGATCCTTTATTGGCAAATACCCGCAAGGCCCCTTGCGATGACCCGCAGTCAAGAGAAAATGATACGTGTGGTCCGTAGATGCAACTCGTCACAGGCTGTGTAGCGGATATAAGCTTGTTTGTGGAAGAACTATTCAATCCAGTAATTCCCCTTGTTACTGAATGAGGCTATGTGATCAACTCGCCAAATGAGCAGAAATAGTTTGTGGTTTAGTGTTTAAAAAAGGTAGGCAGTAGTGGGCAGACTGAAGAATAAGAATGTTGTCATAACAGCTGCGGCGCACGGCATTGGAAAAGCGATTGCAATGGATTTTGCTTCGGAAGGCGCTGAAGTGATAGCAACTGATATTGATGGTGACGCATTGTCTGGCCTTTCAGGTTTTGACGGTATAGCGACCAAAGTTTTAGATGTGACCGACGGCAGTGCGGTCAATAATTTTGCCGCTACGATGGGAACCATTGATGTCCTTTGTAATATCGCTGGATTTGTTCATCATGGCAGTGTTTTGGATGTTGAGGAGAAAGACTGGGACTATTCTTTCGATCTCAATGTAAAGTCTATGTACCGGACTATTCGCGCGTTCTTGCCCGGTATGTTAAAGGTCGGTAAAGGGTCAATTATTAATATGTCCTCCGTTGCTTCTTCACTGCGAGGATTACCAAATCGTTTCGTATATGGCGCTAGCAAGGCGGCGGTAATAGGCCTGACGAAGTCGATTGCTGCGGATTATGTGGCGAACGGTGTCAGATGCAATTGTATCTGCCCAGGCACGGTGGATACCCCCTCCTTGGAGGCGCGCATCCGAGCGTTTGATGACCCAGAATTGGCGCGGAGAGAATTTATTGCTCGGCAGCCGATGGGTCGGCTTGGCACGGCCAAGGAGATTGCGGCGATGGCCTTGTATTTGGCGAGCGACGAATCCAATTATGCGACGGGTACTGCCTTCGTGATTGACGGTGGCGTGACACTTTAAACGCAAGTTATTTAGAAGGCCATTCGAAGGTGGCCATAGAATGCGCTGTTATGTTTTCCGGGCCATTAATTTTGGGTGAAGCCTTCCAATTTAGTTGGTTGCTCGCTAACAAATGTGGCTGTCACGGCGCGGCCCGACGCCGCTGAGACGTGTCTGATTCTTAACCTTTGATAAATCCAGGCGTGTCTCAAATTTGTATTTTTATGTTATTAATCCTTTTGGTGGCCGTTTGCAGCACCACCACAATACGGCTCTTAAGAACTTTCCCAATCACTATTGCTGCCATTAGTCCAGCGATGCGTATCTGATAAAAGGCTAAGATATTTTCTCATTAAAACCAGTGGTGTCTATCGAGGTAGGCGCAGCCTAATTGCTTAATTATCCGCTTTCTCAATAAATTCGCATTCTTTATGAGCGAGATACAACTCAAGACATGGCGCATTAATCAGCATTGCCTTTTTGAATAACTCAATTGCTTGCAATTTCTCTCCGCAACTTGCCTTGGCTGCAGCGTTGTAAAAGAGTGCTTGGCACTGCGCTGTTGTATTCATATCACCTGCCAGCGAAGATTCGATTTCTTGCTGACCCAATGCCAGTTCAATTAAATAGGCACTCCAGGGGTCGTATGGCCTTAGCCGTTTGATGCTAATTTCGGCCAACTGCTGTGCTCGCCGAAAATTACCAGAACGACACAGGCCTATCAGCGATAGCAAGAGAGATTGGACCGGTCTTGCTTCATGAATGAGATTCTCGGCGAACTTGCTGATGCCGGTGTAGTCCCGAGCTAGGAAAGCCTCGACAATTTCTTCGAAATTGGGAACGTCTGAACTTGTTGGTACGAGGGCTGCCGTCATAGCAGGATTTTTCAGATGATACTTTAGTCGAACAAACCCAAAACGGCCTGTTCATTAGCTGTGGCGATCGTCAGTGCGTTTGAGCCGAGCGCTTGCCGCGTTTGCAGCGATAGTAGGCTAGCTGCTTCCTCGTTCAAATCAGTTTGTGACAAGCTTGCGACACCTTGCGCAAGTGTGTTTGTCAAATTGTCTGTGAAGGTGATCCGATTTTGCAGAGTACTCGTGCTAGAGCTGAGCGTGACTAAACTCGAGCGAATTTGAGACTGCGCACTTTCGATATCGGCGAGGGCTGATTGAATATCGGTGTTGCTGCCAAAAGTCCGTGAGTTGATACCAAGCCCGGCACTAGAAGAGTCTGTTCCTTGGACTGTTAGTAAGCTGCCGTCTTCACCTAGCGCGACTTCCATACTGTCCGGTGATGCGCCAATCAAATTGGTTCCACTAAAACTGGCATCTGATGCAATAGTATCAATCTGACTTCGAACTTGATTGAATTGATCGGCGAGATGAGCCCGTTCCGCTGGGTCAGAATTATTCTCCGCTGTTATCGTAATCGCGCGCGCTTGATCCGATAGTTGATTGATAAAATCTAGGCCAGCGGCCGCCGCTTGAATTGTGCTAATCGCTTGATCCACCTGGTCCTTGACCTGCGCCAATTTATTGGCTTCGGCCGATAGGCCGCTGGCGTTGGAAAAATTTGTTTCTTTCTCGAGCAGGCCTTTGGCTTTGAATCTGGTACCTAGACGCTCATTTGTTTGGTTTATTTGCTGGCTCGTACGCTGCAGACCTTGAAGCGCAGAATCAACCGTCGAGCCACGGCCAACGCTGTTAACCATCGGTATTCTCCTCACAACCAAGTGCCACGCAAGCCTTTCGGCGCAGCCTAGCCCGCACTAAGTGCCTCATCATCCATACTTATATTAACCGATAAGGGTAAAAACTGCCAGATCAGATGCGGTTTGAATTACTTAACGGCAGATACAGCTGTTAAGTCAGGAAGTTGTCTAGTTTCCTGCAGATATCCAAAGGGCTTATAGATTGATTACTATTGGCGAATTTATCGCGTTTGAGGGTGTTGGGATTGCATCTATTGCCTTCATTCTCGTAGCACATTTCCTTGGGTTTTATATTCGCGGCTTGCTTGGTTTCGGTTCTAATATGCCGATTGTCCTGCTGACGATATGGGTCTTGGGTCCGCATCAGGCGATCTTGTTGGTGGCTCTAACCTCGGGCCTTGCCCAAGTTCACCTCTTGCCACAGGGTTTCCGTCGCACAGATTGGTTGATTGCCCGCAGACTTGCCATTGGAATGATGGCTGGCATCGGTTTGGGGGTATGGGTTTTCGCCGGTATTGACGCGGACTGGCTGGTAATGCTGCTCAGCGCCTTGATCATAGGCATTCTCTTGATGGATCGTTTCCGCATCATCGAACGCCTGCAGAGCTATATTGATCTCCGTTCCACAATACTGGTCACGATACTAGCCACAATTTCGGGTGCTGTCGGCACGGTTAGTGGCGGGGGTGGCCTCTATTTCCTCGTCGTATACTTAAAACTGGTGTGTGCCACGCCCGAAATTTTGCGCAGTACGAACGTTTTTTTAGCCGGCACTTTTTTGTTGTTTCGTCTAACCCTTCTAACATATGCGGGTATGTTTACGCCCGAGCTTTTGGCCGAGGCGATTATCGTCGCGCCGGCTGTCTTCCTCGGTAGTTGGGCCGGCACCCGGCTGTTTCAGGATAGCAGCCCCGAACGCTTCTACAACATATTACAGCTCGTACTTTTGGCCGCGGCTGTCGCGCTTTTCGTGAAAGGCATACTGTTCCTGGCGATATAAATGCCAGGATTCTACCTAATCGCCTCCGGCGGCCACCTTCGCTTGCTCCAACTGCACCGAATTCTTACTAAAGCGGCTTTGGAAGGGTGAGGTATCGATTTCCTCAAGTTGTAGCTCGCCCGACAATACCTTTTGCTTCCAGTTTTGGTGTTCCGGTTCGGCGGCTTGGAATTCAGGCATCACTTCTGTGGCAAATAGTTCAAGGCTTTCGCAAATATGCTCGTGGCTGTTCTTTCCCGCCTGATTCAATAGTATGATTTGGTCGACGTGTGAATTTGAATACTTGCGCAGCCGGTTTCGGATTGTCTCTGGTGAGCCGATTAAGCCACCGGAGATGGCCCGCGCGTGGCCTTCTGGATTATTCTTCTTCCATTTTTCGTATTCGGCCCAAAGGTCAACGGTTCCGGGAGGTGGTCGGTCCCGATTTTTGCCAAGCCGGTCGGCTGAATAATATTTGAGTGCAAATTGGAAAAATGGAATTCCGTCGGCACGGCGTCGTGCTTCCTCGTCTGTCTCCGCACACATAAAATAGCTGACCAACGCCATATTTGGGTTGGTGTCGTATGTGGTCAACTTATCCATTCGCTTAGTGAATGAGTTGTAATAGGCATGTACCCAAGCATGTGCGGCGTCGGCACTAATGAATTGGAAGCCAAGCGCCCCCATACCGCGGCGGCCTGCATACTCGATCGTCTGTAATTGCGAACAAGCAACCCAAAGGGGTGGATGTGGCTTTTGCGCGGGCTTTGGCAATACGTTGCGCAGTGGAAATTTAAAGTGTGGTCCTTCATACTCAAACCCACCATCGGCGAACATTGGTAAAACTGCTCGTACAGCGTCTTCCCAGACCTCACGTTTTTCTTCGATCCTGCAATCAAATGGGCCAAGTTCTGTTAAGCTTCCGCCTTCGCCCATGCCGAATTCAACACGTCCGTCGCTGATTAAGTCGAGGGTAGCGATGCGCTCTGCAACACGTGCGGGATGATTCGTTGTGAGTTGTATGATCCCGTGCCCAAGCCGAATATTCTTTGTCCGCTGGCTTGCTGCGCCCAAAAGAACTTCCGGTGCGGGGCAATGAGAGTATTCCTCCAGAAAGTGGTGTTCCACCATCCAGGCAAAATCGACACCAAGCTGGTCTGCAAGTTCGACCTGGTCGAGCGCGTTTTTGAATAATTGTTGTTCGGCGGCGCTATCCCAGGGCCTTGGCAATTGTAATTCATAAAAGATGCCAAATTTCATTCGTCTCTCTCCTTATCCACCGCCGAGCATGCCACCATCGACAACGAGCTCATTGCTGTTAATGTAGCGGGCCTCATCTGAAGCCAAATACAGCGCCGCATAAGCGACATCCTCTACCTCGCCAAGACGTCCCAATGGCACCGATTCTGTGCGCTTTGTCGCAGATTCCTCGAGCTCTCCGTAATACTTTAATACGGCTTCACCCAATGGTGTGCGTACCATGCCGGGGTGAATAGAATTGCATCGAATGTTATAGCCTTTGCGGCCGCAGTAGGCGGCAACAGATTTGGTCAATTGCCGAACGGCTCCTTTGGAGGCGCCATAGGCGGCGATACCAGGGGTCGCCCGGAAGCCAGCTGTAGAGGAAATATTTATGATCGAACCGCCGCCGTTGTTTTTCATGGCTTGGATTACCGCGCGGCAACCGAGAAAAACGCCATCGCTGTTAATCTCCTGCACGAATTTCCATTCCTCAAGGCTCATATTTTCGATGTCCTGTGGAGCGCCTGTACCCATGACGCCGGCGTTATTCATAAGGATGTCGAGTTTGCCATGCTTTGAAATGGTATCGGTGACGACACGCGTCCAATTTTCTTCTGATGTTACATCGTGGGTTATGGCGCTCGCTGATTTGCCGATCTCCTGCGCAACTGCTTTAACGCCATCCCCGTTCTTGTCGGTTAAAACAACTTTTGCGCCTTCCTGCGCAAACAGCTTGCCGCTTGCCGCACCAAATCCCGAGGCCGCCCCTGTTATAAGTGCGATTTTTCCTTTCAATCGAGCCATTTTCGTTCTTCTCCTTACTCGTCATCCGGTTCCGGTGGGAATTGAAGAAAGAGCACACTGGCACCGTCTATGCCGGCGGTCAGCCGTAAGGGCGCTTCTTCAGGCCCACTATAAATAAGGGACATCGTTTCGTACTCGAGTTCGTCGTACTGCACAGATCCGACCGCAACAAATGCATAAGCTCCGGCGCCACCGGTCTCGAGGGTCAGCGAGCAGTCTTGCCCGGGACCAATATTGAATTGGCATACGCCAAGCCCGTCTGCCTCCAAGGGGATCAAGTTGACCTTTTCGATGGAGATTGACTTTAATGTTGCGGTATCCGGGAGGGGCACATCGTCAGCGACGCGATGCAAACGTTTAATCTTGCGGAGTTTAGCGCGGTTCTCTGGCATTCGTTTCGCACCAGAATCCCAGTTGTTGCGCAGTGTCATGTAATGAGCACCATTCTCGCCCGCTGCAATTGGGCCATACGTCGTGTGGGCCTTAGCGTAGTGGACCATCAGACCACCAAACGGTTTTTTACCAAATGCACCGCTACCGTGAACGAAAATCTGGAACTGGTTAGTATCGTGATAGTGCGCCGCCACGGTACTATTCTCCGGCTGCTCGATGAGATAAGCCTGCGGCATCGTCATTTTGTCTTTTTCGGCGTTGCCGCCTTTTGCTGGTGGGGAGCCGAAATAAAGGCTTCGGTAGAACGGTTTTTCGATCATTCCCGGAAATGTGTTTCCCACGCGGTTTGCCTGGGCTTCACGAGCAGATACGGCAATTAGCATTAGGTACTCTTTGTTTTTTTCAGCATCCCTTAAGAATTATCTGGAGCGTTAGGAGTTGACGGCTACCCGGACCGGCTAGTTGCAAATTGCACGGCTTTTTCGAGAGCGTTGAGAAAATGTACCCGGTCTTGCTTGGAAAATGCCGGATTGTGGCCCCGTATTTCGCCGCGGTCCCGAAGGCTGGCCATTAGTTCCCGGTTCGCGAGGGCGCTACCAATATTATTTTGATTAAAGGGCTTGCCGTTTGGGTTGAGGACGGTTGCCTCTTTCTCGAGGCAGCGGGCAGCGAGTAGAATGTCCGAAGTAATGACGATATCTCCGATTGAGATATTTTCGACGATCCAATCGTCGGCGGCATCTAATCCCTCAGTGACCACGGAAAGTTCAATAAGCGATGACGTGGGTAGTCGGAGCCAGGTATTTGCTGCGACGCGGGTTAACAACTTGTGCCGGCCAGCGACACGAAAGACCTCGTCTTTGACAGGACAAGCATCACCGTCCACATATATGACAAGCGCGTCCTCTAACTTAGAGATGCTCACGATCTGCCCCTCATAAAGCTTTCTTGAGCCGGGCCAAGCGTGCCGTATCCTAAATCATTCCTCGACAATCTGCGGACCATTTTCCACGACAAACCACACAGTGTCTTCATCGTCATCCATATCAAAACGCAAAACGACGCATTCGCCGGGTTCGTCCAAAACAGTGAACGGATGGTGCCAAGTATCGGGATGATAATTGATGCCTTGGCTGCCATCGCCCACGAACGCCTTTAGTTGTTTTATATTGGGGTTTCTATCTCTGTCCGACGGGCATACCAAGACTAAGTAACGCCTAATCTCCGTCGGGACGAATGTTTGTGCTGAATGGGGATGCTTTTCCATCGCTCGGACAGTTAGCGGCAGGGTTGCTGGGACTTGCTGGAAAATCGACACGTTGAGCTTAGCGTCAGCTCGCCTGTTTACAACGTCGGCGGCATATCGAGTTGAATTCGCTCGGCCCAAGGGCCCCAATGAAATTACTTGGCCGTATGGAGCGAAAGCGTTGGGAGTTAGTATTTCTGGGATGACGTCCATCGTATGGCTCTTATCCGCCCAAAAAGTCTTTCATCCAGCGGTCGTAATCACCGCTGCGTGTCACCTGCGTCATCAAGTTCGGTTTGGCATAGTATTCGATGTCACCATGTGGTACACCGTCCCGGAGTGCTTTAAGCGTATCGTAAACGCCCTGGACAGCGGCCATGATTGGCTTGTGTCCCTGTAATGCGATCCGAACACCGATCTTGCTGTAGTGGTCTAAGTTGGGTGTAGGGCCACCACCGATTACCATCGGGATGTTGATCTCTGCGGCGACTGCTTCGATATCGTTAATCGATTTGACCCCGGCGAGGAAGATCATGTCGACACCAGCCGCTTCGTAGGCCTTCGCGCGAGCAATGCAGTCGTTTACATCGGAGATGGTGCAGGCGCTGGTCCGCCCAGCGATTACGAATTTTGGATCCTGGCGTGCTTCGATTGCTGCTTTCATTTTACCGACGCCCTCTTCTATCGATAGCATCCGTGGTGTCCCGACGCTCCCAAAGGGTTGTGGCAATTCAGTATCTTCAATGGAGGCGGCACTGACGCCAGCCGTTTCTAGCTCCTCGACCGTCCGCATTACGTTCAGCGCGTTACCATAGCCGTGATCCGCATCCACCAATATTGCAAGATTGCCAGCACGGCAGATGCGATACGCTTGGTTAGCGAATTCGGGTAAAGTGAGAACGATATGATCGGGTGCACCAAGGACTGCGAGGGAAGCGGTCGAGCCCGCGAACATACCAATTTCAAACCCCAAATCCTCGGCGATTCGTGCCGACATCGCGTCAAATACGGAGCCCGGATGAACACACCGATCTCCCTCGATTAACGCCCGAAAGCGCATGCGGCGTTCGCTCCAATTCATTTTTTTCTCCAAAATTACGTCGCGAACAACAATAGAGTGGTGGTGCGTGAACGCAACGCCACAAGGAAAGAACGTTAGTTCGACAATTCAGTCATGTCTGCCGCATAGCTGCGCAGGACCTGAGTAAAATGACGTCTTTGCTGCAGCGATAGGGATACCGATATCTCAACTATCCAGTAAGTAAATTGGGTCCACCACATTTGGGAGAGTTGCTTGTATTGATGGCCAATGACTATTTCGGATTGTAATAATATGATTGATATAAATTGTTGAATTTCTTCTGGTGTTGGATTTTGGCCGAGAAACGTTAAAAAAGCCTGCCAACGTTTTTCGCGCGCATCCAAATAAACGGCCGCCATATTTTCAGATTTTTCAAAATAGCCACGAGTAAGTTTTGTCTGTGCTGGTGTGAAATTGCCGAATAAACGCTCAAACCACGAATTTGTTTTTTCGGTCTTTATACTGATACGGTCGGCCTGCGGTTCCTCGAGTTCGGCGCGGTGTTCTTTGAGCCGTTCCTCCATGCGGGTGCGCAGATGGGCAAGTTTAGCTGGTGTCGTATGTTGGAAAAGAACATTGCTTATGAAGGGCGTGGCGCCTTCAACTGTCTTCGTCATTAATGATCTAAAGCCGTCGATTGTGCTGCGTACAAATGCCTCTCCAATTGGCCCCGCGTCAACATGGTCGGCTATTTGATGCAGGAAAGAGGCGTAATGAGGCAGCATCTGGGCACGGTGCCAATCGACAAGTTCATCCACCTCCGCTTCTAATGCGGACTCCTCGGTTTCATCCAAGTCAAGAAAATAACTTGCCTTACTTTTGATAGCCTCGCCGCTGAATGAATAAAGAAATTTAAGTTGGCTGCAGCCGCAGAGTACTATTGTAATGGCTAGGAAAAACGATATCCGGTGTATCGCAATCGCAATAACTCTCGATTTTTCCTCAAAGCATATTGATCTACGTTCACAGTTTGAATGGTTCAACAGTCACTCGCGGTGTTCTTTTTGGCTGGATCGACTTGGGTTGTCTTGTCCACAATTAAGTGTGTTTTTTCCTTCGGTCGGATCATTCTTTTACCCATTATACCTGCGATGAGCCAATCCGAATCGCCGGCCCAATGGCGCTTGGTCGGGAGGCGAATTGGCTTCTTTTTGGTAATAATGCCGTCTGAATATGCAGCAACCGCAAATCGGAATACGAATTGCGGATAGGTACCCATTCGGAGGTCGGAGACCACAATATCAATTCCGTTTCGTGTTATTTGATAAAAGTTGTCTGAAAAATTCACGAGCTTAGTGGTGACGCTATTCCCAGATGTCTCCAGTTTGGCCCAGCATGAAACATCTGCACCCCATCTTTCGTGCTGGTATGCCGTGATTTTATTTGTGTCAGCGAGCAAAGGTACATAGACGTGATAGTATGTCGGTCCGTCGATAGAAATGACCCGCCAGAATAAAGAATTGAACGGCGTTGGTCCGGCAAGTACCTCTCTAGCCGACAGGCCCTTCTCTTCGAGATGTTTGACGCCGCGCGTTTCGGCTATCTGCTGCCCGACCACCGTCCACACGAGGTATAATGCCGAGAGAAACAGCGCGCACCTCACTGCTCTGCTGTATAGGACGGTCCACTTATGCAGGAACGCGGCCCATATAGTCACAATAAGCAGTGGTAGCGAAAATAGTGGATCAATAATGAAGATCGATCCGAGCCCAACTGGTTCGTTCCGGAGGGGCCAAAACAAACGTGTGCCATATATGGTCATTGCGTCTAGTAACGCGTGCGTTGTGAGGCACAAAAAGACAGTAGCATATACAAGTGCGCGGATGTTTCGCAGACTTAAAAAGCCCCGCACCAACGCTTCGCTAATAAGCGGTGTAACCAGCGTATGAACAATTAGCGAATGTGTTGCGCTGCGATGTCCGACGAATGAGGCCACGGGGTCAGCAAACGGCACAAAGACATCGATGTCCGGTAATGTTCCAAGGAGACCTCCGATTATTATCCCTGAACGGGGTCCTGCCCGTTTGCTGAGTAAAGCCGCTCCAACAGTGGCACCAAGTGCGAATTGGGTGATCGAATCCATTAATATCGATTAGCGCCCGCCGATGTGACCGTCGGCAATCATCTCCTGAACAGTATCCTCAAAAGCCTGAAGCGTCTCGTCAACATCCGCTTCAGTGTGTGCCATTGAGGTGACACCGCTCATATGTGACATAAGATCGACGCCTCGTTTACGCATGCCACTTTGCATGGCACTGATAGTGGATTTTGGAATGCCTCGAATTTTTTCTGCGCCAAGACCCTCGACTGATCCGCCTTTTACGTCATCACCGAGATAGAGGTGGAAAGTCGATGCCTCACCGTATACGGCGCCGGCCACTTGATGTTGTTCAATCACCTGACGCATACCACTGCGCAGCCGTTTAGCGGCTGCATCAGCGAGTTTGTTTGGTTTGCCAGTCTTGATCTCCGATAGTGCAGCAACGCCACTTGCTGCTACCAACGGATTTCCGTTGAACGTGCCCTTATGGGTGACGCCAGGAGTTTGACCGCGGAATTCGACTGTTGGGTCGAGAAGACGCATGAATTCCTCGCGCCCCCCAATGGCGCCCCCCGGCATGCCGCCGGTTACAATCTTCGCCATTGAGCATATGTCTGGGAGTACTCCATCTCTAGCCTGCCGGCCGCCAGGACTCCATCGGAACCCAGTAATGACTTCGTCAAATATAAGAACGGCGTTGTATTCATCTGCCAGTCGGCGCAGTTCGGGCAGAAAATCATCAGGTAGAGGTACACTGCCGTAATTTGCTCCAGAGACCTCGCAGATGATAGTCCCTATATCGTGGTCATTCTTCAGGGCATCGGCGACATGTTCTACATTGGGTTTAACGACTACCGTCGAGTCCAGAGTTCCGGGCAGTATACCAAGAGAGGTTGGCTCGTCGTAAGGCGCATTCATGCCAAGATCAACGAATTCGTGCCAGCCATGATAATGACCTTCAAATCTGAGTATTTTATTCTTCCCGGAGTAGGCGCGTCCGATGCGGATAGCAAGCATGGTAGCTTCCGTACCTGAACTAACAAAACGGACACGTTCCGCGCATGGAATTAGCTCCTGGATCAAGCCTGCCCATTCGACTTCGAGCGGATGACAATCGGCAAAGAAAGTGCCTTTCGTTGCTTGTTCGGTTAAGGCGGCGACCACTTTTGGATGTGCGTGACCCAAGAGCAGGGAAGCACTACCCATGGCGTAATCGACATATTCCTTGCCGTCGACCTCGAATTTTCGTGATCCTTCCGCACGGTCAATATATTTCGGGAATGGCCCTTTAAAGCGGCTTTCATGCGACACGCCGCCAGCCAAGCGCTCACGGGCTCTCTTAAAAAGCTCTTCAGATGATTGGGGCATATTCGTTCCTTTCCGGGATTCATCGACAACTACTAAAGAGTAACCTAATTGAAGTGAGGCAATGAACAAATGAAATGGCGATGAAATGGCAGCGAGTGAAATTCCTCTTATTGGTTATAGTGACAGGCTTTCCGTTCGTCCTGGCGATACTATCGCCTTTAAAGTGTCATGCGCATCATCTGAGCCTTATGACGCGAAACTGGTGCGCATTACCTGTGGCGACCCCAATCCGGCTGGACCGGGGATGAAGGAAGCCGACATACCGGCTGATTTTGCCGGCAGCTATCCATCGCGTTTGCAGGATGTTCATCTTGGGTCCTACGCAAAAGTGATACCGGGTAGCGCGTTTGATGGTGTTGATCGCCTGACTTTCGCTGCAACTATTTGGCCCACGCGTTTGAGCAAGCCGGATCAAGGGGTATTATGCCGATTTGACATCGAATCTGGTAATGGTCTTGCGCTTATGGTGGGACCGAACGGCGTTGACGCGTTGGTTGGACAGGATAGTCGTGAACCGCTCCGTCTTTCGACCGGTGTGCCGCTCTTGGAGCGGCATTGGTATCGCATTTGGGTAAGTGTCGATGGCGTTTCTGGTGACGTCACCGTTGGTCAGTTGCCATTAGCACAGATTAGCGGGAAGAAAGTGTCCGTAAGTTCGAAAATTGTTGGGAGTGCGGCGCTGGAGACGAATGCGCCGGTCTTGATTGCTGCTACTGGAGGTGAACCCATTCAGGGACATTATAATGGCAAGATAGAGGCGCCCAAAGCCTATAACGCCGCCATTGATCCGACACAATCGGAATCGAATATGATTAGCCATTGGGATTTGGCGCAAGGCATATCAACGAAGCGCGTCGTCGACGCTGGGCCACTCGGGCTGCACGGCTATGTCTACAATGCACCGGCACGTGCGATGAAAGGGTCCAACTGGACGGGTAACGAAATGCGTTGGAAGCATGCTCCCGAAACCTATGGTGCTATCCATTTTCACGATGACGACATTGAGGACTGCGAATGGGAAACTGACTTTACGTACACTGTGCCCGATAATCTCAGGACAGGTCTTTATGGAGCGCGACTCCAGTCTGGCGATAGTTGGGAAGTCCTTCCCTTTGTTGTCTGCCCCTCGAAAGGTACGCAAACAGCAGAAGTGTGCGTTCTTATTCCAACCTTCACCTATACGATATACGGCAACCAGGCGCGCCGTGATTTCGATAACACTTGGTCGCGTCGGGCAAAGGATTGGGGTGCCTTTCCCTACAATCCAATCGTTCATCCGGAGTTTGGGCTTTCGACTTACAACTTCCACACAGATGGTTCTGGCATCTGCAATGTAACCTGGCATCGGCCGATGTTGAACGTTCGACCCGGTTATTTTCCAATTTATGATCCACATGGATCAGGTTTGCGTCATTTGCCAGCGGATACTCATTTGCTCGATTGGCTGGAGGAGAAAGATATTTCTTACGACTTAGTCACAGATTGGGAGTTGCATCACGAAGGGGCACAGTTACTGCAGCCCTATAAAGCGGTTTTGACCTGCAGCCATCCGGAGTATCATACGACCAATACGCTTGATGCGCTGACTGACTACAGGGATACTGGCGGGAAACTGCTTTATCTTGGCGGCAATGGCTTCTATTGGCGGGTGGCGCTCCACCCGGAGAAGGACGGCGTCATTGAAGTGCGCCGAGGCGAGGATGGAATTCGGGCATGGGCTGCAGAGCCGGGCGAGTATTACCATGCATTCGATGGCGAATACGGTGGCCTTTGGCGACGCAATGGTCGCCCACCCCAGCAACTTTGCGGAGTTGGATTTTCCTCGCAAGGCAAGTTTCAGGGTACCTATTATCGCCGAGCTGCAGGCGCCGATAAACCTGAGACCAAATGGATTTTCGAGGGTGTCCCCGATAGGGTCATCGGCAACTTTGGGCTCTCGGGCGGCGGAGCGGCTGGGTTCGAACTTGATCGGGCCGATAAAAGCCTTGGGACACCTCATGACGCTGTAATTTTGGCTACGTCCGAAGCGCCACAAAATCATTTTCAGTTGGTGCCGGAAGAGATGTTAACAAACGATACGACGATCAGTGGTGAAAGCCATAAAGAACTTATCCGGGGAGATATGGTTTACTTCGACTGTCCGGGTGGTGGCGCGGTTTTTTCCGTTGGCTCGATTACGTTTTGTGGTTCGTTGGCGCACAACAACTACGACAACAATATCTCACGCATTATTGAAAATGTCGTCCGTCGCTTCACCGCTGCCGATGCCCAACAATAATTCAAGTTAGCTAACGTCAAATATATAATTGTCATAGATTTAAGTGTCGTGGCGGTTTGTGTGCCGTAATGCAAAAAAAATTTTGGAACCGGGTGCGGTAAGAGGTCATTTTCTCGGCCACCACATAGATTTGTAGATAAGGTTAACTTTTGATCTGCTAACAAGTTCGAGTTCGGGAAATATTATCCACCAACTCTCAGTTTGGTTAGCCTCGTTTGGGCATGAACAAGTCGCGTCTGGCGCGTCAGCCGGCAAATTTTCCGTTGGCCTAAGTTTGGAGAAAGAGATCAAAAGCACGCTCGATCTTGAAGGTATTTTTTACAACGATAGGTCCCGAATAATGATATCCAAATATAGCGAAGAGTGTGCTCGAACCGCTTAATAAATTAGGCACAACGGGCATGTGAAATTCCCAAAAATGAGGACACTATTGGAGCGCGTCGTAACACGTGATTTTTCATTACGTATGAATTCTGGCAAGTTTGAGAAGTGCATTACGGTGGAGGATATCTCCTCGTAAACAAAAGTGACCGTGGGAGAGGTTAAAAATGTCGAACGAATTTGCGCTGAAGAAGGCGGGCGCCGAGCACATACTTATGCATGGCTCGTCATATGGCGCCTTGGATAGGGATCATAGCAAACGCATTCTCGTCGAAGGTAAAGGTGTGATCGTGAAGGATATCGACGGCAAGGAGTTCATTGATGCTCTGGCCGGTTTGTGGTTGGTCAATGTTGGTCATGGTCGTCAGGAAATTGGCGCTGCGATGGGCCAACAAGCTGGTAAGCTCGCTTATGCCAGCTCAACTCAGGCGACGACGATTCCCGCTATTCAGTTGGCTACCCGCCTAGCCGAAATCACTCCTGGGGATCAGACGACAGCGTTCTTCTGCTCTGGCGGTTCGGAGGCAGTGGAATCGGCGATCAAGATTGCTCGCCAGTACCACTATCATAATGGTCAACAAAAGCGACAGAAGGTGATTGGACGTCGAGGCTCGTATCATGGTGGAACTTATGCGGCGATGAGTGTGAGCGGAACGCGTCCGGCCAGTGACCCGGTTCACAGCCCCTTCATGCCAGGAGTTCTCCATACCTCACCGCCCCACTGCTATCGTTGCGATTTCCGAGCCACGTTTCCGGGGTGCGATCTTCTCTGTGCCGATCAAATCGGTCAGATGATTGAGTATGAGAATCCGGAGACGGTGGCGGCCGTCATTGCCGAGCCAATTTCTGCTTCAAACGGTATTGTTATTCCGCCAGATGGCTATTGGAAGCGTCTACGTGAAGTATGTGATAAACACGGTGTCCTCTTAATCACGGACGAAGTTATAAATGGTTTTGGGCGGACCGGTAAGATGTTTGCTTCGAATCATTGGGATTTGGTAGGCGATATTCTTACAATGGCTAAAGGCCTTTCCAGTGGGTATGCGCCGATTGGTGGTGTTATGTGCCGTCCCCATGTAATGCAAGCGTTTGAGGGTAATAATAAACTCTCCCATCTGTTGACCTATGGTGGCCATGCGGTCGCTTGCGCAGCAGCGCTTGCCAATCTTGAAATTTTGGAACGCGAAGGATTGGTTGAAAATTCTGCAAAAATGGGCGCACGTCTGCTGAAGGGCTTGGCAGAGCTCCGCACACATCCCACTGTTGGGGATGTCCGAGGCCTTGGTTTGCTAGCAGGTGTAGAGATCGTGAAGGACAGAGTGACAAAGGAAAAGTTCTCCGAAACTGGAGAGGAGTTGAAATCCTTGGCAGATGGTCTTCAGAATCGTGGCCTCCTGACGCGCGCTGCGTCTATAATTTCTCTTTCCCCCCCCCTTTGCATCAGTGAGGATGAAGTGGACCGTATCATTGAAATTCTAGATGGCGCGATCGGTGATATGGAAATAGAGTTCGGCTACGCCTGAGCCAAAATTAGATTGAAGGAAAAGACAGTGAAGTTTGGCGTTTTACAATTCTTTAGCTGGCCCGGTCGGCGGAACCCTCTGGAAGTAGTTTACGACCGAGCCTTTGATCGTATCCGTATGATGGACGAGTGTGGCTACGACGCGGTCTGGCTCGCGGAGCATCATTTCAGCACCTACAGCGTTTGCCCGTCTGTGCACATGATGGGTACGCATATCGCCGCTCATACAAAGAATATTCGAATCGGAACGGCGGTCTCGCTTGCGTCATTCTATCATCCGCTGCGCCTTGCTGAAGAAGTGGCGCTGCTGGATCAATTATCAAACGGACGCGTGAATTGGGGTGCTGGTCGCGGGTTCGATCCGACCGAACACCGTATCTTTGGGGTTGAGCCGAGTGAGAGTTATCCTAGGTTTCGCGAGGCCATTGATATCGTTCTTACAGCTTGGCAAAACGATAAATTTAGCTACGAGGGACAATTTTGGAATTTCCAAGATGTTGAGGTTCTCCCTAAGCCGCGTCAGAAACCGATGCCAGTATGGGTGGCGGCGTCGTCTGAAAACGCGCTCGATTGGGCAGGTGAAGAGGGTTACTCGATCATGATGGATCCGCATGCAACTTTTGAGGAGTTGGCAGGAAAACGGAGCTATTATCGGAATAAACTGTCTGCTAGTGGGCATCCGACCAATGGGCACGATATTCCAATGGCGCGGACTTTGGCGATGGCGGAGACCTCCAGCGAGGCTACAGAGGTGGGCCGTCGCGGTGCTGAATTCATGTTTGGCTCCTATCTGCGCAAGAAGGAAAATATTTATGGTAAAGACGCAGGCGGAGAGAAGATTATGCAGATGGACGCGCTCAACAAAACTATCCGAGAAGGCGGGGATCCGGTCGCCAAATATGTTGACGAAGTCGCGATCTGCGGTGACCCGATAAAAGTGGTCGATAAGCTGCAAGAGTTGGAAGAGACCGTGCCGCTTGAATACCTGATGGTCGCCCCTCTAAGTCATGGTTCCTTTGTTACGTTTACGGAAAAGGTCATGCCTAAATTTCTCTAGGACAACAATAAATATGGCGTTGGAAAAGACACCACTATTACCTGCTATGGGTGTTGGCAGCTATGCCGCGCCGGGCTGGTTTATCGCTTTCCAGAAAAAAATCCGGGATGGATCAGTAGGGGAAGCAGACATCCAGGAGGCTTTGGATGACGCCACGCGGATCGCTGTTTTGGACCAGATGGAGGCGGGTGTCGATATTCTTACCGATGGCGAGCTTCGTCGACAGCGCTTTGTCTATGAGATGTTCGATCGCGTTACTGGATTATCCCGAATCGTGCCTGGCCGCAAAATTGGTGTTCCGGGTTATGATATGGCGCCGCGCTTTGAAGTGATTGGACGGGTTGAAGCGCCGGACGGTTTCGGTGTCGTAGAGGACTTTCTTGCCCTAAAGGCTTTAGCGCCCAATCGGCCCCTAAAAGTTGCCATGCCGGGGCCACTTACCTTTGCAATGCCGTTGGAGTTGGGCGCTCGCAATCGTGACGATGTTCTCGACGAGATTGTAGCAATGGTGCGTGGCGAAGTTTTGGCGCTTGCTGAGGCCGGTGCTGAATATGTTCAGCTGGATGAACCGGCGCTTCCGCACCCGCCGCTTGGATATAGCCATGCCGAGGCGGCCGACCTCATTAACCGAGTGGCGGATGGGTTCGATGGCAAGTATGCGGTGCATGTATGTTTTGGCAATAATGCGGGTAGACCATTTGCCAACCGAGGATTTGGCCGGCTTATGGATGCGATAACATCACTCGAATGTGATCAGCTCGTCCTGGAGTTTGCAAACCGCCAGATGGCAGATGTGGAGTTGCTCGGTCCGTTATCCAAAAGATTTGAAATTGCGGCCGGCGTGATTGACGTGAAGAATTTTTACCTGGAAAGCGCGGAGGAAGTAGCTACCCGCATTCGGCGTTGCTTGGAATTTGTGCCGGCAGAAAAACTTTCAGTTACCGGCGATTGCGGGTTCTCGGCATTGCCACGTTATTTGGCACGTCAGAAAATGCATGCCTTGGTTGCGGGTGCCGAAGCGGTCCGGTTGTCGCTTTGAGCGGCTGGCGAAAGGGTTTTAAACTGCAAGAAACGTTAATACCGCTTCGCAAAACGCTTTAGGTTGTTGTCGAAACATGCTGTGGCCTGCGTTAGGAATGATGGCGGTCTCCGCATGGGGTGCATGTCCGGCCAGGGCCTGCAAGACAACTGGCAATAGGCCTGTCGTATCTGCGCCACCGATAAATAGAGTTGGAAGAGACAATGCTTCCGCGTCCGCTTTCGAATATGGACGGCGGCCTTCATTTACTTGAGCCAGTAACGTATACGCATTGTCTGCGCGCATTTGACGATCCACCAGCGGTAGCTTTTCCCAGGCACCGGGCCCATTGATCCCATCGATAAAAATTTGAAGCCCACCTTCAAGGTCGCCAGCCGCAATCCGTTCTGCTGATTGGGCGATATGTGCACGTGAGCCGGCACCCTCGGACAGCTTTGCGGCATCCGCCGGCATCAGGTCTTCTTCTAACGTGCCACCAGGTTCCGCTAAGACCAGCTTTCGAATGAGGTCAGGCCTTTTAAGCCCAACACGAAACGAAATATGGCCGCCGCGCGAATGCCCAATGAGGTTGACAGGGCCCAGGTCCAATTCTTCAATAAAGCTGATGGTATCTTCAATGTGCTGATCCATTCGAAAATGGCCGCCTTGCCCGTTCCATTGCTCCGGGAAATAGTGGCGCATACTCGGCACGATTAATCTATTGGAAGCGGAAAAAGGTCCTAATACAGCGTTCCAAGCCCGAAAATCGTTGAGTGAGCCGTGTATGCAGATGATCGGCAATCCCTCTCCAATATCGAGATAGGCCATGTCGTATTCGTTAACGTGAACGGTTTTCATTTGTTTGCACATTTTTGTTTAGGTTTGATCGACAGCTAACATAAATCGGGCTGTGAGTAATGTTTACTGGATTTTTGGAACCGTTGAAAACTTGGGTGTATCGACCAAAGTCGTTTATTGACCCAGGGACGCAGAACACAACTCACTCAATCAAATGTGGAAGGTACAAATATGATGAAGGATCGCCCGCATTGTCTCGTCGTGGGCGTTGGTGCCGGGACTGGCCTTGCTTGTGTCCGCCGATTTGTAGCTGAAGGCTACAAGGTGTCGATGATCGCACGGCATCAAGGACGCCTCGATACGTGGGCGAATGAGATTACCTATACGGTGCCATATGCCGCGGATATAACGGATATTGAGAGTTTCCGAAGCACGTTAGCACAAATTTATTCCGATCAGGGTGTCCCGAAGGTGATAATCTACAATGCTTCGTTGGCGACCTTTAAGCATTATAGCGAACTAGACCCAAAGGATTTCGAGCGGAATTTTCGGGCCAACACAACGGGTCTCTTGATGACGGCACAGGCTTTCGGACCTTCAATGGTCGAAGCGGGCGGCGGTGCAATTGTGATTACGGGTAATACGGGCGCACGTCGGGGGACCGCTCGATTTGTAGGGTTTGCACCGACGAAGGCATCACAACGCATTCTAGGCGAGAGTCTTGCGCGTGAATTAGGGCCGCAGGGGGTACATGTCGCCTATGTCATCATCGATGCGATGATCGACATGCCGATGGTGCGGAAAAGGATGCCAGACAAACCAGCGAAGTTTTTTGCACAACCAGAGGAAATAGCGGGGGAGGTCTATCATATTGCCCATCAGCCGCGATCGACTTGGTCCTATCTACATGAAATTCGACCCTTTGAAGAGCCCTGGTGATATGATTGATTTATATACGGCGGCAACGCCGAACGGGTGGAAAGTGTCGATTGCCTTTGAGGAAATGGAATTGCCTTATAACCCAATCGTGCTGAAGCTCAGCGAGCGGAAGCAGCATGAGGAATGGTTCTATCAAATGAATCCGAATGGCCGGATACCGGTCATTGTCGATCACGATCTGGAAGACCTAACCATCTTCGAGACAGGTGCCATCATGCTCTATCTAGCGGAGAAAAGTGGAAAATTCATGCCGAGCAACTTCAAGCGTCGGTATGCGGCAATGCAGTGGCTAATGTTTCAGATGTCCGGGATTGGGCCCATGCAGGGACAAGCGGTTGCTTTTGAACGCTATTTTCCAGAAATGTGCCGGCGGCTCGCAAACGGTATCACAATGAAACCCGTCGTCTTTATAAAGTTTTGGACCGGCATCTTGCTGATCATGAATGGTTGGCGGATGAATACACCATTGCTGATATGGCGAATTGGGCTTGGATCCGAAGTCATAAGTGGGCGCGGGTGCCGACGGAAGGACTAGCGCATCTCGAGCGCTGGATGGCTTCGATGGCAGCTCGACCTGGGTGCCAACGTGGAGTACGCGTGCCGCCGCCGACCCGAACGGCAGCGGAAACAAAAGCAAGTGGTGCATCAATAACAACAGCGTAGTAGTCGTCATGAGATCGGTTCGGTTGGCAAATATCTCTAAAGAACGGATGAAGCATGGATTTTGATTTTAGGGAAGACCAGGAAGCGATCCGAAAGGCAGCGCAGCGCTTTGCATCAGAGCGGTTGGCGCCCGGTTATCTGGCGCATGATGGTCAAGAGGCATTCGACAAGCAATTGATCCTAGACATGGGTGAACTTGGGTTCATCGGTACATCGCTGCCGGAAGATCTTGGTGGTCTTGGACAAGACTTTGTGACAGAGGGTATTGTCATGGAGGCTTTATCGCGGGAAGACCTTAATGTCGGCTACATACTGTTGTTGAATACTTTGAATGCCGGGATTATCGCCGAGCACGGTTCGCGCGAAATGTCTGAGAAGTTCGTCCCCGCGATTTGTAGCGGCCGGACGACGAGTTGTCTTGCTCTAACCGAACCAAGCGCAGGCTCTGATGCCGCGAACATCCGTCTTCGTGCTAATCGCAAAGGCGATACTTTTATATTGAACGGCGAAAAGACGTCAATTTCGATGGCGCATCAGGCAGACCTTGGCATTGTATTCGCACGGACCGGAACCCAAGATGAACGGGCCCATGGCATTACTGCCTTTTTGGTCGATCTAGATCAATCTGGCATCAGGCGTACGACCTTTACGGATGTCGGCTCGGGTGTTGTAGGGCGTGGTTCCATATTCTTTGATGATGTTGAGGTGCCAGCGCAAAATATGATTGGCGACGAAGGCATGGGCTTCAAACAAGTTATGGAAGGGTTTGATTTTTCCCGGGCGTTGATCGGTCTACAGTGTATAGCGCCGGCACAAGCCTCGTTGGACGAAACTTGGTCCTATAGCCTCGAACGTGAAGCTTTTGGCAAACCAATTGCCGAGAACCAAGGCGTGACTGAGCCGCTAGCTGTTGCGGAAACTCAACTAACAGCGGCGCGCCTACTATGCTACAAAACTTTATGGCTCCGAGACCAAGGTCGGCCGCATACGGCGGAAGCGGCAATGTGCAAATGGTGGCCGCCGCAAATCGCGTTTGAGACCATTCATCAATGTTTGCAGCTTCATGGTCACAGTGGTTATTCGAAGGATATGCCATTTCAGCAACGCCTGCGCGAGGTTATGGGTTTGCATATTGGTGACGGTACAAAGCAAATACAAAAAATGGTGATTTACAGACGGAAACTTGCGGAAGCTCAGCAACGAGCTTAGTGGTCACCACCACACAGTATGGGAGCAATTATAAAATGAAGCCAGTTTGCCTTGTTATTGGTGCGGGTGCCGGCATCGGCGGTACAGTCGGGAAGCGTTTTGCACGCGAGGGCTATCATGCGGTCTTGTGCCGGCGCACTGGCCAAGAAGGTCTGGACAAGATCGTCCGCGAAATCGAGGAGGCAGGCAACTCGGCGACAGGTTTTCTGTTGAATGCGGTGGACGCGGACAGTATTGAAAACTTGATTGCCAAGGTTGAGGCGGATATCGGAACAATCCAAGTCTTGGTCTATAATCTTGGGTCACAAGTCGGTAATCGGAGCCTTCAAGAGACCAGCTACAAGACGTTTGAAATGGGTTGGCGTTTGGCGACGTTTGGGCTTTTTCGAGCGGCGTCGACGGTTGGTCCACTTATGGAGGAACGCGGCAGCGGCACAATCCTTGTTACATCAGCGACTGCAGCCGTGCGAGGAAATAAGGGGCAGCACTCCCATGCATCCTCAATGGGTGGACGGCGCATGTTGTGCCAATCGCTGAATGCAGAATTAGGCCCTAAGGGGATTCATGTTGCACATATTGTGGTCGATGGCGCAGTGGACGCACCAGACACGTTAGGTAAGATGCTGGGGCCTGAGAAATATGAGAACTTGCGGGCGACACGTGGGCGTGAGCATGACGGCCTCATGCTGCCCGAGAAGATCGCCGATACCTACTATCATATTTCTCAGCAGCACCGCTCAACCTGGACGCATGAGATTGATATGCGGTCCTTTAGTGACATGCCGTGGTGGAATAGCTAATGGTCCAAAACCTCTGTCTCGCCTCTTGATTAGCCGGCATATTCATTTGGGGCTTTCGGAGGGCAGAGGCGTTGATTTTAAACCACTAGCACTTCTAAAATTTTGCAATATTTGCGGTTATAGGGCTGGGGCAAAAAGCTCAAAAGAAGACTTCAGGCGGGCGACCCATGAGAACTTGGCCAACGGCTTCGAAATGCGCATCTCGGGACTGTATTTGTTGTGATAAGGTATGAATGTCGCGAAAGCGGCGTTGAAAAATGCTATTCGCAAATATTGCATCGACGCCCGCCTGTTTGTAGATCCAGTCGGCGACTTCAATAGCGAGATGTATGGCGTTGGCCGTGGTGAGTCGGACGCGGGCCCGGTCAGCAATATCAATTGCTCCTTGGGAGCTGGCGCGGCTATAAATTTCAGCTAACGTTTCGAGCGCGAATGCGCGTGCACTGCCGAGTTTTGCCTCGGATTGGGCGACACCAACCTGGATCGTGGCACTATCAGATAGTTTTTTGTAGCCGCGTGGTGTCTTGTGATCCGCAAGCCCCTTGAAATCGTCGAGCATGGCGTTGGCTACCCCAAGGGCCACGCCAGCGACGCCAACCGCGTAGATGCCTTGCATAGGAAATGCATAGAGTGGGTTTGGATCTCGCCGCGCTTCAGGAGCTTCGCGGGTGCCGGTAAAGGCTTCTTTTATGAAAAGGTTGTTGACGGTGTAGGAATCCGAGGCTGTTCCTTTCAGACCGATAGTGTCCCATGTGTCGATAAGTTCTGCTTCATCGGCAGGGAAAAGCATGGTTAGGATCGCCGATTGACCGAATTGGTTCTGGCGGAGAGTTCCGTCCGGCTCTTGAACACGGCAATGTACGCCCATCCAGGTTGCTTGTCTGCAGCCGCTGGCAAAATCCCATCGTCCTGTGACACGGTAGCCCCCATTTTCTGTGGTCGCGATTGTTGCATTGGGAGGTCCCCAGGCGACCAACGCGTTCGGTGGAGCGAAAATTGTCCGTGCTGTTTCGGGCTCTAAATGCGGAGCTATCAGGGCTGCGCTGTTGGCCACGAATAGGTTCCAAGCGACCGAGGCATCGCACCGCGCAATGGCTTCGATGGTTTTAAGATAGAGGCCAGGATCGACTTCGTCGCCGCCATAGGCGCGCGGTAAGAGCATACGGCCCAGCCGGGCACTATGAATACGCTTCATCAGGTGAGCAGGAATTCGGCGCGTCCCTTCTATCCCAGCCGCGGCGGCGGCGATAGCTTCGCAGAGCTCTGGATCGAGGGATATGTGCATACCGAGCCTTCTGCCCAGTTTAGTCGTCTTCTGCGAAGAACGACAAAAGCCGCTCGTTTAGGAAATCTGGCGCTTCTTCAGGTACGAAATGGCCACTTTCTGAAGCGATTTCCCCTCGCACATTGGTTGCCACGCGTTTTAATGAATCTTCGGTCTCGCTTATTCGGCCGCGGGCGTGGGGATAACTTTTCCCGCCAGAGATGGTCAGAACTGGCATAGCCAGTTTTTGTCGTGCGATGTTGGCCTGATTGTCTTCAACGTCTTGTACTGCCGCCCGGTAAAGGTTGAAACCGGCCCGCATAGCGCCGGGCTGCGAATAAGTGCGCACGTATTCCTTAAGATCGGTTTGGTCGATCGCATCGGGGCGATAAGCGAAAGTACGATAGAACCACGATAGATAGATGTCTTCTCGTCCCGCGGTGAGTGCTTCCGGTAAATCGAGTGTCATATGGAACTGATGGTGCCAGCGGCGTCCGCCTTGTGAGAAATCGCCGCCGCATCCGGGGATTGGTACGTCGATGATAACGAGACGCTTTACCGCTTCTGGATGGGCCGCGGCAAGTGCATAAGCTGTTGGTCCGCCCCAGTCGTGGCCAACTAAATAGAACGATTCATGCCCAAGCTCACTGTTTACGACACGCCAAATATCGTCTGAAATGGTTTTTTTATCATAACCTGAGATTGGACGGGAGCTGTCGCCAAGACCCCGCATGTCTGGTGTAATTACGGAATACTTTTCGGCCAGTACTGGAATTTGATGGCGCCATTCCCACCAAGTTTGTGGATACCCGTGGATCATTACGACAGGAAAGCCGTCGCCCGCCGTTACATAATGTAAGAGTACATCTCCTACGTCGGCATAATGGTGCGCGACGCGGGCATCATTTGGTGATGTAAGGCTCATGCGTTGTCTCCCATCCATAAACTCCAGACGGCCAATAACGGTACACCCTTCGAACGCATACCGTGCACAATATTAGGTACGTTGTGAACGAAACCGCCAATACCGGGCGATTTGAACTCGCCATCTGTACCTTGTTTCCATTCGCCAGGTGTCAGTACGGTGTATATTTCTTCTGGGGGATGGCGGTGGTCCGGATACCTGGTTTCGGGCGCCAATAGGCTCATGCCGATACGGATATCGTCACGTTCTTCGAGGCCATCTTTGCCAACTACAACGGCATTTGCATGACATGCTTTGAACGTCGCGTCGTCATTTTCGCCATTTGGACGCAAGCCCCACTTGAGGTAAGGAGCAATGCCTTCAAGTGCGAGAGCGAGATTGGCTATGGGTCCACCCTCCGCCTTGGCACTTTCCAAAGCGACGCCAAGGTATATACAGGCGGGTACCTCAACTGCATCTGGATTTGCTGCTACGCCGGGTTTTGCATCTGCTGTTGAAAAAATCTTATCTGCGACCTCTAGTGCATCCGTTTTTGCACCAGAGGCCGAGAAGGCGTTCTGGGTCGCTTGAAGAAATTTTTGAAGTTGCTGCGATCGTGCCAATTTCTTTGCCTCCTCGTTATACCAATGTGAGCGATGGTCTTTGTGGCGACGTTTTAGGGTTTTTAGGAAAATGGGTCGTTGGTAGACACCCGGTTCCAGATGTACTCCATAAATTTTGCGGAATTAGTGGCGGTTTCCTCACCGCGCAAGCGTGCAATCAGGTCGAGGGTCATATCGATCCCGGCAGAAACACCGGATGAAGTAACGATATCGCCGTCATCGACCCAACGAGCCTGTCGTTTCCAATCAACTTGGGGGCCTTGTTCCAGAACCCAGTCCCAAGCCAATTTATTAGATGTTGCTGGGCGGCTGTCGAGAAGGCCGGTCCGCGCGAGGACAGCGGAACCAGTGCATACGGTCGCTGTAACGCGCGCTTTTTCACTCATTGCTGCGATCTTTCCCAACAAGGCATCGTTTGAGACAGCCGCTCGGGTTCCAAATCCACCCGGGATTAGCAGAATATCAAAGTCGGGCGCGTCCTCAAAACTGTAGTCGACCATTGTTGAGGGCCCCTCACCTGATTTCACAGCTGTAGTTTTGGAACCTATAGTGAATTGGTTAAAGAAACGATGCCAACCACCCTCGCCGTCGGGGACGCGGCAGCTGGCAAATGCTTGTACCGGACCATACATATCAAGTGTCGTAAACCCTTCGAAAACCACGTGCGCCACGGTTTGTACTTGGATACCTTCTGCCATCGATGGCTCCCTGGAATTATCTTTTTTAGGACCTTATCGAAAAATATCCTGATGGGAAGAGCGAACGCCCTATATGAGGAGAAAGATTTGTTTCTGGATCACCTTTGCCAACGATTTTGTAAATGACCGCCCCCCAAACTACGGGACGTTCCGATACGCTTGTCATTAGTTTGGTTGCGTTCGCACATTTATTATCGCATTTCTATCAAGTTGTCCTTGGGCCACTCTTCCCGTTATTAAAAGAAGAATTCAGTGTAAGTTATACTGAGCTTGGCCTGACGATATCCGTTCTTTATGGCGTGTCTGGTGTGTGTCAGGCGTTTGTAGGAATTTTAGTTGACCGCTACGGCGGCGACCGGCTGATGCTTTTAGGTGTCGTGGTTATGTCGACCGCGGTCCTCTTGATGGGCTTTGCGCCGGCTTTTTGGGTGCTGCTGCCGCTTGTGGCACTAGCGGCGCTTGGCAATAGCGTCTTTCATCCGGCCGACCTATCGATCCTGTCCCAAAAAGTTCATCCAAGCCGCCTCGGGCGGGCGTTTGCTATTCATGGATTTGGCGGTACGTGCGGCTATTTTTTCTCTCCGATTGTCGTCTACTACGGCGTGACCAGTATTGCGGGTTGGCGGTCTGGACTGATCGTTGCGGGTCTTATTGGCCTTGCAGCAGCGCTGCTTATTTGGCGTTACCGTTTTTTCCTTCAGATAACGCGCCAAAATCCTGGGCACGTGAAAGAGCGCGGTGGGAAAGCCGATATCAAATTCTATCGTAATCTCGTTACAAGCGTCCCCTTGATGTCGGCCTTCTTCTATTTTGTGCTAGTCGCAGCGGCATTGGCTGGGATGCAGGGATTTACAGTGACCGCGCTTGTGGAGCGTTTCGACACCCCACTGCATCTCGCGGCAGCCGGCGTGACGGCGTATTTTTTCGGTGGTGCCGTCGGAATTTTATTGGGTGGCGAGATTGCAGACCGGTTCCGTTATCCTGCCCTAATTGCGAGCAGTGGATTGGCGCTCGCAGCCGTTCTGATGTTTAGCATTGGCCTCTTTAACATGTCGATTACCATGATCATTTGCATTATGTGTGCCGTTGGGTTTTGGAGCGGTATTACCCAGCCGTCCCGCGATATTTTAGTTAAAGGCGCCGCGCCCACTGGTGCATCGGGTAAGACATTCGGCTTCGTCTATTCTGGTCTGGATCTCGGTGGTGCCTTGGGGCCACTATATTTTGGTTATTTGATGGATGGCGGGCTATATAACGAAGTATTTCTTGTGATCGGCGGCCTTTACGCGCTGGCGATTTTGACAATCCTGAAGTTGCGCCAGGGACAGCTCGCCTAACTGGCCGCCGTTTGATCAAATCCCATGTCGCGCTCGATGGTGGCGACGTCGTCCGGACGGTCGAAATTCTGGGGTGCGGTGTCGCCATGTGCGCGGTCGCGGCCAATGGTCTTAAAGAAATCTTCAAGCCCAGCCGGACCAATCACCCAGAGTTGCACCAGATCTTCCTCCCTATCGTTAAAGATTTCATGAGTGACATCTGGTCCAATGAAACAGGCGGTCCCTGGCACTAGCTCATGCCGCTTTCCGTTGACGAGAACATAGCCGCGACCGGAGAAGCATATCTGCAACTCGACCTGATCCGTGTGTGAATGCGCCCGGATATTGCTGTGCGGTGCGATCGATTGATAGCCCATTGAGAATCCATTGAATTTTGTAAGCTCAGGAAAGAGTTTTGGACTGGAATAGCCATTGGCTGGTTTTGGCTGCCAATAAGAAGGGCCTTCATCTGGTTGCATGACGACCGCATGGCCGCGGCAGGCGTCTAGTTCGGACATGTTTTTCGCTCCTGTATCGCTTACTTGGTTAATTTAAGACGCTTGTTTGGCCTGCGGCAAGAACGCACTATTTGCGACATATATGGGAGAACCTATGTGAGCGATGGCATTCCTCTGATTGATCTAGCGCCGTTGCGCGATGGTTTGGACGGTGCGCGTCGAGTTGCAAGTGCGTTGAATCATGCACTTGAGAATGTTGGTTTCTTGATAATCGTTAATCATGATGTCCCGCCGGACCTCATCGCGCGAACCTTCGACGAGGCCCGGCGTTTCCATGCACAGTCAATGGAGGAAAAGCGTGCGTTGCGGATGAACGTACACAATAACGGCTACATGGCGGAAGGTCGCTACAACGTTCGCACGTCGCGCGTGAGTGAGAAATCGGTTAAACCGGATGCGAATGAAGCATTTTTTTTGAAGCGCGAACGTCCGGCTGATGACCCGTTGGTTTTGACCAAAAGGCGATTTGCCGGGCCAAATCTTTGGCCTGAAAATCTTCCGAGATTCCGTGAGAACATCCTAGAATATTGCGATGTAATAGATGCGATGGCAAAACGGTTGATGCCCGCTTTGGCGTTGTCTCTTAATCTTAAAGCCGACTACTTCGAACAGCCCTTCGAAGAGAGTCAGTTCTCGTTCCGGCTATCGCACTATCCGCCTGTTGAGCGCACAGAGGGCCTATACGGCATAGCACCGCACACAGACTTGAACTTCATGACATTTTTGCCGCAATCAGAGGTGCCGGGTTTGCAGATTGCGACGGCGCCCGGCAAGTGGCTTGACGTCCCCCACGTACCAAACTCGTTCGTCATAAATACTGGAGATACGCTGCACCGATGGAGCAATGGGCGTTATCTCTCGACACCGCACCGTGCGCTGCCACCGGTCGACCGACATCGGTACGCAATTCCTTTTTTTCTGGGGCCACATTTGAATACGGAGATCGCCTGTCTGCCAACCTGTACCAATAATGGAAACCCGCCGAGGTACCCGCCAATCACCTATAGCGACTATATGACTTGGTGGTACGATGCGAACTACAACGCCGCGGATCAAGATGATCTCGCTGTTGTGGATATTTGATGTGATCCGTTACGATGTGAAATCCCTGCAAACGCAGACTATGCGATAAGTTATTTTAATTTTTTCAGCTCCTTGTCGTTTGTTCCTCGCGTGAAAGAACGATTGCGGATACGAATTCGCGTAATCCGGCCAATAGCCAGAGGGAAAAGGTGTATATTCCCTAACTATCAGTTCAGTGTCTTAGCACAATCGTCATTGTAATGATGATTTGATGGTTAGATTGCAGTAAGGGCTTGCAAAACTTCACCTGCCAATCGGACTTATCCGCAAGTTACCAGACGTGGTCCGGTCGTAGTTTTTACTTATTGGCGCGGGAATGGCCGGAATCGGCATCACTCGTGCGGCTCGCATTGTCGTGAAGCCCCGCGTTTACTGCTTGCTGCAAATATCAAGACTGGATGCACTCTGATGAGGGAGTGCAAAAATCGCGTTGGTTCCGTCGATCTCGCCAGCCTGCCGGCTGCCATTGGGCCCTTGAATACCATCAGCTGATAAATGTTATTCAGCGTCCCCTCGGCAGTTTTGCGGGTTTAGAAGCTATTTAAAAAGTTCGGCCTTCACCTGCCTACCCTTGATCCTGTTCCAGGGTAGGCGGACGGCAGATGAGGCCGGTTTTAACTAGGCTGCCTTTGCGGGTTTGCGGTTTCGGCGGCGTCGACGTGGCCTGCTGTTTCCGTTTGCTGGGCGATTTCCGTGCGGCTTTTGTTTCCGTTTTGTAAGTTGTCGTTCGGGTTGGCTTTGATTGGTCGCCAGTTCGCTCAGGTCATGCTCTTGAACGTCAATTGTCCGCTTAATAAGGCGTTCAATTCCGCGGAGGTGGGCACGCTCTGCCTGATCACAGAACGAGTAGGCCATTCCTTCCGCGCCTGCACGAGCGGTGCGGCCTATTCGATGGACATAGCTTTCCGCTTCGTTCGGTAGTTCAAAGTTGATGACGTGGGTAATGCCGTCGACATCGATGCCACGCGCCGCAATGTCCGTTGCGACAAGTACCCGCACTCTGTTGGCTTTGAAACCATCCAAGGCCCTTTGGCGGGCTGCCTGCGATTTGTTGCCGTGAATGGCCGCCGCCCCAATACCCGCCTGTCCTAACTGCTTTGTTACCCGGTTCGCCCGGTGTTTGGTGCGTGTGAAGACGATCACTCGGTAGAAGGAGGGGTCCGTTAACAAGTCCTGCAAAAGTGCCCCCTTTTTGGAGGCCGGGACGTGGATGACGCGTTGTTTTATCCGGTCCGGTGCAACGGTTTTCGGTGCTATATCTATCCGTACTGGGGCGAAAAGAATGTTATTGGCAAGTTTGGCCACTTCCTTCGGCATGGTTGCGGAGAAAAGGAGTGTCTGGCGCTCATCTGGCACTGCCTTAACTATTTTACGAACATCGTGAATGAAACCCATGTCGAGCATCCGGTCCGCCTCATCTAGAACTAGGTGTTCTACATCGTTCAGATGTACGTAGCCTTGATCCATGAGGTCGAGCAGCCGACCCGGTGTTGCAATGAGGACATCTACACCTTTCGCCAGCGCTTTTACTTGCGAGTTTTGATTGACGCCGCCGAGGATCACCGTATGGCGAATTGGGAGATGATTGGCGTAATTTTTTACCGAATTCCCAATTTGTAGCGCTAGTTCGCGGGTAGGTGCGAGAATGAGAGCAAGCGTGCCTTTCGGCGAAGGGCGCAGACCATCGTTGCTAAGGTGTTGTAGTATTGGAAGAACGAACGCGGCCGTTTTACCGCTGCCAGTTTGTGCAATGCCGAGAAGGTCGGCATTTTCTAGGAGCTGCGGGATCGCTTTTTCCTGAATCGGTGTCGGCGTTAAGTAATTCTGCGCCGCCAAGGCGCGGGTGAGTGGCTCGATTAAGCCGAGACCCGTGAAGTCAGTCTTTGTCAAAACGGTATGTTCCTTTGCGTCAAACAGACGGTCGCGAGAGCGCACGCAAATCTGCCGCGTCGCCGTCATCCACGCGCAACTGGATATAACGGTATGTAAAAATGAGGAACGGCCCGGATTCGTTGCTTTGTTCTTCTTATCAAAAATCGCAGCGGTTTGCGCGATCTGGGCGATTCTGGCGCTGTGAATGCGCCTTCTTGATAACAATGTCAAGGAAGGGGCTACTCTGCATTCTGCGAAGCGCGCTTTTTTGCGTCCTCGCGCAATTCCACTTTGCGTATTTTACCACTTGCGGTCATTGGGAAATCTTCGACGAAGACAACATGATGAGGAATCTTGAAACTCGCAAGTTTGCCGTGGCAATGCGCGATGACGGCTTCAGCATCCATCGAAGAGTCGGGGACGAGTTGCACATATGCGACGCCAACTTCCGATAGTTTATCGTCCGGCATCCCCACTACGGCGACTTGGTGGATTTCCGGATGCTCGAGCAGCAAGCCCTCCGCTTCCATCGGATCAACATTCTCGCCGCCAACCTTTAGCATATCTTTATAACGGCCCAAAAACCGCATGTAGCCATTTTCCAGCCAAACGGCGGAGTCGCCTGTTATGAACCAGCCGTCCTTATCGAAAGCGGCCGCTGTTTCCTCGGGTTTCTTGTAATATTCCAGCATAAGGCTGTAGCCCTTTACGAGAAGTTCGCCTGGCACGCCTACCGGTTGAGCCTTACGCGTGATTGGATCAACAATTTTTAATTCGTAGCCGAGACCCGTTTCACCTGAAGATTCCCAGCGCAACGTCTCGTCTTCGTCCAGGGCACCAATCGCGGCTCCAAGCCAAATTTCCGTCATGCCGTAGCCGGAAACCGAACGTATCGGCGAGAGGACCTGATTGCCGTGCCGTATTACCGGTGTGGCGCTATGCATGCCTGCCGCAAATATACCTGTGCGGAGTGATGAGACATCCCGTGGATACGCCTCTTGTGCTTCCGTCAACGCCTTAAAGTGCGCCTCGAATCCATGCATTATTGAAGCGCTTTCGCTCTCAATGAGGTCGAGGCACTCATCAGAATCGAAAGTCTCTGTGACGATTTGGCGGGCTCCGGTGATTGGCGCCATCAGAATTCCGTCCGAGTAGCCAAAGGCGTGAAACATTGGAAGGTAATTCAGTATCGTATCGCGGTCTGAGATCGCCATACGAAAGCCGCGTTCCTCGACATTTCGTATAAGTTTGTGGCTGTGGACGACGCCTTTAGGGAATCCCGTTGTGCCGGACGTGTACATTATGAATACGGGATCGTCCGGATCGACGGCGGCAGCTCGTGCCGCTAATTGGTCATCGCTGACCGACTGTCCGGCGTTCAAAGCGGCGGTCCAGGTCATCACACCATTTGGCTCGACCTCTTCGGTGATTAAGACACGTCGCAACTTGGGGAAACTTGGATCGTCGACAGAGTCGCCTGTGTTGGATAAGGAGATAACTTCACGAACCATTTCGAGATAGCCGATGGGCCCCGACGTGTCGTGGGTAATCAAGAAGCAACTGTCCGACTGTCGCAGCACGTAGTCGAGGTCGTTGGTTCGGAATCTGGTGTTGATGGGCACCATTACGGCGCCGATCTTGGCGAGCGCGAAATTAAAGAAAACCCAATCCGCGCAATTATTGAGCCAGAGAGCTACGTGGTCGCCGTGCTGGACCCCGCTGGCTATCAACGCTTTTGCCGTGCGATTGATTTCTTGCGCTTGTTCGTTGAAACTGTAACGTTGGTCTTTGAAGACCAATGCTTCGCGGTTACCAAATTTTTCTGCTGCATCATCAGCCAAATCCCCGAAACGCCTTTTTGTGTACCATTCCATAGTCGAAGTCCTCCTTCTAAATTATTTATGCGCGAGCGGCAGAAATAACCACGGTGTCTGGTGTGATTTCCGTTGAAGCGATACTAAGAGCGTAAGCGGTGTGGAATTTTGGAGTGAGTGATGAAAGTTTATGAAGCGGTACTGGAACAATTACTCGGCGCGGGGCTTACACACTTCGCTGGTATGGTGGGCTCGACTTCGGCCCCTTATGCGTCCGCACTTGCCGCACAGAATCAGGCTCGCTACGTGGGCATTCGGCACGAGCAGGTGGCGGCGGCAATCCTTGATGCAAGCGCCCGTCTCACCGGTCAGCCTGGTTGTTTGATGGTCCATGGTGGTTCCGGATTGCTCGCGGCCAGTCTTGGAATTGGGTCGGCTGCGCTGGATTGCACGCCGATGGTCGTTCTCAGCGCGACGCAAGAGCGGAAGGCAATGGAGAACGGCTGGTGGCAGACGTTAGACGTGCAGAAGCCCGTCGCCGATTTTGTTAAGTTTCAGACTCGGGTTGAGCGGCCCGATCAGGCCGTTGCGGCGGTGCGGGATGCGCTTCGTGAAAGTGTCAGCGGCAAACCTGGTGTCGCGCAGATTGACATTCCCATCGATGTTTCGACAGAAGAAATTGGCGCGGATAATGTCCCAAAGCCGGTACGGGTGGCCACACCACAAATTCGCTCATTTCCGGATCCAGCCTTGGTGGAAGAAGCTGCGAAACTTCTCCGAAAGGCGGCCCGGCCCGTTCTTTTGATCGGTGGTGGCGCGAATTATTCCGGCGCAGGTACCGCCCTAATACAACTTGCCGAACGGACGGGTGCGCCCGTCGTCAATTCGCCAACCTCGCGCGGCGTGCTCCCGGAATCGAATCCGCTCGTTCTCGGCTGTGCCGGGATTATCGGTTACGAACCTGTCGGCGATGCGATTCGTGAAGCGGATCTTGTGCTCGCAATTGGTTCTCGATTGTCCGACATTCAAACGTCGCGCGGAGAACTGTTGCCCGCGAATGCACCTATCATACAAGTCGATATTGATGCGGTAGCGCTCGGGAAAGAATACCCGCCGATGGTTGGGATCGTCTCCGATGCGAAAGCGTTTGCGGATGCGCTTAATGAAACTCTTGAGGCCGACCCTTCACCGATCCCGGACGCACGGCGGCACTGGACTGCTTCCTTAGCCGATCGCTATACAGCTTGGCGTAACGCCTGGTTGTCGTCCTCGCCTGAAAATGGGCAGGTCCAACCACAGGAGATCGTAGCTGCTTTGTGCCGACAGCCACCGGAGACTATTTACACCCATGGGGCTGGAGATCATGGTTTTTACGGTTTCATGGCGCCGGTCGACCCGCCAGGCGCCCATCTCGTTTCAACGCGCCTCGGCGCCATGGGTTGTGCTCTTGGCCTGGCAATGGGGGCTAAATGGGCCCGGCCTGACCAGCCGGTGATTACTTGTATTGGGGATGGTGACTTAATGCTTCAGCTTGGCGATTTGGAAACTATGGCACGGGAGCGCTTGAACGCCATTCTCATCGTCTTTAACAATTTTAGGCTTGGCTCGCAAAGGAAACGTGTGGAAGCCTATGGCCCTGTTATTGGCGTTGACCATGGCAATCCTGATTTTGCAAAGCTTGCTGAATTATTTGACTGCCGAGGTTTTCGTGTGGATAAGCCAGGACAGTTCGCCGAAGCCTTAAAAGGTGCACTGGCGTCAGGCGAGCCCTCCATCATCGACGTCATCATCGATCCTGAAGCACGCCCGCCGCGAATTTCGATTAGTCGGGAAGCGCGATAAAAATAGATTAGATAATGTCCCTTTAACTTGCCGGTTTTTTTGGGATTTCAGTTTGCAGGAAATTCTGGGTTATCAGAGAGGTTGTTTGGCGTAAGGCCTTTTTAATTGATCTCTACGAGATCGCGAAACGCTAATGCTTGGGCCGTCTCATTTCAATTGCACTCACAGCCTAGTTAAATAAATGCTCTTTCCTTTAATTTTGGGCGGAATTTATCAGCCGCTAAGGAGGTTTGGTCGCAGGCTGCGATGAGAATGACGAAGGTAGCTATGTGTTTCAGGCGCGAACTCAATACAATCTGTCCCGATTGCGTCGTGCATTGTTCGTTTGCATCATGAGGCGGAAAATTGACGGTCTGAATGCATTGCTCAAAAGCCTATCATGAAACGCTTGTGTTATAAACGCGCCAAACAGGCCGACGCCGCGGCATCTATAATTGCATCAACGTCGATACCGGCCGCCTTATAGAGATCTGGGATATCACCCGATTGGCCGTAACTCTCAACACCAAGAGGGGCTACCCGCTGGCGACCAACGGAACCAATCCAGGAGAGGGTCGCCGGGTGGCCGTCTAGAACGGTCACGAGCGCTGCCCGAGGGTCAAGATCCGAGAGTAGTTTTTCGATATGCGCACGCGCAGGGTTTCCTTGTTCACGCTGTCGGCGTGCACCCATCCAGTCGTCGTGCAGGCGATCTGGCGACGTGATGGCAAGTAATCCTGCGCCGGGCACATCTTCTAATAGTGATTCATGCGCTTCAGTAGCTTCGGGCGCGATGGCGCCCGTGTAGACAATCGCGAGCTCCGATCCGGGGGCTGGCGGCTTCAACCAATAGCCGCCGCGGCAGATATCTTCGTGGAGGGCATCCGTTATCTCACGCTGCGGCTGAGTGACCTGTCGTGTCGCGAGGCGTAAATAGACTGAGCCTCCGTCCTTTTCCTGCATGTGCCTAAACCCCCAGGCCATGATCGAAGCCAATTCGTCGACATAGGCTGGTTCGAAATAGGCAAGCCGATCGAGGCCTATACCGACAAGCGGCGTGCCGACTGATTGGTGTGCGCCACCTTCCGGCGCGAGTGTGATCCCGGAAGGTGTGCCGACCACCATAAAACGGGAGTCTTGATAGCAAGCATAAAAGAGAGCATCGAGGCCGCGATTTACAAAGGGGTCATAGAGCGTGCCGATCGGCAGCACACGCGCGCCAAACAGCGGTTCAGATAACCCAGCAGCGGACAGCATTAGGAATAAGTTGTTCTCGGCTATGCCAAGTTCAAAATGTTTTCCCTTCTGCGTCCTTACCCACTTCTGGGCTGAGGCAACCTGCTCTTCCCGAAAGACGTCGGCGCGCTCTATCCGGTTGAAGATACCTTTCTGATTGACCCAAGGACCAAGATTAGTTGAAACCGTAACGTCCGGCGAAGTTGTGACGATTGCATCTGCTAACGCATCATCGTGGCGAGCAATATCGTAAAGAATTTGGCCAAAGGCGAATTGGGTTGCCGCCCTTTCTGTTGGCTTCGTCTCAAAACGTAGGGGGATGTGTACCTTTGGCGCATTGTGCCGGCGCTCACCCGAAGCCGCGAAGGGTACGGATTCCAAGAAATTGGAAAGCTTGCTCGCGTCAGAAGAGAGACCAGCGAATCGGTCCCATTCCTCTCCGTCCGAAACAGCCATGTGTTCCTTGAACTCGGCCATCTGTTCTGGGCTCATCAGGCCGGCGTGATTGTCCTTATGGCCTTGCAACGGCATGCCGAAGCCTTTGATTGTGTATGCGACGAAACATTGTGGCTGATCTTCCTGGTCGGCGGCGTAGAACGCCTCCAGGATTGATTCCATATCATGGCCGGCAAGGTTTGTCATAAGCGTATGCAGGCTGTCGTCGTCGTGGCTATCGAGTAACGCCTTCAGTCCGGATGTTCCGCTGAGGTCCCGCTTCAAATGATCCCGCCAGGCAGGGCCGCCTTTGAATGTAAGGGCGGAGTATAGATCGTTTGGACATTCGTCGATCCAGCGCATTAGGGCTTCACCGGCTGGTCCTTTAAATGCCGTCTCCAACTTTTTTCCGTATTTGAGAGTTACGACGTTCCAGTCCATTGTGCCAAAGAAGTCTTGAATTTTTGTAAATAGAAATTCGTTGATGACACCGTCGAGGCTCTGACGGTTGTAGTCGATGATCCACCAAAGATTTCCAACTTTCTGCTTCCAACCTTCGAGCAGTGCTTCGAAGACATTGCCTTCGTCTAACTCTGCGTCACCCATGAGGGCGACCATTCGACCCTTGCGTACTCCCTCTGCCATTTGGCCATGGGCCTCTGCGTAGTCTTGGATCAAGGAGGCGAACAGCGTGGTTGCGACGCCAAGTCCGACTGAGCCGGTCGAGAAGTCAACGTCATTGGTATCTTTTGTTCGAGAGGGATAGGACTGCACGCCGCCAAGTGCCCGGAAATTCTGCATCTTCTCCTGTGTCTGACGGCCAAGCAGGTACATGATGGCATGAAAGACGGGGCTGGCATGTGGTTTGACGGCGACACGGTCTTCCGGACGAAGCGCGTCCATGTAGAGCGCTGTCAAGAGCGTGGTTGCTGAAGCGCAGCTCGCTTGGTGTCCTCCCACTTTTAAGGCATCGCGCGCCGGGCGCACATGATTGGCATTGTGTATCATCCACGCAGAGAGCCAGAGTACTTTCTTCTCTAATTCCCGTAACATTTGGAGGCGCTGCGCCGGCACGATTGCGTTGCTATTGGGCTCGACGAGCTGCGGTGGCGAGGACATGGAGGCGCTCCTTTTACTTCATTTAAGGATATCCTGTTTCCCATGGATGATCCTTGCGGATATTGCGTAAATTTGCTCAATTAGAAGTAAATTATGCTAATTATCACCTGAAAATAGAAAGAATATGCCAGAAATGTCTTTAGATGCGATAGATCGTCGGATTTTGGCGGCACTTCAGGATAACGCGCGTGTCTCCAATGTCGAACTTGCCGAGTTATCCGGTATTTCCGCGTCGCCTTGCTGGCGCCGGGTCCGCGAGTTGGAGCGCGCCGGTGTCATTTCCCAGTATGTGACCCTCGTCAATCCGGCTGCCGTGGGCCTGCCAGTGAGCGTCTTCATACAGGTTTCGCTTGAAAAACAAGTTGAATACGCGCTTGAAGTCTTCGAGGACGCCATACTTGAGCGCCCGGAAGTGATGGAGTGTTATCTGATGACAGGTGATGCAGATTACATGTTACGCGTTGTTGTAGCCAACCTCGAAGCATATGAGCGCTTTCTGATGGACCACCTAACGCGGGTGCCTGCGGTCGCCAATATCCGTTCTAGTTTCGCTTTGAAGCAGGTGAAATACCGAACTGCACTACCTGTTTTTGATAATCAATCCTGCTGATTTGACGCACGTGGCCTTGCTTTTTGGTCGGGTTCGGACTTATATTTCGGGTATCTGTGGCGCTGCTTTGGTAGCGTCAACCATGACGTTTGGAGTTTACGTGGCTAAAGAAGAACCCATTGAATTCAATGGCACGGTAACCGAGGTGTTGCCGAATGCTATGTTCCGAGTAGAACTCGAAAATGAACACCAAATACTCGCCCATACATCGGGGAAGATGCGTAAACACCGCATTCGAATCCTTCAAGGCGACAAAGTGACTATTGAAATGACCCCGTACGATATGTCGAAGGGCCGTATTTCTTACCGCTTTAAGTAAGTCTTTTTCGATTGAACGCGATCTCTACGCTGACGGATTATTCAGCGGAATAATGGCGCGCAACCCCCATCTTTGTGAGCCAGACGAGTGTACGCAGCAGTCGGCTACGGGCGGCATCTGGCCATTCGGCCAAAGTCCCGCCAACTGTATGTGTGCGGTTTAATGTAGCAAGAAGCCGTGGTAACTCGTCCGGTGTTATAAGATTTACTGGCGCAATCATATTCATCCTGTGCTGCAATCGCTCTGTAAGAAGAACAGCGGCCTGGTCGACAAGTTGGATATGATCCGATTCGAGCAGCGTGTGTGTTGGAAATGAACGGAACACTAAGTAGGGATCAAGCTCCTTGGGGCCAGTTATCGCATGTTCCACATGGCGCGGACTGGCTGCGTCTGTGTGACGTATGACGTCAAGCTCCTGCCACAATTCCTCATAAGTGGGAATTATTGTTGCCCAATCGTAGTCTGCACGGACACGAGCTTGCGCCGTGGCGCCCATCTCGCGGCGCAACGCGGGGCGTTCGACTAAGCGTTCCAGATGTGTTGTTGTCGCATCCACGTCAACGGCGATTGATTGGCTCGCTCCGGCAAGATATTCGCCGTAGACGTCTTCTTCTGCTAAGTAACGCCGGACCAATTCCTGCCCGCTGCCCGGTGGTGGCGCAAGGGTGGGTACCAAGAAGCCATCGATGCCGTTTCGCACCGTATCTCGGTATCCATCCCAATCAGTAACCAATACTGGCAATCCACAGGCCATCGCTTCGATCGGTGTTAAACCGAAACTCTCCTGAATATTATCGACCAGAGAGACGAATATGTCGGAACCGGCCCAGAGCGCGTCCGGAAAGCGCGGGTCATGATTTTCAATGAACGTGACATTGGCTGTCTGGCAGATACTGCTTGCTGCCTTGGCGTAGTCATCACGAAATGATTCTGCGGTGAAATACCCGAAGAAGATAATTTCAATCTTGCCGGCTTTGCCGGCTGCAGTGCGCTTTTTCGCAACGGCTTCGGCGGCGAGCATAAGGGGTAATGGATGTGATTTATTGTGATATGAGAGGCGCCCATACGCCAGGACTACTGTGTCATTTTCGCCTATACCGAGCACGTTTCGCTGTGCTGAGCGTTTATTCGCATCAACTAATGAAGTGAAGTGAGAGGTGTTGATACCGAGTGGTATGACGGGTAACTGGGCTGGCGGACGCGGGGCACCTTGCCCGGCCGAATGCCAAAGCGCTTCGACTACCGAGCGGATCGCGTTGGATGGACAGACTATAGCGTCCCAAGGTGACAGTTGCTCTGTGATGGCTGTTGCAACCGTGCTCATCACTTGCATAGAGGACATTGTGTGGCTTAAGCCACAAATGCTATAGGCATTTGCGTTTAGTCTGCTGGAGAGTGCGGTGTTGATATTAGGGTCTGCGCGGAAAAGGGTCGAGACGTTAGCCATTGTATTGACGTCGCCCTCTGCCAGAAACTGGCAACGAGCTGGGTCAACGCCAATTTCGATCATGCGGTTTTGGAATTGGTCGAAAGCCCCGTGTTCGTGCGTCCGACAGTATATGGTTTCGGCGCGTGAATAACGTAAATATGCGTCTAAAAAAGTACGGACGGCAACGTCGATTCCAATAATTTGGCCATCCTTGTTGCGATTTGGCGGAATGTAATCGATAGCAACCAAATTCATTGTTTAGAGCCGTGTCGCATTAATCGCTTGAAATACGCATTCGCTCCGGTGGAGGCTATACGGTGTATTGCGGTGTTATAAAATAAACCGAACCGCATTGGGATCTGTGAGATGAGGACGCGTCGACGACCGAGCGCCCGCATCCCTTTTCGCGCAACCGAGATTGACGATTCAGCGCGGTCAAACATGTCATTGGGCGCGCCGGCCCGAGCTTGGAAGTCAGTCGCTGTAGCGCCCGGACATAGAGCGAGAATATCAATGGGCTCTTGGGATAACTCTTCAGCCAGGCCTTCTGCAAAAGCCAAATCGAAGGCTTTTGTCGCGGCGTAGGTGGCGAAATAGGGCATTGGCAAATGGCCGACGACGCTGGAAACGATAATTAGCCCCGCTCGCTGCCCATTCTTTTTTGCTCGTTTGATCATTCCGGGGAGGAGGGCATGGGTTAGCTCGTGGACCGCAACAACATTGACGTCGACCATGGCAGATTCATTTTCGGACAACGTCTCCGTGAAATTCGAAAAATATCCAAGTCCGGCATTATTGATGAACAGATCGATATCAAGGGCTTCACTTTGGTCGATGAGTAGCCGTCGATCAGCCCTTACGCGGAGATCCGCTTCTAAGACTTCGACCGCGCGCCCGTTGATTGCCAGTCGGGTCTGCAATTCTTGAAGCATATTTGTATTGCGCCCGGTCAGAATTAGGTCGGTACTTGTGGGGAGTAAATCGGCAAAGGCTTTGCCGATCCCGCTTGTGGCACCCGTTATCAGAGCTCTTTTATATTGCCGTTTCATGGCCTGAGGTTACCCGGTTCCGGTTCGAACACAAATAACTAAGCAGTGCCCCATTTCGACTTATGAGCCAAAAATTGGGATGGAATTTTTTGTATATCTTGTAAAACCTCACCTAGAGGTCCTGGCATGGTGTCTGTCGGTACGAACAGCGATAACGTGTCGGCAAGACCTTTGTAACGGTTCGCGATCTTACTGCCGATTTCGTCATAAGTGCCAACGGTGGCGAATAACTCCAACACATCGTCAGAAATTTCCGCTGCCATTTTGTCCCACCGGTTCTCCTTTGGATAAGGTCGAAGCCGTTCGCCAAGCTCTTCCAAATTGTGAAGGCGAAGCACGTGCCAATAGGAGCGGGTCGAACAGTAGAACGCAATGCGGAAGCGGATATACTCCCGCATCTTCGAGACTGCTTCTTCGTCCTTACCTGCAGCGAGAAAGGCGCCGGACACGACTTCGATGTCTTGGCGTGAACGACCGCTGCGCGTTAGGCCCTCACTAATATGTTTCAGGCTTTCTTCGGCTAGGTACTTCTTCGTGCTGAATGGGTGCAATCGGACGCCATCCGCTGTGTCACCGGCCACCCGTAGCATGGCGGGGCCGACTGCGGACATGGCGATTGGTATTGCCGGTAGCTCAGATGGACGCGGTGCGAAATTCGGTGTTGTCAGCGTTAGAGTGTAATGATTGCTGTGATAATCGATCTGCGCGCCCGTCTCCCAGGCCTGCCACACCGCCCGCACCGCGCCAATATAGTCTTTCATTCGGGGGGCGGGTGGCGTCCACTCAATGCCGTAGCGGCGCTCATTATGACCTTTCACCTGACTGCCGATCCCAAGATAAAACCGTCCGCCACTTGCCTTGTGCAGGTCCCAAGCGGCATGGGCCATAATGGTTGGGCTGCGCGGAAAGGCGATAGCAACGCCAGTTCCAATCTGAATGCGTTCTGTCGCCATGGCAGCGACCGAGAGGGGCGGAAATGGTCCGTGGGCGTTCTCCAGGGCAACGATACCATCAAAACCAGCTGTTTCAGCTGCCCGGGCTGCTTCCGCTGCAACTCTAAGATCGTCGTTTGGGATGTGATATACGACCCGCATTGCTTCTAGAGCTTGTAGATGCGTTTGGCGTTGTCGTGATATAGCTTTGCTTTTTCACCTGCCGAATAGTTTGCGGTAAGCCGCTTGAATGAGTTCCAGCACACAACGTAGCTGCAACTCAGCTTATCGACGGGAAAATTGGACTCAAATAGGCAGCGTTCGACGCCGAACTTTTCAATCGTATATTCGAAGTAGTGGCGTGTTGCTTCACAAAGCTCTTCACTGTTAGGCGGTTTGGGCTTGTCCTGCCAGAAATATCCATTGACGAACATATTCAGACCGCCAAGCTTTGCCGAAACGTTTTCGCATTTGGCAAGGTGGTCGATACTTTTTTTCCATTCTTCGAATACTTCGTCTTTGCGTGACGCATATGGGCCTATGCCGATGGGACCGCCGAAGTGGTCCAGAATAATTCGGTTGTTTGGAAATTTCTGGGCCAGATCGGTAACTTCGGGAATTTGGGGGTGATAACACCACGCTTCAAAACTGAGGTCGTAGTGAGCGAGCTGCGAAAAGCCCTCACGGAACTTTTCGCCCATCAGAATGTTGGGCTGTGGAGCTGTTCTATGGTTTTCTACTTCCGGGCTCGCGTCCCAGGTGACACCTACGCGGATACCCTTAAAACGGCCGCCACCAAGCTGGATGTGTTGCTCGAGGATATCTTTTACCGGCTCGCCGATGTGCAGCGGTGCTGTGCCGACAATTCCGGCAGCGACACGTGTTGGCCCGTAAAGGCCGGAGGCACTCTGCGCTGCGATCCCATTAACGAACTCTGTCTCGCCAAGTGGCTTTTCATCATCCGACCCGTCTTCGCGGAACATCGCGCCACATTCGATGAAAACCGTGGCAAGGATGTTGTGGCCTGAATTTGTGTCTTCCAACATCTCTTCAAGGAAATAGCGCGGGTTTACGCGTTCAACCTTAAAATCCCAGAGGTGGTGGTGCGGGTCGATGATTGGTAGGTCCGGCTCTAGGGCTTCTTCTTCTACACTGTCGAGCCATTTCTGATTTGTTGCCTTTTCAACCATTGTCTTCGCCTTTCCTTCTCAGAGCCGGTACACCCGGGCGGAATTGTCATGATACAATTTTGCTTTCTCGTCTGCAGAATAGTTGGCCGTCAATACCTTGAATGAATTCCACAGTGTATTGTAGCTGCAGCTGATCTTGTCGACTGGAAAGTTCGACTCAAACAGGCAGCGGTCCACACCGAACTGTTCAATCGTGTACTCGTAATAGGGGCGAGTTGCTTCACAAAGTTCTTTGCTGGTCGGCGGTTTGGGCTTTTTATGCCATTCGAATCCATTGACCTTCATATTTATGCCGCCAAGTTTGGCTACTACATTTTCGCACTCCGCCAATTCCGCAATGTTCTTCCTCCAAACTTCCAGAACTTCGTCCTGTTTGCCTGCATAGGGACCAATACCGAGCGGCCCGCCGAAATGATCGAGTATGATCACTGTGTCGGGGAAGGCTTTCGCTAGACTGGTGAGATCCGGTATTTGTGGGTGAAACAGCCAACCTTCGAAGCTCATATTGCGCTTGCCAAGCTCGGCAAACCCCTCCCGAAACTTCGCCTCACCGAACATCCCGAGTGGTGGGTTGGTGTAGCCGTTTCGGATGTCGGGATGTGGATCGGCAGAAGACAGATATCGGATGCCGCGAAACCGATCACCACCGATCTTCATGTGTTCGTCCAACACCTCACTGATACGCGTTCCGACATTTAAGTTAGCAGTGCCGACGATGCCGGCTGCTACACGAGTGTTGCCATATGTGCCGGAAGCGCTCATGGCGGCGATACCATTCACAAACTCGGTTTCGCCGACGACCTTCATTTCTTCTGGTCCATCTGCGCGCCACATGGCCGAACACTCAATAAATACTGTTGCTAAAATGTTATGTCCGGAACTGGTGTCCTCCAGGAGGTCCTCCAAGAGATAACGGTGCTCGCCATCCGGATGTTTAAAATGCCAAAGGTGGTGATGTGGATCGATGATTGGCAGGGTCGGCTCCAGCGTCTCTTCTTGTACTTGTGCGAGCCATTTGTCGTGTTCGGACATGACCTTAATCCTTCCATCAGCTTGAGGTGGGTAATGGGTTTCTTCGGGTGGAATAACAAGCATTTTTAAAGTCCGTTTCTGTTATGCGAACTGCTTAATTACGGTCTCGAAACGGCGGATGCTTGAGAGCGAATCCGCGAAATTAGTTCCTGGCCAATTCATACGTAACAAGAGAGTTGTTACGCCAAGTTCATCGCGGTAACGGGCGACCTCGTCCGTTAACTGGGCGGCGTCGCCAATCAAGAACCGGTTACGTCGATACTCGTCAAATCGTTCTGCAAACGGTCGTTCATTGGCGACATGTTGGTTTTTCCATGAAGCGTAGGCTGCGTATTTTTCTATCAAGGTCTCTACGCATTTATCAAGTGCATCGGCTTCGCTATCGCCGAGGAAGCATTCCCGGCACATTGGCATTTCTGGAGTTTTACTCTTCGGAAGAGCTTTGCGATAGACCTCAAAGAGGGCCCGCATGGTATTGGGTTCGGTTGTAAAACTAGCTAGCCAGGCATCCCCAATATTTGCCGCGCGTTCCACTGCAGGTGGGACAGCCCCGCCGATCCAGATAGGACAGCCTTCTGGTTTTTTTGGGCGGGCGGAAAGACCTATCTGATCCAAGCGGAAATGCTGACCATGGTGGGTGATGCGTTCCTCTGTCCAGAGGCGGCGAATTACTTCGATGGCCTCAACAAAGCGGCTTAGGCGATGTTTCGGATTTACGCCCATAGATTGAAATTCTTCCTGGCGGTAGCCCAATCCAACGGCTAATACATAACCACCGTCTGTCATCCAATCGAGCGTTGCTGCCTGCTCCGCAACTTGGACTGGATTCATCATCGATAGAAGCAGGATTCCGGTTCCAATCCTTAGATTTGGAACGCTGGCTGAGAGGCGCGCCAGTGTTTCGTGTGGTTGGAACATCCGCATTGGGTCGGTGACGTAGTGGTGTGGACACCAGATTGATTCAAAGCCGCAATCGGCAGCCATTTGGGCTTCTACGGTCATAAACTTCATCGCGTCGCCTAAATTCTGGTCTGCGTTGAATTGTGTCGATATGAACAAGCCAAATTTCATTTGAACACCGTGGTCACTGGGGTCCATCTATTCGCGGTAAGTAGCACACTAACTGTCTATATTAAGTTGTATCGCGGGACCGTTCCGACCATGCTGGGTGGTAATCAACAATCAGATTGACCGCCTAACTTAATGATCGAAGACGGCATCGCACTGAGGGCAATGGCTGCTGGCTAAAAAAGCAAAACGTCGTTCTTGTGACGGCATTGGCGGGGCCCGGTTCGCACCTCAGCGGCGGCTGTTACGGTGGTAACCTGGCTCCATCTAAATAACTGGAACAAATCCACGGTAGGGTAGGGCGTTTATACTGCCAATTTGAAGGCCTGGATGAATTCACGCCATTTACCTTCGGGCGCATCCTTCTCCATCGAGAAGTACAATGACGTGCGCTGCATCAGGCCACCCTCGTAGCGTTTGCGAAGGATTGGGGCGATTTCCGTTGGCTCACCAGTGACAGAGCAAGCCTGAAGAAGTTCGTCCGGTACGAGGCCGGGCAGCTTGTCAAATTCACCTGCGCGGGTGGCTGCGCTTAGCTCCTTGCCGAGCGTGTCGTAACCATGATGCTCTAATAGGGCACGGTAATTCGGGGTCGATCCGTAGAAGCCGATCTGATAGCGAATATTCTTTTCGGCTTCCGCTCGTTCCGCGTCGTTCTCGCCGGTAATAACGAAGACTGGTGCAAAAAAAGCGATATCCTGTATGTTACGATCGCTTAGCTTAGCGCCTTTCTCCACAGCAGGGCGAACGACGTCACGGAGATACGAGACTGAATGCATTGGATGGACATGCATGCCGTCCGCGGCTTCACCGGCGACTTGGCACATACGCGGATTAACACCGGCAACATAGACTGGGATGTCTGGATGGTCGATGGGACCCGGGTTAAACATCGGATTGTTTAGGACGTAGCGGTAAAACTCGCCCTGATAGTTGGGCTTAGTACCATTCTGAAAACTGTCCCAGATGGCTTTCACGCATTTAATGTAGTCGGTGAGACGCGCGGCGGGATGATCGAATTCGGCGGAGAACCGACGTTCTACATGGGCTCGCACCTGGCTGCCGACGCCGAGGTGAAATCGGCCGTTACTCACATCGGCCAAATCCCAGGCGGCCTGAGCCATCGCATAGGGGCTGCGGGCGAAGGCTACGGCGATATTGGTACCTATATGGATATTCTTTGTGGCCGCTGCGACCTGCGCCAGGGGCATAAATGGGTTGTGAGCCGCCTCGTAGGTCCAGACGCAGTCATAACCGATCCGCTCGCACATCTGCCCGTAGCTGGCAGCGTCTTGAAGTCCGATGTCCCACATCATGCTGTCAATCTGCATGAAACTTCCCTTCGTCACTGTGTTTGTCGTGTCGGTCTCTCGGCAAAATAAATTGTAACGAGTTCATAATAATTCGATCGAAAATCTACCCTTCGGCTGAAATCAATGCGTCAATATCTTCTAGGCTGAACCGGCGCGCTTCCATGCGTTCGTGGATCATCCGCGTCATCAGCTTCTGCATCGCCGCATTAGCCGGTGTGTGGACGCCGTGAAGACGGCCAAGCTTGACGATCTCACCATTCAAGTAATCAGTCTCGATATCGGCTTTGCCATTGGCGATGGATTGGTAAGTTGAGCCGCCAGCGCGTCCAACCCCGTCAATTTCGCCAGTCTCCATTAGGCCTTTGCGGCGTTCGCGCATGTCTTCCAAAGTTTTATAATCGATACCGGCGGCGTCGAAGGTGGCGAAGGCTTCTGCGTTTAGACGTTCACGCAGCGCTTTGGTATCTGTTCCTTTTGGGAATGCGGCACCGAGCGAGTTGCCTGTATTGATTACAAGCTTGGCGTATTTCCAAGCCATCGTATTAGCCGTGGGAACGCTGACGATATTCGCTTTTTCCAATTGAGCGGCGACCTCAGTGATCAGGTCGTCAGTGCCATGCGGGTAGACACCAGCATCGAGAATGCCGATCTTTTTGATCGAATGACACCGCACTTCACCGGGGACCAGTAACTCGCCCGGCAAATAGACCGCCATTGCGTAGACACGATTAAAGCGGCGTAACGCCATGGCTTCATTTGCAACACCATTTTGGCAGCAGATGATGGGAATATTGTCGCCGGCGACCGCCCGTAAGTCTTCCAAGGCTCCGAGTGTATGTTGCGATTTTACAGTAAGGATAATGATGTCATCTTTTAGAAACTCAATCTGGTCCGGGTGGCCAACCGAGCGGATTTGCAGTGTTTCCTGGCGGTACGGCGTCATATAGCGAAGACCATTCTGCTGGATGGCCCGGAGATGGGCACCGCGCGCAATCAAAACAGTATCTTCACCTGACATGAAGAGCTCTGCGCCAATTGTGCCGCCGACCCCACCTGCGCCGTAAATAATGAAACGCATTTTGGTGGCCGCTACGCTGACGGAGGTCGGCGCGCCAAGACGCGTTTGCGGGCGTCGCCACTTTCACGGTCACTTACATATAGAAGGCCAGTAACAGAACGCATCATGTTAGCTTCGAAATCGTCTAAATCCCCATCCGCATAGACGACTTCCCATAGCATCTCGATCATCTTTACACGTTCTTCTTCGGAAAAGTGATTGCGCACGGTCTTTGTAATTGTGTGCAGCTCGACGCGATCCGCTGCAGCCTCTTCAGCCGCTGCCATCAACTTACTGGTTGCCGATTGTTCAAGCTCGAAACGCTCGCGCAGAAGGATTTCGATACGCTGTTTTTCCTCATCAAGATAGTTGCCGTCCAGCAGTGCTGCCTCGACTAAGAGGCCTGCTGCGGCATGATGCAATGCTGAATCCGCATGGGCGCCTGGTGCGACCGCTTCTGCATCGTCATCGTTGCCAAACAGTAGTTTTTTGAGTACGCTGATCACAGTATTATGCACCTGGGACGGCGACGATCGCCTCGACTTCAAAAAGGAACTCTTCTTTGACCAGCCGGTCGACCATCAAAAGTGTATTTGGTGGGAAAATAGTGCCACCAAACAATTTGGGAAACAATTCTCCCCTCAAGCTCATGAACTCTTCCAAATCTTGCGAATGCACCATGTAGGTTGTGAATTTCGCTATGTCTGTCCATCCCGCGCCAAGGCCCTCCAGCACGTCGCCCAGATTGTTGAATACGCATTGGAACTGAGCGGCAAAGTCATTCTTACCAACAATGCTGCCGTCGGGAGCCACGGCGAGTTGGCCGGCGACGAAGAGGAGGTCACCGGCGGTGACGCGCGCCGCATGCGAATAAAGGCCTTGGGCAGGTGCGGCGTTCTCTGGGTTTTCATATGTGACGCGTCTCATCGCCGGTCTCTGCTCTGTTCCGCGTTTCAGCTTGCCGGCTTGAAGACTGGGACTTTTTGACCGTCTTCCGATTCCTGCAGGACCAATTCGACGCTCTGCCCGACTGCGAGGGTGTCCGGATCGCATTGGACGATATTCGTCATCATTGTGATGCCTTCTTCCAAGCGCACATAGGCGATGACGTATTGCGGGTCGGAGCGACGCATCACGGAGTAAGTGTATATTTCACCCTTGCCCGAGGCCTGCACCCATTCGACATTGCTGCTGAGCGTGAATGGGCTGGTTTTGCGTGGGTACCAAAAAAATTGATTTGTGTCCTTACATCGCGGCAGCATCAGTTTACCGTCGTTGCAAGCGGCCCAGAACTCTGAGTGTTCAATATTTTCCGGCGGTGCCGGAATGACGCGTTCTGCGCTCATGCGTCTTCCCTCCCCAAGATAACGGTTGAGCTCCCCATGCGGGTGCCAAGAGAGCCGCCGGTGCCATGTGCCAATGCGAGTTGGCAATCATTCACCTGCACGGCAGGATGCGCTTCACCACGCAATTGGCGGACTGCTTCCAGGACTTTGGTGAGACCACCCCGGTTCATTGGGTGGTTATTGCAAAGCCCTCCGCCGTCGGTGTTGAATGGGAGCTTGCCTTGGCCCGAAATCAGATTTCCGTCGGATACAAAGGCTCCGCCTTTGCCTTTTTCACAGAAGCCGAGGTCTTCAATTGTCTCCAGCACCGTGATCGTGAAACTGTCATAGATTGAGGCATAGTCAATGTCACCTGGCTTAATGCCTGCTTCTTCGAATGCTTGGGGCCCAGAGTAATGTCCACCAGTGTAGGTAAGGTCAACCTGACCGTTCATAATATTTTTTGGCGATTCGCCGTGGCCTAAAATTTTTGCGCAATCTCGGTCGAGGGATTTAGCAATTTCCGGACTGACAACAACGAAGGCCCCTCCGCCATCTGAAATCACGCAGCAATCGAGACGGTGCAGCGGATCCGCAATCATTGGTGAACTGACGACGTCTTCCACTGAGACGACATCGCGGAGCATAGCGTGTTCGTTGTGCTGTGCGTGGTGTGAGGCGGCCACCTTGATCCAGGCGAGTTGTTCGCTGGTTGTGCCATATTCGTGCATGTGCCGACGGGCAGCCATACCATACATGTTTACCACGGTGGGGCCATAAATATACTCAAACGGCACGTCCGGGGCGTCCGAGCCGTAGTTTCGTGGTGCGGTCCCGGTCGCCATACCTTCGGCGCGTGGGCGTCCAGCTAAAGTGATCAGGCAGACGTTTGCTTTTCCCATAGCGATGGCCTGGGCTGCGTGGCCGATATGGACGACGTAGGAGGAGCCACCGGTTTCCGTCGAATCCATATGGCGGACATTCTTAAGCCCCATGTAGTCGATCATAGATAGCGGGCCGAGGCCCGGCGCATCGCCTGCACAGTAATACGCATCGACGTCATCTGGTCCCAGTCCTGCATCTGCAAGTGCACCAGCAGCGCTCTCCGCATGTAACTGGGCGACGGACTTATCAATCGCCTTTCGCGTGGGATGTTCATATATCCCCGCGATATAGGCCTTGCCCTTAATACTCATGATCCGCGTGATCCTTGAAAATGAATTGCGATAAGTGCCAGCCTTCCAGCCAGCATTTAATAGGAAAGATAGGAGCCTAGCTCTTCGGGTCCAGCGGAAACTAACCTACTCGATGATTTTGATTAAAATGCGGATGAAGAGCCCACTGTTGAATTTTTCTTTGATAAGCCTATTCGGCTTTGAACGAAGGACTTTTTGCGTTCTTTCGTGTGGTACAAGTTGTGTCTCACGCTTTTCCAATTTTGATGTTGGCATAGGTTGTTTTTTAAACTCAAATTCATGGGAAAACCCGCACTGCAACAGGAGAGACAACAATGTCGGTTCAACTAGTGAAAGGCAAAGGGTCTGTTGAGGACCAAGTGAGTGCGGAGGAATGGCAAGCGCGCATTGAGTTAGCTGCTGGACACCGTGTCCTAGCTTACTACGGTGTTAATGATATGACCTACAACCATTTTAGTCTGCGCGTGCCAGGTGAGCCGGAAGCCATGCTTGTAAAACGCACCGACTGGATGTTTATGGAAGTTACCGCGTCCTCCCTGATCAAGTGTGATCTCGATGGCAACCCGCTTATTCCGGAAGACGGTCCACAAATTCGTGGCGGTGCCCTGATTATCCATGCCGGACTGCTAAAGGGGCGTCCTGACCTGAATGCTGTGCTACATACGCATACGCCGAATGTGATGGGAGTTTGCGCGCATAAATTTGGGCTGCTTCCAATTAATCAACATGCCATGCGGTTCTATGGTGAGATGAAGTATCACGAGTTCGAAGGGTTCGAGTTTGATCCGGATATGACGGGTAAACTAATGCGTGACCTTGAAGGTGGAAAATATATGTTGCTGAAGAGCCATGGGGCATTGGTCTGCGGCGAAAGCGCGCCGGAATGTGTTGTTAATCATCACTGGCTCGAAATGGCCTGTCAGGGACAGATCGCGGCTCTGGCGGCAGGCGAGGGGAACTACATTGTTCCGACGAAAGAAGCTTGCGAATATGCACATTCCCAATTCATGGACGCAGGCGACTTTTTGAAGGGCGGAAAAGATTGGGAAGCTTGTATTCGATTGGCTGATCGCCTCGATCCCTCTTACAAAGAATAGTGAACACTTAGGTAGGCACATTCCAGTTCTACTCAGTGTCATCTGTCCTTGGGTCCAAGCCAACAACAACTGCGCTTGACTGTGAGGTTTGTGGTTGCGCCACGAAATCTGTTGTCTCGGAGACTGGTGCCCGTCGTGTCCGCCGATAGATAATGAAACCCGCAAGCGATGCGTAAACCATTGCGCAGTATAGGTATAACCCGACCGGTCCCGTCCATTTCATTGCGAGTGCCGCAAAGAAGGGACTAATGCTGGCGCCGATGCCAAATGCGAGCAAGAGACCGGCCATGATCGATACCATCGCTTCCGGGTTCGCGTGATCGTTCGCGTGCGCCATAGCGATTGGATATACGACGGCGCTCAAGCCGCCGATCACGAAACTCATACACAGGATGGGCCAGGCACCCAATGTCGAAAGGAGCGTCATGGTTCCGCAGGAGATGGCCGAGGCGACCGCGACCCCAATCAAGACACCGCGTCGGTCGTATTTATCTGATAAACGGCCGATCGGCACCTGTAAGGCGAGACTGCCAAGTAGGAAGATCGCCATGAAATACGAAACGCCTTCGATCCCGAGGCCTACTTGTGCACCAAAGACTGGACCGAGTCCCATTAACGGCGCATTCGTGAAACCGGCAGTCGCAGCCCCAACTACGCCGACCGGCGAAAGTTGGTAGAGTTCGCGTAGACCAATCCGCTCGGTATCGATATTCGGCGGAGCACCTTTGCCGCTGAGTGCGATTGGGACAAGACAGATGCCGAATAAGATGGCGGTCAGCATGAAGAGGCGGTCGCCGGACGGATCGCCAAGCAGCAGCAGGAGTTGTCCGGCGCCAAACGACCCTTTGTTGATTACCATATAAACGGCAAACACACGGCCCTTAGTCTCGCTGGAAGCGGCGCCCGTCAGCCAGCTTTCTGCTACCATGAAGACCATGGCAGAACTGAAACCGAAGACGAGGCGCAGTGGGATCCACGTGAACCATTCTATCATCATTGGAAGGACCAGGCAGACGACGGCGAGCATGGCTGCGAAGGCGGCAAAGCAGCGGATATGGCCGGTTCGTTGAATAATTCGTTGGCCGTAAAGACAGCCAACAATGAACCCAATCGAATGGCAGGATAGGACGGCACCGATAATTGTCGGATCGAAACCCTCCTCTGTCATGCGCAAAGCAGTGAGCGTCCCGAAAAGACCATTGCCCAACAGGAGGCCACACATGCCAACCATCAGGGCTCCCAGAGCTAAAATCTCCGCATACATGGAATGCCTCGCAGAGTGAGCTAGAGCGGCCCTTTTTTTCGGCCGATCGGATGTACATTCGGCAAAAGGGATAGCCGCGTCAATCCAGCAAATTACCAAGCCTAAATTAATTTAGCTGAAGTGCGATCGCCGCCATGTTGATTTCTGAAAAAATTTGAAACGAACCAAGTATAGCCGCATGTAGCCAAACGACGGACGCCCGTTGGGGAGACAACAAATAGGGGTAAAGACTGTAGTAATACGGTGATGTCATTAGTATTTTTCATGAGATGGTGCCCCACACAATTGACGTGTGATAAGCAGTCGCCTTCGAGTACCCGAATATGGACAGTTTTATGAGCATTTTCAGGTTTGTTGTTAGCCTTGCTGCATGGGCTTACCAACATGTGCCTCGTATCGTTTGCAGAACTTAGGCCATACATCTGGATTGACGATCCGTTCTGGACGGCGACCTGCGGCAAGTGCAATCCATTGCTCTGCCGCGCCCCGTGCGCAATTCATACGCGCGTCCAACGTTACACCGGCTGTATGCGGCGTGAGTATTACGTTGGTCAATCCGATAAGTGGATCATCAAGCGGTGGCGGCTCGACTTCGAAAACATCGATCGCTGCAGCAGCAAGACCACCTGATTTCAGAGCATTGGCAAGCGCTGCCTCATCGACAATACCGCCTCGGGCGGTAATCACGAAATAAGCGCTCTTCTTCATGAGACTGAATTCTTTTGTGCTAAACATACCCTTTGTTTTTTCAGTCCGTGGAGTATGAACGGTGACATAGTCTGATTCGCGCAAGAGTTCGTCGAGCTGCACCGGTTCAGCCCCTCGTTCCTTGAAATCGGCAGGCGAAAGATAGGGGTCGTAAGCAAGAACACGCATTCGAAACAATTGTCCGCACAGCTCAGCCACCCGACGACCTATATTACCAAGTCCAACAACGCCAACCGTCTTGCCAAGCATATCCTGGCCCATGAACAGATTGCGGTCCCAATCACGATCGCTTCGCATCCGTCGGTCAGCTTCTAAGATTTTCTTGCCGAGCGATAGCATCATGCCAAGCGCGTGTTCTGCAACGGCCTCACCATTTTTGCCTGTCTGGTTGCAGACCAACACCCCAGCTTGCGCACATGCGTCCAAGTCGATTGTATCGTATCCGGCGCCATGCGTGCAGATAGCAATCAGCTTGGGTGCTCTCTTTAGAAATGCTGTGCTGACATGGTACTGCGCCGGCAACTCGTCACGTGCGGACCCGATCTGGAAACCGAGCGAAGTTTCAATCTTAGGCCAAGTCTCCGTCTCGGGCAATTCGGTTTTCAAGAAGCGGATGTCAAATGCATCCGTTTCATCCAGAAGTTCCTGGCCGATCGCATGCTGCCAGCGATTGAAGTAAAATAAAGGAAATCTATTTACGGCCATTAGTGAACGGCTTCCCGGCCTTCGCCATAGGGCGCGATATCACGCCGGTCGGTGAGCAGGTGAATAAGGGATGGGCCTTTGGCCGCCCGCGCCTTTTTGAATGCGGCCTCAAAATCATCGGACTGGGTGACAGTATAGGCTTCGGCCCCGTAAGCCATGGCTACCGCGGCGAAGTCAGGGCTTTGCAGAACCGTCGCGATCTCATTTCCGGGCCCGAAAGCCTTATCCTGGCCAGCTAGGATTGATCCATGTACGGCGTTATCACAAACAATGATACGGATGGGTAGTTTTTGTTCGACAGCTGTCACCAGTTCTTGCCCCGTCATCATAAAACCACCGTCACCGACGAAGGCGATAACCTCGTGTTCGGGTCGCGCTAATTTGGCGCCCACAGCTCCGGGCACAGAATAGCCCATAGCTCCTGACATTGGGCCAGCTTTAGTGTGGGGCCGTTCAAAGCGGCGATAGCGATGTATCCATCGTGAAAAGCTTCCGGCATCCGTGACGATGGTGGTTTCTTGGTCGACTATTCGGTCCATGGTTTCGATCACACGCGCAAGGTCGACATCACCATAAGCAGTGAAATTGCCCGGCTGAGAGAAGGCTAGGAATGAGTTATGCAATTCTTCAGTGCGTGCGAGGCGAGCAACATTGGGTGGCGCGAGTTTCTTTTGTAACGCATCGAGGGCGGGCTTCATGTCGGAATTAATGGCGACATCGCTTTCAAAGCGATCAAGGATTTTTGAGTCGGGGTAAATATGTACCAGTGGTTTGCCGACGCAAAGCATCGTCTCGTCGGCGGAGGTTATCCCGTCTAAGCGTGAGCCGACCGCGATTACCAAATCGCAAGCCTCGATTGCGACCAGTTGGCTCTCAAACCTGTTGATCTCGAGATGACCAGCATAACAAACGTGACTATTGGCCATCACATCGAGGCGCCGATAGGCGCTCATGACGGGTAGCCCTCCCGTAGCAGCAAAATCGGTCAATTCGGTGGATGCATTTTGGTTCGATATCATCTCTCCGGCGATGATCAGTGGAGCTTCCGCTGCATCGATTATTTTGGCTGCCTGATCAATCAGTTTGGGGTCAGGAGTGTGAGGCGTTCTGGGCGCCGGCTCCGGTATTGACGTGTTGGTGTCCATGGAGGACACGTCCCTAGGTATCTGAACTACGATGGGGCCCGGCCGTCCATCTGTTGAAAGTCGAATCGCTTTGGCCGTGGCGTGGGGGATGTCGTCGGTGTTCTCAGGCGAGAGCACGGCCTTTGCGACTTCGCCAAAAAAAGCGTGCTGATTTATCTCTTGAAAGGATTCCCGGCCCATGGATTTCGAATTCACGTGTCCGACGAAGACGATCATCGGTGTTGAATCCTGCATGGCCGTATGAATGCCGATTGCGGCATTCGAGGATCCCGGACCTCGGCTTACGAAAACGGCGGCCGGACGACCTGTGAGCTTCCCATAAGCTTCTGCCATAAAGGCACCACCGCCTTCCTGCCGAACGGACACAACACGTATCTTATCGGCATTTTTTCGCATCCCTTCGAGGGCATAAAGGAAACTTTCGCCTGGTACCGTAAATGCGGTATCCACACCATGCGTGATCAAGGTCTCGACAACGGCTTCTCCGCCTTTCATGCACTCGCTCCTAGTTGGAAATATTAGCGCACCGCGGCCAGGGCGCATCGTTGACTAATATGAGTTTAGCTGCGGCTTCGGAAAGGGGCGGGGTGCTATACTTTCTCAGCGCCGTTGTTGCGCTGTGTGCCAGCGAGGACTACCGTGAAAGCCCCGGCAGCGAACACCATGGCGCTGGCTGTTATGAGACAGCCAGTTAGGCCCCAAAGTTGATATGAAAGGCCGGAAAAGAGACATCCGACGAGCCTGCCAGCGGCATTTGCCATGTAATAGAAGCCTACATTGAGGGCGACTTTCTCCGTATCTGAAAAAGAGAGGATGAGGTACGAATGAACCGATGAATTGATAGCAAAGATGATGCCGAACAATGCGAGGCCGACGACAATAGTCACTGATGGCGCGATATTGCCTTCAACTAAGGCCGCGATTGTAATTGGAATAGCAGCGAGGATGAAGGCCCACAACTGCGCGGCGCGGGATTCATTGGACCGGCCATCTTCCGAACGAGGGATGATCTTCGGCGCGATGGCTTGGACGCCGCCATAGCCGATAACCCAGCAGGCCATAAAAGTACCGACCTGCATAAAGCCCCAACCAATCACTTCATGCAAAAAGATTGGAACTCCGACCACAAACCAGACGTCGCGGGCACTGAACAAAAAGAAGCGAGCGGCAGATAATAGGTTTATAGCGCTGGTCTTCGATAGTATTTTCGTAAACTTCACCTTCGCCTTGGCCTTCCCAATACCGCTCGGTAAAAGAGAGATCGATGCGACGAGAATAACGAAGAGACCAGCTGCCATCGCCCAGAGGGCTTGCTCAAAACCGAGACTCGTAAGTAACGCCGTACCCATGAAGAAACCAATGCCTTTCAGGGCATTTTTCGATCCAGTCAACAATGCGACCCATTTGAATAGGGTGGAGTGGGCACCACTTGGTATCATCAGTTTGATCGCGCTTTTAGAACTCATCTTGGTTAAGTCTTTGGCAATGCCCGAGAGACCTTGTGCTGCGATGACAAACATTACAGCCAATACCTTCCCCCACGTGGGGTCGAGCATTGAAAGCATCCAAAGGGCAAAGACCTGTATGCCAAGTCCGCAATATAATGTTAATTTCAGTCCAAAACGGAAGCCTATCCAACCAGCAAGCAAATTGGTTACAACACCGAAAAATTCGTAGAGCAGAAATAGGAAGGCGAGTTCCAGCGGTGTGTAACCCAGTGTGTGAAAGTGGAGTAAGACGAGCATGCGCAGCGCGCCGTCCGTCAAGGTGAAACCCCAATAGGCCGTTGTGACGACGAGATAGTGTTTGATGTCGACCATGATTTGCCGTGGTTTACTCCACTTTTGTCTGTGGAGTACTCAGACTTGCGGCTACCTTATTAGCCAATTCCGCCATTCTGCAAACATAACCATATTCGTTGTCGTACCAAGCAAGTATCTTCAGTTGGGTGCCGTCTACGACCATGGTCGATAAGCCATCCACAATGGAAGACCGCTCATCGTTTATAAAATCAGTTGAAACAAGGGGCCGTTCCTCATATCCGAGGATGCCCGCAAGTGCGCCTTCCGCTGCGGTCTTCATAAGGTCATTAACCTCTTCGGGTGTTGTCTCGCGGTCGACCTCGAAAACGCAATCTGTCAACGAGGCATTCAGCAGCGGAACGCGAATGGCTAGCCCATTTAACTTACCCTGAAGTTCTGGGTAAATGATGCCAATGGCAGTCGCTGAACCGGTCGAAGTCGGAATCAGATTCATAAGCGAGGAGCGGGCACGTCTCAAATCATTATGCGGTCCATCGACCACCATTTGAGTGTTTGTAACATCGTGAATAGTCGTAATACTGCCGTGGCGGATACCAAGCCCTTCATGCACAACTTTGATCACCGGTGCGAGACAATTGGTCGTGCAGCTGGCGGCTGTCAGCACAGCGTGTTTTTCTGGATTGTATAGGCTGTCGTTCACGCCCATGACAACATTCAAAACCTCTGGGTCCTTGACCGGAGCAGCAACGATGACTTTTCGGATGCCACGCGTGAAATACGGCGAAAGCGTTTTCGTCGATTTAAATTTGCCTGTACACTCAATTACTAAATCTACACCCTGTGCCGCCCAATCGACATCGCCTGGTGCAGCGGCTTCGGAAAAGCTAACCCTTTGGTCTCCAATACGAATTTTGTCGCCGTCAACTGCAACGTCGACTGGCCAAGTGCCGTGCACACTATCGAATTTTAGAAGATGCGCTGCCGTGTAAATACCACCTTTGATTTCATTGACATGGACGATTTCAAAGGCACCACCGCCCCATAGGCCGCTTGGCTGGGTAAGGCTCTTAGGTTTAGATGAATCGAAGCCCCATGCGGCTCTCATCGTCAAGCGGCCCATACGGCCAAAGCCGTTAATGCCAACGCGAATAGTCATCCGATATATCCGTGTTTTGAAATAAGAAAGCGCCTATTATTCTTGCAGTCTGTTGCAGGATTATGAAATTTAGCTGCCTTTAAAGTTAGGACTCCGTTTTTCAACGAAAGCGGTAACGCCTTCTCGGAAATCGTGTCCAGCTGCACAATCGGCAAAAGCTTCTGCTTCCAACTGCAATTGATGTTCTAGCTGGTTGTTAATGGAACCCCACATCAGTCGTTTTGCGTGACCGTAAGCGCGGGTAGGGCCTTGCGCAAGTCGTTGGGCAATTTTATCGGTTTCGGCATCAAGTTCTGCATCTGAGACCACCATATTAACCAACCCAGCATCGGCCATGGCTTGCGCGTTTAAACGGTCGCCGAGGAGGACCATCTCCATTGCTTTCTTAACACCAACCATGCGAGGTAACGCATATGTCGCTGAACCATCAGGGCTAATGCCGATATGACAGTAGGCTAATGTAAAGAACGCGTCTTCGGCCGCGATTATTAGATCACAGGCTGCGGCCAAACTAACGCCGGCGCCGGCCGCCGCACCGCGTACTGACGCGATAATTGGCTTCGGGAAACGTCGCATGGCAGAAATAAATCCATGCAAATCGTGGATCCGGCGCAGAAAATGGCGGCGCAATTCATCGGGTTCCTGCTCCTTAGCCATCTGGGCAAAAGATTTTACATCACCACCTGCCATGAAGTGCTCGCCGGCGCCCTTTATCACGACACAGCGCACACTGTCGTCATCCTCGTGTTCGTCAAGAAACGTATGCATGCCGCCGCGCATTTCTAACGAAAGTGCGTTGCGGGCTTTGGGTCGGTTCATTGTCAGGGTGGCGACACCATCGGTGACATCAATGAGTAGGTCGGACATTTAAGCAATCCTTTCGGTATTGGTAACTGGGGGATTTTAGGTGTGAGATATGGATGCATCAATTTGTGCAATAATTTCCGGTTCCAGCGGGCCTTGGGCTGCTGCAGCGACACATTCTTGCAGTTCCGTTGTATTCTTGCACCCAAGTACAACCGTATCCACGCCTTCCATCGCAAGTGCATAGCGATGCGCGAGAGCTGCCGGTGTTGTGCCGAGTTTCTTGGCAAGCAAACGATAATCTGCTGCTAGGACGTAGTCGGTGACAACACCATGTTCCGCCGGCAATTCCCGGTCGATCGCATCTGTCAAAGCACCACCTTGGACTGGCCGAATGCCAAGAACGCCGGCCCCGACTGATTTCGTCTTCTTGATTATCTCACGTGCTCGGCTTGGCCCCGGGAAGTATTTTAGGTCCCCCGGCGAGTCGAGTAAATTGGTAATGCATTGAACTGCGGCCGGTTTATCATCAAGCTCTAAAGCCGCGAGTAGACACTCTGGAACGCCGATGCCGGTAATCGACCAGGCTCCGATTTTGCCCTCCGCAACCAGTTTTTTGCAGGTAGGGATGAAATGTTCTTTATAAACGTGCCAGCGTGTCGCTGGGCGAGTGACGTAGACACTGGCATCGAAGTCGTGTGGAATGATGTTCGAGTGCAGGAAGAATAGATCGACCTTCTCGAGCCGTAATCGCTTTAAACTTTCGGTGAGCCCACGTCGGATATCCTGCTCGATCTTGTCTGGATTGGTTTCGCCCAGCCTATGTTTCGTGGAAACACGAACGCCGGCCGGCAGATTGCCATCGAATGCAGCACCGACAACCAATTCCGCTTCGCCGTTTCCGTAGCTGGGCGCCATATCTAAAAGTGTAATGCCGAGATCGATCGCTTTTTGAACAGTAGCAATGCATTCATCGCGGGTCGTTTTCCCCCAGAGTTGCCCAATGCCACCACCACCCAAAGAGAGCGCACTAACCGGCCATAGTTGGCCGAGTTGTCGCGTTTCCATTCTGTCCTCCATAGGATAGTCTTTCGCCCCAAAGGGCGGTTGAATACTCAACGGGAAATAGAATGAAACTGAGCGAAATCGAACAGGAAATGTTGGCGGGAAAGATGGGCGAGCCACGACGCCAGGCGGTGGAACATCAGCTGCGGGTCGGTCGCTTCTTTGATGCCGAGGACACGGTTGAAATTGGACACGTGCATATTATGGCGGATACGGAGGCCTTGGGTGAAGCCGGTGTGCGTTTTTTAGAAGAAACAGCGTCCTATCCGAAAAAAGACCGCTGCGTCCGCGTGCCGACAGTCACCGACCCGCGTGGGGCTGATTTTAATTCTTTTAAGCGCATTCGGCATGATGAACGGTTCATCGGTCTTGAGCGGCGTGCTGTAAACGCCCTCCGTCGTCTCGACATAATGATGACCGATACCTGTATTAACTATCAGGTGTTTATGCCGCCAGTCTTTGGAGAGCATGTTGCTTTCGGTGATACAGGATCAAGCATTTATGCAAATAGTGTACTCGGGGCGCGTACTAATTTTGAAGGGGGGCCGTCTGCGTTAGCGGCGGCCTTAACGGGCCATACGCCGTGCTATGGATTCCATCTCGACGCATGCCGCCGCGGTACGACGCTATTCCAGATTGCAGCACAGCCAACAACATACAGTGATTGGGGAGTGCTTGGCGGCCTCGTCGGACGTGAGATGCAATCCTATTGGGAGGTACCGGTAATTGATGGAATTGAATCGATGCCGACTTCCGATGAACTCAAACATTTCGGCGCTGCGCTTGCATCTTTTGGCTCAACGCCGCTATTTCATATGGTTGGCGTGACGCCTGAGGCGCGAGACTTAAGAGAGGTGGTCGACGGTACACCGCCTACCGCTCGTTTGTTGGACCAAGCAGCTGTCAAAGGATTTTACGGCAGATATTTACCGAACGACGATGTGCTTCATGTCGTGGTTTTTGCAGCACCGCAACTGTCTCTCGATGAGATGCGGCGACTTGGCCATCTGCTTGATAACCAGCGTGTCTCAGAGAAGGTCGCATTGATTGCCTGCACGGCGCCAGCGGTTAAGGAGTCTTGTGATAGGATGGGTATCACCGCTCAGATCGAGGATGCAGGCGGTATCGTTCTCGAAGGAGTTTGTTTTTATAATATGCACGCGCGCGAGATTGGAGAAGCGAACGGATGGCGGCGCCTGATGAGTAATTCGGCTAAGATCGTAAATATTCTTGGTGGGTACGGTTATGAACCGGTGTTGTCTTCTATGGAGAATTGCGTCGCATCTGCTGTTGCAGGGAGAATCGTCCAATGAGCGTACGCGTGATCAAGGGACATATCGGCATAGGTGCTACCGTGACTGGTGAGGCACTTGTTGCGCAGGATAATTTTAGTGCACGATATGATTTAGATCGCATTAATGGCACATTTTCGCGAGAAAGCCATGCGCTATATGGGCAGAGTTTTGACGGTAAGGTGTTGGTGCTCAATATAGCAAAAGGCGGCGTGGCAACAGCTTGGATGCTTCGCGCGATGATGGAAACAGGTGTGGCCCCGCTTGCGCTTTTGCTTAATTACGCCAACCCAATTATGGCACAGGGCGCAGCCTTTGCTGATTTCCCGATGATTGACCGTTTTGAAACGGACATCACCCAAATAATTCATACCGGCGATAGGGTAACAGTCAATCCCGCTGAGGGGTCGGTATCAGTGCACTCCCCTTAAATATCGGTGCTAAGGTTCTAAGTAGCGGTTCGATGAGCCAAGCGAGAATCAATTAAGTGTACACCTTGAATTTTTTGGTATTTGCGTTATAAGTGACTCGATACGTTTCGCAGATGGTTAGAGATATCTAATAACCCATGCTTGGGTTTGCTTGGTTTCCCCTGACATTGTGAGCGTTGGCACGCCGGAAATATGAGAGTGATCTCATGACCGGAATTTACATTGTTAGAGGTAAAGATTATGGCGACTGGTACAGTAAAGTGGTTCAACCCGACCAAAGGTTATGGGTTCATCGAGCCGGATGATGGTGGCAAAGACGCGTTCGTGCACATATCGGCGGTCGAGCGTGCGGGCCTGAATGGATTAAATGAAGGTCAGAAGGTTTCTTTTGATTTGGAACCGGGCCGCAACGGTAAGTCTTCGGCAGAGAATTTGAAGCTCGCAGACTAGAAACGTTCTAAGTTTCAAAAAAGCCCCGGGTGGTTATTTCTCACGCGGGGCTTTTTCTTTTTGAGGCCATAGTTCTATACAACGCCAGCGTCTCGTAGGCTCGAAACTTGCTCGTCGTCGTAGCCGAGTTCTGTTAGTATTTCTTTGGTATGGGCGCCACATTCGGCAGTCCCGGCGACAAGCCTGTTAGGCGTTCGGCTCATGTGTATGGCTTGTCCGATCAGCGTGACTTCGCCAAGTGAATCCGAGGGTACCGATTGTGCAATCCCAATATGCTGCACCTGAGCGTCAGCGAACGTTTCCGCCAATGTATAGATTGGACCGCACGGCACACCGGTCTCGTTCATCACTTCGATCCAATCCATCGATTTCTTTTGGCTAGTTGCAGCATCAATTTCTGCGTTTAGGTTTTCCCGGTTTTTTGCGCGGTCCGTTGCGGTTGCATAGTCGGGGTGGTTGATAAGGTCTTCGCGCCCGATAGCCGTGCAGAATTTGTTCCACATCCCTGGTGTTGGGGCGATCGTGAAATAGCCGTCTGAGGATTTGAAAACGCCCATTGGGGAATTGGTTGGATGGTTATTGCCGACCTGACCGGGAAGTTCCTTCTTCATGGTCCAGCGTGCGGCTTGGAAGTCTAGTAAAAAGATCATCGCTTCAATGAGTGACGTGTGGACCCATTGGCCTTCACCTGAAGTTTCACGCTCGATAAGCGCCATGCAAATGCCGTTGGCGAGCAGCAAGCCGGCCGTGACGTCGGAGATCGCTGCCCCGGATCGCATTGGCCCGCGTCCTGGTTCACCTGTGACCCACATATGGCCGCCCATCCCTTGTATGATCGGATCGACGCCGGGTCTATCGCGGTAGGGTCCCGATTGGCCAAAACCTGAAATGCTTCCGTAGATGATGCGGGGGTTAATTGCCTTAATTGTCTCGTAATCAATCCCAAGCCGGTTTTTAACTTCCGGACGGTAATTTTCAATAATAACGTCTGCGTTTGCTGCTAACTTCTTAAATATTTCAATGCCTTTTGGCTCCTTTAGATTAAGTGACAACGAGCGCTTGTTGCGATGCAGATTTTGAAAGTCTGGGGAATGGCGTTCCGCAAAATCAGAAGGCCCGCCGGTGTCAGGTAATTCAATTTTGATAACTGAAGCACCCCAATCCGCCAGTTGCTTGACTGCTGTCGGCCCAGCGCGCGCGCGCGTGAGATCAAGGACTTTGTATTGTGATAATACTGTTGATGCGGGTTCGAGCGTCATGGCGCTATCCTCTTTGAACTATTTTTGATCAGCTGGCGAGAGAGTTAGCCAGTTCTTCACCGTGGGTTAACATTGGGTAGTGACCCGCATCCATTTCGATCCACTGGGCATTCAGGGCTTCTGCTGTGCGGCGTTGGTGGTCCTCTGGTGGGTTTTCGCTGTGGATACAGTAGATAACGGCACTGTTTGGCCAGTTATATGACCAAAACGTTTTCAATTCGTTAGCGGTTACGTCCGATAAACCGTTTGGGTGCGGTGTCGTACGCTTCAGGGCCCAATCCTTTTGTGTCCCCTCGAGTTCTGCAAAAAGCCGGTTTGCAAGGTCATTCTGGGTAGGCCCACGTGCAAACTCCGTCATTTCATAGGGATCGGAATTGCCGCGCTGGACGATGTCCTTCGTGCTTTCACCCGACTTCGGCACTAGGGCGTCGACGAAGATGAGGCGGCTAATCCTGCTTTTGGAGAGCTCGGCCGTCTTTGCCGCGATCATGCCGCCAGAACTGGTGCCGACCAAGACGATGTCGTTCAGGTCCTCGTAGCGCAGTAATTCGGCCATCTCCTGCCCGGCACTTGTCACGGTGAGCCCGGCACGAAGGGCATGCTTCCGTTCGGCGCAGCCTTCCATTGTGGGCGCGTAGACCGTATGGCCCTTCGCGCGCAAGGCCTCTGCTGTTGGCCGCCAAATCCAGCCACCTTGAAAGGATCCATGGATCAATAGAAATGTTGTCATGACGCTCCCCGCGAATTTTGCTGTAAAGAGAGTTAGACCGCTTTTCCAAAATCAAAAATCGGGACGTGAATTTCTACCGTTCTATACGAACTTCGACGGCGGCACTGGCGATTACTGCAATGTCGCCGGCGATCTCGTCCTCTACATCTAGCCCGCCCTTAACGGTTCGCACGGAAACTTTCCCGACCGGGAGAGTGGCTTTCACCTGTTGGGTATTAACCTCTTCAGGTTTCTGCACGCCGATGGTTACGTCGACCTGCAGCGTGTCCTTATCGATGTTAAGCGCGCGGATAAAGGTCAGAGATGAGTGATGCAATGCATCCTCTACAGCGCGGATGGCCGCTTTCGTGTAGTCTCCGCCATGTAGGTCGTTGCCGGTGCCCATCTCTAGGATCGCACGATGTAAAGCCATGACTATTCTCCCTCCGCCAGATCGAGATAGACAACAGCAGCGGCATGGGCAATTAGTGTATTATCGGTGCCGGTGTCATTCGGAATTTTGAGGCCGCCTTCCACTACCTCGCAGGTGCCCGTCCCATGCGGCAGGATGTCGATAACCTTTTTGGCGTCTACCTTTTCCGGGTTTGGGACCCCAATTTTAACCTCGACCCTCATTGCGTCGGTATCCTGCCCAATGGCATTGGCTATGCTGAGCGAGTTGTGCCAGAGCGCATCGCGCAATGCGCGCACCGCTGCCTTTGTGGGTTCGGTACCCCGAATATCGGTTCCCATACCGATCTCTAAAACCATCCTCGTCCAAGCCATTCATAATCTCCATTATTCTATAACGTTAAGGATGTCGACCTTGGCAGAGCGAGGGCAAGGGTATCTTCGGATTTTGGCCGAATGATTTGAAGCGACGACCGTGCCCGCTATTATTACTCGTATTACTTTCAGCTTGAGGCCTCTGTGCATCCCCGAATTCTTACGTCCGACGATATCGAAGCGCTAGCGTTGGGCGCTTGGATTCTTGGTACCGGTGGCGGTGGGACACCGTACCACCGGCTTCTCAATATGCGGGAGCTTTATAGGGAGGGTCACGAAGTCACACTGATTGATCCGATGAGCTTGCCTGACACTGCACTGGTAGCTGTGCTCTCCAATATGGGCGCACCATTGGTAGGTCAAGAACGGTTGGCCGACCCGGCATTTGCGACAAAGCCCCTGCACGCTATGGAGGCCTATCTCGGACGGAAGTTTGATGCAGTGATGCCGCTTGAAATCGGGGGTGGCAATGGTATTCACCCGCTGATGGTGGCAGCGCTGACCGGTTATCCTGTAGTTGATGCGGACACAATGGGCCGAGCTTATCCGGAAGCGCAGATGACTAGCGTCGCGGTGGCGGGTCTCCAATGTTATCCGCTGGCGCTCGCTGATATCCGTGACAACGAAGTAATTATTCCGCGAGCGGCCAGCTGGAAATGGATGGAACGGATTAGCCGGAAGGCCTGTGCCGAGGTGGGCTCGATCGCCGCGACCTGCAAGGCACCGCGTACCGGGCGCGAAGTGAAAGATCACGCAATCCACTACACTACGACAAAAGCCATCGATCTGGGCGTCGCTGTGATGGAAGCGCGGCGTGTCCACGCAGACCCTGTCGAAGCCATCGTTAAAAATGGTGGCGGACTTCGGCTGTTTGATGGCAAGGTCGTCGATGTCGAGCGGCGCGCAACCGAAGGTTTTCTGCGGGGACAGGCGCGGATCGAAGGGCTTGATGGTAACGTGAACGAGACGTTCACTGTGCATTTCCAGAATGAGTTTTCGGTGGGTTACAGAAATGCCAAACCTATCGTGATGACGCCGGATCTAATCTGCGTCGTCGACAGGGTTAGTGGCGATGGAATTGGTACCGATGTGATCCGGTATGGCCAACGGGTTACCGTCTTGGCGCTGCCGAGCCCGAATGTGTTTCTTAGCCCGAAAGGTCTCGCCAATGTTGGCCCGCGCGCCTTCGGCTTTGATCTTGAGTTTCAATCCGTCTTTGATGGACAATTGCCATGATCCGGATCGGCATTGATGTAGGCGGCACGAATACGGATGCAGTATTGATCGATGGTAGTAGGGTGCTTGGCGGCAAGAAAACACCGACAACTGATGATGTAACCTCGGGGATCACAAAAGCGCTGCGCGACCTGGTTGCAGCCCATGGCGATCAAGTGAGGGAAGTCGTAGCCGTGATGATTGGGACGACGCATTTTGTCAATGCGGTGGTGCAACGTCGTCATCTTAACCGGGCCGCCGCACTCCGCATTTGTTTGCCGGCTTGCGCCAGTTTACGACCGATGGTTGATTGGCCGGAAGACCTTGCAGCACTTGCTAATGGTGGTGTGTATTTGATTGAAGGTGGGCACGAATACAATGGCCAGCCGATCGTGTCGCTTGACGAAAAGGCCATCGTGGAAGCGGCCCGAAGTATAAGGGGCGATGGCATCGATGCGGTCGGTGTTACGTCTGTTTTCTCGCCACTCACTGCTGAATTCGAGGAACGAGCTGCCGAAATTCTTATGAGCGAAGTGCCGGATCTGCGAATTACTCTGTCGAGCCAATTGGGCCGGATCGGCCTTCTCGAACGGGAGAACGTTACCCTTTTGAATGCGAGCCTTGCCGATCTTGCCGACTTCACCATTTCGGCCTTTGAAGACGCGCTTAAGGAGTGTGGGCTTACAGCCCCACTCTACATCACGCAGAATGACGGTACGGTCGCTTCCGTCGATGTTGCGCGGCGTGAGCCAGTTTTGAGTTTTGCGTCGGGCCCGACTAACAGCATGCGGGGTGCAGCGTTCCTCGCTGGTATTGAGAATGCGATGGTCCTCGATATTGGTGGTACTACAAGTGACGTCGGATGCCTTGTTGGCAAGTTTCCGCGTGAGGCTAACAATATTGTTGAAATTGGTGGTGTGCGGACCCTTTTCCGGATGCCGGACGTCACGTCAATCGCCCTTGGCGGTGGCACAATTGTTAATGCTAAAACGGGGCAAATTGGCCCAACGAGCGTTGGCTATAATTTAACTGAAGCAGCCCTCGTCTTTGGTGGGAATACGACCACTTTAACGGACATTGCCGTGGCGGCCGGCCTAGCGGAGATTGGCGACCGACGTGCGGTGCGACATTTGGATTACGAACTTGTGCAGAATACAATCGAAGAAGTAGAGCGGCGCATATTCGAAAGTGTAGATCGCATGAAGCCGAACGCTAATTTACAGCCACTTCTTACGGTCGGCGGCGGCGCAGTCCTTGCACCCGAAGAAATGAATGGTATTTCAGAAGTCGTCTGTGTGCCTCACCATGGTGTCGCTAATGCTGTAGGCGCAGCTATGGCGCAGGTAAGTGGAGAAGTGGACCATGTTTTCCGGGACGTGCCCCGTGATGAACTTTTGTTGGAAGCCGAGCGTATGGCGCGTGATAGAGCGATTTTTGCTGGCGCCGACCCTTCGACGCTTGAAGTGGTCGACGTTGAAGACCTGCCTCTTGCATATCTGCCTGGCAATGCTGTCAGGGCTCGGGTGCGGGTCGTTGGTGAGATCGCTGCATTGGCCACAAGATAGCTCAGACGGAATCTGATGTGTTACATTTCGATTCTGCTAATTTGCGTATAAAGAGTTGTTGTGCTTCAGCAAAATTTTAGTGGAAAAAATACAATGAATTTTTCATACATTAGTCAGTATGGGGTTTGTTTCCAGACCGATAAGACGTAACGGATATCGCTATGACAACAATCTCTATTAAGCCACTTTCCAGCGCCATCGGGGCGGTGATTTCGGACGTCGATCTTGGCAAGAATTTGAGTGCGGCCGTAATTGCAGAGATCCGCCAAGCTTTATTGGATTACTGCGTCATCTTCTTTCGTGATCAGGAGATTAGCATTGAACAGCACAAGCGCCTGGCAAGGCGATTTGGAGAAATCTTTATTCATCCCAACTTTAATACAGGCGATCATGACCCGGAAGTAGTGACCATCCACCGGAAGCCGACGGACGAGCTGATCGTCGGCGAGGATTGGCACACGGATACAACGATGATGACAGAGCCGCCGATGGGTGCCTTACTTTATGCCCTTGATGTGCCAGATTATGGTGGAGATACGCTCTTTGCTAATCAGTATCTCGCCTATGAAAGCCTCTCCGACGGCATGAAGGCATTGCTTGGTGGAATGCGCTGCATCCATACCGACCGTAAGGTTGCTGGCCCGGCTTCTCGGGTAGCAAAATTCAAACGGTCCACCGCTGTCCGCCTCGACCATGCATGGCGAGAGACGAAGAACAGTCATCCGGTGATTCGCACCCATCCGGAAACAGGCCGGAAATGTCTTTTTGTCAATCATTCCTATTCAGTTGCATTTGAGGGGATGACGGAGGAAGAGAGTAAACCACTTCTTGATTGGCTGATGGAGTGGGGCCACCGCCCCGAAATTACGTGCCGCTTCCGCTGGGAGAAAGGATCGCTTGCGTTCTGGGACAACCGGTGCGTCAAACACATTGCTGTCCACGATGTTCGTCATGCGGAGCGTCTAATGCGGCGCATTCAAATTGCCGGAAGCCCTGTCGTTTAAAGCAATTAGAAACATTTTATACTTTAATTGAACTGGACTAACGTAAGTTTTGAGAGGCCTAGGATCATGCTAAAAATTTATCATTCCCCTGGAACCCGCGGGTTTCGTGTTATTTGGGCCTGCGAAGAGTTAGGCGTGCCGTATGAGATTGAGCCAGTCGATTTTTCGGTGGAAAATCGTGCGCGCTCGGAATGGCGAGCGATGAATCCAACGGGTAAGGTGCCTGTAATGAAAGATGGTGAAATGAAGATGTTCGAGTCTTGCGCAATGCTGCAATATGTTCTCGACTGCTATGGCGATGGCAAACTTCAGCCGCTGAAGAGTGAACAGGGCTATGCGCATTACCTGCAATGGTGTTGGTTTGCTGAAGCGACCTTTGCACGCCCGCTTGGTGAAATTGTCAATCACCGGCGTGAGTTTAATCCAGAACTCGACGATGTTGTTGCAGAGATGAAAAGCCGTGCGACTCTGGCTCTTAAAGCTATCGATGTCGCAGTCGCGGACCGGCCTTACCTCTTAGGTGATACGATGAGTGCTGCGGATCTCAGCATCTGCTATACGATGCGTGGATATTGCAGAATGGTAACGGCGGATTTGCCAAGTAATGCGCAAGGTTTATTCGACCGGGTAACGGCAATTCCGTCCTATGAGCGGACGGTTGCGGCAGACGCAAAAACCGCGGCGCGGTTGGGGAAATGATTTTTCCTGTTTCCACCCTCTTTATTTAATTCGTTAAACAATCTCAGAGTCGCTGATCGCCATTGCGGCGGAAATATTACGTTACTGGTTCCTAAGAGATGTAATCGTGACGTTATTTCATCCTCAAATTTATATAAAATTTAATGGCACAAACAATATCAATACGTCATGCAAGCGGCATTAATAATTCCACCGGTAAGCGACGCTGCACCTAACCAAATGCCACTCGCAATTTCTCCATTTTCAATTTTATCGGAAATTCTGGGAACAATAGAGCGGGCTAAATAGAAAACTATTATCTGTGTTATTAGTGCGATAATACCCCATACTACACAGCTTAGTAAGCTTGATGAATGAGCAATGATGATCGCTATAGGTAGAGAAAATCCCATTAAGCTGCCAGAGAGTGCAATTGCGGCAGATGAATTGTTTTCTTTTATGAGTTTAATTTCGGCATGAGGCGTTATTGCAATATATATTCCTATATAAATTGCTATCAAAATTGCTGCGGTGCAGAAATATTTTATGAAAGAAATTAAATCCGATACATTGAAGCCATAGATTGATGGATTGAGAGTTTCCATTTAATCAGAAATCCTTTGAAATTTGTCCATATAATAGTACCAAAGTTGGTAGGTAAGATCCATCCAATATAAAATGTAAGTATCGTTTATCGTCAGAATTCTTAGGATGAACCTCTTATGGATTTGAAACTTTATTCTCGTTATCGCAACTCGGCCGGTCAGCGGGTTAGGACCGCGTTGAATATTAAAAATATCCCTTATGAGTATATCGTAGTCGAGACAGTTGGCATGGACAATTCAGTGCCGCAAACTGGTAAATCAATAAGTAAAGAAGACTATAATTTGATAAATCCTCAGGGATTAATGCCGACCCTAGTTATAAATGGCGAGCGTGTTGTGCAATCTTCTGCCCTAGTTGAATTTATTGAGGATGCATTCGAAGGCCCGTCTCTATTTCCCAAAAACTTAGTTGCCCGTGCCCGATCGCGTGCATTTAGTCAGGTTATTGCGTGCGAGATGCATGCGGTGGGGGTCCGCCGAATAAGGCGCAATCTCATGGAAAAGCATGGCTTTTCCGAAGAGGAGTTGAGGCTTTGGTACGAAAACTGGTTACATCATGGCTATAAAACTTTAGAGACACTTATGATGCAGCGTGCTGAGCAAACGCCCTTTTGTTATGATGATAAACCAACCATAGGTGATATTTATCTTGTGCCTCAGCTATATAATTCACGTTTATTTGAAATCGATTTATCTGCATATCCAACGTTATGTGACATTGAGCAACGTTGTAGGGAAATCCCTGCCTTTGAGAAGGCGATGCCTTATAATCAGCCTGACTATCCGGAAAGCCCGGAGGGATTTGTTTAGGCAATGACGCGTTGCTGTCTTTACAATGACCAGCAGATCAGAGGCGATCACTTTTTGCGGATCCTAAAGGGTTTTTTCTCCAGCAATTGTGGTTATCAAAAGGTCTTGCTTCTATCTCGGGACTGCTTTTCTCCATGATGGTCTGTTATTCAGCCATCCCTTGCGTATCAAATTTTTTTATTACTCAATAAATAGGCGGAACGTGCAGGTAGTCCTGTTCCGGTGCTCAATAGCCTAAATAGGTACCCTTAGCAGATAGATTATTCGTTATATTCACCAGTTAATGGTTAAAGGCAGGTCGCTTTGAGCAAAGGGGACGCGATCAATTCGAAGGGAAAATCAATTCACTCATTCCACCAGCGGTCATCAATGTTGGAGGGTGTCCATTTCTCCCGCGGAACTAAGCTGTTGTGGCCTAATATTTATAGCGCGGGGTCATAATCGGGGATAAGGCGCTCACGCAAGGCTAAAAGCAGTTTGGTTGCAGATGTCTCACCCCAGAACCAATAAGCGAGTTGTTTGCTGCTGATTGAATCACCGTGCGGCTGCCCAGCCGCGCCTTCAAAGTGAAATGCCCGCAAATCTTGAACAGCGAGTTTTAGCATGGCGGTTGGCGTTTGGTCATTTACGACGTCCTCTAGCGGAGACGACGTCAATCACCTAGCTAGAGTACGAGCAACCTCTTCAATTTCCAATCCTGTCACATCCACGGTAGTGCACCGGCACCGATTATAGGCGAGGTCATACCAAGGCAACAATTCAATGATTTCAAGGATTACCGCCATTTCTAATGTTTCGTCTTCAATGTTAGAAGTAGCAAACCCGTTCGGTTAACGACAGTTCTTGTATTTGGTCTTATGATTACGAGAGGGGCGGCTTATTCCAATCTTCTTTGAAGATGGGTTTACGTTTTTCTTTAAAGGCGCGCCCGCCTTCCTGTTGATCTTCACCACGGCTAATTGAGAGAAGCTCGCGTTGGGCCAAGGCACTCCGTTCGGATGGTCCGCGGTTGACGACCGTGTCGCGTACGAAGCGTTTGACGGTGCGCACCACCATTGGGGCGCTATCTCTCATTATCTCGGCATATTCCATTGCTGCGTTTACTTGCTCGCCGACCGGCACGACTTTGTTCACCATGCCAACCTCATAGGCGCGCGTGGCGCTAAAATGTTTGCCGGTTAGCATGAACTCCATGGCTACCTTATGGGGTAGCCGGGCTGCAAGGCCGGCAATTAAACCTCCACAGAAACCAATCTGGGCTTCCGGATAAAAAAAATCGGCACTTTCTGAGGCGACGGCGAAATCGCAGAATTGGACTAGGCAGAAGGCCCCGCCGACGCAATAACCCGAGACTGCAGCCACCAGCGGTTTGTCGACATCAACGCCAACACCGGGCATGCATTCCCAGAGCTGGGGGTCGCGCGGCGGATCCCGTAAATCCGCCCCTACTGAGAAGGCGCGGTCGCCTGCTGCTGTGATTATCGCACACATGTCGTCGCTTGCCTGGAGGCGCAACATTGCATCGCGGAGCTGGGCGACGACCCCGTTCGATAATGCATTTAGTTTGTCCGGCCGATTGATCGTGATCGTCGCGATCTGATTTTTGGATGTGTAGGTGACAAAGTTTTTGGTGTTCGAGGCGTCAGGCATATTATTAGTCCGTCTAGAAATTGATTTTTGAACTGGATATTAGATAGAGCGGAATCAGGATTCGACACGTATTTCCAATCGCTACGATAGGCTTTACGTATTTAAAACTTCGCCATGGCGGCTAATCAGCATATCCCGGTGGATAGAGACGTTCATAACCAGTCCAAAGCCAATCAAAACAGTCATCATCGCGGTGCCGCCGTAGGAGATGAGCGGCAGCGGAATACCAACGACAGGTGTAAGGCCAGTGACCATCGCGATATTAACGAAGAAGTAGAGGAAGAACATAGTCGCAATGCCCATGCAAACGAGCCGTCCGAAATGGTTGCGTGAGCGCATTGCAATGGCGAAGGTGTAGGCCACTACCAATGTGTAAAGCGCCAAAAGTAATATGCCGCCAATCAAACCGAACTCTTCGGCGTACATGGTGAAGATAAAGTCCGTCTGCATCTCGGGCAGGAAAGAGAGGTGGCTCTGCGTTCCTTTCAGGAAGCCTTTGCCGGATACGCCGCCCGAGCCAAGCGCTATAAATGACTGCAACGCATGATAACCAGCGCCAAGGGGATCACTCTCAGGCGAGAGGAAGGTCATGATTCTCTTTTTCTGATAGACATGCAGCATTGACCAAATGACGGGCATTGCTGACAAGCTGACCAAGCCCACCAAGAGGAATTTCCATATACGCACACCGGCAAGGAAAAACATCGCGCCGCTCCCCATGAGTAACAATAGGGAAGTTCCAAGGTCTGGTTGGCGCATGACCAAGGCTATGGGTATAGCTACCAAAAGAGTGGGGAAAACGAGGTAGGTCGGGCGTGCAACTTCGTCTAAGCTCAATCTATGGAAATAACGTGCTAATGCCAAGACTAATGCAATTTTCATTAATTCTGACGGCTGTAGGTGAAACATTTTGAGATCGATCCATCTCTGTGCACCCATGCCTACGGTACCGACCGCCTCTACGGCAATCAACAGGATCAAGGAACTGGCATAGAATAAATAAGCATATTTGAGCCAAATGCGGATATCGGTCAGCGCAATCGCCAACATGACACACATTCCGATCCCAAATCGAAGCATTTGCTGGTCCGCCCAGGGCGAATAGCTGCCATTACCAGCTGAATATAGCATCACGAAGCCGACGCTTGCGAGTGCGCAGATCAGAAGAATGAGAAACCAGTTCAATTGCCAAAATCTCTGACCGAGTGTCATAACGGCCGGATTAAGAGTGTCACGGCTGATCATCAAGTTGCTCCGCGTTTCGCTAATTGACTGGGCGCGTATAAGCGCTGAACTTCCTTTAGCACATCGTGGGCGATTGGAGCGGCTGTCCTCGAGCCGCCGCCGCTGTGTTCGACTACGACAGACACTGCATAGCGCGGTTGATCAACCGGAGCGTATCCGACGAACAACGAGTGGTCGCGCTCACGCCATGGCCTTTCTTTGTTCTTTTTAACCCCGCTTTCGCGCTCGATCATCGTAATTCGACGAACCTGAGCCGTTCCAGTTTTACCGCCAGCGAAGCGGCCCGGTTCTGAAATGCGGGACCTATAGGCGGTGCCGCGTGGATGGTTCATAGCTTCGTCAAGTGAATGCATCAGTATTTGCCGCGATCGGGCTGAAATACCAACCGGCGGAAAATCTGCCGCATTTGCTCTGTCGCCGCCCTCATCGATTGCATCGCGCGTCAGCTTTGGCATCACCGCGTACCCGCCGTTGACGCAACGGGCCGTCATAACCGCGAGCTGAAGAGGTGTAGTCAAAACGTAACCCTGGCCGATTGCGGCAACCAAGGTTTCTCCCTTGAGCCAGGATTTTCCAAAGTGCGTTTGCTTCCAAGCCCGAGTTGGGATCAAGCCATGCTTCTCACCGGGCAGCTCGAGATCTAAATTTTCTCCCAGGCCCAGTTTCCTGGCAGTTTGCGCAATGCGATCGACGCCGAGTTTTAGTGCGAGCTCATAGAAATACACGTCGCAGGATTCACGCATCGCATCAATCATCGATACCAAACCGTGTCCGTGCTTTTGCCAACAGTGGAAACGTTGGCTGCCGAGTTCGCTAAAGCCGGTGCAAAAAACATTATGGTCAGGGGAAATACCATGCTCGAGTGCGGCTAGCATAACTGCGATTTTGAAGGTCGAGCCGGGAGCGTACTGTCCGGAAATAGCCTTGTTGTTTAGCGGTGCATCCGAGTTCTCTGCAAGTGCATTCCATGCTTTTGCGTCGAGGCCAAGATTAAAACCGTTGGGGTCAAAGGCAGGGACTGACACCATCGATAAAATTTCACCCGAGTGAACGTTCATGACGACAACCGACGCGCGCCTATAGCGAGCTATCCGCTTAGTGATAAATTTTTGTAAGTTTAAGCTCAGGGTAAGAACCACACGTTGCCCGGGTCTGCCTTCGGTTCGTTTAAGTTCCTTGATGACTCGGCCTATGGCGTTAACTTCGACTTGACTGTTACCCGCCGTGCCCCGAAGCTCCAATTCGTGTTGGCGTTCGATGCCGTTTTTGCCGATCCGGTAACCGGGCAATTCAAGCAAAGGGTCGCCGGTTAAGTCTTTTTCGGAAACGGCGGATACGTACCCCACCACATGTGCGGCGATTTTACCGTTGGGATAATAACGCGATTGGCCAACATCAATGCTGATTCCCGGTAAATCTGGGGCGTTGACCTCTATCCGACTCACTTCGTCCCATTTCAAGTTTTCACGCACAGTAATTGGCATGAAGGCTCGACGGCGGCGTGCCTCCTTCAGAACGTTGCGACGATCATATTCACTGATCTCTACGATGGTTTTTAAGCGCGCTAATGTTTCTTCGACGTTGAGCGCCTGCTCTGGCACCATAACGACACGGTAGTTCTGGACGTTGACGGCGAGCGGCGCGCCGAACCGGTCAACGATATGACCGCGCGGCGGTGCCAAGAGCCGCAAGTTAATTCGGTTCTCATCAGCCAACATCTTATAACGCTTAGATTCAACGATTTGCAGATAATACAAGCGGCCGCATAGACCTCCTAAGAGGAGGAGTTTGGCAATTCCCAGCACGGCCGCCCGTCGCCCAAAAGCTTTGTAGCGCAGTTTTTCCAGCTGCATTTCTATTTATTCTCCAACAGGAAGAGTGCGGTGTATCTGAAAAAACAGCCAACCTAAGATTGGATAGGCGGCAATATTCATCGCGCATTCGAAAAAAGCGGGATCCGGCGATATTAACCTTCCTAAGAAAATGCAGGCTACACTCCACTGAATGATGCCCACGCCAACCGAAACCATCATAAATCCCCACCATACGACTAGGAAGGATTTAGCATAAAAGAACTGGGCTTGTGAAACGGCGACGGCAAATACCAAAGTGAGGGATCCGGCGCTCAGTCCAATTGGACCGCCCGAGAGAAAATCCTGAAATAAGCCAAGAATAAAAACTGCGATCGCGGGCATCAGTGATGGCCGGTGGAGTGCCCAATAATAAACGGCCATGAGCGCTAGGTCCGGTGAGATAGTTGCATAGCCCGGTAGATGCAGCGGAACCAGATTGACGATAACAAGGGCAAGTGCAACCAGAAATGGTGTAAGCTTGCGTGCGGCAATGTCTAGGTTTTGCCAGACCGCCATTCTCATTATGGGATGCCGTATCTCTGTGATTTGGATGTTTGCTTTTCGCTTATTATCCCGTTAAGACCATAGTCCACTAGGCGGATATATTCTAACTGATCCGGGCTTGAAAACGGCTCGATGCGGATGCCAGCATCGCCAATTTCAGTAACCATTCCTATGGCGATACCGGTTGGAAACATACCACCATGGCCGGAGGTCACGATACGCGAACCGATTTCGATTTCAATATTTGCGGAAAAAAATGTTAGGCGTGGCCGGCGGGTGTTGTCTCCGGCCAGCATGGCTCGGGCTCTAGTGCTTTCGATTAGAACAGGAATGCGACTGTTCAAGTCGCTAATCAACAAGATACGCGACGATCGTTTACCGGCAGACGCTACGCGTCCGAGTAAGCCGTCCGCCGTTACGGCGGCATGGCCAGGTTTGACGCCTTCTCGAAGACCCGCATTCACCAACAGGCTTCGGATAAAGGGACCGCCTGTATCGCCAATAACTCGTCCGACAACTGATTTGACGGCGGTATCACTCGCAAAATTCATAAGCGTCCGCAACTGATCGTTTTCAGCCAAAAGCGTTCTTGCCACCTGTTGCCATTGCAAGAGGCGCGCATTTTCCGCCTTAAGTGCTAAGTTATCCTGTCTCAAATTTGTGAGTTCTCTAACATTACCAGCGATGTCGGAGATAGTTGCCGTTGGACGAGATAGTGCTTCAAGAATGGGAGCTGTGGAATCGGTGAGGGCTATACGCGCCTCATCGAGAAGCGTGGTATCTATCCGTCCGAGCATTAAAAGGCCGATAGATGCGCTAAGTAAAAAAAACAATACACATCTCTGCGCAAATCCGCGCAGTGGTGTTGCTGTACGTACTTTAGGTCCTGTATCTTCCGGCACGATATCGCCTGAGTACTAAATTGTGAAAATTTTGAGTTTTTTTATGCACTGTTGATCAATACGTTTTTAAGTGTGTTCATCTCTTCGAGGCAACGACCGGTGCCTAGGGCAACGCAAGAAAGCGGATCTTCGGCCAGGGAAACTGGCAATCCGGTCGAATGGCGCAAGACAAAATCGAGATTGCTGAGTAGAGCCCCACCTCCTGTTAGAACGATTCCTTTATCAACAATGTCGGCGGAGAGTTCTGGTGCGGTATGTTCGAGCGCAACTTTCACCGCTTCGACGATTGCGGCAACGGGTTCTGCCAAACTTTCAGAGATTTGGCGTTCCGTGATTTCCAGTTGTTTCGGAACACCATTCATCAAGTCACGACCTTTAACTTCTAAAACACGTCCTTCGCCATTATTCGGTGGGCAGGCTGAGCCAACTTCTTTCTTGATCCTCTCGGAGCTGCCTTCACCGACTAAAACATTATGATTGCGACGGATATATGAGATGATGGCCTCGTCCATTTTATCACCGCCGACACGCACGGATCGCGAGTAAACAATGCCACCTAACGATAGAACTGCAACCTCGGTTGTGCCGCCGCCTATGTCGACAACCATCGAGCCCGTGGGTTCTGTCACTGGCAATCCAGCACCGATTGCAGCTGCCATTGGCTCTTCTACTAGAAAGACGCGTCTCGCACCTGCGGATTCAGCAGATTCTCGGATGGCCCGGCGTTCGACTTCGGTTGAACCAGAAGGCACGCAAATAATAACTTGTGGGCTAGCGAAGCTGCGGCGATTGTGGACTTTGCGGATAAAATGTTTGATCATCTCTTCCGCAACTTCAAAATCTGCGATTACTCCGTCACGGAGAGGTCGGATTGCATGAATATTTCCGGGAGTCCGACCAAGCATCATTTTCGCTTCGTCACCTACCGCGAGAACCTGTTTACGGCCTCTGGTTTCGGCGATTGCTACCACCGACGGTTCGTTTAAGACTATCCCACGGCTTTGAACATAAACCAATGTGTTGGCCGTACCGAGATCGATCGCCATATCGGCCGAAATCATGCCTAGCAGTCGCGAAAACATTTCTATCTATTACCCTTCCCGATCACACAGTCCGGCAACGCACAGCAGCCGATTAGGCTGAACCTCGCAACGCATGGCGGTGAATGTGAATAAATTTTGCAAATTTAAAACTTCTTTTTTGCGCCATGATTAAACAGCTTCCGCCGTTACTCTCAGTCAACGGATGAAACTATCCTCACCATCCACCCCTGCCTTATGAGTGAAGAATCACAATGCCTCAATACTATAAACCCGGACCCAAGATGAAGAATAGTCCCTTAAATACTTTTGTTAAAAGAATTTTTAGCTTGTATGCAAGACAATTCCGTTACTAGCTAATGACCAAAATTTATCCCACGCGAATCCTGCGGCCCCTCGAATTATGTGGCCTTAGCCATGGTAATACTCGTGGAAGCGAGGCGAAATGCTATTTTTGAACCAACAAACCGGAACTCCCCGCGGCCTTGAAAACATGTCCGTCCGTATAACCTCACTCACTCTTACGCTATTGGCGTGGGCATTTCGAACGTAGCATTCGCGCATATTAAATTTTTTTGTTCGCTGCCCTAAGTCAACCTTGCCGCGTTGGTACTACGGAAATATCGACCGAAGGCCGCAATTCGGCGCAGACCTTGAGCACTTCATGAATGTTGCTGGACATGAAATTGTCAAAGGGTGTTTCATCTTCGACCGCATCGGCGTCAACTGTCGGGAAAGATTGTTGCTTCAGGATGTAATCGAAGCGCGAAGCCCATTTGCGAGCACCAAGACGGGCCGTCGTCGAGCAGTTGTCGACCATGAATGACACACCTCTGTAATCCATGTAAGGGTTTAGTGAATCGACCGCCTCAATTATGGATTCATTCGCGATTTCAGAATACGGGTGTCCACGTTCTTTCAATAAATCGACTTGCGCCATCATGCAGGCCATATAGGTGCCCGCGGTCTCGGGGTTGATCGGCGCATAGTTGCGCTGGCTATCGGCGCGAACCTCCTCGCCGACAACCCACATATCGGTGCTATCGATTTTACCCATCGGATAGGTGTCGTGACGTCTAGTTGCTTGAATAACACTACGAACTTCGTTGCCGGAGGCGACATCGTCGTAGATCTCCTCTAGGATTTCTCGGGTTGGGTGATAAGCAGCGTTATAAGCCTTGCGGAAGGAAGCTTTTTCCTTTTCGTCAAGTTCTTCATATACTGCTTTCAACCCGGATCGCGAAATAGATTTACTGATCGGACCGGTTATCGATTCTGAGGTGTTCAAGTAGGCGTCGTCCTTGGCCATACCTTGGCTAACATAGCGGGCGTAAAGGCTTTCAGCGATGCCGTGAACAGCACCGAGCAGGATACCTCGCTCACCGAAGATGTCAGAGCGATATTCTGATTCCAACGTAGTTTCAAAAGTATAGGGTGACCCGAGTGCGACGGACCATCCGAGCGCGTAATCGGTAGCTTTGCCGCCAATATCCTGGTGGACGGCGAAACTGGCGTTGATGCCGGCGCCGTTAACTTCACGGCCTTGTTCGTAGAGGCGGCGCACTGATGGCCCCATACCTTTCGGGCAGACCGCGATGACATTTATGTCTTTAGGAAATTCCTCGCTTTGTGCCTGTAAATGTGAAAGTAAGAAGCCGTGGCTGAGACCGAGTGTTGTTCCAGGTCGGAAGGCAGCAAAGATCTCCTGATAATTTTCTGCAAATGCGGCATCCGAAATTAGTAGCAGCGACATATCGCTCTCTCGAATTACGTCATACATCTCACCGAGTGTTCCGCTCGCCTCTGTGAAACCAACCTCTTCCGCTTCCTTCATGGAGGCCGAACCAGTTCGCAGGCCTACCTTGACCCTAATATTGGTACCTTCAAGTGATTCGCGCAGGTTCTGCGCTTGCGCAGGGCCTTGTGACGACCAGCCGATGACGCCGATTTGTTTGATGCCATCGAATGCCTTAGGTAGTAGAGGGAAAAGATGACGTCCACCGGCGACGATGGTCTCTTCTCGGTCGGCCATTTTGACTGTGCTGGTTTCAAATACATTTGAAGTGAAGCTCATCGGATGATTCCTCAGTAAGGTATTTGTGGATCAGATAGAGTTTGCGCCGCGGGCGATTGCAACACTACCGCTACGCACGATTTCGATTTTGCCGAGCTCTCTCATAAGATCGATAAATGCATCGATCTTAGCGGGTGAGCCGGTCATTTGGAAAATAAAGGAATTGGTTGTTGTATCGACGGGTTCGGCGCCGAATATTTCAGCAATCCGTAAGGATTCGCGACGTTCGTGGGAGCGTGATTTTGAAATTACCTTCACTAGCGCTAAATCTCGTTCGACATAAGGACCTTCCTCAGTCAAGTCATGAACCTTGAACACTGGCACGAGACGGTCGAGTTGGTGTCGAATTTGATCAATAATCATTGGTGTGCCGGTTGTTACGACGGTGATCCGGGATTTGGATGCGTCTTCGGATACCGCCGCGACGGTCAGGCTTTCGATATTGTATCCACGGCCGGCAAAAAGGCCAATTACCCGCGCCAGCACGCCCGGTTCGTTGGCGACAACAACAGCGAAGGTATGCCGTTCTTCCTGATCGCCCACATCGATGAAGTTGTAAGCGGCGCCCGGTTGTGCGTTCTTTGCCATATTTATTCGCCCGTTTAGACCAGTACCTTGCCAGCATCCGAAACGCCATCAGTCCCGAAAGACTGAGCCTCGCTGCCAAGGATCATTTCGTTATGGGCCGATCCCGACGGGATCATTGGTAGGCAGTTCTCTGCCTGGTCGACGCCTATATCTGCGATAACTACCTTGTCGGTTGAGATCATCTCCTCGATGACGTCGTCTAACTCTGATGGCTTGTTAGTGCGTAAGCCGACGGCGCCGAAGCTTTCGGCAAGCTTTACAAAATCCGGTAACGCGGCGGTATAACTCTCTGAATATCGGCCGCCATGCAGCAATTCTTGCCATTGCCGGACCATGCCCATGTATTGATTGTTCAAGATGAATATCTTCACCGGTAGCCGGTGTTGGATTGCTGTCGAAAGTTCTTGGATGTTCATCATAATGGAGGCTTCGCCTGCGATATCAACGACAAGCTTATTTGGGTAAGCCATTTGGACGCCGAGGGCAGCTGGGAAGCCGTAACCCATTGTGCCAAGCCCGCCGGACGTCATCCATCGGTTTGGCTTCTCAAACTTGTAGAATTGCGCCGCCCACATTTGGTGCTGGCCAACCTCTGTAGTGATGAAGGTGTCGCGCTTCTTGGTTAACTGGTAAAGGCGTTCGATTGCGTATTGCGGTTTGATGGTCTTTTGGTCCTGGTTATAGGCCAGACAATCGACGGCTTGCCATCCCTCTATCTGTTTCCACCAGGCATGCAAGGCCTCGCTATTAGTCCGCTGTTTTTTATTAATTTTCCAGACTTTCGCCATTTGTTGGATGACAGTCCCAACATCTCCGACGATTGGAACGTCGACGCGAACATTCTTGTTAATTGAGGACGGATCGATGTCGATGTGAATTTTTTTCGAGTTGGGTGAAAAGGCGTCGACACGGCCTGTAATTCGGTCATCAAAGCGGGCACCAACGCAAACCATGACGTCGCATTGATGCATTGCCATATTGGCTTCATAAGTGCCATGCATACCAAGCATGCCAACGAATTGTGGATCCGAACCAGGCAGTGCACCTAGCCCCATCAAAGTCAGGGTTGTCGGATAGCCGGTTTCACGGATGAAATCTGTGAACCTCTTGCACGCGTTTGGCCCTGAGTTGATGATGCCACCACCGCCGTAAAATATAGGCCGTTCTGCATTCAATAAGAGCTCGACTGCCTCTTCAATCGCAGTCAGATTGCCCTTTGTTTGCGGGCGATAGCTAGCGTGTTGCACCTCTTCTGGTCCGACATACGGGCAGTCGGCAAATTGGATGTCTTTTGGCAAGTCAATTACGACGGGTCCCGGTCGTCCGCTCAACGCAACGTAGAAGGCCTCATGCATCGTTCGTGCGAGGGATTCGGTATCCTTTACCAGGTAATTATGTTTGGTGCAGGGGCGGGTTATGCCGGTGGTGTCGCATTCTTGGAATGCGTCATTGCCAATTAAATGTGTTGGTACCTGACCAGTCAGGCAGATGACCGGAATCGAATCCATTAAGGCATCGGTGAGGCCCGTGACAGCATTGGTAGCGCCAGGTCCTGAAGTGACGAGTACCACGCCTACCTTGCCAGTTGAACGTGCATAGCCTTCCGCTGCATGAACGGCGCCCTGTTCGTGACGAACTAAGACATGGCGCAATTTGTTCTGTTTGAAAATTTCGTCATAAATGGGGAGGACCGCACCGCCCGGATAACCAAAGACGACCTCGACACCTTGATCGATGAGGGAACGAATGATTACGCCCGCGCCGGTCATGCTCTTTTGTGTCGCCATCGGTCTTACTCCATAAGCCCGCGGGCGACGCAAACGCCGCCCTAACCTTAATTTTATCTGCCAATATACCCTTACCAGGGAGTTAACGCTCAGAGCTGAGCTCGTCGCGATCGCGGACAATAGGTGTTCAATCGGAGTCGGTCAACACATTATTGCGAATAAATGAAAAGATTATTTTCCTAAAACTTTCCATATATTGCGCATATATTGTTTTATCGGCAATGATCTGATTCCTAAACCATGTCATCTGCCGTTTAGCGAATTTCCGGGTCGCTGTTTTGCTATGGTCCGAAGCTGTCTCTAATGAAATTTCGCCTGCGAGATGCCGTCGAAGTTCGGGAACGCCCAACGCTTTGAGTGCCGGTAAGGAGGGGTCTAGGCCAGCTATCAACCGAACTTCGTCTAACGCGCCTGTATCTATCATGGCATCGAATCGCTGGTCGATCGCTGTATTCATTGCTGCGCGTGGTGGGGCGATTAGAATTGTTGAAAACCTCCAGCTCGGATCAGGGGCATTGGGCGCCGTCGCTTGCCAATCACTTATGGGTTTGCCTGTGGCCTCAAAGACTTCCAGTGCCCGAGCAATTCTTTGCGTGTCATTCGGTGCCAAACGCTCTGCGGTACTAGGATCGCATGCTGCTAATTGGTTATGGCACCAGGCTGCGCCTTTTTTTGCTAGTAGTTGTCTCGCTCGGGCGCGTATCTTGGTTGGTATTTCGGGTATTGGTGAGAGGCCTTGCATTAATGCCTTCAGATACAGGCCTGTACCACCGCAAACTACCGGTAACGAACCCTTCGAGAGCGCCGCTCGAATTTCCCGTTCTGCCAAGGACTGCCACCGGCCGGCGGAAAAAGTGTCGGCGATCGATGTAATCCCGTAAAGACGATGGGGTACCTTTGCTTCGTCTGCGGGGCGTGGGCGCGCCGTTAGAATAGGCAGTTCTTGATAAACCTGCATACTGTCGGCGTTAATGATGGTCCCGCCGAAAGCACCTGCAATATCGAGAGCTAGCGCGGATTTTCCGCTGGCTGTCGGTCCGCATATAATCAGAACAGTATTTTGCCCGTTGATAGTCATTGTAAGGAAAGATAGAGCTTGGAGTGTTATGAACACAGTCGTGACACTTATTTCTTCGAACAGAATTTTTGATACGCAATGCGATGCTGTTTGCGGCTGGCTTTGTGGTGAAACCGTCTGGCTCGAGCAAGGCCGTGCTGCTGATATCTATTGTGACGTGCTGCCGGAAGAGGCAGAAAGGGAGGCTCGCCGGATCCTCGGCCCAGCACCAGTGGACGTTGTGGCGCAGGAACGAGCCGGCCGGCGTAAAAGCCTACTTTTAGCTGATATGGAATCGACTGTCATCGAGAATGAAATGCTCGATGAACTCGCTGCTGAATTGAACTTGCAAGAAAGAGTTGCTGAGATAACGGCGCGGGCAATGCGAGGCGAATTGGGTTTTGAAGAGGCAATTCAAGAAAGGGTGCGGATGATGGCCGGACTGGAGGTCGCGGCTTTATTCCGTGCAGAGAAGAAAATTCGAATTATGCCCGGTGCGAAGATTTTAGTCGCGACAATGCGCGCTCATGGTGCCTATTGCGCGCTTGTTTCAGGTGGTTTCGACTACTACACCAGCGCCATTCGGAATCGTCTCGGTTTCGACTATGATCAAGCCAACAAATTAGACATTGCGGACCAAAAACTTACAGGTAAGGTCGTCTCCCCAATTCTCGGTAGCAGCGCTAAAAGAGAGGCGTTGGTAAGTTTATCTGAGAAATGTGGCATTGCGATGAAGGATGCAATAACCGTGGGTGATGGCGCGAATGACGTCGAGATGCTGGCGGCGGCTGGAATGGGCGTTGCATTTCGAGCAAAACCGTTGGTTGCTGATGCCGCGCGAGCCAGGATTGATTATGGTGACTTAACCGCACTGCTGTTCATTCAAGGCTATGCCTTTGAGGAATTCGTGAACGAGGATACATGAATTCGAAAACAATAATCGCAGTTATTCTTCTCCTAACACTCGGCTCTGCCTGTCAAACGCATACACGTATAAATTATATCGCTGCAGACAAACCCGCTACCATCAACGTAGTCAGCGAGAACGTCACCGTGACGACAGAGCATATCGCAGCGAAGGTTGCGGCATTAGAGGTGCACGATATTTTTGTGCGCGGTGAGCGCACACGTATACGTGTTGAAGTCGCTGCTAACGCCAAATTAGTTTTGGTTCTTTTTTCGGGTGGTAATGGGGTTACAAAACTGACTCATGATGGCAGATTACGTGCTTCGAAAGAAAATTTCCTAATACGCGCGCGCACGTATTTCTTAAAACGAGGTTTTACGACGGTGTTATTTGATGGGCCGACTGATAGGCCTATCGATCTTCGTCATGGTTTCCGGTCTACGATGGCTCATGCGACGGATATTGGCGCGGTGATTGCCCATCTTCGTGGTAGGTATGGACTGCCGGTTTGGCTGCTGGGAACTAGCCGCGGGACGACTTCTGTTTCTAGTGCTGTGACACAATTGGCAGTCCATAAACCAGATGGGGTCGTGCTTTTCTCCACCATGTTTGTTGATGTTTCGAATGGTGATAATGTTTTCGATTTCTCCTGGAAGGGGGTCGGTTTGCCCATTTTGCTTGTTCATCACATCAATGATGGTTGTTGGGTGACACCCGCCGGCGAAATTCCTCGCTTCCGGCGCCATGCGAAGAAGGCGAACCCACTTGGCGTCCAGTTGCACGAGGGTGGCGTGTCTAAGGGTCGCCTGTGTGGACCCCGGTCCTTTCACGGATTCGCTGGAATTGAAGAACGCGTTGTCGACGCTATGGCGAAATGGATTTTGAATCCAAGGTCTTCATAATGCGGTAAAGGTTTGTAAAGATGCAGGTGCTCCAAACGGCGTGGCGCATGCCTTCGGTTGAAAGGCCTAAGCGCGAGATGTTTCTTGATGGGCAGTGAAAAATTAGCATTCTCTTTGATTATTTCGGCTCTTTACGAACATTTCAGTGCTTTTGAAGGCTTGTTGTCCAGGATGCAGCTAGACCAAACTAAATGAGACAAAGTCATCAGGAGACAATCACCGATCCACGCCTGTTCTCCATGTAAGGGTTGCAGGTTACAAACGGCTCATGCAACGCGAGGGCGAATAGTACCCGCGTTTCCAGAAAATCCTCTATGCGGTTAGAATAATGATCAATGCGTCGATTCGAAGTTCCTATCGCATCGCAGTTAGGCACTTGCCTCGGCATCTTTGCCTCTCAAAGTGAACATCAAAACGTTGGCGACGAGCATGAAGGCCGCCAGCATGTAGAAGACTTCGATCAATCCCCAGGTGTCTGCTACGATGCCGCCGAGGACTGGCACAGTGGCGCCGAACAGCGCTTGTACGCCGAACATAACACTGGTGGCTGAACCGCCGAGTTCGCGCGGCGTCAGATCCATCATCCAACCTTGCATCACCGGGCGTACGGCAAAAAGCACGAACCCCAATACTGAGACGCCAGCGATAAACAAAAGATCGTTCGAGATAAAAGTAATGGCGATGATAACAACAGTTGTGGCTGTAACACCGGCGAAAACTACCGGCCGCCGTCCTACCCGGTCTGACATTGTGCCAGCAATCATGCTTGCCGCCATACCGCCTATCTGCATCAGCATCATTGTGGTGCCCTGGCCCTCAGGACTGAACATCATGATATCAACGAGGTAAAGCGGCACAAATAGCACGACACCAACTTGGGCCATGCCTCGCACGGCGATGACCAGGGTAAGGTTCCGAATGGCGGGGGTGCGTAGGATACTCGCTAAGCCACTGCCGTAGTCTCGGAGATTCATTCCCGTGCTGTCACTGTTAGTGTGTGGTTTTTTTTCTCGAGGTAAGAGGGAATACGTTATTATAGCGAGTGCCACAAAAACGGGTAAGGACATGGCCATTGAGGTTTCTTGCCAAGTGAGAACAAGGAGCAAGAAGCCGGCAACGAATGGACTTGCTGCATCGCCCAGATTAGCGCCGGTTGCATGGACGGCAAGAACATATCCTCGGTTCTTCGGAAATGTCTCCGATAGAAACGCAATGCCGGGCGCATGCCATAAATTATTAGCCGCCCCGACCATTGATACCAAGATACAGATAAATAAGAATGACTGCGCGATACCGAATAAAAAGAGGGCAGCGCCAGTGCCAATTAATGATAGCATAAGAAAAACGATTCGTTGGCCTGACATGTCGACTAACGGTCCACTCCCAAAATTACATGCCAGCGCGCTAATATGCATGATCATGCTTAGAAAGCCGACTTCAGTATAGGTCAGACTGAAATCCTGCTTAATATAAGGAAATAAGAAAATCATCATTGCATGGACCCAATGGGTCGATGCGTGTCCTAAGCCGACTAGGTAGATGGTTCCTTGCCCTTCGATCTTGAACGCGGATCGCGTCTCGGTGGTACTCACGGCGAGGTAAAAACTCCCTGGCTGAAATGCTTAGTGTTATCTAATTGCATCGTGGTGCCTTGACTTGTGAGTTAGCCCTTTTTAGGGCCAGGTAATTAAGGAATCGGTGCATCAAATTGTTCTGACTAAAGAGCGATCAGGCCCGTCTTGGGGGGTGTTCTTTTGCTTTATACCGGGTTCTTGCGCCCTTCACTATGAGTGACCTGAAATTGCTGGCCGATTTAACACGCCATATATTAGAGGTGGCTTTTTATCGTGACTTGGTCGGATAGTTCAAATGTCAGTTTGCGCAAAGGTCAAAAGACCGTCAACCCTATCTCGTCCCCTCCGTTAGGTTCTACACTTATTGCTGCGCCATCCTATAGCCGCCTCCGTGCCGTGTTATGTTTGTGTCCCTGAGCCAGTGCTGCGTGATCTCCGGGACAAAGGACGCCACGATTTTAGCTAGGCAAAAGCGCAAGCTAAAACGTTAAGGTTTCACTTTTAAGCGCCGGAAGTTTTATCTAGCCATCCTCTTTGATCTTTAACGCTACAAAGCGCAAATCGCCACCTTGTTGTATCAAGAGTAGAACCGACCGCCGACCGGCGTCACGCGCATCGTTGATCTTGGCCATAATTTCGGCGGGAGAAGACACCTTCTCTTGATTAACCTCGACGACCAGTGTGCCCGGTTGGAGGCCTTTTTCCTGGGCGCTGCTGTCACTTTCAACATCGGTGACTACAACACCTTCAGAATCTTCATCAAGTTCAAATTGCTTGGCTAAGGCTTTGCTAAATGGCGCTAGTTTCAGTCCAAGCTCTTCAATCGTTTCTGACCGGCCTTTCTTAGCAACACCTTTTTTGCCAGGTGAGAAGGATGCTACATCGACCTTTTCGAGTTCGCCGAGGGTTACTCGTAAGGTCGTTCTCTCGCCATCGCGCCAAACTTCAACATTGACTTCCTTGCCAACGCCAGTATCTGCGACGATACGTGGGAGTTTTCGGGATTGTGGAACTTCAAAATTGTTGAACGATAGTATTACATCGCCCGACTTGAAACCTGCTGTTGCTGCTGGGCTATCGTCAACGACCCCTGCTACGAGCGCTCCTTTCGCTTCTTTCAAGCCGAGACTTTCTGCGATTTCTTCTGTGACGGTTTGAATTTGAACGCCAAGCCATCCACGTTTGGTGGTGCCAAATTCCTTTAGTTGCTTAATGACACCTTCCGCCAAGGACGACGGGATTGCAAAACCGATACCGATACTGCCGCCGGATGGCGACAGAATAGCAGTGTTAACGCCGATAACGTTCCCTTTTAGATCGAATAATGGCCCGCCGGAGTTACCTCTGTTAATTGGCGCATCGGTTTGGATGTAATCGTCATATGGCCCGGAGCGAAGGTTTCGGCTACGTGCAGAGATGATGCCAGCTGTCACGGTCCCGCCTAGGCCGAGCGGATTCCCAATCGCGACTACCCAGTCGCCGATTCGCGCTATTTTAGAATCACCCCAATTTACGGGTTTAAGGGATTGCTTGGGCTCGACCTTAATCAAGGCCAAGTCGGTTTTTGGATCTTTTCCGATCACTTGGCCTTCAAGGCGCTGATCGTCATAGAGTACGATCTCGACTGAATCAGCGTTTTCTATAACGTGGTTGTTTGTCACGACGTATCCATCGGCACTAATGATGAAGCCGGACCCAACGGCGGCTCCCCGACGCGGTGAATCGCGGCGACGCTTGTTGAATTCTTCGAAGAAGTCACGGAAAGGAGAGCCTGGTGGAAAGTCGAATTGTGGACCGTGGCCCCGTTTATCTTTCTTGGCTTTTTGCGACGTCTCAATAGTCACGACGGATGGCAGAAGCCGTTCTGCTAGATCGGCGAATCCGTCCGGCGTGCCGCGCGCCAAAATGTCGGATGGTGTCCAGGTGATGAGCGCGATCAGATGCAGAAGGAACACGAATTTTGTGAGGCTGATCCGCGTTGTGCTGCCGTTAGATGAAGCAAGTTGCGTCACCATTGTTCTCCATAAATGTCATACAAAAACTAATGTAACCGACTTGTTTTGTGCGTCGGCCCCGAGTTCCTTGGAATGTGACCAGTCCAACGAAAATTTCAATCCCGTTATGATTATTACCCAAAAATTTCCATAATTTTGGCTATTGGGCGCCATATTATGACTGAATTAGGGCGGATTTTCCTTTTTGTGCGGTTAAATGTCTACGACCTTATTAGCCAGACTACAGCGAACCCAGCCACTGCAGCGAGCAATCCTCCGACGCGTAATGCTGATGGAGGTAGCTCCAACGCCTGATACATCATCCGACGCATTCCAAGAGGGAACAGTGCATACATTGCACCCTCTATGACCAAAACGAGCCCCAACGCTGTAATAAAGTGGTCTATTTTCCCCGACCTACCGTTTCGCCCTTAAAGAAGCGGAAGAACTCCCCTTGCGCCGGTCCGACATAGCTCGTTGATTGTCCAGTAAGGCCTTTTCTCATAGCTTGTAAGGAGCGGTAAAAATCGAAAAAGTCTCGATCGTTGCCAAAAGCGTCATTGTATAGTTTTGTAGCCTTCGCATCGCCTTCACCACGAAGGATTTCCGATTGCTTTTTTGCTTGAGCAACAATAATCCGCTGCTCTTTATCTGCACCGGCACGGATCTCACGTGCGACTTTACCTCCTGACGCACGGATGCCCCTCGCTTCTTGCTCCCGTTGTGTCTGCATGCTCAGGAAAATTGCAGCCTTATTCTCCTCCGGCAGATCAACGCGTTTGATCCTTACATCTACGACTTCTAAGCCTAGATGGCTCGATCCGTTGTCGACGAGGCTGCGAATCTCAAGCATCAACTTGGCGCGTTTCGGTTTGAGGAGCTCTGCGAAATCTTCTTTACCAAAAATCTCCCGCAAATTAGCGCTGATGATGTTGTTAAGTTGACCTTCCGCGATGCCTTCAGAACCCACTGTTTGGTAAAATTTCAACGGTTCGGTGATTCGATAGCGAGCAAATGCATCGACCACTAACTGTTTTTGATCTTGTGTTGGCACTTCTGCCGCGGCTGCATCGAAGTCCAAGATTTTTTTGTCAAAGTAGATAGCATCTTGAATGAAAGGTATTTTGAAATGCAAACCCGGCTCTTTGACCTCTCGTTTTGGATCGCCAAACTGCAGGACTAGGGCCTGCTCGTCTTCTCGAATAATAAACGCGGCGGACATGGCGGTAAGCCCGATCGCGGCAATGACTACTACGATAATGATGTTCGTTCGGCTCATTGACGGTCTCCTGAATCCGCGGCATTGTCAGAGGCCTGCCTGTTATTTCGAAGTTCATTGAGCGGTAGATAAGGAACTACGCCTGACCCACCTTTGCCCTCTTCCACCAAGACTTTGTCCATATCTTCAAGCACTTTTTCCATCGTCTCGAGGTATAGTCGCCGGCGTGTCACTCCTTTATCCTGCACGTATTCTTGGTATACGGAAAGAAAGCGCTGAGTTTCGCCGTTTGCTTGAGCGATCTGCTCCTCCCTGTAGGCTTCTGCGGCCGCAACGATTTGGGCGGCTTCACCGATTGCTTGCTGGGTGACTTCATTTTTATATGCATTGGCCTCGTTCTCGGCTCGTTTTGCATCCTGCTTGGCAGCTGCCACGTCTTTAAATGCGTCAATGACAGCTTCGGGCGGTTCTACGCCCTGAATTTCGATACCTCGGATCAAAATGCCAGTCTTATATTCATCTAAGATCTGCTGAATGAGTTGCTGCGTTTCTCCTGTGATTTTGGCGCGGCCAACTGTTCGGGCAAATTCGAATTTTGATTTACCAATCACCTCACGCATGGCGCTTTCTGCTACCGCTTTCACGGTCACCTCTGGATTTCTTACATTGAAAAGGTACTGGGCGGCATCCTTAATGAGCCAGAAAACCACGAATTGGACATCTATAATATTCTCGTCACCCGTCAGCATTAAGCTCTCGCGGATAACGTTCTGAGCTCCTTGTGAGCCCCGGAACCCGACCTCGACCCGATTGACCCGGGTAACTTTTGGTTTGATAACCTCTCCGATTGGCGAGGGAATATTGTAGTGCAGGCCTGGCCCTGTTTTATCCCAGACCTTACCGAATATTAGCGCAACGCCCTGTTCATCTGCTTGAACTCTGTAGATACCCGTTGCTAGCCAGCCGGCAATAATAACAAGCGCAATGAGTGCAATGCCTTTTCCGGAACCGCCGCTTGGAAGAAACCGCTTCAGCCTGTCTTGGCTGCGCCGCAGCATCTCCTCAATATCTGGTGGGGGCGGATTAGAACCGCCACCACCCTGCTTACCACCCCAGGGACCTTGACCGTTGCCGCCGCCCCATGGACCGCCGCCGCCACCTTGTGATTGCCATGGCATGTAAAATATTCCCGCCTTGTAAATTTCCTATTGGTATCTTTGTCCGATTGGTGTTGGCAACTGGACCTGAGCTTTATATATGACAGCTGACAAAGAGACAGCAGCAAATTTTTCACCTACGAACATCATTAATTGGCATATTGGGAATAAATAGGGAGTTTTCAAGCATGGCAGCGGTTACGGAAGCGCAGGTTCTCGAGGCGCTTAAAGGTGTGAGCGATCCGGGCCAGGGTGAAGATATCGTCTCCCTCGGAATGGTGTCAGGCTTGGTGGTCAAGGATGGAAATGTTGGCTTCTCCATAGAAGTCGAACCGGAACGGGGTCCACAGCTTGAACCACTGCGGAAAGCAGCGGAGGCGGCTGTTGACAGCCTTTCTGGGGTTTTGTCTGTTACCGCGGTGTTGACGGCGGAACGTCTTCAACCGGGTGGCGATGTCGGGCAGGCAGATGACAATGGCAATTCTCATGGGCAATCACAGGAGGCGCATCAAACACCCGCCCCTCTTGCACCCGGTGTCAAAAACATAGTGGCCGTGGCCAGCGGGAAGGGCGGTGTTGGTAAATCGACTACCGCTATTAACCTGGCGTTGGGTCTCGCGGCAACCGGACTTCGGGTTGGAATGTTGGATGCTGACATTTACGGCCCCTCGCAACCACGTATGATGGGTGTCTCAGGTCGTCCCGAAAGTCCAGATGGTACAAAGCTCGAACCAATTGTGGGACATGGCATCAAGGTAATGTCTATGGGCTTTCTTGTTGCCGAGGATACGCCGATGATTTGGCGGGGTCCGATGGTAATGAGTGCATTGCAGCAGATGCTGAAAGACGTAAATTGGGGTGAGCTCGACATTATGATTGTCGATATGCCACCCGGTACAGGTGATGCACAACTGACCATGGCACAACAGGTGCCGTTGGCAGGGGCTGTGATCGTCTCGACACCGCAAGACATTGCATTACTCGATGCGCGCAAGGGACTAAATATGTTTCGTAAGGTTGACGTTCCGGTTTTGGGAATTGTCGAAAACATGAGCTATTTTCGATGCCCCAATTGTGGTCACGAATCCCATATCTTTAGCCATGGAGGCGCCAGCCAGGAAGCTGATCGACTGGGGGTTGAGTTTTTAGGCGAAATACCGCTCGATATAGATATCCGAACAACGTCGGATGGTGGTCAGCCGATCGTCGTCAGCCAACCGAAAAGCCCGCATGCGATTGCGTTCCGTGGCATCGCTGACCGGATTTGGTCAAAGCTGATGACAGCAGGCCGCGCAAAGCCGGAAATCGTAATCGAGTAAACAAATTCCTTAACGTTGTGGTCTCCGCTCATATAGCTCTGTGCATAGCTGATAGTCGCGGGCCATTGGCTGAGTTGCTGTTGTGACGGGGCTTTAGTGGTCAACTTACTGCGACCTTAGCAAGGTCGGCCATTGGTGGGTAGAGATTGGTCTTAGATGTGAGACGAAGGCGGATGTTCATTTGGTTAGCAATTTAACTAATTTTGATGTGCCCCGGTTAACAAAGCAAACAGAAGTAGATTATAAGGTTAACCCAGGAAGTCCTTAAAGGGATTTTTGATGCCCACATTTATGCTCACGGCATCGTCTGATTCACACACGCCGCTCGAGACCGGTCATGTCAGGGTCGGTCATTGCCAGGTGATGTCAACAGGGTGGTTGCATTATCATTCGACCTCAACTCGCTTCCACCTCACCCAAGCGTTCATTACCTTGCCGTCTGGCCAGGCGCGCGAGAGGGTAAGTTTGAGGCCGTTGTCGGGAAGGGTTTCCATACCACGGACTTGGGAGCCGCCAACCCAGCTCGGGTTCAGGGCGAATTCGACGTCTGTCCGGAAAACATTATCCTTCAGTGTCCAGCGTCCGCCGTATGAAATATAGGTGTCGAACGCACGTAGGCGTTCGGAGTCCGGTGCATCGGTGTGCCACGCTGGGTCGCCAGTGAGGCCAGGACGCCCCCCCCAGCAAATGGCTGCGTTCATCCAACCTTCCTTCGAAATTATGAGGAGGCCCTTTGGGTCATCGCCGTAGCGTGCGAGTGAGGCCTCTGCGTCGCCGGGATCATCAGTTCCTCGGTCAACCAATAACCAGGTGCCTATGATGTCTTCCTTTGTGACCATGCTCTGCTCCCATCGCTCATGTGCAGTACCATTAACGATGGACGGATACTGGAGATGGTCAATTATTGCTATCACCTTGATTAACTACTCCTCCTTTGCGAGGTTGAGGCCAATTAGCGAGCAAAAGAGACTTGGGGAGGTTCATAATGCAAACACGCGCAGCCGTTGCCCATAAGGCGGGCCAGCCGCTTAGTATCGAAACGGTGGAGCTTGATGGCCCACGCGAAGGTGAAGTTCTGGTGGAAATGAAAGCCACCGGCATCTGCCATACAGACGAATTTACGTTGTCCGGAGCGGATCCGGAAGGGATTTTTCCAGCAATCCTTGGCCATGAAGGGGCTGGTGTGGTCGTCGATGTTGGAAAGAGTGTGACGAGTGTAAAAAAGGGTGACCACGTCATTCCGTTATACACGCCGGAATGCCGCCAGTGTGATTACTGCACCAGCGGAAAGACTAACCTCTGCCAAGCGATTCGCGAAACACAGGGCCAAGGCGTCATGCCGGATGGCACCAGTCGGTTCTCCATTGGCAAGGAGAAGGTTTTCCATTACATGGGCACCTCAACCTTCGCAAATCACAGCGTGATACCCGAGATCGCAGTGGCAAAAATTCGTGAGGATGCACCTTTCGAAAAGGTTTGTTACATAGGTTGTGGCGTGACCACCGGCCTGGGTGCCGTTATGAACACGGCAAAAGTGGAGCCTGGTTCGAATTGTGTCGTCTTCGGTCTCGGTGGAATAGGTTTGAACGTTATCCAGGGCCTTCGAATCGCCGGCGCCAATATGATTGTTGGTGTCGATCTTAATCCGGCGCGAATGGATATGGCCGAGCGATTCGGAATGACACACTTTGTCAATCCGTCGGAAGTCGAGGGCGATATGGTTCCCTACCTTGTCGACCTCACTAAGGGTGGAGCGGACTATTCTTTTGAATGCATCGGTAATGTTGACGTGATGCGCACGGCTCTCGAGTGCGCCCACAAGGGTTGGGGTGAAAGCATAATCATTGGCGTGGCGCCGGCAGGCGCAGAAATTTCAACGCGACCATTCCAACTCGTCACTGGCCGCACCTGGAAGGGCACAGCTTTTGGCGGTGCCCGTGGGCGAACGGATGTGCCGAAGATCGTCGACTGGTATATGGATGGTAAGATCAATATTGACGATTTGATCACCCACAAAATGCCGCTGGATGACATAAACAATGCATTCGATCTGATGCATGCGGGCGAGAGTATCCGTAGTATCGTAACGTACTAGTCACCTCTCAGGACGGTTGAACACGAGAACTTCTCACTTGCGCAAATTTGCACTCTTATTGGGGGAACTGATTAGTAAAACGATATCAATGAAGTATCTTTGGGCCAATTGGAAAGAGTTCGGTGATATATTGCCCGCCGCAAATTCTTCGCTGAGCGGTGGAGTTATAGTCAAGGCCACTTGGAAAATCGTTAAAATCGATTGCCAGTGTCGAATGGCTTTTGCCGGTATTTTGAGTGTGAATTAAGCCAATTCGAAATGAATTAATTTTTCGCGGTAGGTAATTGGGCCGGCAAGAGTCTTTGTTCCAGCCCCGTTATAAAAATTTCTTAAAACTTACTTTGGACTGAAATTCGCCTATGTAATTATCAGGGTTACGGTTTTTTTTGGTGGAGAAAGGACGATGAGCGCTGATTTGTCCTTATTATCGTGCGAAGAACTGTTGGAAAGAACGGGAGCCGAAGTAATCCCGATAACCGCAGATGTGGGTGCCGAAGTGTTGGGGGTGGACTTGTCTCTAAAACTTGACAAGCCCACATTCGAACTCATCCACCGCGCATGGCTCGAATATGGCGTGCTGGTATTTCGAAAACAGGAAATCGACCCCGATGCCTTCGTTGCGTTTAGCGGGCGGTTCGGTGAACTGGACAACGCACCAGTAATGGAGAACGGCCGGGCGTTTGTCGATGGCTATCCGGAACTTTTTGTTGTTTCGAACGTTTCGGATAATGGGGTGCGGATTGGGTCACTGGGTGCTCGTGAATTGGAATGGCATACCGACATGGCCTATGTTGAATCGCCGCCGAAGGCAAGCTGCCTTTATGCGGTCGAGGTGCCGGAGGGTGAGGGTAAGACCGGATTTCTGAATATGTATAAAGCTTATTTGAAACTGCCGGCCGTATTGAAGGAGCAGATCAAGGATAAGGAGATCAAACACGATTCTGTCTATACCTTAGATGGATATTTGCGGGAAGGCGGTGGTCGGACGTTGGAACACGTTAAGGCGCTTGGTTGCTTTGATGTCGAAAAACTCCCGGGTGCATGGCATCCGGCTGTCCAGACTCACCCGGAGACTGGGCAGGAGGCACTCTATATTGGACGGCGTCAGAATACTTTTATTAGAGGTTTAAATTTACAAGAATCTGAAAATTTACTAAATGCGGTTTGGAAATACGTTAACCGGATTGGCAAGAAGACCTACCACCATGAATGGGAAGAGGGCGACGTTGTAATTTGGGACAACCGTTGCATTATGCACCGTCGGGACGCTTTTCCTGCTTCTGCCCGACGGGTGATGCACAGGACACAAATGCAGGGGAATCGGCCTTTCTAATTGGCGACGTCACCGCAATTAATAGCACGGCGCAGCAATTCTTTGGTCTCATCTAATCCATAAAGTGCCACGAAAGAGCCTATGCGCGGGCCCTGCTCTTGTCCTAAAAGGATTTCATAGAGCGCTCTGAACCAATCGCGCAGATTTTCGTAGTTGTGGGCTTTGCCGACGGAATAAACTTCGTTCTGAATATCTTCTGCAGAAGTATTGGGGGGCAGCTTTTTAAACGCGACGAGTAAGTCGCTGAGTGCATTCTTCTCGTCTGAATTTGGCATTCGATATTTTTTTTGTGGCTTTACGAAATCGCGATAGTAATTGATTGCGCGTCCGACTAATTCATTGAGCAAATGGTCATTCTCCGGTGTTGCTTCAGGTGCGTATCGGGTGATGAAACCCCAGAGAATGGATTCGTCCTCAGTGTTACAGACACTGGCGAGGTTTAGCAGTAAATTGAAACTAACTGGAACGTCTTCGACGGGCGGTTCGCCGGCGTGAATATGCCAAGACGGATTGGTGAGTTGCTTCGCCTCATCTTCGTTGGGATATTTGCGAAGGAAGGTAAGGTATTCGTCAACCGTTTTCGGAATGACGTTGAAATGAAGATTTTTAGCGGCCCGTGGTTTTTGAAACATGAAGAGGGCCAGACTGTCGTTGGGGGCGTAGGTGAGCCATTCCTCGATTGTCAGGCCATTGCCTCGCGACTTTGAGATCTTCTCGCCGTTCTCATCTAGGAATAATTCGTATGTATAGTTTTCCGGTGGATGACCGCCGAGGGTCCGGCAAATGCGACTGGACAGTTTCACGGAATCGATGAGGTCCTTACCCGACATTTCGTAATCGACACCAAGCGCGTACCAGCGCATAGCCCAATCGGGTTTCCATTGAATTTTGCATCGCCCACCGGTTACAGGTGTCTCTACCTTTGTGCTGTTCTCGTCTTGATAGACGATGGTTCCAGCATCTGAATTTGTTTCAAGTACAGGGACTTGTAGGACGCGGCCTGTTCTCTCACAGACAGGGAGGAAGGGGCTATAAGTTTTCTGCCGTTCTTCACCAAGCGAAGGCAACATTATCCCCATAATGTCATCGTAATAGCGGAGGAGTTGCATTAGTGCTTCGTCGAACCGGCCTGACGAATAGCATTCGGTGGCGCTGACAAATTCATAGTCAAAACCGAAATCATCAAGGAAAGATTGCAATCGTGCGTTGTTGTGGGCGCCAAAACTCTCGTGGGTACCGAAAGGATCGGGAACGGAGGTCAATGGCTTTCCCAAATGTTCCGCCATCATCTCCTGTTGTGGTATGTTGTCGGGCACGCTGCGGAAGCCATCCAGGTCGTCAGAAAAAGCGAAGAGCCGTGTTGGGATATTTGATATTTCCTGGAAGGCACGGCGCACCATACTGGTTCGAAGGACCTCGCCAAAAGTGCCAATATGAGGTAGACCCGACGGGCCGTAACCCGTTTCAAAAAGAACATAGCCCTTTTCGGGTTTTTTGCCGTTGATACGTTTAAGCACCTTGCGAGCTTCTTCGAAAGGCCAAGCCTTTGCCTGCATCGCCAGATCGTGTGCGTTGTTCGCCATCATTTCATCGTAGGTTGCATTTTGTTAGGGGGCCGGGACAGTATGTTGCGTATTGCATTGCGTCAACCGGGATGCGTGTTTTTTGAAGCGATAGTAATTTGATAATATGACGACCCCTTCTCGAATAATACTGCCAGATGCGCCAGTGCTGGTTGCCGGCCTTGCCACTGCTACGTGGCTCGATCCGACCGGTGAGATCGAAGAGTTGTCGTTTAAGGAGGTGGCGGCGCGGATCAACGAAGGTGTTTGTCCAATCCTCTGTCATGCGCCAGCGACGGCCCGGCGGCTAGCGCTAAAACGATTTGCCGCTTTCGATGTTTTGGAGCTCTTTGCTTTTGTTCGGCCAATCGACTTCTGTGTTCCCACTCCACGCGGGCTCTCCGCGTCTTTAGGCGAGGCGTTAGGCCATCGCCCGTCGGATGGAGCGCTGGGATTGCTTCGCACGATACAGACGCTTTTGCAGGAGCTTGTGGAAACCGAAGATCGTGATGCTCAACCAGTCGCATGGGCAATGGCGAAGGGTGGATGGGTTTGGGGGCCATCTGTTTTGGCAGCGTTGGGTCAGGACGAGGAGACTGATATGGCCCGTTCACCGGTAGCGGGCTTAGACGTCTGGCGCAGTCTACCTGAATGGGTTGAATATGCATCGCAGCCGCCGCCAACTTCGATCCCTGTTGAGCCAGAGGAAGCCCGGCGCCGGCTCAGTCAATTGCTCGGCGCCAATTCGGAACCGAGACCGAGCCAGGCTGACTATGCCTCCGCAACGGCAGGAGCCTTTCGGCCCCGCGACCATGCAGGTGTGACAAACTTTATCCTCGCCGAAGCAGGCACCGGCGTCGGCAAGACGTTGGGTTATATCGCCCCCGCCAGTGTTTGGGCGGAGAAGAACGATGCGCCCGTTTGGCTTTCTACTTATACTCGAAATTTGCAGCATCAGATTGATCAGGAATTAGATCGCCTGCACGCGGATCCGGCATCGAAGGCGAGCCGTGTCGTGATCCGTAAGGGACGTGAGAATTACCTCTGTTTGCTCAATATGGAAGAAGCTTTGCGCGGTGTTGCTGTTCAGCGTCAAGATGCTATCAGCCTTGGATTGATAGCCCGTTGGGCTGCGCGAACGCGCGACGGTGACCTGACTGGTGGTGATTTTCCGTCGTGGCTTATAGATCTTCTTGGATCTCGGCGGACGCTTGAACTCAGCGACCATCAGGGAGAGTGTATTTACTCGGCCTGCTCACATTACCAAAAATGCTATATCGAGCGCAGTGTACGGCGAGCCCGACGAGCCGACCTGGTCATCGCCAATCACGCTTTAATAATGGTTCAGGCGGTTCGCGGCGGCCCTGAAGGTAATGCCCGGCCAACGCGGGTTGTTTTTGATGAGGGGCATCATGTATTCGATGCCGCCGACAGCGCGTTCTCCGCAACGCTTAGCGGGCGAGAGATGATGGAATTGCGCCGTTGGCTGAGAGGGTCAGAGACCCGCGGTTCGGGCCGTGCCCGCGGGTTGCGTCGCCGGATCGAGGATCTACTGCCAAATGAGGACGGTTCGGTGGCGTTAGAAGACGTTTTGCGTGCTGCTGGCGTGCTGCCGGGCGAAGGGTGGCGGCAACGTGTCTCTGAAGGTGAACCGCGGGGTGCGGCGGAGGCTTTTCTCACCGCTGTTAGAGGGCAGGTTTACGCGCGTGCGCGTGGTACCGATGGGCCATATGATCTTGAGTGTGACATTAATGAATTGGTCCCTGGTTTGCTGAATGCTGCGTCAAAATTAAAGGAGAGGCTTGCCCGATTAGAACGTCCCTTGAGGGTGTTGAGGGAATCTCTCAATTCGCGTCTCGAAAACGAGGCTGATACGTTGGAGACACCAACGCGATTACGCATCGAATCCATGCAACGATCGCTACAAAACCGTGGCGAAGACGTTATTGGAGCTTGGCGTAACATGTTAGAAACACTGGCTAACAAAACGCCAGAACGCTTTGTTGACTGGTTCAGTGTGACACGTCTGGGTGGTCGGGAAATTGACGTTGGTATGCACCGGCATTGGCTTGACCCAACTGTCCCCTTTACGGAGCAAGTTGCGTCCTCTGCCGAAGGCCTAATCGTTACTTCGGCGACTTTGCGTGATGGAACCGGTGACGCCGAAGCCGACTGGTCGGCGGCGGAAATCCGGACGGGCGCTAACCATTTACCTGTGCCAGCAGTCCGCGTCGCGGTTCCGTCGCCTTTTGACTACGCGAAAATGACACGTGTCTTAGTTGTCAATGATGTTCGGAAAGACGATCTTCGGCAGGTGGCGTCAGCCTATCGAGAGTTATTTCTGGCATCGGGCGGCGGTGCACTCGGTCTATTTACAGCGATCTCCCGATTGAGAGCGGTTCATGCCAAACTTCTAGCACCGCTAGATCAGGCTGGTTTGCCGTTGTTCGCGCAGCACGTGGACGGCCTGAACTTGCCAACCCTGATTGATGTTTTTCGTGCCGAAGAAGAGGCCTGTTTGCTTGGCACCGACGCCGTCCGCGATGGTGTAGACGTGCCGGGGCCAAGCCTTCGCTTAATCGTGTTCGATCGCGTGCCTTGGCCGCGTCCCACTATACTGCATCGTGAACGCCGAAAGACTTTCAATAAGCGCACCTATGATGACATGCTGACCCGTCTGCGCCTAAAGCAGGCTTACGGGCGACTGATGCGGCGCGCAACCGACCGTGGCGTATTTGTAATGTTAGACCCAATGATGCCGTCGCGACTTGGCAATGCCTTTCCTGAGGGTGTAGGAATCCATCGCGTTGGATTGGCGGAAGCTGTTGCTCAGGTGCGCGATTTCTGTGGGTGTCAGAACATGAAGGCTTAGGTAATTCTTGACTTTGCTTGCACCCGTTGGCGTGGACGCTCGCCTGCCAAGAGTCGCAAAGCGTTGGTGAAGGTTGGTATATTGTTTTGCAGGGGTGCAAAAAACTGCTCATCCACCTGGCGCATGGTGGCTTCGGCACGTTGCTGAATGTCATGTCCTTCGATGGTTAGGCTTACAGAGAAAGCGCGTTTATCTTCGCGACATCGGGTTCGCTCGACAAGGCTAAGTCGCGATAGGGTGCGGATAACTTGCGATGTCATCATGGGGTCTGTACGACAATGCTTTGCAAGCTCGACTTGGGACACCGTGACCTGGTTTGCGGATTTTGCTGCAAGACCAGACAATAAAAGGAATTGAACGGGGGTAATACCGAATGGTTCGAGGGCACGACGTTGCTCTCTTTGCCACATATTTTCTAAATTCCACAATAAAAATCCGGGCGACTGTTGGGTGGCCCAATTCTCTTCCAACTCCATTTTCCTTTCGCCGGACATGTTTTCCAGATTATTCATTCGGACCTCCTGACAATCACGAGCCAGAAATTCTATAAGCGCGTATGCTAATTGTCGAGAAATCCTCTTGATTTCTGTTAATGGGGCTGGCTTCCACGACAAAGATATTGATCGAACGATTAGGAAACCTTTATCCACCACCCGGTTAAAATTGCCGGTCTTCCCCTGGAAGCAGCACAAACTAGGCTAGGATTGGCTCCTAACAGACACATAGTCCATCAGTTTACATAACTAAATCGGCATAAAATCTGCATATTCACTATTTAGGTGCCAAAGGATCGATGGGAACTTATGAAAATAGAACTCTTAAAAAATGCTTTCCGTGGCGTTTTGCGATCGGAAGCCCGCGCTTTGAAATCTGCACCGATTCTTCCTCGGAAACGTTGCCAATTGCCCGTTGCGAGCATACACTTTGATAGCATGAATGGAGCGCCTGTTGTCGAGCGAGCGAAGCTCTTGGCAGTGATGTCAAAAATTTTTAACCCGCAGTGCATGACGCGGGATGAAGCGGAAGGCTTGATTAACGTAATCCATGATGCTGAATTATTAACCAAAAAAGACATTTGGGTTCTTCGTGGGTGGATACGCGAAGGTATCGAACAAAGTGGCTCTGTCGATCTGATTGCTCTTGTCCACTCTTTGACGCCGGTCTCGCCGAACAAAGAGGACCTTCTTGACTTACTGAATAGTATCGTCGGCCTTCGTTATCGAGCTGCCAGCTGAGCTGTATTGGTTTTAGTGCGCATTTCGAGGCAAGCCGAAGGGGTTACAAAATCATTAAAGCCACGCTCATGCACACCGGACCTGTGATGTCTACAAATTCTTGACTACCCAAATAAAATTTAAATTATCTTAAATTAAATCCCGACGTACTATTAAAATATTAATGCTGATCGTCTTATGGTAGTTTAAATTGCCTAGTCTAGGAATACTCGGGCGAGGAGTAGGAGATCAATTAAAATTTTAAGGGGTTATCGTTTTAAGACGACAAATTATTGATGGGCTGAATACATAATCAGCCGATGTTTAGATAGCAATTCAACGGACGGTCCTTAAGCTACTAGAATGCAGATTATGGCGCTAATTTTTTAGGGGTTAACCTTAAAAAGGGCATACATGGTTAGGGTGCTTGTATTTGAGCAGGGATGGGACCTGCTAAAACCTGTCCGGTTAGCGACGAATATTCACCGCGATTGACATTACGAAATTCCCCCGATCTATTCTATGCTGGCCTTAATCATGGAATAAAGCCCTTGATTACGCTAGGCTTCGTCGCATTTGCGTAAGATGAAACCAATGCATGGAGGAACGCCCGGATGACCGTGCGTGTTGCAATAGTTGGCTCGGGCCCAAGCGGATTTTATACGGCGGATGCACTGTTACGTTCCGGTGGCGATTACCAAGTCGATATCATCGATCGTCTACCAACTCCCTTTGGACTGATCCGTGCGGGTGTTGCGCCAGACCACCAGAAGACGAAAAACGTTTCTCGGGCCTATGAAAAGACAGCCTTGAATGACAACGTTTCTTATTTCGGAAATGTAGATATTGGCAAGGATGTCAGTGTCGAAGAGCTTCAAAAACTATACGACGCCGTTGTTCTCGCCATAGGCTCGCCTTATGACCGGAAGCTCGGCTTACCAGGGGAACACAAAAAAGGCGTTTTTGGTTCTGCGGACTTTGTTGGATGGTATAATGGGCACCCGGATTTTCGTGACCTTAAGCCAGATCTGAATACGGCTGCGGTGGTTGTGATCGGTGCAGGTAATGTAGCGATTGACTGCGCGCGAGTTCTGGTTAAGACACCGGAAGAAATGTCACATACCGATTTAGCAACTCATGCGGCGGAGGCGATTTATGCGTCGCCTCTGAGAGACGTGTACATGATTGGACGGCGAGGTCCCATAGATGCAAAGTTTACCAACGTTGAGTTGCGTGAGATGGGTGAATTGAAAAATTGTATTCCAATCATCGACGGCGCGGTCATTCCAGAGGAGGTGCCCGAGGAGATGGAAATAAGTGATCGGGATCGGCGTTTAAAAGAACGGAATCTCGGAACCTTAAAGAGTTTCGTCGATGTCTCTCCGGAGGGCCGTGAGAAACGCGTTCACTTTCAGTTTAACGCTTCACCCGTTGAGATTCTTGGCGGCGACACCGTCGAAGGGGTCCGTATGGAGATCAACGAAGTCCGGAATGGTCGTGCTGTTGGAACGGGGGAGACCTATGAAATTCCTTGCGGAATTGTCATACCAGCTATCGGCTACCAAGGGCAGCCATTGGAGGGCATCCCGTTTGATGATTGGAATGGAGTTATAAAGAACGATGATGGCCGTGTCTCAGAAGGCGTTTATGCTGTTGGTTGGATTGGCAGAGGGCCAACTGGTGTCATTGGAACGAACAAACACGATGGCGACCGAGCCGCAGAACAAATCGGAGAAGATTGTTCAGATGGAGGCAAAGCTGGTCGATCCGGACTTACCGCCTTGCTTGGCGACAAAGGTGTACGTTGGGTTGACTATGATGATTGGCAACAAATTGACTACGCCGAAAAAGCTGCTGCGCCGGAAGGGGCGCCAAGACGTAAGATCACTCGAGTATCGGAAATGTTAGCTTTGCTGGATGGATAAGCTTGACGCAGTCTCTGCAGATTGTATGTACAGGTATGAAATTTAGATCTTGCCATTTATCGTTTTAACCAAGTTGGTTGTAAACCCATGGAGTCGGGCTTAAGTGAAATGTCGGACTTGCATAGCGTGGAACTATGAAGTCTTTTGACCGATAGAGTATGTTATATTTCTCGTTAGAATTCATGCGGTTTTAGGAGAGTAGGGCATCATGTCAGCTGTAATTGCGGCGGCGCCGGCTTCCAAACCTCGTCAAGAGCTGGACTCGGTGGTCATTCGGTTTGCGGGCGATTCTGGGGATGGCGTCCAGATCACCGGCAGTCAGTTTACCGACACAACTGCTGCGGCCGGCAACGATCTCGCTACATTCCCGGATTTTCCGGCAGAGATAAGAGCGCCTGTTGGCACGACATTTGGGGTTTCGGCTTTTCAGATCAACTTCGGTGCTCGAGTGATTGAAACGTCTGGCGATGCGCCTGATGTTTTGGTGGCGTTAAACCCCGCGGCACTTAAGGTCAACCTTGGCGACCTCAAAGACGGCGGTTTGGTAATTCTCGACACGGGAACATTCAATGCCCGAAATTACGAGAAAGCCGGTTGCGCTTCGGACCCATTGGAAGACGACACGCTTGCCAAGTATCGTGTCGTTAAGATTGATATTTCTAAACTCACGCTTGAGGCAGTGAAGGATTTCGAGGTTACCTCTAAAGAGGGGCTGAGATGTAAGAACTTTTGGACGTTGGGTCTTGTTTATTGGCTCTATGGCCGATCTCGGGAAGCAACCACGGCCTGGCTTCGAGAGAAGTTTGCGAAAATTCCGCAAATTGCAGAGGCGAATATTAGCGCTCTCAATGCCGGTCATGCGTTTGGTGAGACAGCCGAGATGCCAGGTGAAGTTGGCAGTTATGTCATCCCACCCGCCAATCTTGAAGCCGGGGAGTACCGCAACGTGACCGGCACTGATGCAATGGCATGGGGGCTGACGGCAGGGTCGCAATTGGCCAATACAAACTTGGTATTTTGTTCTTATCCGATTACACCGGCATCGAGCCTGCTGCATTCTTTGGCACAACTAAAACATTTTGAAGTGGTGACTTTCCAAGCCGAAGATGAAATCGCTGCCGTTGGCGCCGCGATTGGCGCGTCTTATGCTGGATCTCTCGGCGTGACTTCGAGTTCGGGTCCGGGTGTTGCGCTCAAGGGTGAAGCTATCGGCTTGGCGGTGATGACCGAACTACCATTGATTATCGTTAATTCTCAGCGTGCTGGTCCCTCCACGGGAATGCCAACCAAGACGGAGCAGTCCGACCTATATCAGTCTGTATATGGTCGTAATGGGGACAGTCCATTAATCGTTTTGGCTGCTCGTTCGCCTGCCGACTGTTTTGAGGTAGGGATCGAAGCGGTGCGTCTTGCGACCAAATATATGACCCCGGTCATGGTGCTTAGTGACACCTATATTGTGAACGCTGCTGAGCCGTGGCTCATTCCGGATGCAAATAAGCTGGAACCATTCCCAGTTAGTTATCGCAACGATCCGGAGGGCTTCCATCCGTTCATGCGTAATGACACCACTTTAGCAAGACCTTGGGTTAAGCCGGGCACGCCAAAGATGGAACATCGGATAGGTGGTCTCGAGAAGGCTTATGACTCTGGCCACATCTCCTATGATCCTGATAATCATCACAAGATGACTATGGTGCGTAAGGAAAAAATTGATCGCGTTGCGAATGACATTCCACTGCAAGGCGTCGAGCAAGGCGGAGACTCAGGTCAATTGGCTATCGTCGGCTGGGGCTCGACGTATGGACCGATTAGCCGGGCCGTCGAGAATGTTCGCGGCCGCGGTCTAGCCGTGAGCCATATTCACTTACGCCATCTCTGGCCGCTGCCATGCAATCTTGGCGACTTGCTCGAACGGTTCGATAAAGTGTTGGTGCCTGAGATGAATACCGGACAACTAAAAACAGTTCTTCGCGACCAATATCTAGTGCCAGCGGAGGGCCTCAACCGCGTTACGGGGAAACCGTTCAAGATTTCAGAAGTCGAAGGCGCCATTAACGAAATTTTGGGAAACTGAGATGAATGACATCACAACATCCGAAAAGCTGACCGCCAAGGATTTTACCTCCGACCAGGAAGTCCGGTGGTGCCCGGGCTGTGGTGACTATGCCATTGTTAAAGGCGTTCGTGCCTCATTGGCGAATATGGATGTGAAACGCGAGAATACGGTTTTTGTCTCGGGGATTGGCTGTGCCGCTCGTTTTCCGTACTATCTCGCAACATACGGCTTTCACACAATCCATGGACGTGCAGCGGCAATTGCAACAGGCGTGAAGCTTGCAAATCCTGAGTTGGACATTTGGATCGTTTCTGGCGACGGTGACGGTCTCTCGATCGGCGGTAACCATATGCTTCACTTGTTGCGCCGGAACGTGGACTTGCAGGTTTTGTTGTTTAACAATGAAATCTATGGTCTCACCAAGGGTCAGTACTCGCCGACGTCGAAAATGGGTACTAGGTCGCCCTCGACGCCAATGGGCTCAGTTGATAATCCGCTTAATGCTGGCAGCTTTGCGCTTGGAAGCGGTGCCCGGTTTGTCGCACGCACAGTCGATACTTTGCAAAAGCATATGCCTGGCGTTCTAGCTCGCGCACACGAACATAAAGGCGCTTCTTTTGTGGAAATATTCCAGAATTGTATTGTTTACAATGATGGAGCGTTCAAGCACTTCACCGATAAATCGGTTGCTAGCGACATGCAGGTACATGTCGAACACGGAAAGCCATTGATTTTTGGGAAAGATGGTGAGAAAGGCCTACGCATGAAAGCAGGATTGGCCGAACTCGAAGGTGTGACAATTGGCGAAAACGGCGTGACGGAAGCCGATATTCTAATTCATGATGAGACCAACAAAATGCTTGCTATGATGTTGACTTCCATGGAGCCGCCGCACTTTCCGGTTGCGCTTGGCATTATCTACTGCGATCCGTCGACTAATTACGACCAAGCCGTCTATGACCAAATGGGCATAGCGAAGGATAAAAGCAGAGATGCCGACATGAATACGTTGCTTCGCCAAGGGCATACTTGGAAGGTTTAACGCTTAGATAGTTTCCAAGGGTGGGACTAAAGTCACGCCGTGATACCGAAGACTTTTAAAGATACAAAGACAAGTCACGTTATTTTGGCTTGGCTCTTTACCGTTACGCTAATGATTGTACTGATGATGCTTATCGGTGCGATTACACGCCTGACCGAATCTGGCCTTTCAATGGTGGAGTGGCGGCCGTTCATCGGCGTTCTGCCACCCCTCTCTGAGACGGAGTGGTCTCGAATATTTGATCTATATCGCCAAACATCAGAATACCGACTTGAGAATGCCGGCATGGCGTTGTCAGAATTCAAGACGATCTTCTGGTGGGAGTATATCCATCGGCTCTGGGGGCGTTTGATTGGTTTGGTTTTTGTCATACCGCTCGCGTGGTTTTTGTGGCGCGGGTATATCCCAAATTCATTGAAGCCACATCTTTTTGTTTTGTTATGTTTAGGCGGTTTACAAGGGTTGATAGGCTGGTGGATGGTGAACAGCGGGTTTGTCGACAGGCACGACGTGAGTCAATACCGGCTGGTGACACATTTGGCAGTAGCATTTTTGATTCTTGGGTATTTAATTTGGCTGATTGCTGAATTCTTCGAAAGAACTGAGGCCGCTCCAACAACGCCAGATTCGCTGCGTCGCGGCGCGACGGTTTTCTTATTGCTAGTCGCGATGACGATTATTTCGGGCGGTTTGGTAGCGGGTTTGGGAGCGGGGTTTGACTACAATACTTGGCCATTGATGGCAGATGCGATTGTTCCCACTGGTTTATATGATAGTGGTCCCTGGTGGCAGGCTGTGTTTGAAGACGTTCTGAGTGTTCAATTTGATCATCGAATACTGGCTTATTCGACCTTTATTTTCGCTATGGTGCTATTGTGGCGGGCAAAAAAATTATCTGTTACGCGTTGGCAATTTGAGACCCATTTGTTGATTGTTATAGCAGTCTCATTGCAACTATTAATCGGCATTTTGACTTTATTGAGTGTGGTGTTCCTCCCGCTCGCTGTTTTACACCAAGCAGGCGCAATCTTATTGTTTTCGAGTGCCATTTTGATGCGCCATGCTTGCCGGTGATTTCGGGGATTACTGTTAAGCGGCCAATTTTATTTTTGACCTTTGATTATTTAACGATGGGATACCTTCTTTCGAAGATTGGAGACTTGCTGAATGAATATTTCAATATCCAATCTGCTAGGCAAACATTCTTGTGAATATCGTTTATTTTGTATCTCGATCGCAGTGATGTAGCGAAATTCTATTAAGAATCATATATTTCCGCCCGATGACATCTTGAAATATTGAGACGTCGGTATTATTTAGAGGGTAGGTTCGGTTTGCCCAGACATGCTGCCGCAAGTTGGTTTGGCTGTTTTGCGAACGGAATGAGCGTTTCCTCCCTAGACTTGGGCCGCGTCAATTAGCGGCCCTTTTTTTGGCACAGACGAATTTGGGAATTTACGTCGAGACGGTCTGCCAACCACCGTCCTGCAGGCGACAAGCAGCTTCTTCAATTATTCCTCTTTTACCGTCGACATTTATTGTTGCGACATATGCCCGGCAGCTTCTGCCGTCTTTACCGGTAAAGTTGCGTAAAGGCCTAAAAGTACCCCAGGCACCTTTCCCCTCTTCGCCCCAGTTAACTTCCTGGCCGGTTGGGGTATTATCCAAGGCATTAAACGCCGTGCTATCAAGTTTTTCCCGGTCGGTCGGCAACAAATTTTCAGCAAGGTAGTATCCGCCAGCCGCCCCAGTGGTGCCTAACACCACGGACCATAGGAGCTGATTGGTAAACTCATCTCCTCCAAGCACTTGTGGAAGCACTGCGCCGCTGCCTCCAACGAAATAACCGACTGCGCCACCTGCGCCTAGACCCAAAAGTGTTGCAAGGGCACGTTTATTGTCTCGATCCCCGGCTGCACAACCGACAAGGGATGCTGCAAAAAATAATACCACAATCTTTTTCATAACTTGAACTCCGCTTATGTCCAAACAACAAGCAAAATTCCGGCCATTCAGTAAATTTAGCGTATATTATATCATAAAATGTAATATAACATACGGAAAATGCTGCGAAATTCCTATTATGTAAAGATGAGGTTGGCGCCTTGAATCAGCGGCGCTGTCCTCACGGAGGCTCAAACTTAGTCAAATCCAGCGACTGGTCGATCGCATTGG